>JAESGT010000139.1_pt1 | contig 14601 bp, 12 predicted proteins | sample 9266261 | NCBI WGS metagenome assembly JAESGT01 (sample SAMN15741584, study PRJNA653494) | algae metagenome | isolation source: Pelatocladus maniniholoensis HA4357-MV3 and co-occurring heterotrophs from... | place: USA: Maniniholo cave near Haena, Hawaii | collected 2009-07-28 | reverse complement strand
AAAACTCCTTCCGGAAAAACCAGACCCAATTTTACTTGCCAATATTTTCCACAGAGTTACCAATTTAGGACGCATCCACCCTGCCGATCCTTGTTCTACCAGTTCATAAATTTGGCGAAGGTATTGAAGGTAGTAATTTCTTCTGTACGTCCATAAAAAACCGATACACAAAGTGCTTCTCCCCAATCTTGGCGCTGGGATGGATCTGAATTTGTATAGCAAGTTTTATCAAATTCTATGTTGAAAGCCTGAAAAAAGAGCTCAAGTGTCCGCTTGTCTACTCCTCCTTGCTTTTTGGGAAATTATTGCGCCTGTGGTAAATAGAATGTTGCATCCGGTTTTTTGAACAATACCTTTAGTTTGGAACTTTAATAGTTATCGTATAGAGGCGGATATAGAGGTGGAGGGGCTTACCGTTCGACAAAATCAGGCAAAAGACAAATGATTTGCGATCGCCTGTTGACTCCAATTAGAGAATCTATGCACACTACAATTCATCCACATATGTGGACTTGATGTGTATAGCCTCAGATTTCCAATGTGCGGGGACTTTAATGCTTACATTTTACATCTTGATTGTTGTAAAGCTGTCTCTACCCACTCCTGAATGAGTGCATACAGAACAAAGCGTATTTTGAGTCGTTTATGTGTACAAATAATTTTGAACCTCAGCTTTAATGATTTTGGGATATATCCCTTAACATCCTCAGATTCTTCGTTAAGCAAATCATCATAAACTTCAGGAATAGGTGCACCTGTTTGTATCCATTGTCTGATCAAATCTTCCAGCACGGCACTCATTTGTAATTCTTTTTTTACGCAAAGAACTTTGAACTGAAGCTTAAGAGTTTTGGGAATAGCCCCTTTAACAACAGCAAGTTCGTTATTATCTTGATTAGTCACAACTTCACAGATTTTCTATTAAAAAAAACTGAGATACATGCAAGCAAAGCGTAGAATGCAAGTCTGACAAAACAGGAGAGTTTTTACGCAAAAGATATACTTTTAAATCGTTGTTGTACGCCTTTGTAATGCTAACTCATAAGTATTTATCAAACAAATTAAAAGAACATGAAAGCCCTTGTCGTGATCAGGTGACAAAAGGGCTAGAATAACGATACTGCTTATCCAATTGCAATTGATGAACTGAAAAAAGAAAAACGCTTGTCGAAGAAATCTAAATTGCGCCATACTCGATATTACCGCCAGCGCCAAAATACGACTAAGATCGCTCCGGTTAAGATTAGCATTAATCCGGCAGCTAGACCGTAGGTTGCACCAAGACCTACCGAATAACTCAGAGGTTGACTCAGCAGAGGTGAGAGAAATTGTCCTAGAAAGAAAAATGTAGTGATACCACTCACAACCCTGCCTCGAAAAGCGTCAGGAGTCACAGAAGTTAAGCAAAGATTCATATTAGGCATGAGTAGCCCTAATCCTAAGCCCGCGATCGCTAACCCTATCAAAACTACAGTATAGTTAATTGCCCAACTGATCAATCCATAACCAAGCGCCATATTAACAAAAGCAATACCGTAAATAGCAGTAAACCCTAAACGAGCTTTGAATTGCCGATAAAGGATAGAGCTAATCGCTGAAAATAGGGTTAATAGAGCGATCGCCAAACCACTTTGAGAAGGACTTGCATTAGCAATTTGCTTTAAATAAAACGGCAGCTGGGTTGGAATCAGGTAGAATACTATCTGTGTGATTAAAGCAATACTGTAGGTAAACACCACAATACTGGTAGGAAATTGCTGCGGTATGTTGGTAGCATTGGTTGCTGTTTTGGATTGGTTCCGTTGTGGCTCTGGGATAAAAACGGCTGTAAAAGGTATAAAAACTAGCGCCATCAAGTAAATTAAGAATGGCGATCGCCAATTCTCATCGGCTAGAAAGCCACCCACAGACAAAAATAGAACTCCTCCCAAACCCATGAATCCTGCTTGTAAACCCAGGAATTGCGCTCGTGCAGGTCCACTGTAGTAGTCAGCAATTAAAGTGGTTGCTATTGTCATTACTCCTGCTACACTAATGCCCAAGAAAGCTCGACCGAGCAAAATTGACTCCAGGTTGCTAAGTAAAAATCCTGAACTCCCTGCAATTGCGTAAAGAACTAATGAGAATAGGAGCAAAGGTTTACGTCCGAGTCGGTCAATTGCAATCCCAACAAAAGGAGCACCTAAAGCAATCCAGAAATTGTTGATCAGTGCGACCATATATTTTTCTTTCTATTTGATAAATACGCATAGCAGCCCAAGCATGAACAGGTGGATTGACATCGCCAAAAGCCCATTCATAGGCCGGAATTTGACCATTAGGGTGCATGTACCATTCCCGCGTCAGTATATCCAATTGGTACTTGGCAAAATCTGGGTCAATCATTGCCAATGGAAGCAAATGAAATGCCAAATCCCAAGCTGCAAACCAGGGATATTCCCACTTGTCCGGCATTGAGAGAATATCATCATTAAACAGATGAATCCATTCATGATTTCTGCCATGCTTGCGTTCGGGTGGTGGTAATGGATTCCCAGGATCGCCCTTTAGCCATTCTTCTACTACGTAGTAATAGAACTGCTTACTCCACAACATCCCAGCAAATGCTTGTCGTTGTAGACTCCGCATATCCTCAGATAATTGAAAAGGACAAATGCGGTGATAAAATTCATCGGCTTGTGAGATTCGATTTTGAAAAATTTCCTCAAACTTGTTATCGAAGGGTTCCACACTTTCTTCTTGATAAGGACGCGATGGAGAGATGTCACTCAACCGCAATCGCACTGTTTTGGTTTCACCTGCATCAATTGACAATTTGTAATACGCTGAGGTTTTAGTACCGATCAAATTGGGATTAACAGCTTCTTTTCGATTATGGACTACATAGTCATTAATTCCATCTTTGACGTAGGCAGAAGCATTACTCACGCCAAATAATTTTTCATTATTGGTTTCGTTTTCTGTAAAAAGCAATTGGGTTGTACCCTCGCAGTACAGCCATCTTTCTCCTAATGTTGGATGAGAAGCTTCTATAATGCTTAAGTTAGTGTCAGATTTGAACACCTTGAGAAAAGGCTTTGTGAGCTTTTCTTTACTGGAGTTCCAAGACCAAGTGTTGCGAAACCACAGAGTCGGCAAAAAATACAGCGTTTTTGTTTCTGGGCCTCTGTTGGTGATACTAACTTTAATTAAAATATCTTCAGGTGAATTCTTTGCATACTCTACAATGACATCAAAGTAGCGATCATCAGCAAACACACCTGTGTCGAGCAGTTCAAATTCTGGGTCATTGCGACTTCTGTTGCGATTTTCTTCGACTAATTGGGTATAGGGGAAAGCGGCTTGAGGATATTTATAAAGACATTTCATGTAGGAGTGAGTAGGGGTATTGTCTAGATAGAAATAATATTCTTTGACATCTTCCCCATGATTGCCTTCTGTTCCGGTTAAACCAAACATTCTCTCTTTAAGAATAGTGTCTTCACCATTCCACAGAGCGATCGCAAAACAAAGTCGTTGATGATTATCGCAAATTCCAGCAATCCCATCTTCTCCCCATCGATAAGTACGAGAGCGAGCTTGGTCATGGGTGAAGTAGTCCCAGGCTTCCCCTGTTGTGCTATAATCTTCTCGTACTGTTCCCCATTGCCGTTCACTTAAATAAGGCCCCCAACGCTTCCAGTATGCTGTGCGATCGCGCTGGGCTGCCAACCTTGCTTCTTCTTGAGTCATTCGATTTTAGATTTTAGATTTTAAATTTTAGATTTTGGAATTGACCACACTTTAATTTCTTATTTTACTTATTTCTCCACTAGGAAGGACTAAAACGGGCTATTGCTCCTGATAATTCCAGAGTAGTCCACCATCTACAAAGAAAGTGCTACCTGTTACATAATCAGCATCATTAGAGGCGAGAAAAGCAACTACTGAAGCTACATCTTGTGGCTTACCTAAGCGACCCAAGGGAATGTTTTTAAGTACAGCGTCTAACTTCTGTGGGTCATTTAAAAGCTTAGTATTAATTGGGGTCTCAATAGCTCCTGGTGCAACAGAGTTGATCGTAATTCCCAAAGGTCCCAACTCAATCGCTAAGTTACGTGTCATCATTTTGACACCACCTTTGCTAGCACAGTAAGAAGTAAAATGTGGAAATGGGAGTTCTTCATGCACTGAACTAATGTTAATAATCTTTCCAGTTCGTTTAGTCTCAATTAGGTGCTGGACAAAAGCTTGAGTTGCAAAAAATACACCTTTGAGGTTAACATTCAAGACTGCATCATAATCTGCTTCTGATACTGACCAAAAATCAGCGCTCTTTTCAATGCCAGCGTTATTAACTAAAATATCGAGCTTGCCGAAGTGTTGAATACCCAACTTAATCAACTGATGGACTTCGCTGACTATACCTAAGTCTGCCTTAATAATCAAACCAGAGCTTCCTGTGTCCTGTACTTTAGTTAGAGTTTCTTCAGCACCTTGGCGATGGCTGCGGTAGTCAATCACGATATCTGCGCCTTCTTGAGCAAGACGCACTGCGATAGCTTGACCAATTCCTTGGCTGCTACCAGTTACCAAAGCTACTTTACCTTCTAGCTTCATCTCTATTGTCCTCTGAAAGTAAGGTGATCTCTGTTCAGATTTTTAATTAAGAAAAGAAGGTCATAGATTAGAATCACTAATACTCTGGTAGGTGTTGTTTGTAGTAAGTGCTTCAGCGCTTAAAAAGGACTAAAGTCCTGACTACAAACTATGCAAAGTTGGCGTGACAGAGTATTAATTTAACCTAACCTACAACCTTCTTTTATCTTTTAGTCTTTAACGCTCTACATTGTTGATTGCATTAAACTGAAACTGGAATTGGTTTGGCAAACAAATCCTGACCTTTAAGAGCAGAAGCGATTCTAGATACATTTGCTCCGTGATATCTTGCTACTTCGAGTCTCTCTTCGGTGACACCCGTTTGCTCCATCATCTCCCCTGCTGATCGTCCGTAAGGTCCCCACTGTAGTCCAGCTAAATGGTAGCCTGGGGTATTTTTGGGAAGAGGAACTATAACCATCCCCATCTGAGCAAGGTTATTTAGTAAAGCCAGCATAGTAAGTTCACATCCACCGCCAGCATTTCCATAGCCACCGCCGGTAGTAAATATTGCTCCAACTTTGCCAATCATGCTATCTTTCATCCAGACTCGACCGCATACTGTATCGATAAACTTTTTGATCCGCCAATCTGGACTTCCCATGTGAACAGGTGTTCCAATAATAAGTGCGTCACAGGCGATTAAGTCATCTGTTGTCACTTCTTCTGCTAACTTAGTTGAGACTTGAGTTCCCAGAACTGACATCGCACCGGAAGCGATCGCCTCAGCCATCTTCCGTGTATTGCCGTAGTCTGTTGAGTATACTATTAATACGTTAGCCATTTTGATCTCCTTAGTTTTGTTTAGAAGTGAAAGGTTAAGCAACCTCTTGATAAATTTCTATGATGGCGTTGAGTAGCTGCACCGCATCAGACTTGGAGCGCTGGAATGAGTTGCGTCCGATAATCGATCCAAATCCGCCACCATAGTGAATAGAGCGAATTTCATCAAGTATGACTTCATCACTTTCGGTTGGACCACCAGAGAAAATGACAATACGTCGGCCATTGAAAGTACACTGCACGACGTGACGCACTCGTTCGCTCAGTGTCCCAATAGGAATTTGCTCTTTTTCGTAAACTTTGCGTGCTGCCTCTTGCTCAATATGTGCAGTTGGCAATTTGACCTTGATAATATGTGCGCCCAGTTGGGCAGCAATTTGTGCAGAATAACCGATCACATCAATGGCAGTTTCACCCTTTTTGCTCAAACCAGAGCCACGGGCATAAGCCCAAATCACCACTATCAAACCACAGCGCTTGGCTTCTTCGGCGTAGGCGCGGATTTGTTGGTACATCTCCATCCGATGTGTCGAACCGGGGTAGATAGTAAAGCCAATACCCACACACCCCAAGCGTAATGCATCGGCCACGCTGCCAGTCAGAGCCTGATGAGGATCTTGCTCATCAAGCAAGACATCATGATCGTTGACCTTGAGCAGTAGGGGAATCTCGCCAGCAAACTCCCGCGCTCCTGCTTCCAAAAAACCCAAAGGAGCAGCATAGGCATTACAGCCAGCCTCGATCGCTAGCTCAAAGTGATAGCGAGGGTCGTATGCAACTGGGTTAGGAGCAAAACTACGCGCCGGTCCATGTTCAAAGCCCTGATCTACTGGCAGGATAACTAACTTGCCAGTTCCCCCAAGCTTGCCGTGATTTAGTAGTCGGGACAGATTGGTTAGCGTTCCTGGATTGTCGCTACCATACCAGTTGAGGATTTCTTGCACAGATTTGTTCATCTTGTTTCTGCTCCCATCTGATAAACTTCTTTGGGGGTGTAAGTTGAACTCTGGCTATTTAAGATGTAACGCTCTACTGCATTGGCAAAGCCTTCATCTTCATTAGAGGTTGTCACATATTTGGCAGCACGCTGCACCTCAAGACTAGCATTGCCCATCGCAATGCTCAGACCACTTTTCGAGAACATTGGCACATCGTTGGGCATATCCCCGATAGTTGCAATCTCTTGAGTGGGAATTGCCAGCATCTGTGACAGGCGCTCGATAACAAACCCTTTATTAGCATGTGGATGGGTTACGTCCAGATAATAAGGTTGTGAGCGAGCAGCAGAGACTTGCTCTGTACCACCTGAACTTGCGCCAGTTTCGCAACACACCTGCTCTCTAAATTTTCGTTGGGTTTCAGCTTCGCATCGCGCTACTGCTTCTAGGTCATCGCTAACACCGACAATCTTGGCTACGTTGTCAAGTAAATGATCAAAAGTTGATACTACCGTTGGTGAGAACTTATTTCAACATTGTCAGATCGCTGGAATAGGGTGGCGTCACCAATCATACAGTCGTAAAGCAGTGTTTCATAGCCAGTACTTGGCTGAGTGCCAAAATAGTCAGCATATGCAAAATTCATCTCTACCGTACCCATGCGTACACTAGGTCCGGGAACCTTTGCACCAAACTGTAAACTGATACCAATGTTCTGCACCGTTTCTTTGCCGAGGTAGTGATCGATGCGGTAAACTTGGCTTTCTTGCAGGACACCACTGATATTTTTATTCAGAGCGCGAGCCGAATCAAAATCATGTCCAAAGGGCTTCTCAATAATTACCCGCCGCCACATACCTTCTTCTTCACGAACTAGCCCACTAGTCCCTAGTTGCCACACAATATCGTTAAAGAAATTAGGTGCTGTTGCTAAGTAGTATAGGTAATTGCCACCTGTACCGCATTCTTGATCTACAGTTGCTAGGAGTTCTTGCAACTGCTCGTAAGTATCAGGGTCTTGAAAATCACCAGACAGATAGTATAAATGCTTTTCAAACGCATCCCAAAGCTGTGCATCGACTGAGCTAGTCGCAAACTCATAAATGTCCCGACTCATTTTCTGGCGGAAGTCATCAGTACTCATCTGAGCACGAGCCACTCCCAGGACGGCAAACTCCTTGGGTAACAGGCTGCTTTGTGCCAAGTTATACAGAGCTGGAATCAACTTACGCTTAGTCAAATCTCCAGCAGCACCGAAGATTACCATGACGCAGGGATCACCAGGTCGATCTAGCCATTTATCAGTCATGTTCAAGCCCTTGCATTTTGCTCTATGTGTCCACCGAATTTGTATCGCATCGCTGACAGTAACTTCTCAGCAAAAGTATGTTCCTGTCGTGAGCGGAAACGTGTGTAAAGTGATGCCGATAGCACATCAGCAGGTACGGCTGACTCTATGGCCGCCATAATTGTCCAGCGACCTTCACCAGAGTCCTGTACAAAACCTGTATATTCAGACAGTGTTGGGTTTTCAACCAGAGCCATCGCGGCTAAGTCTAGTAGCCATGAACCTACAACACTGCCTCGACGCCAGACTTCGGCAATGTCTGCTACATTTAGATCATAGCGATAAGCTTCAGACAGTTCTGGGGAGTTGGCATTACGGAAGATATCAAAGCCTTCAGCATAAGCTTGCATCAGGGCATACTCAATACCGTTGTGAACCATTTTGACAAAATGTCCAGCACCATTGGGGCCACAGTGCAAGTAGCCATCTTCTGCTGTGCTGCTCAGTTTTTCGCGTCCTGGCGTACGGGAAATGTCACCTCGTCCAGGTGCAATCGTTTGAAAAATTGGATCTAGATGTTCAACAATCCTTCGCTCGCCGCCAATCATTAAGCAGTAGCCTCGCTCTAACCCCCACACCCCACCACTGGTTCCCACATCTACGTAGTTTACGCCCAGATTTTGTAAAACCTTAGCACGGCGCACATCGTCTTTGTAATAGGAATTACCACCGTCGATAATGATGTCGCCTGGTGCCATTTTCTGTGCTAGTTCCATAACTATCTGCTCTGTTGCTTCACCAGCCGGTACCATTACCCAAGCAACACGAGGTTTAGTGAGTCGATTGACGAAATTGTCTACAGAAGTAGTTCCTATTGCCCCTTCACTTTCTAGCTGCTTGACTTTGTCGGGAGTCCGATTGTAGACAATACACTCGTGTCCGTCTTTGAGCAGACGTCGGACGATATTTGCACCCATGCGTCCTAGACCAATCATGCCCAGTTGCATATGATTCTCCTTGAGTTTGCTGATTCAGAACAAGACTTGCTTGATAGCCGTTTGTAAAGTAGTTAAACCTGCTTGCACATCTGAACCTAAATGCACTCGCAAAGCCCGTCGCGATCGCTCTGCTAATACCTGAAAGTCACCTCGTGCTTGAGCTGCTTTGACTACACCAAAACTATATTTATGCCCAGGAACAAGTAAATCTACACTTGCATCGCAGGTAATTTGTAAAAACACACCGGTATTGGGCCCGCCCTTATATGCTTGTCCGGTGGAGTGTAAGAAGCGGGGACCAAAGCCTAAACAAGTTGCTACTTGCTTGGCATCGCGAACAGCTTGCCGAATTGCTTGTAGTTGTGCTTGGTGCAACTCGTTCATCTCAACATAAGCCAGCAGAGCAAAATAATCACCGACTTGGATGCGGTTTAGGTGCGCCCGCAGATAGCCAATCAACGAGCGATCGCTCGTTGCTTTCAAGAGTGCTGCTGCATTTTTCTGGTCAGTGAACAACTGGATATGGTTTTCTGTAAGTATTGGTGTCTCTGGTGGAAGTGTACCCGTTTGTTCATACTTGGATGTCAATTGTCGCGTGGCAATTTTGCTCACTTCCACATCCGGTTGATTAAAGGCATTAATCCCAATAATCGAGCCTGCAACGGCGGTGGCAAATTCCCAACGGAAAAACTCTTGACCTAGTTGATAGGCATCTCGGATTAAAATGCGTACTACAGGCTGTCCTGCTTGTTCTAAAGCATCGACTATTGTATCTTGCTCTAAATTGGAATTAGTCTCCAGCTTAATGTAGACAAACAAGCGATCGCTGCCGTACATCTCTGGTGTCCCCAAGGGTTCCTGGTCAATAGGAATCAATCCTTTGCCGTCTTTACCTGTTGATTCAGCAAGTAACTGCTCTAACCATGCACCTAAATCTGAAATAGCCGGGGAGATGATCAGGGTGATTTTGTTTCGACCTTGGTTAGCAAGCACACCCAGAATTGTTCCCAATACTACACCAGGGTTGTCTGTAGCTGGAACAGTCGCAGCACAAGAATGTACCATTTCCTCAGCGTAGTCGAGGAATTTCGCGACATCAACACCCATAATCGCCGCAGATACCATGACAAAATTTGACAAGGCCGAGTACCTGCCACCGATACTGGGTAAGCCAAAGAAAATGTTACGGAAGCCGTCACTTTGTGCTATTTGCTGAAGTTTCGAGTCAGGGTCGGTGATCGCAATGAAGCGTTTACCTGCTTCTTCTGTACCCAAAGCCTGCTGTACCCGCTCGAAGAAATACTGCTTAAAGATGTTTGGCTCCAAAGTACCACCCGACTTACTGGATACAACGAACAGAGTGTTGGTCAGATCCAATTTATTTTCAACTGCTTTGATCTGAGCTGGGTCTGTTGAATCCAGCACGTGTAGTTCAGGGTAGCCCAGCACCCTGCCAAAGGTGAGCTTCATCACTTCCGGACACAGACTAGAGCCGCCCATTCCTAGTACTACTGCGTCTTTAAAACCTCTACTTTTAACTTCTTCGGCCAGTTTTTTGAGGTGGTCAATGTGGGCCAATTGATCTTCAGTGATCCCAAGCCAGCCTAACCAACGGCTCTCGTCCTCATTTGTCCAGAGCGACGCATCTCGCGCCCACAACCGTCGTACTTTGTTGTTGGTGAGCCAATCTTTCACGGATGCTTCCACACTTTTGGCTAGGTCATCAGGCAGATAGTAACTTTGCCGATCTAGGGCTGTACCTAGCACCGCTTCACGCTTTTTCTCGACAACACTTAACAATTTGTCAAATGCTTCAGTGAATAACTGTACTCCCTCTGTCAAGAGCTGTTCTGTAATCTCTTGCATTGAGATGTTGAGCCGAGAGAGGGTTTCCATTGTGTCATGCGCTTCTTCTAGATGCTCTTTCAAGCTGCCACGACGTGGTTGTCCATGATCGCGAAACGCCTCAAATGTTGCTGGAGGAATGGTGTTTACTGTGTCTGAACCGATGAGTTCCTCTACGTAAAGCACATCGCGATACAGGGGATTCTTAGTACTGGTGCTAGCCCATAAAAGTCGTTGTGTTTGTGCGCCCTGATTGGCTAATGATTGCCACTGAGCGCTGTGATAGATTTCTTGGTAGCGTTGATAAGTTAATTTAGCATTGGCGATCGCAACTTTACCTATGAGGCTTTGCAAAGACGCCTGTTCTCTGGGACTGGTAGCTGTCTGGATGCGATGAGTGGCGATCGCATCAATCGCAGTATCAATGCGGCTGATAAAGAAACTGGCAACGCTGGCTACCTTACTTACATCTCCACCTTGCGCGGCCAAGGCTTCTAGACCATTGATGTAAGCATTTGCGACTAAATCGTAGGTTTCTTGAGAGAATAGCAGTGTGACGTTAACGTTGATCCCCTCACTAATCAGTTGTTTGATTGCAGGGATACCAGCAGGAGTTGCCGGAACCTTAATCATGACGTTCTCACGCCCAACAGCTTGCCAAAGTCGTTGCGCCTCAGCGATTGTGCCTTGTGTATCGTGAGCAAGGTAAGGTGAAACTTCCAAGCTAACGTAGCCGTCACGCTTTTTTGTTTGCTGATAGACAGACTGCAAAATATCAGCAGCATTTTGAATATCGCTAATCGCCAATTGCTCATAGAGCGACATGGCGTCCATGTCTTGCTGCTGCTCAAGACTAATAAGTGGATCATTATAGTCGGTGCTGCCAGCAATGGCTTTCTCAAAAATAGTCGGGTTAGACGTGACACCACACAATCCATCTTCATCCACCAAGCGTTGCAGTTCGCCACTGGTTATCAAGCTGCGTCGAATGTAGTCTAACCAGACAGACTGCCCGTAATTCCGCAGAATTTGCAAAGAGTTCATAAGTTGTTTTTCCAAAAATATTAATTAACCTTACTTGCATTACAGGCTCTCAACATGTTTTGCTGGGCAGGAACACTCTGTATTCAAGTTTTCACTTCAAAAAATTTTTTACCAGTTAAGATCGTTAAATTAAGAACAAATTTAGTGAGAGCGATCGCAATTAACACCAACAATTAGAGCCTGTCGAGACTCCATAGTTACAGACAGAGGTGAGTGTAACATTATCAATCAATAATCCGGAATCAACAGTGTTATCTCCCACATCTGCGACTCCGAGTCCCAAAGTGTATGTTCCAGTAGTTGGTATTGTAAAAGAAAAAGTTTGCAAGCCAGTCTCTGCAAAAAACTCTGTTGTTGAGGAAGTCACCAATGATGAGAACTTCGTGTCAGCTAATTCTGACTCAGAACTGATTGAAACGAAGAAAAAATCGTTATTAGGGAACACTTGTGCGCTCTCATTTGTCAGCAAACTCCAATCGAAAGTTAAAATGTCTCCAGCATTTGCTGTGAATATTTGCCGAATAGCTGAACCTTGAGTGACATCCCCATTGCCAAAATTATCCAGGCTTCCAGTTTCTAAACCAAGGAACGTTTCTATAATTGCATCAGAAAATGTGACTCCCCCAGTTGACAATAAGGCCTGGGAAGATCCTTCACTTGGACCACTGTTAAATGTTGCTGTTTCAATACTAGTTGCGCCTAGTGTTGTCCATCCAGTAAAATCACCGTTTTCAAAGCCACCGTTAATAACCGTTAGGTGAGGATAGGATTTGGGAAGAGTAAACGTGTCGAATGACAGTGTATAAGAACCGAATTCAAAGTGATCGCCTATCAGTTTAGTATCTCTTAAGCCAGTTATTGCAAAATTCAAACTGCCATCTGTTGGTACTATTCCGGTTATTACAGGTAGAACACTATCATCAGCTTGGTCATCATTTATTGCCAGAATATTACCAGAATTATCAACCAATCCCAAAAGTGGATCAACTGACTCTGAGGTTATTTCTGCGGTAAACAAAGTTCCAGGATTAAGGCCTGAGATCGTAAAAAAGTCAATGTCATTATAGCTAAGTTGTCCATATACAGTACCAGCATCAGATGATAGAAATTGTCTGGTGTCGAAAGAGTTATTGAATTCACTCTCAATTACTTTTGTCATGACAATTACGATAAAAACTAAAAATTTAATGATTTTTGTAGAAACAAGCTGATTCTAGTAAAAGCTACGATATTACCTCAAAGGGCAACATCATCTCGTTGTCCTCGTGTTCAAGCATATGGCAATGCCACACGTAGCGCCCAGTGAATGAGTTGCCAAAAGGTAGATTCTCCGCAGCTTGAGCGCCAAATGGGACGATCAGGCGGGTAACTTCGCCTGGATTGACTAGCACTGTATCCTTCCATCCAGTCTCATTTGGTGCTGGAGGTCTGGCCGGACCAATTGCAAAGGGGGTTGGATCAGGCGGTGGGTAGTTAGCTGGCACTGTTGGTCCACCAGGTGCATGATGTGTGAGTACTGTGCGAGAACCAGTGGCAAGGTATGCTTTCATGTACTGGGTTGTATTGATCTTTTGCCGATTCAGAATTTGGAATAAAACCAGATGCAAGTGCATCGGGTGGGCAACAGGTTGTAGGTTAATAATATTCCACTGCTCCACCGTGTCCACCTTTGGACGCTCCATCAGCATTTCAGGATAATTCTCGGCCTCGTCCCAGTAGACATAGTTGAGTAGCACTACAAGCGGTCTAGTTGGACTAGGGATCTCTACCAGTGTCAAAAACCTCTGTTGCACAGGTGTAGTAGCAATTGGTGTAATGAGTGGTTTATGCAATCGCAATGTTTGGGGAATAACTTTAGGAGTAGGAGCGCCTGTATTAACAGTAAATTGCATGATTTCTGGCAATAAAAAACTACCTAGTACTGTGTTGGCTCTACCCTCTGGATACGGTGCGATCGCCTCATTTTCCAAAATGATTTTGTCTCCTGGTAAATTGTTAGAAAAGTCAATTACTATGTCAGCTCGTTCGCCAGAAGATAGCAGTAGTCTAGACAATGACACTGGAGTATTCAAAAAACCCCCATCAGTACCAATTTGAATAATTGGCTGGTTCGATGACAACTTCAGATTATAGGTTCGCGAGCTGGAGCCGTTGACGATTCGGAATCTGTACAAGGTGCGATCAACATTAAGGTTTGGCCACGCTTTGCCGTTGACGGTAGCAACATCGCCAAGAAACTCCACTTCCCAAAATTCGGGATGATATATTGAGCCATCAGGGTTGAATACCCGATCCTGCAAAACTAGTGGTATCTCATAAGGAGGTCCTGAAGGAAGACCAAGTGGTCCATTGCCTCCAGCAGGATCATCAATGTCTCTGAGCAAATAGAATCCAGCTAGTCCAGCCATCACATTTTGGCCAGTGATCCCAAGCGCATGGTCGTGATACCACAATGTCGCTGCTTCCTGGTTGTTGTTGAAGTTATATACGTAAGACTCCCCTGGGGTAAATGTGTCTGTCGGATAACCATCGCTTTGTGGTTCAGTGTTACTCCCATGCAGATGCAACGATATCCGTGGGCTAGTTTTGTCAGATTCCAACACGCCGTGCAACCTTGTGTCAAGTGGCAAAGGGTGAGACCCAAGTTCATTTTTCACGGTGAGTCTAAGCGGTGTGCCTCTTATGACTTCAATTGTCGGTCCAAGGTACTCAGCACCACCGTAGCCCCATGTGGGAGCGGCTCCTAAGTTCTTATGGAACGAGTGGGAACTAGGTGCTACTGCTAAAGTAGTGAGTGATCCACTAGGAAACGGTATGGGTAGAGCTTCTGTAAATTTTGATATCTGCGGCGAAGCTGCAATGGTTCTCTTCGCTTTAAGCATTGCAGGAACAAGAAATGCTGCTCCCAACCCTGCACTTGTCATCAAAAATTGTCTTCTAGTACAATACCTTCGCCAAAATAAAGAGGGCTTTCCGTAGTAGAGTTATTGTTTACCACAACTACAACTCAATCGCTACAGAAAGCCCATGCCAGATATATTAGCACTGTTGGAATGTTTGCAACGAT
>JAESGT010000138.1_pt1 | contig 14699 bp, 14 predicted proteins | sample 9266261 | NCBI WGS metagenome assembly JAESGT01 (sample SAMN15741584, study PRJNA653494) | algae metagenome | isolation source: Pelatocladus maniniholoensis HA4357-MV3 and co-occurring heterotrophs from... | place: USA: Maniniholo cave near Haena, Hawaii | collected 2009-07-28 | reverse complement strand
GCTCAATCGATTCATTCGTGCTTGGCTTTGATTGCACAGTTATTTTTTTATATTACCATACGATTGTCACACTTACTTTGTCCGTAACTGCAAACGGTTGCAAATAGGGGGAGAGTGAAAAACTACCGCCCAGCAGTACAACTATTTATTATGGTAGAGTCGATGGAGGGTATTGTCCCTCCATCGACTCTACCATAACCCTCTTTACGGGAGGATTATACGGTTCAGTTAAGGATTTTTGGTACAGAAAATTGGTGTTAGAGACGCGAAATTTCGCGTCTCTACAAAGAATTGTGGGCTTAACTGAACCGTATTGGATTATGAAGAATTTTTCCGTATAACATCCTTTTTGCTACTCACTTACTGCAAAACGGCTATGACATCCGCACAGTGCAGGAATTATTAGGACACAAGGATGTAAAAACTACGATGATTTATACTCACGTACTCAATCGTGGTGGTAAAGCTGTTCGTAGTCCGCTTGACTAATAACCTATTATAGACCTCTTGCAAAAGTCGAATGAACCCTCCTCAATCCCCCCGTTCACGGGGGGAAATTTTAGTTCCCTAAGCGTTTACGCTTAGGGTTAGGGTGGGGTCAATACGGTTCGGATAAGACAAATCGATTGGCATTTAAACCCTGTAGAGACGTTGCACTGCAACGTCTCTACATTTCCAAATCATGCGAAAAATCCTTAACCGAACCGTATTGAGGGTGGGGTAAAAATATTTTTGCAAGAGGTCTTATGAGTGGACGATCGCTTCACTACTGAACAATAACCATAGTTTTTTCCAGGTTCAGTAAGAGTTTGTGCGATCGCTTCTTAAACTACACAAGTTGGTTAATAAACAAGACACTGATTTCCTTTCTACTTCTTCTTTCCACCAGCCTTATCCGCTTTTGCTGCTTTTTTGGCTGCTTTTTCGGCAGCGATCGCAGCTAATCTGGCTTGTTCTTTTTCTTCAGCAATTTTCTCTAGGTAGTAATGATAGTCACCCAAATAAACTCGGAATTCACCATCACGAATTTCCACGATTTTATTAGCTACCTGAGAAATAAAATATCGGTCGTGAGAAACAATAATCGCTGTGCCATCATAGTTTTGTAGTGCTTCTTCCAGCATTTCTTTAGCTGGAATATCTAAGTGGTTTGTTGGCTCATCTAAAATTAGTAAATTGGCTGGACACAATAGCATTTTTGCTAACGCTAAACGCGCTTTTTCTCCACCACTTAAAGCCGCAACCTTTTTGAAGACTGTATCACCACTAAATAAAAACCGTCCTAGCAGTGTCCGAACGTCTTCGTTTTTCCAGTCGGGTACTTCGTCATGAATAGTTTCCATGACGGATTTTTCTAAGTCTAAAGCTTCCGCCTGGTTTTGTTCAAAATATCCTGGGATTACATGATGCTCACCCAATTTGACAACGCCTTCTGTGGGTTTTTCCATACCCATAATTAGGCGCAGTAAAGTTGATTTACCTGCACCGTTGGGAGCAACAAAGGCTATGCGATCGCCTCTCTCAATCAGGAGATTTGCCCCTAAAAATAAGACTTTATCATCGTAGATATGAGTTAAATTATTGATTTCGACTACTTCTCTACCACTGCGTGGTGCAGGAGGAAAACGAAATTGTAGTGTTTTAACTCCAACTGTCGGGGCTTCGATACGCTCTATTTTTTCTAGTTGTTTTTCCCGGCTTTTTGCTTGGGTGCTACGGGTAGCGCTAGCACGGAATTTATCAACAAAAGCTTGTTGTTTTTCTAATTCTTTTTGCTGACGTTCGTAAGCATTAATTTGTGCTGTTTGGTTTTCAGCTTTCTGTTGTAAAAACGTTGAGTAATTACCAAGATAAGTAGTGGAAATCCCACGTTCTGTTTCTACAATTTGAGTGCAGAGACGGTCTAGAAATTCCCGGTCATGGGAAACTATGACCATGGGTGTATTTAAGCCTTTGAGGTAATTTTCTAGCCACTCAATTGTTTCTAAATCTAAATGGTTTGTTGGCTCGTCTAGTAACAATAAATCAGGCTCTTGCAGCAGGATTTTACCCAAACTGATCCGCATTTGCCAACCGCCACTAAAGGCGCTGACAAGGCGATCGCCATCTTCTGGTTCAAAGCCCATTTCTGGTAATATCTTGCCGATGCGTGCTTCTAAGCCATAACCATCTAAGGCTTCAAATTTTCGCTGTAGCTTATCCAACTTATTAATTAGTTTATCCAGTTCTTCTGGGGAGGCACTTTCCATCTGGTGTTGCACTTCCAGCAAAGATAACTGTACCTGATTTGCTTCCTTGAAGACAGTCCACAATTCTTCTTTAATAGTACGGCTGGGATCTACATCAAATTCTTGATTGAGGTAAGCTATGTGTAAACTCGCAGGACGAATCACTTCACCAGAGGTTGGCTCCATCTTACCAGTGATGATTTTGAGTTGGGTAGATTTACCTGCGCCGTTAACACCAACTAAACCAACGCGATCGCCTATCTTAACTTCCCAATTGATATCCTTGAGAACTTCGCCAGTTGGATAAATTTTACTAATATGTTCTAGTCGCAGCATTGAGTGTCTCCAAGGTAGGCAACAAGCCGGGAAGGCTAACTCACATTGAGTTCAATCTTAACAAAATTTAACTACAAATTCGATGTCAGAAATTTTGTGAAGATAAAGAAAAACATTTGGCAACCTTGCTGGTTAGTTTAAGAGCGCAAAACATCGGTTTGGATTGCACCTTTTGAGTCAAGGTCTATGGATTGGGCCGCTTGACGAAATGATGCGATCGACTCCAGGCGATTGGAGGCAGAATCCCAGAGAATAAATTTGAAGCAATCAGGAATATCTGCCATTCGCAGCGTTTTTACATGAGTAAGCAGGTGAATATTTTTTTTGTGGCAAGCTTCGAGGTGGTAATTGGGGATTTTTTCAGAAAGATGATGGATGTTATGGTAGCCGATATCGGCGGAAAACCACTTGAGAACCGTGGGTAACTCCAGATAACTGCTGCCCTTAATCGCTCCAAGCAGATAGTTCCAGCCTTCGGTTTTGTGGGCGTAAGAGCCATCAAAGTTGTGTTGCACAAAGAAGACGCAGATGAAGATTGCCGCAGAACAAGTTAGCGTGATTGAGTAAACACTCACGAAAAAACCAAATCCAAGTAAATATCCCAGGAAAATCCAGCCTCCGACTACACAAATGTTGTTGAACAGCAGATCCCAAAACTCAGCCGCCGTGTACCAATTCCTAGACTTATGGCAGGAGATGATTCCCGCTAAATCCATACCTGGATCTTGCTTCAAACAAGTCAGTAGATGAGTGATAAAATCATAGGTTCCTGCAATCAGGGCGAGTCTTGGCTTAATCGCAAGGTAGAAAAAACCTCCCGGAAAGATCATCAATGGGTGCCTCAGTAGTTCATAACGCCTTTGAGCAGATGGACTGAGTTTTGCAAACTCCTCAGTAGATAGTAATGCAGAAGGACCGCGATAGCGTTCCCAATCACCATTGGTTTTGTGGTGATAGGCATGTCCTCTTGACCACGGATATTGGGGGATCGCGTTGATCACACCCAGAAGAAAACCGATAATCCGATTAACCCTTTTTGAACGAAAGAGTGAATAGTGTCCACAATCATGCATTAAAGAAAAACAACGCAGTGAAAACAGCGTTATCAAAACTATAATGGGCGGAAGCAACCAAAAAGAAATAGAAGCTGCTTTCACTGCTAAAAACCATAACAGAACATAAGGAACAACCGTATTAAGGATTTGATAAGTTGCCCGCAAGTCATTACTCTTCATGTAAGGAGCCAGGACAAAATCCGACTTTTTAACTGTGGTTTCCATTCAATAAAACTTTCTCCTAGATGACTATCTGGGGCAGGGCTATTTCACTGTACTCCTAAAATGCACATTGCGTGAATCCTGATACCGCAAGGGTTTTAGAACTCCAGAAAAATATGCTTCTTTCATATGCTGCTAATGGCGTACTCTACCTTGAAGCCGCGCTCTCAAGAAACATTTTAGGCGATCGCTCAACAAAGCTACTGACTCAACTTTTATACCTACTGTAGTCAAAATATCTTAGGATTTTAAGAAAGCCGTAGGCAAGCTTTAGGTAAGATGAGTGCGATTATTGAGTATGCAACTAGTTAAAATCAATGGGTGACGAGGGATTTGAACCCGCAACCAATGGATTAAGAGTCCACTGCTCTACCGTTGAGCTAGTCACCCAAATTACTAATTCACAATTGTAGCAAACTTTCCTTGTTGCTAGCAAGGAAAATTCACCACTGCGATCGCAACAGGTTTGAACGGTTTGCATCTCTTCATGCACCAATATCCACCTAGAGAAACAGTCTAATATGTTTTTTTTAGATAAGGTAGAAGAGGAGACGAAGATACGGGGATGGGGTGATACGGGGAAATCTTTAAAAATAGTCTCCGCGCCAAGGTGTCTGTGCCTTTGTCCTTATCTTCTTGCGTCTCCAACTACAAAAAAAGCCCCTTGAAATAGCAGTAGTGAGGTTGTGTTGCAAACTCAATCAAAATCTTAATAAATAACAAAATCGGGATAGATTTGCTCGTAGAAGTACTAGGGTGGGAAGGCGTAGTGAACTCAAATTTGAAGGAGAAGAAAATGGGACAAGCCAAACTAGGTGATACTGTGAAAGTTCACTATACAGGTAAGCTAGATGATGGCACAGTATTTGATTCTTCTGCTGAACGAGATCCATTGCAGTTTTCTATTGGTGAAGGGTTAGTGATTCCCGGCTTTGAACAGGCTGTAGTTGGTATGACTCCAGGAGAATCCAAGAGGACAAATATTTCAGCAGATGAAGCCTATGGGCCTTACCGTCCAGAATTGGTGATGGTAGTTGAGAAAGAACGCATTCCCACAGATGTATCTGTAGAGGTGGGTCAAATGCTACAAATTTCTCAGAGTAATGGTCAAGCAATTCCAGTCGTTGTCACAGAAGTTTCAGACTCTCAAATCACTCTCGATGCTAACCATCCCTTAGCAGGACAAGAACTGATATTTGAGATTCAGTTAGTCCAGATTGGCTAATGACAAGCGATCGCTCGCCAAACTTGTTCGGGTAGCATTGAGCAATAGCGATCGCTGCTGCTATACAATTGGTAGTAATTTGTCCCACCCTGTGTGCATCAAAAAATTCGCAAGGATGGGTTTTTTAGATAAAAATACCATTGGTGGCACATCAGCAGCAGTGGAAATACAATCATCCTGTAGTGTTGGATTCACCAAACAAGGCAACAATAAAAAGTAAAAAGGACTCATAAAAAAGATATTGAGTTTATACGCGTAGCGTTGCCACAGGTCAGCCCATAAATTAATTTATGAAAAAGAGTAAAAATAGTTTTACCAGAGACGCGCTGCACGAACAAAAATGCGTCCTTTTAAAAATATTCAAAAAATCCGCCTGCTATTTCAATCGCAGTTTCATTTGCATTGTACCCAAAAAACTATTCCGTGCAAACTACTGAAAGGCGAGATAAATAAAGTAGTAAATGCAGTGATGGCAGATTTCCCCAACAAACTAAATAGAAAAAAACCTACAATTACTAATATTCCTAACTTGTAAACGGGGAATTAGCTCATTTAACCCTACGTTTTTCTTCTGCTGCATTTCTCGAATTTATTATAGATTTTTATTAAGGTGGTTGACAGATTTTTCGGTCATTCTGATATCTTTGAAAGGTAATATTTTTTACAGAATCATTGCCAAACTGTATTCAAATTTAAGGATTTTTTAATGGAATCTCGGAATGTCCCGACTTATCTACCGCAAGCGATCTTAACTACTCTTTTTTGCTGTCTGCCATTTGGAATTGTAGCAATAGTTTATGCAGCACAAGTAAATTCAAAATTGGCAGCCGGGGATTATGAAGGTGCTATGCAAGCATCTAAAAATGCAAAAATATGGTGTTGGGCATCTTTTGGTTCAGGACTTGCTGTGATCGTACTTTATATCCTATTAATTGTCATTGCAGGATTGGGTTCACAATAAGCTTACGAACCTGAACATTGAGGCAAACTGTATATAAACCATCGTTTTTTATTTTATGAAAATGAATACAATTTATCGTCGTAAATCTTCATTTCTTGCTAAAAAAAGTTTCAAGGTAGCAGCACTAACAAGTACAATTATTTTAGCTGCAATTATCTTATACTTTTTTAATCCTAGCAATTCTCAAATATATCCTCCTAGCCCATTTAGGTTACTAACTGGCTTATATTGTCCTGGATGTGGTACACTCCGAGGCTTACATTATCTATTGCATGGAAATCTCCTTAAAGCCTTTGATTTAAATCCGTTGATGGTAATATCATTACCATATTTGATATATTCTTATATTGCTTACAGTGCGCCTGTAATTATCGGTCAAAAAGTTCCTCAATTTTTCATCAAACCAAATTGGATTTGGATGACATTAAAAGTTATTTTGGCATATTGGGTATTAAGAAATCTGCCCTTTGCCCCTTTTTCTTGGTTAGCACCTTAATTTGCTTGCCAAATTCTGATGGTTTTGTCCTCGCTACTAGAGGCTAAAATATTTCCATCAGAACTAATATCTACAGACAAGACACTGCCAGTATGTCCAGTAAGGGTATGCAGCAGTGTCGCTTTTTTTAAGTTCCAAATTTTGAGAGTTCGATCATCACTACCACTAATCAAACTCTGTCCATCTGAACTGATAGCTAGTGTTTGAATTGAACCATTATGTCCCTCAAGAACTTGTTGGAGTTGTCCATTATGTAAATCCCATACATAAATAGTTTTACCAAAACCAGCACCAACAATTACTTGTAAGATGGAACTAATAGCCACAGTACGCACAAAGCCAGGAAATCCGGCAATTGTTCGCAGTAATTCTCCTGTTTGTAACTGCCAGATTTTAATTAATTTATCACTACCACCACTGACGAGGAAATTACCATCAGAACTAATAGCAATATCATAAATAAAACCTGAATTTTCACCAAGAGTGCGCTGTAGTTTGCCAGTTTTCACATGCCAAATTTTGATAGTGCGATCGCGAGAAGCACTAACAAGATTTTGTCCATCTGGGCTAAAACACAATCCATTAATTAAGTCAAAGTGTCCTTTGAGTACCGATAGTAATTTACCTGTTTGTAGATGCCAAATTTTGATTGTTTTGTTGCTGCTACCACTGGCGAGAGTTTGTCCATCTGGAGAAATCGCTATGACTACCCACTCGCCTTTTTCCGACAGCATTCCTTGTAATTGTCGCTTTTGCAGATTCCAGATTCTGATTGTTTTATCATTACTACCACTAACCAAACTTTGCCCATTTTGAGTGAATGCTACAGAACGGACAATATTGGTATGTCCACTCAAAGCATAGGCAAAAACAGCATTGCTGAGGTTTAATGGACGATGGCTAGGTGTTTGCACCTGTTGCATCGCAGTGATTTTATTACGTCCAGCGATCGCAGCAGTAAAATTTGGATTGATGCTTAAAGCTTGATTGTAATCTGCTAGTGCTGCTTGGTAATCTCCCATTTGTAAATAGACATCGCCTCGATTTGTCCATGCTTCTACATAGTTGGGATTCATCTGCAAAGCTTGATTAAAATCTGCGATCGCACCTTGATAATCTAGTCTTTGTGCTTTATCTAATCCCCAAAAGTTATAGGCTTCAAAGTTGATTGGTATAGTAGGTGGAACCGCAGCTACAGGTTTCGCCTGTAAATCCTGTAAAACTTCTTGTGCAGATTGATATCTTTCTGGTACGAAATGCTTGAGCATCTTCTCGATAATTTGCTCTAAATCTTTGCTAACACTGACGCCTTTATCTTGCAAACATTCTCGCCATAACCAACGAGCATTTCTGACATCATATAGAGCATCAGTAAGATTACCAAAACCATCTTGTAATGGTAAAAATCCCGTTAATAATCTGACACAAGTAGCCCCTAAAGCATAAATATCACTAGCAGGATAAGCATAACCTTGCATTTGTTCTAAAGGAGCATAACCAATAGTATAAATTCCTGTTCCCTGGCGAGCAAAGGTAGTTTGTGTCACTTGTTTTGCACCACCAAAATCAATCAATACGAGTTTGCGATCGCTATGGCGTCGAATGATATTTTCTGGCTTGATATCGCGGTGGATAACATTGCGATCGTGAACGAATTGCAAAATAGGTAATAAATCAGCTAATAATTCCCGAATTTTTGCTTCATTGAATTCTTGCGTTAGTAGTTCTGTTAATAAAGTGTCTCCAGCAATCAATTCTTGTACCAAATACAAATTTGCACCTTGACCAAAATAAGCAACTAAGCGGGGAATTTGAGCATGATTTTCTCCTAATTCATATAATCGCCTAGCTTCTTCTTTAAACATAGATGCAGCTTTACTTAATGCTGCTGTTCCCTGAACCTGGGGTACAAATTGCTTAATCACACAAGGTGAATCTAGTCTATCAATATCTTGGGCTTCGTAAGTTCTGCCAAAACCACCCTCACCCAATAACCTACTCATCCGATAACGATTCTTAAATAAAGTACCGAAATTATTTGCACCACAACTGGTACAAAATCTGTTCCCATCAGGATTAAAAGGATTTGAACAATTAGGATTTTGACAGATTTGCATGACTTTACACCTAGAACCCCATTAAAAATATCTACAAAGATACAAACTAGGATTCCGCTTTCGGAATTGAAGGATCAATTCCCTCTACATACCAATCCATCGTTAATTGTTCTTTATCTGGCAAAACTTGACCCTTCTGCACCCGTAGCTTACCCTTTTGATCTTTTACCGGGCCATCAAAAGGATGGGTAGTACCTTTAATAAATTCATCTCGCTTCGCCATTACCAATTGCTGTACATCTTGAGGAATTGTTGAATTTAAGGGTGAAATATCTACCATACCCTGACCAATGCCAAACCAAACATCTTCAGATTTCCAACTACCATTCATCACAGCCAAAGCTTGATCTGTGTAAAATTTACCCCATTTATTAATAACTGATGTTAAATGTGCTTTCGGACCAAACCGACTCATATCGATGTTATAACCAAATGCAAAAATACCTTTTTCTTCTGCTAGTTGCACAGCAGCAGCAGAATCAGTATGCTGTGTCAAGACATCTGCACCTAAACTGATCAAAGCTTGTGCTGCTTCTCTTTCTTTAGCTGGATCGTACCAACTTTGCACCCACACCACTTTCACTTTCGCCTTGGGGTTTACCGCCCGTAATCCTTGGGTGAAAGCACCGATACCACGAATTACTTTAGGAATTGGGTATGCTCCGATAAAACCAATGATATTAGATTTGGTCATTTTACCTGCAATCATACCAGTCAAGTAACGCGGTTCTTCAAAGCGTCCCAAATAAGTACCGACATTAGCAGCACGTTTATAGCCAGTACAGTGTTCAAAATACACACGAGGAAAATCTTTGGCAACTTTAATGGTTGAATTCATGTAACCAAAAGAAGTTGTAAAAATCAACTTGTTACCATCTAACGCCAGTTGACGAATTACCCTCTCAGCATCAGCACCTTCACTGACATTTTCCACAAAAGTAGAGCTGAGTTTACCTTGCAGATTTACTTCCATTTCTCTACGACCAAGGTCATGGGCATAAGTCCATCCCAAATCACCCATAGGCCCTACATACACAAATCCTACCTTCAAAGGTTCATTCGCTGCTACAGGTGATAATCCAGAAGAGACTTCGCCCTCTGGATTATGATATTTGTCTCCAGAACAAGCAGCAAAGGTCAAACTAGCTCCCGCAACAGAGGTGTACTTGATAAACTGACGACGATCCATATTTATCGCTGATCCGCATTGAGTTAAAAATATTTCTCTTTGTAGTAGTAAATGAGTAGTAGATGCAAGTTGAATTTTTATTTTCCAATTTTATAAATATATGCGGTATACGTAAAACTCAGTAGCTTTAGAGATCGGCGCTATTTCATTCTCATCGAGATCACCTCAGAATTAATTTGTGAGAGTAATAGCAAAAGTCGGTTTAAATTGACTGTTTTGTGGTAATTAAGTCCGTTGAAACGGACTTAAGCTATTAGCTCTGAACTTTAGTTCAGGGCGGTTTATGTCTAGAATGAAATAGCCTGCTTTAGAGACAATCGCAATGTGACCCGATACAATCGCAATGCGACTCAATGCAATCGCAATGCGACCCGATACAATCGCAATGTGACTCAATGCAATCGTAATGCGACCCGATACAATCGCAATGCGACCCGATACAATCGTAATGTGACTCGATGCAATCATATATAAGGCGAGATATTAACATTACTCAGATTCCCGACTTCTGTTGAGGATGCAGCTGGCGAATCAGGGGTGACATCTCTCATCAACGATTTTTCGTCATTCCACCAGATGTAGAGACGTAGCAATGCTACGTCTCTACAAGCCAATTTGTGGGCGAATGAGGGGTCAAACCCACCATTCGCCAGCTGTGTCCTCAACAGAAGTCGGGGATCTGAGCTTTGCGATTCTCACAAATCATATAGGATTGCTATATTTGATTATTTAAAATAGCAAATATCGCAAACCAATCAGCAATAAAAACACGCCATATAGCTTTTTCATCAATTCACTACTAATAAATGGCTGATTGGCAAATAAAGCACCAAAGAAATTACCAATAATCAAACCAACAGCAATAATCACAGCATATTTGATATTCAGATTACCATTACGGTAGTAAACAATCGCGGCTAAAATACCAATAGGCAAAATTTGAGCAGCGATAGAAGTACCAGTAGCAAATTTTTGATCCATGCTCATGATTAGTACCATTGCAGGAACCATAATTGCACCACCACCAATACCAAACATACCGCCAGCTACACCAGCCACAAGCCCAATGATCAACAATTGAATGAGTATGTTAGACATAAAATTATAAATTATTTGAACTAGTAAATTATAAATTTATTCCATTTATAAAAACATATTTTGATAACATCCCATGCACACCTTTTTGGGGAGTGTTGACAACTTGAGTAATACGGAAATTCACCGCTAAACTACATAACACATAAGCATCTTCTGGTGATATTTTTGTAAAACCTACCAAAAAATCAATCATGTTGTTTAAAGCTTGTTCTAAAGCTGCATCCAAAGTTTCACCAAATCCCATTGTGATAATATCAGTAGCAGTTTCAGCGATGGGTGCAGTTACTTGCAAATCTTTGCGAATTTTGAGTTGAATTGTACCGTTCATAGATGTTTCTATGGCCGTGACATTAACTTCACCATCTCCCTGAGCTGAATGTCCATCACCAATAGAAAATAAAGCACCAGGAACAAAAACAGGCAAAAATATTTTTGAACCTGCTTGCAGTTCGCGGTTGTCTATATTACCACCATAACAACCAGGAGGAATAGAAGAACGTTGTGTTTCGGGAGTAGCAACACCAAGAATACCAAAAAAAGGTTTCAGGGGTATTTGAATCCCACTATTTACAGAAAACTCCGCAACATTATTTTCTAAATCTAGATGAATAAATCTCAAAGCTGGTTCATTAAATTGGTGTGGTAAAACTCCCCATCCCGTCCGAATAGCATTAAAACCAACAGGTAAACTTGGTTTGATTGCTTCCAATTTTACTTCTAAAATATCTCCCGGTTCTGCTTCCTGTACATAAATAGGCCCTGTTAATAAATGTGGCCCACCTGCTATTTTCTTTTCTAGTGGTAAGTTTTGGCAAATGTCAGCAAATTCTGGCGTGATAAATTCTGCTGGTGCTTTGTTATAAATATAGTAACCAGTGTAAGTTTCCACATCTACTGTATCGCCAGATTCAATTATCAATGCTGGTTCTAGTTCATGGGAAAAACCACCTAGATGTACAGTGTTTGGAGTTGCTTTCAAAATATGATGAGTCATCCGATTTTAGATTTTGGATTACCCTGCGGGAAGCCGCAGAAGCGTCTATGGATTTTGGATTGATGATATTTATAAAATTTGGGAACTTATACCATTAATAATTTTACTCTTAGAGGATGTTTGAAAAGTCATGATTGATGTATCAAATATTTTTTACCCCACCCTAACCCTCCCCTTGTAAAGGGGAGGGAACCGGATTTCTCTTGTTTACCCCCTTTATAAGGGGGGATTAAGGGGGGTAATAATGTAATTAAAATTACAGCCAATCACTTTTCAAACAACCTCTTAGCATAACTAAAAAAGATCTGAATAATGGAAACCCAACTTGGAGTTGATCTGGAACAGATTGAGACATAATTACTAAACACTAACAAATATTTTTAGTCACAAATTCAATTACATCTGCTAAACCTGTCTTTGTTTTTAAATTTGTGAAGATAAAGGGTTTGTCGCCGCGCATTTTTTTGGCATCTTGTTCCATTACGCTTAAATCTGCACCAACGTAGGGAGCTAAATCAGTTTTATTAATCACTAATAAATCAGATTTGGTAATCCCAGGGCCACCTTTGCGAGGAATTTTATCACCAGCAGCAACATCGATAACATAAATTGTTAAATCTACTAATTCGGGGCTAAAAGTTGCAGCTAAATTATCGCCACCGCTTTCTATAAAGACTAAGTTTAAATTAGAAAAACGTGCTTCTAATTGTTCAACTGCTGCTAGATTCATCGAAGCATCTTCACGGATAGCAGTGTGAGGACAACCGCCAGTCTCTACACCGATAATGCGATCGCTCGTTAAAGCTTGAGAACGTACTAAAAACTGTGCATCTTCTTGTGTATAAATATCATTAGTTACCACAGCGATGTGATATTTGTCACGCATCATCTTACACAAAGCATCTACTAAAGCAGTTTTTCCAGAACCCACAGGCCCAGCAACTCCGACTCGAAAAGCATTCATAATTTTGTTGGTGGTTGATTGTTAATTGTTAGTAGTTGACTATTAACCATTGACTATGGACTAATAACAAATGACAAATGACCAATGACCAATGACTAATTTACAAATTTTTCTAGATATTGCCACAGAAACGGCGCTGGCTGCTGGTGCGGTTTTGCAAGGTTACTTGGGTAAAGTAGAAGACGCAATTACCGAAAAAGGACGCCCTGGGGACTTAGTTACTGTTGCTGATAAAGCTTCCGAAGAAGTTATTTTACAAGCTTTGGGTCGTCACTTTCCTAACCATGCCATTCTCACAGAAGAATCTGGCAAACTTGGAAATCAAGACAATGAGTTTCTTTGGGCAATTGATCCTTTAGATGGTACAACAAACTTTGCTCATCAATACCCATTTTTTGCTGTTTCTATTGGGTTAATGATCAATGGTGTTCCCCAAGTAGGCGTGATTTATGATCCTTTTCACGATGAATTATTTCGTGCAGCTCAAGATATGGGTGCAACCCGTAACCGCCATCAGATCAAAGTTTCGGACACTTATGAATTAAGTAAGAGTTTGCTGGTGACGGGATTTGCTTACGATCGCCGTGAAATTTCTGATAACAACTATGCAGAATTTTGTCATCTTACTCATATCACCCAAGGAGTACGACGCAGTGGTTCAGCATCCCTGGATTTAGCTCATGTCGCTTGTGGACGTCTGGATGGTTACTGGGAAAGAGGTCTTTCTCCTTGGGATATAGCAGCAGGCATAATTATAGTGCGTGAGGCTGGAGGGAAAGTCACTGCTTACGATCGCACTCCCGTCAAAATTGAGTCAGGTAGAATTTTGGCAACAAATACACATCTTCACGAGGTTCTAAGTCAAGAACTCCTGCAAGTTCAAGCTCAAGGGATCGGGAAACGGTGATCGGGGACTAGTTTGAAAAATGATTGCGACAGGTGGATTCTCGCAAACTATAGCACTTCTGACTCGATTGCAATACAGTCGGAACCCCACCCCGGCTTTGCTGACGCAAAACCTCCCCTCCCCGTAAACGGGGCTGCGGTGTACACATAAATCCTCTGATCCCCCTAAATCCCCCTTTTTAAGGGGGACTTTGATTCTAGTTCCCCCTTTTTTAAGGGGGGTTAGGGGGGATCAAAACGCTGCTAGGCAACTTTATAAGACTTCTGTGTACACCGTAGAAGGGGGGTTAGGGGGGATCAAAACGCTACTAGGCAACTTTATAAGACTTCTGTGTACACCGTAGCCCCGCAAGCGCTTAGGGGATTAAGGGGTGGGGTACTGGGGTACGTATTGGACACAACCGAGAACTGCTATAGTTCTAGGCGGGATACGGTTTCAACATGAAAAATTTTTGACTTGTGTGTACAGCGTAGCCTTACAAAGGGTAGGGATTTTGTATTTGGTAATTTTTTGACCATTTCAGCCGATCATAGTTTACATGCCCTGTAGCAGCTTCCGGGTTCCTTGCAGCAGCTTCAGGGTTGACGTTTCCGTGTTTCGCGCAGCCTGTAGCAGCTTCCGGGTTCCTTGCAGCAACTTCAGGGTTGACGTTTCCGTGTTCCGCGCAGCCTGTAGCAGCTTCAGGGTTCCTTGCAGCAGCTTCAGGGTTGACGTTTCCGTGTTCCGCGCAGCCTGTAGCAGCTTCCGGGTTCCTTGCAGCAATTTCTGCCAAACAGCTTTCTGAAGTAAACTTTAGCTATGAGACTGCGATCGCGATCGTAGGCGGATTTGAACTCCCAAGCAACCAATTGTTCCACACACCATGATCAACTGGACTGGCTATTTACAATCACTCTGCGGCGATGAT
>JAESGT010000137.1_pt1 | contig 14742 bp, 17 predicted proteins | sample 9266261 | NCBI WGS metagenome assembly JAESGT01 (sample SAMN15741584, study PRJNA653494) | algae metagenome | isolation source: Pelatocladus maniniholoensis HA4357-MV3 and co-occurring heterotrophs from... | place: USA: Maniniholo cave near Haena, Hawaii | collected 2009-07-28 | reverse complement strand
TTTGTTTTAATTATTAATTTATTTTCAATGTTAAAAAATTCATATAGTTCTCTGACTAAAATTTTTGCATGTGGAAATTACGTAAGTAATAATTTTGATTTTTTAAAATTAAGATGCGCTTGCCCTACCTACACCCCTATACCCCTACACTCCTACACCCCTACAGAAGCATCCCAAGGAGCAGGTTTTCTGACTTGTTTCCATACAGGACTATACAAGGCTTCATACAATTCCTGAGCCATTTCCAGCATCCCTGCATAACCAGCGTAGGCATGATGACGTTCATGATTAATATCTAAGAAAGGAATCCTTGCTTTCAGTGCTGTGTATTGATTGCTTCCTCCAGCTATTAACATATCAGCTTTTGTATTCTCCAGTACTTGTAGTAATGCACTGGGACTTCCCTTGGACAAAACAATGCCATCTTGACCAAGTAATTGTTTAATTTTGGCTTTTTCTTCTTTTGTACTTTTTCTGTCACTAGTAGCAATCACCTCCATTCCTAAGTCTCTCGCTGCTAAAATAATTGACCAACTTTTGACACCTCCACTATAAAGAACAACACGCTTTCCTTTTAAGCGGGAACGATAGGGAGCTAGGGCAATATCTAGTGCTGCGGTTTCTTCTGCTATCAGCCATTCTGTACGTTCTTGAAGATAAAAATCGCCTAATGTTGCAGCAATATTCCGCAAGCAACGGTTCATGTTTTCCACACCATAGAAAGATTCTTCAATGTAAGGAATTCCATAACATTCCTTCATTGTTTGTGCCATTCCTAGTGATACATTCGAGCAAATCACTACATTCAACTTGGCGCGATGAGCATAGCAAATTTCTTGATAGCGAGCATCACCCGTAATTTTGGAAAGAACACGAATACCTAATCTCTTCAACAGTGGTAAAACGTTCCATATTTCACCAGCAACATTGTATTCACCGATAATATTAATATCGAATGGTGTAATCATTTCTGGTTCCGCAGTTCCAACCACATGTTCCAATAAAGCTTCACCAGCAATACGATTACCTAAATTTTTACTACCAAGAAATCCAGGTGCATTTATATAGATAACTGGAATACCGATTTTTCTTGCAGCTGCTTGACAAATAGTATTCATGTCATCACCAATCAAAGCAGTGACACAGGTAGAATAGACAAAGACGGCCGCAGGATTATAGCGTTGAGCGATGTCGAGTATGGCTTGATAAAGCTTCTGTTCACCACCAAAAATGACATCATTCTCACTCAAATCAGTAGTGAAGCCAATTTGGTGTATTTTAGAACCTGATGAGAGACTACCACGACTTACCCAGGGGTTGCGAGTGCAGGCAAATGAAGCATGTACTAAATGAGCAGCATCAGTAATTGGTACAAGAGCCACCATTGCTCCCTCAAAAGGACAATTCCCTTGAGCCGCGCCTGGTTGTGGTGGTTTTTTGCAAGATACTTTTTTCTGATTCTGCAACTTTATTTGATTATGTTTGCATTCCGTCTCGTTAAGTGGTTTGTTGATTTTTATTTGAATGTTGTTCATGTTCTTACTTGTACTGAGTTAGGATAGGGTGAAGGAAGAAAAAATAAGTATTTTACTTATTCTTGATTTCGATCTGGATTTACATCTTGTGCCATTTTTTTAAATTCATTTTTCTCCTCACTTATAAGCAGTGATTACTGTGGTGTGCAAGATATTAAAGGTGAATCAAACCCATATTTATTCAAGATTTTTTGTCCATCTGGAGAAAGAATATACATAGCTAACATCACTCCAGAATTGCTGGCATTCTTCATCAAATTCATACCATAATTGACCTTGAGTGCAAGTTTTTCTGGTAATTCCACTATTTGTAAATTTGGTGATGCTAAAATAGCTAACCTAGCAGCAGTACAGTAGTTTAAAAAGATATCTACCTGTTGTGTTTCAGTGATGAAGTATGCAAGTTCATTCTTTCCTTTGGGGACAATAGGAGAATTACGTCCACCTACCAAACGTAATGCTTTTTGATTTAGCTCGTTAAAACTACCTAGTTGTACTTTTTCAGCTTTACGGAATATTTCCTGTGCGTAGTCCCCAGAAGCATCTTCATTTGGTGTTGATGTTCCTAATTTTATTTCTGGATTTAACATCCAATCTAAGAGATTATTTGGTGTCACTTTTAAACCAGGTTTGACAATGGCACACATTTTATTCCTGGTAAAATTCACTACTGGGCTGCTTTTATTAGCTTTCATTAAAGTGGCGGGATTTCCTATATCAGCACTAGCAAATATATCGCTGTGTTCTCCATTTAAAAGACGCTCTCGTAGCAAACCAGAATGGTCAAATTCAAGTCTTACAGGTATGTCATATTCTCTAGCAAAATCCTGTGCAACTTCTGAAATAGCACCTCTTAAGCTACCAGCTGCATACAGAGTAACAGAAGTTTGAAAATCCTGAGTAAAAAGGATTTTTTGTTTATTATTGAACTCTAAAGATGTCACCATAAATTTAACTCCTAGTAATAGCTAAGGCATCTGTAGTAACTATTTACTACGATTCAAATAATGCATTTTTTGTGTAGTGAAAATAAAACTGACTGCAATCAATACCTCAATTGGCACAATTGACAATTTTGAACTTATACAAAACCACAATAAAGAAAATAATGCACTTAATAACTGCAAGAGTTCATTTGTAATTTTTGCAGTAACGAAAACAAAAATAATGGCAAGGAATACAGTAACTGATGAATAAATCAACATAACAGATACAGTGTTTAGAATGAGTTATTTATTGTGTTTATCATCTGAAGAAGAAAGATAGGGGAGTTGGCAGTAAAAGGAGTAACCATCATAATTCCAGAAGGTAAGGTGTCTTATAAGGTATTTCCCCACATCCCCTATCGGCAGAAAACCTATTAAACGTGTGAAGATTAGAGGAAATGGGAAAGGGAAATTTCCCTTTCCCCAAGTTAGATACATCTAACTGATCAAAGTTAGATACACCTAACCCAGCAAGCAAGCCTTTGTATTGAGTGAGAAATCACAAAGCTAATTATTTCGTGATGCTCAACAAATATTTTCAATGTGACATGAACTCAATTGCAGCAACTGAAGTAACTTAAAATTTCACTAATTATCTAATACCGCAGATGACCTGTAAAAAGATAAAACTCTTATCTTGATCAAGAACTGCAATCTATCAAACACCTCAAGAATAAAGTTACAAAAAATCGTAACTGATTCAATAGCACCTTCTATGGAAATAACTAAAGTCTTCTAAAACATCTCGTTTCTATGGGAAGACTCGTTAATGCTTTTACTATTTTTATTCCCCTTACTGCAAGCATAACACACACATTGCAAAATTATTTGCTATTTTTAAATTTTTTTTGCAGCAACAATCTCATGTATTTTGTAAAAATACTTACAGATTTTGATTTTATAGCAAGTTTAGTATGCATTATGCTAAAATAATTGCATCAGCACATATTCTTCATCTGCATATGACTTATAGTTATGCTTTAGCTCTTTGGCTGCGAGCTTCTTTCCTTACGAGAACGCTACTCTAACTTGAAGTTGTTATTTTGTGGGAACGCCTGATAGCGATCGCATCTACGCTGAGAGTTGATCAACTACTTCAATTGCATAACGACGGGATCGTTTCAATCGACTCAGCAGGACAACCATTAATAGCTTAAAGAGTAAACATTGTTACCGTAAAGTTTACTAGTAACAATAATGCTAATCAAAGCCAAAAGTCTTCTTATATTAATTGATTATTAGTGCTTGAAGAATTCTTCTTCCTAAAATTAACGGTTGGTAAAATTTTACCGAAGTAAAAATGTATGCCAAGAAAAGAACAAGGATGGATCACATTTCAAGTTTCAGAGCAAGAGCGCAAACTTCTAGACGAATTATCCCAAAGGTTGCAACGTACTAAAACGGAAATTCTTCGGGAACTAGTACGCGGACTTGATCAACTTCAAGCGCGATCGCCACAATCAATACCAAGCAAAAAGCAAGAAGCAAAAGAGATCCAGACTCACTATATAGAAATCACTCATTGCAACAAACCTCTGAAAGTTAGCTCTCGCAATATCCTTAAAGGTGTAGTCACAGAAGTTATTCGCACAGGAGTAAGTAGTCAGGTAACTTTAAAGGTTGTTCATGAAGTAGAGTTAATTTCGATCATGACTACTACCTCAGCAGATGAATTGGAGTTATGCGAGGGAACAGAAGCTTATGCGGTAATTAATCCCTGTTTGGTGACTCTAGGTAGGGAATAATCTGCCAACCCTAAATCAAGAGTTTTAAACTCGTCCTTCATGTCCTTCGAGGGTAAACTAAAGAAACACTTTTTCCTCCCCTACACCCATTTCTCTTAGAAGATAAACAGATATAGAATAAAAAATTTTCCTTTACCAACTATTTTGGCAAAATGTATGTTAATCTTACTATAGGGGAATAAGAAAGCAGCTAAGTAAACTAGCAACAAGTTAAATTTACTTGCTGTAATAGCAGAAATCCGCAAGTAACTTAGTGAATTGTACACTATACTTGCTCCGAAGAAATCAAAAATTAGCAAGTATCTTAGCAAAATGTATGTTATGCTTGCCGTAGGTTGATTAGAATTGATAAGAGCAGTCTTCTGATCTTCCAACAAAAACAGCATACAGCATATACTAGAAGACCTTGCTATTGCCTCGGTAGATTAAGTTTGTCCACTGTGGCTTTTTGTAACGGAGAGATACAGCCTCATGAAGCAAGACGGGAGTCTGTGCAACAACCTGAAGTCGATTAGAACTCGTTTGGGCATGAGTCAGCAAGATTTGGCTAACATAGCTGGGGTGACTCGTCAGACTATTAGTGGTGTGGAATCAGGACAATATGCTCCTTCAGTTGCTGTGTCACTACGTTTAGCTAAAGCGCTTGGCTGCCAAGTCGAGAACTTATTCTGGTTTGAGGAAGATCTGCCTGAAATTGAGGCAGTTCTTACTAAACCTGTCCCCACTGGACGGCAAGTACGAGTTAGTCTCGCGCGGGTTGGAGGCCAATGGATAGCTTATCCCCTAGTTGGGAACGATGCTTTTCGTATCGAAATGATTCCAGCCGACGGTGAAGCACAAGGGCAGATAGGAACAAATAAAGTCCAAGTCCGGCTTCTGGACGATATGGACAAACTGCACAATACAGTTGTGATTGCTGGTTGTACACCTGTAATTTCTCTTTGGGCAAAAGCCACCGAACGTTGGCATCCCCAGTTGCGAGTTCATTACAATTTTGCTAACAGCATGGCTGCATTGCGTTCTCTAGACCGAGGTGAAGTACATATCGCCGGGATGCACTTGTACGATCCCCAAACTGGGGAATATAACATTCCCTTTGTGCGGGAAGCCTTAGCAGGTAAAAGTGCTGTCTTGATCACTATCGGGGTTTGGGAAGAGGGATTATTAGTTCCACCGAGAAACCCAATGGGAATTAAAAGTGTTTCTGATTTGGTGGACTTAGGAGCAACCATTGTCAACCGTGAACCGGGTTCTGGCAGTCGGATGCTTTTAGAGAGAAAACTCCAAGAAGAACAAGTTCCATTCCATACTCTCAAAGGATTTGAGCATATCGTCCACAGCCATAAAGATGTTGCTTTATCTATAGTTTCAGGAATTGCTGATGCAGGTGTCAGTACGGCATCTATAGCTACTGCTTTTGGGTTAGGATTTGTTCCCCTACATCGGGCGCGATATGACTTGGTAATTCTCAAAGAATATCTGGAAGAAGCACCAGTACAGCAGTTGCTTAGTACTTTGGGACATCGGCTAGTCCAATCCCAGTTAGAGGTTCTCGGTGGCTATGACATCAGTAAGATTGGGGAAGTTGTAGCGACTATTTAGGGTAGAGTTTAACAGTTATCAGTTAGAGCTATTAGGATTTTAGGACTGTTCACTGATTGGTGGTACTACTATTGGTTGGTTTGGTGGTAAGCAGGGAAATTTTGTGTAATTCCTACCAGTAGTATAGTCACTCTCAGATTTGGGCAACAATATTGGTAGTTCGAGAATCTTCGCTGATCAACTCCAGGTACCCTTTCAAACTCTGTTGAGTATCCGAGCAATTATCTGACTGTGATGCTCCTGAAGTAACTGCAACTATAAAGTTGTACTCAAGACATATTCGCATGTCTGCAATCAAGTGATTGCAACGGTGTGATTTGGGTAAATACTCTGATCACAGCGCAAAAGATAGTAGTTGGGTAGAACGGTTGCGATCGCTATCAGGTGAAATTTCTCAACAACTGAATTAGCTTGTTGATTGAGTTCGGTATTCTCGAAAGCGATGAACAAGTTAAGCAACTGACTGATACAGATAAAGCAGTCAAAGAAAGTGAGAAAAAACAAGAAGATGCTGAAGGCGAAGCCCTAGAAGCACTGAAAAAAGGCAATGTCGAAATTGTTGCTTCTAGCGACAAGAAGTAAAGTTTAGCCGCCCAACAGTAGACCACAGGTGGGCTAATTATTGCTCACCTTTCCTCCAATTGTGGAACAGACAATTCATTTAGTAGGATTTCCAAGTTATCGAGAGGTTTTATGAAAACCAGCCAAGGGGAAATCAATGACCTACCTATAGAGCCAATATCCGAAAATCAAGAAAAATCTTGCACACAATCACCTAAAAAGTAGTTTTCTCCAGCGTTCAGTTGTTGGTTGAAAGCAGAGCTACCGTTATTGGGAGCGTTAATTGATATCAGAGCATTGGTCAATTGGTCATTAGGATTGAAACTGTCTTGATATAGAACCAAAAAATTATCCCAAGCTCCATCATTAGATGACGTAGCTCCAGGTACAGCACTTGCAAAGCTATATAAACCCGATTGTTCAACCACAAATTCAAAAACATCGTAGGCTGGATTCATACCAGGCCCACCATCTGAACCACTGACTCTATCGGGAGGATCTCCTGGTGCAGTACGCAGCCAAGTAGGCTGATTTGTTGTGTCACCTTGATAGGTTAATTCAAAAGCTTTTGCGGGGGTCGCAATGCAGAAAGCAGTCAACCCCATGCCAAGAGTGATAATCAGACGTTTTTTGAGAGATGTTGCTATTAATACCATATTTGATAGATTGCTTCTATCCTAATTTTGAAAAGAATGTACTTCAGATGATGAGTTAACTAAGACTATATGGATTATTGCCAAAGATGAGCGGTCGCTGGCTAATTCAGGTAGAGTCTGAAAATATTGTTGTGTCGCTCAATTCAGATGAGTTTCAAGTGATCAGCCAGTCTCAAAAGCAAGTCTCTAAAAACACCTCAACTCTCCATCAAAATCAGCCGTAGTGGGTCTAAATGAATACGCCAAGGGAAGGGACGGTCTTTGAGATTAGCCCATTTTTCTTTATACACTTCCACTTGTAAATTATAATCTTCAGAGTCGCTAGGAGGGTGATTTAGCTTGAGATAGGCAGTCAATCGGTGTTGGGTTTCACTTGTGTCAGCAACCCAACAAGCAAAAGTATTCTCCTGATTTGGGTCATTACAGAAGGTGAGGTGATGAGCGCGTATTCCGACATATTTGGCGGAGTTGGGGATAGGTTCTACCACTTGCAAATTACAGTTCCAGTCCAAAGCTTTAACCTGTTGAGAATCAACTGCTTGGATGCGAGAAATATTTTTACATTCTGTGACTTTGGCGACAACTAAATTTGGTGGTCGCTCAAAAATATTTTCTTTAGAATCGTTGGCAATAACTTCTCCTTGCGACAGCACTAAAATATTGCTACTCACACGATAAGCTTCCTCTAGCTTGTGGGTAACAAATAAAAATATTGTACACTTGATGAAGAAAAATCTGAACAAATTTCAATAGGTGACTGGAATGATCATTATTTCAGTGCTGAAGAAACTTATCAACTTAACGTTGAAGGTAGAATTTCGGTTAAGGGAGATTCCACACCATTAGAATTATCGCTTTTCTCAGAAAATAAACTATTAGAATTTTTAGAAGAAACTGATATATCTATAGAATCAATCACTAACATTGAAGTTGCTTCTTAAGCCATCTACTATAGCAATCCTATGTGAGTTGTGAGAATTTACGGAGTCTAAAAACACGTTTTTACAAGCCTTTCAGCCTTTCTTGTTTCTCACGAATGATTTAAGACTGCTATAGGCTACCTGATTACGCTCAATTGCCAATTCGATTTCATCGGGATGAGTGCTTGTTATTCAACTTTTTTCTGTTTAACATAATTACGGAAGTCATCTATTGTGACTTGATTGAGCCATTGATGACGTTCTTTAGTATAATCACCATAACCTACTTCTAACTGCTGTAAAAACCTTAGCGTTCCTGCTACTCCTAAAGCATTGATGAGAGCTTGATATCCTTGTTGCCTAATTTCCGTCAGTTTCATTGTTTTCTTCCTCTGTTTGTAAAACATTCATTAACCAAATTGTAGGGTTTTCGACTTCTATGTTCAAAATACTTTGAAACTTTTTTGCTTTCCTAAGCAGTCTGTCGTCAGTCGTTAAAAACACATCAGCATCTCCAGCTTCTGCAAAAGCCAAATGTAACGCATCGTGAAATTTAAAACTCAACTTCATTAACTCTTCTGCTCTCAAATCAATATTTTCAGTTGATTGAATATAAATATTGGCTACATTTAGTATCGATTTGACCTGTTGTTGTTTAAATGAGTCTGAATGTAGACTAACCTCAAATTCAATAATATCGCTATTCATCAATATCCATTTGCCATCTTCGCAATTTTGAATAATTTCTGTTACTGCTTCAGCCTCCATCCGCATCCGAAACTGTTCTAAATTGTCTAAAGTTCGATTCAGACAACAAACATCGAGATAAATTTTAGTCATGTTGTATTTTGACTGGAAACTGTGAAGTAGCTGCGCGTAAAATCCAAAATTTAATCATTTAATCATTCTGGCTAGGCAAAAGTGCTACAACGGTAAAATGATATAGCTGCTTTACTTTAATTACAATTCTATTGTTTACAGGTATTCAATGACACATCCTGAGCAGATCCAAGAAACTCTGCACCGAGTTGAGATTGGAAAGCAAACTGATGAGGATATAAAATTTTTACGTCAGCAACTTTTGGCTGGCGATCGCCAAATCGTATCGCAATTAGGTAAGTACAACGTCAATATTGGTCAAGGTAGAGACATCCACATAGGCGATCGCATTTATCAACAGTGGGATGAACAAGCGATCCAAGCTTTAGTTAAAGCTATTCAAAAAGTAACTTGGCGATGTGTCGCTAATTTAACAGAGAACGACTATACTCAATCTATCGGAATTGGCATAATAGATAAATTATCAAAGCAGTTAACTGATTTCTCCCAGCAGTCTGTAATGCGCTATGGGTTGAAGTTAGCTTTTAGTCCTAATTCACAACAAGAATATTTTGTTAGTAGTGGGAACCAAGTTATTAAACGTTGGCAGACAAATACATGGGAAATGTTGCGAGAAATATCTGTTCCATTTTCCATCACAGATACTTTTGATTTATGGTTTACTGCTGTAGCAATTAGCCCCAATTCTCAACTAATTGCTGCCTGTAAAGCCTATCAAGTAAATGTTTGGACTTTAGGCACAGATAACCTCATTCATACCTTTGGTAAAACTGTTTTTAGTAACTTTTTCGATGTTTTCGGTTTTGACTCAGTTGCTTTTAGTCCAGATAGCAAAATATTAGCAGCTAATGATAACCGAGACATTAAATTATGGGATATAGAAACAGGAAATGTTTTTAGTCCAGATGGTAAAACTTTAGTGAGCGGAGGTAATGATGGGAAAATTGTAGAATGGAAAATTACCAAAAAAGAATCACAAATTTTGCCTCAACAACATAGCCGAGGAGTTACATCTATTGCAATCAGTCCAGATGGAGAAACATTAATTAGTGGAGGAAGGGATCAGACGATTAAAGTTTGGAGACGATAACAGTGAGAGAGGAAAGGTAATTATCTGCGATCGCTGCACTTGCTGAAGGCATCGCCATCTAAACATAAATACAAATTTACTGCTTGAACCACGATCAAAATGCTCCCTCCTGAAGAATTAAATGCCATCCTCGACCGCATAGTCAAACACCAGCAGACTGAGACTGATATGACAGTTCTGCGAAAATGGCTCAGTGGTGGTGGTCAGATTATTTCTCAGCAAGGTAAATATGCAGTCAACCTGGGACAAGGACAGGAAATTCACATTGGTGACGAAATTTACCAAGGTGCAGATGCAGAAGTAATTCGAGAAATCGTTCGGTCTATCCTTGAGGAACTAAAGCTTCTAACCATTGCTGCTTTTGGAAATCAAAATATCCAAAAGCCCACAAAGTCAGCTGTTCTATAATCTTTATTTCGTAAATAGAACTTTTAAACTCAGCTATCCCTTCTGCTGCAATCAACACAGCTTGTTCCCAGTAAAAACCGTTACATCGATCTTCAAATTTCACTAGAGCATCAATAAAATTTTCCTTTTCTTGCTTAAAAATATGTTTTCGCCCCAACCAAAGCAAAAATACTTCTTTCCACTGCGCTTCAAAAATCCGGTAAGTAGGAAGACAGGAATAATTACACGGCAGGCTTATATAGATTACGCGCTCAAACCTTACTATACTTCGACTTGACCCGAAGCCTGCCGTGTAATTATTAGCGTCCAGGTACATAACTCGCATCTGGATGGCTGGGATTCTCAGGAATGTGATTTAAAAAATAATGCCAATCATCGATCGCCAACGCAGCAAAATACTCCTGAAAAGTTGGATGGAAAAACGCATACACCCCCTTCCTGGGATTCTCTCCATCCACACCCACCTTATTCAACCATCCGAACCGTAACGCTAACCCAAACAACGAATCAGCATCATCCGGTTCCCCTAAATACTCGCAGACAAAATCCTGTCGCAATCGAAACCGCGTTGCTTCCTTATCGATCGCATCCCTTGCTAATTCTCCCAACGCTGCATTCAACCGCTTACGCTGTTCCCCCGTCGTCGTAAACTGCCCCTTCTTCCATTCGTAAAAATCCGCGACAAACTGCTCGTACAACCGCGCTTTTGTCTCCGGTAATTTTCCCTCACCCAAGTACCAGTTGAAACACAGCAGCGTCAACCGCAATGGGTTTTTCGCCAAATCCCGAATTCGCTCCTTCCCCGGTTCCCCCAAAGCCGCGCACAACCTTTGTCCTGTCTGGCTTTCTGCCGATGGCAGATAACCAAACCAATTGCCGATAAACTGCTCCACCTGTTGGGGATAGGAAAACTCCAGGGTGCGATAATTATCAAAGGAATCCAGGGCATTGCTACCACCATCCCAAAGATTTAGCCGACAGGAAAGCACAATCCACGCTTGTTGTAGCAAAGTTCCCGTGCGAAGTTGGCGATCGCATTCTGTTAGGGGATTACCCAGGGTTGCTTGCATTTCATCAACCCCATCCAGCAACAGCCCATCCGTGAGAGGTTAAACTGAGCCACAAAATCATCTTTAATTTGGGTTGAAGGTTCGGCTTGTCCGACTTTCCTGGCTACTGCTTGCAACCATACTTCAAACAAATATGCTTCCAGTTCCCGTCCCCGCAAATCGGACAGAGATACCCAAATCACCACCGCATCGGGCATTTCTACGGCTACCCAGTGAGCGATTTGCTGCAACAACGTCGTTTTCCCTGCTCCCGGTTCGCCAATAATCACAATACGTTTTCCCTGGCTTTTGGGGCTTTGTCTTTGTTTGAGTACCTGCTCTAAAAATTGCTGATGCTCAAAGGTTTGGGTAATTTCGGTTTCCCGGTAAAGTTCTGAACCATGCTCTGGTGGTACATCTTCCCGTCGTCGAGTTTGCTTTTTCCGCTCCACCAATCCCAATGGTACATACACCTGATCGGTGCGGTAGCTAACTCCCTCACCGGATGTGAGTGGGTTTGTGGTGAGTCTCTGCTGCTCCGACAGCATGGTTTGACTAATATCGTGCCAGTCAATTTCTATTTGCTGGGTGTTCTGGGAAAGTACCTCTAGCAAAATGGTGCGAATAGTCTCTGCGTCAGTGCCTTGATAAATGCGATCGCCAATATAAATATCCTTGCCATCGCCAATATTAACGTTGTACTTTCCCAACTGCAAGACATTTTTACCACCGCTTGCCGTAAGGTATTGACGCAATAGGGCAATATCACCCTCGTCTGCGCTGCCATTGAGGATGCGATCGCATATTATCAGTAATTCCCACGAGTCAGCCATCGCGCTTCCCTAGCTAGTTGAAATTGGCTTGTTGCTCAAAGCATTAAAATATACAGAAATTATAGAGAAATTCTCAAAACAGCGCCTAATATTACCAAAATTATAGTTTTTCCGGAATTGATAATCATTTAATTGAAGTTTCTTAAGTTACAGTGAAATTACTTAGGAGCAGTTCTAGCGATGCCTGCCTCTGACGATTTATTAGCCATTATCGAGCGCATTCTCAGTCACCAGCATACGGATGGGGATTTGGCGGTTTTGTGTCAGGCAATTAGCGCAAGCTCCAGCCAAGGTACGCTACAAATTGGCAAGTATAACGTTAATATCCGGGAAGGCAAGGATATTCACATTGGTGACAAGATTTACCAAGGTGCGGATGCGGAAGCGATTCGGGAGATAATTAAAGAATTGCTATCTAGCCAAAAAGCTGTAGCTGTAAAATATATACCCCATCAAGGAGTTTCCCATTTCGTTGGGCGATCGCATGAACTCGCCAATATTCACGAAAAACTTTACCAGCAACAAAATGCTGTAGCAATTTCCTCTGTTGCTGGGATGGGTGGTGTTGGTAAAACAGAGTTGGCAGTAAAATATGCGAGAGAACATGAAAATTATTATCCTGGAGGTATTTGCTGGTTTTCTGTCAGAGATGGAAATTTAGCAGCAGAGATTATCCAATTTACTCAACTTTATTTAAAGTTAGAAGTTCCCCAAAAGGATTCTCAAGAAAATCCACTCAATATTCATCAACAAGTAGCTTGGTGTTGGCAAAATTGGCAACCACCTGAAGGTTTAGTGCTGGTTGTTTTAGATGATGTTACTGAATTAAAGCATATCAAAGAATTTTTGCCAAAAACTAATAATCGCTTTCGGATATTAATCACAACCCGTCAGCGACGATTAGATATCAACTATGCTGAAATATCACTTGATGTACTATCAACAGATGAAGCTTTGTCATTGTTAAGAGGTATTTTAGGCGAAAATGATAGACGAGTAGATACAGACATTGAAACAGCTAAAAATTTATGTAAATGGCTGGGTTACTTACCTCTAGGTTTAGAATTAGTGGGACGATATTTGGTAGAAGACCCAGATTTATCAATTGCTGATATGTTGCAAGCTTTGAAAGAGGAACGGCTAAAAAATGAAGCAATAAATCCTTCTTCAGAAGATTTAGAAGCAACAGAAATGACCGCAAAATTAGGTGTGAGAGATGCATTTAACTTAACCTGGATCAAGCTTGACCCAAAGACTAAACGTGTTGGAGAATTGTTAAGTTTATTTTCTCCAGATGAAATAGCTTGGAAATATGTAGAGTCTGTTAGCGAGTCGCTGAATTGGACAAAGAAAGAAGTAAACGAAGCTAAAAAGCAGCTTTATAAACGTCATCTAATTGAAAGGTTAGAAGAAGGAGAAGCTAATTATAAAATTCATCCCTTAATTCGCGAGTTCTTACGAGAAAAGTTAGCAGAATTAGAAGAAATTAACGAATTTAAGCAAGCATTTACCAATACTTTTATGGAAATTGCTCAAACAATTCCGAAATCACCAACTTTAGAATTTCTTAACTCAGTTAAAAAAGCGATTCCCCATTTAACAGAAGTGGCAGAAAATTTAATCGATGCTGTCATCGATAAAAATTTAATTTGGGCTTTTCTTGGTTTAGCTAGATTTTACGATGGGCAGGGTTTATATAAACTAGCAGAACCTTGGTTTCAGCAATGTGTACCAGCAGTAAAATTGCGTTTAGGAGAAAACCATCCCCTTGTTGCATCCAGCTTGAACAATTTAGCTGGACTTTACAAATCCCAAGGAAGGTACGAGGAAGCAGAACCACTTTATATCCAAGCATTGGAGTTACATAAACAGCTATTGGGAAAAACCCATCCCCTTATTGCACTCAACTTGAACAATTTAGCTGGACTTTACTGTTCCCAAGGGAGATCCGAAGCAGCAGAACCACTTTATATCCAAGCATTGGAGTTACATAAACAGCTATTGGGAGAAACCCATCCCCTTGTTGCACTCAGCTTGAACAATTTAGCACTACTCTACTTACATCTTGCACCAATAAAATTTGATGTGTTTTAATTACTCAGTATTAAGCTAAAATCCTTGATTTAGCGATAAAAGCCAATAAAAATAAGGTAGCTTTATGGGGTATATTTTTAGTTTATCTGGGTTTATACTGATAGGTGCAAGATATGAGTCTACCGTTCCCAAGGAAGGTACCAAGCAGCAGAACCCCTTTTTATCCGAGCTTTGGAGTTAAGAAAACAGCTACTGGGAGAAAACCATCCCGACATTGCACAAAGCTTCAACAATTTAGCTGCACTTTACGAATCCCAAGGAAGGTACGAAGCTACAGAAACTCTTTTTATCCAAGCTTTATAGCCGTAGCCATGTTGGTTAGGACGCTGCTTGCTTGAGAACAGTTTCCATTGGATCACGTAGATGATCTGATGTGGATAAAAGCTTGCGAACCCGACTTTTCAAAGTCGCCCAAATCTTTTC
>JAESGT010000136.1_pt1 | contig 14830 bp, 13 predicted proteins | sample 9266261 | NCBI WGS metagenome assembly JAESGT01 (sample SAMN15741584, study PRJNA653494) | algae metagenome | isolation source: Pelatocladus maniniholoensis HA4357-MV3 and co-occurring heterotrophs from... | place: USA: Maniniholo cave near Haena, Hawaii | collected 2009-07-28 | reverse complement strand
ATTAATCGCTTGGTTTCTTGAGGATTCTCCTCTATGTGATTTAGTACGTTACTCATATTTTGGTGTCAAAAAACTTCTATTGACGTTCTTTTACCACAAAATATACTATTTTGGAGATGTTTATTGTGTACTTACCAACAGGAACATTATCAAAGCGATAAAAACCAAATTCATCTGTTACCCCAGATGCAACACGTTTACCATCAGCATTGATGAGTTCTACTTGTACTTCTGAGATTGGTTGATCTGCTGCATCGGTTATCTTTCCAGCTACGCCATATTCTTCTCTAACAGGGAAATCTAAGCGAGTCACAGCAGATCCTGCTACTTCTGCCACTATACTAGTTTTGATAGTAGAAAGTTCTACAGGTAATTTATCTGGATCGATTTCAACTACATATACACCTTCTGGTAAGTTACCAATAAAGAAATTACCAAAAGCATCAGTTTTAGTACCGCCTACTCTGTCGTTACGACTATCAACTACACGGATATTAGCTCCTTCTAAATTAAACTTTTTCTTCTCACCTTCAATTAATATTCTGCCTGCAATTCCGCCTTTTTCTTGCCCTAAACCATAATATCTAGATGGAGCAATACTACCTCCAGCAAAAGACAAATCTGATATTAAAGAAACTGTCAAACGATCATTTCCAAATGCGCCGATTTGATCTCCGATTCTAGAAGGAATAGCTTGATAATCAACCCTACCATATAAGCCTGGTAGCACCTGCATACCTGCACCAATTACTGGTCCTATTTCTCCATTACTGTAAGCTATTCCCATCCTCCAATTTAGACCACCAAAACGCCGAGAATAATGATTTAGTATTGCACTGTAAAGGGTAGATTGATCACCACCAAATTCACTACCAAGAGATAATTGATATTGTCGGTTAAAGTTATAATTAAAACTAGAGTTATAAATATCACCAAAAGAACTAAAAGCTAGTCTTGTAGAGCTAGTTGGATTATAGAAAGCATTAAATAAATATCGACCTTTATAATCAGGTCTACCTGATAAAGAAAACGCACGAAAAGGAAGTAAATTAAAAGTAGGTGAAATGTAATTAACAGAATCACTGTTATTTTGGAAGCTACGAGCTATAAACCCAAGATTAAAAGCATTGCTAAAACGATAATTCACTCGGAGACTGTGATTATAGCGATCGCGTGATTGGCTATTAGAGCTATAACCAGATGGAAATAACTGAGAATTACCCAGAATTTCTAATTGACCAAAATCTACATCTAAGTCTGTTGCATAACTAAATTTACCACGAGATGTACCCACACTACTGGTAAGAATAGCAGGTATTGCTGGTTGCCAAACAAAACCTGCTTGTGCTTGCAAATTATCAGGAACAAGCTGCAAAGCACTTTCAAAAGTAAAATTCCGAGAAAATCCCTGACGGAATTGGTAAAATCCGACTAGTTTACCAGCATCACTACCAAAATCATCAAAAAAAGCGTCTTGAACGACGTTACCGCTTAATCCCAACCCAGCTAACTGAACATTACCACCTGCTGGTAATAATAAATTAGAAGTATTTATTGATAGAGGACGAATTTCAATTGGTACACTCAGATTATTGCGATCATAAACTAACAATTCTATTTCATCATTACTACCAGTGGGTACATTCACATCTAGAAATTCATATGTGCCGTTTAACCCTACTTGTTGTTGAGCAATGACAATTCCACCTAATCGAAGTTGGACGAAACTTGCTGGTAATGCTTTACCTTTAAATGTTTGTAAAGGTTGAGAACGTCGTGGTAAAAGTTCAGAAGCATTGTAACTTTGATTAAAACGATCTGCGGGCAAATTAGTAATACCAATTTGCGCCCCAGTTAAGGTCATACTATTTAATAGAGGATGTAATCCAATTTGTTGGCGACCAATTTGATAACGAAGTTGATCTTGACGTTTATAAAAGAAGTATTCAGCCAGATTTGGCATATTTTTAAAATTGTTATTTAGGCGAACCCGCCATGCTCCTCCTGCTAATCTTCCACCTAAAAGAGTAGAGCTATAAAAGCTAGTATCTCCAGAGTTTTTATAAAGATATAATTCCTGTCTTAAGCTTGAGATTGTGCTACTAGGAGGTTTTATCTCTGGTTGTAATTCTATTTTTTCTTGTTGAGATACTTCGCCACTTTTCCGCCAAGGTAAATCAACAACTAATGCTAATTCTGCTGTATCAAAAGTAATTTTAGTCAATAATTTTTCTTGAACTAAGAAATCACTGATATAAGTTACACCATCTAATTGCCTGATATCACCAGGTGTTAAATCAATCACTCCCAAAGGTGTTTTTAGTTTTGTGATACCTCCAGTATTTTCAATAGTGAAATTAGCAATATCTGCAAAAGGTTTAAGAGGAACTAAAATAGTATTCCCATCTAGACGAATATCTATATTCCCAACTTCTTGACCATTGATAATCACACCTACTAAAACAATATTTCCTGCGGTTTTAATATAACCAGCTAAGGTACTTGTATTGTTATTTATAAGCTGATCATTATTTTTTTTATTTGTTTGAGAAGGCAACTCAGCAAGAGTAGGATATTTAAATTGCTTTTCAGCTACGGATTCGGAATGACAGCAAATAGTAATAATTGGTTGTGTAGTTGGTAAAGCTATATAAAACATAGTTGGCAAAACGGTTGCAATAATTTGGCAAGTTTATTCAGCAAATATTCACCGTCTAGATATTTCTAAACAGTAAATGAATGTAGACTTGCAATAAAATCAATTCAGTTTGAATCTCAATACTCTTGCAAAGTCAAAAGATTGAAGTTTGTAATAAGTTGCTTTGGTAGCATTCCAATTTTTTCAATATACCGCCCTTGGGTTTAAACCGTTAGCTAATAGCACAAGTAGTCTTCAGACGACTCAAATAAATCAAGTAGTCTGCTCTCAGCAGACTTGAGCTATTAGACTGCGATTGAAATCCTAGACGGATTTTTTAAATTTTTGGATATCCACTTTGTCCTTAATACGAACTTTTGATGGTGATTAATTTGATTGAGGTCGAATTTTAATTGTGCGAGAAGAATTATTAGAATTAGGCTGAGTGCGTGGCTGGGGAGTGGTAGCTGTTGATTGAGGAACAGTAAAGGGAATACCTTTATCAATTTGCACGCCATTTAATTCGCCATTAATATCCAAGACATAGTTTCCAGGAGCTAACTTATTTGGTAAACGTAATATAACTTGGCGTCTAGTATCAGGTAGCACAGGTTTTTTCGGTAGTGATCCACCAACCACTACACCATCAGGAAGCTTTGGTTTAGGTTTTTCTATTTCTGCGATCGCCTTGGTAGCATTTGCCCCAGGATATTTAGCAGCTTGCCAAATGGTATACTGACCATTCATCCTGACATAAGCATTCCCTTGACTAGAAATATCAAAACTCGCTGTCATCGGATTGGATTTAGTATTGACTGAAATATCATTGAGTTTAGCCACTCTTTGCACATTACCCACATACCCATACACCGCAACACCAAAACGCCCAACAACTTTTACTCCGACGTTTCCTCCCTGTTTTTTTGATGTGTCGTCACCAGAAGCTATCTCTTCTACAAAAATAAAAGCACGGTGTTCTCCTGGTTGTGTTTTAACACGGGGACGTACTGCAAATCTGACAGTTTGGGTTTTACCAGGAGCAAGAGTAAATTGCAATGGATTAACAATAATCCACTGAGCTAAAGACTGTTCTGAGGGTGGTACAGATTTGATTTGATTTTTTTCATCAAGTGTCCAACCCATCAAGTAAATTTTAAAAGTAGCTGGTTTAGAGTCTCTGTTAACTACTTTAAAAATTTGAGTAGTGGCTTTTTTTTGGTCAAGCTTTAACTCAAATCGGGGTGGACTTACACCAATAGATATTGCTGCTACTGGATTACAAACTAAACCGATAGCACTAACTGTTGCTAAAACACTACTCCAAAGTTTCTCCATTTCGCCTCACACCACTATTGATCTATGAATTACCAATAGAAATAATCTTTTTAGGGTTCCGTAATTGTTATTGTTAAAGTACCGGAATGCTCACCAGAAACTTTCAAATCAGATAAATTTAAAGTGAATATTGCTCCTCCTTCTACCAAAACTGTCTGGGTATCAGGATCAGTAGAAATGACTTTTGGCTGTATCTCAGTGATTGATACTGCGATTTTTGAATCTGTGTATGTCGGATGGTTGAGCTTGTCGCTTTCGTTATTACCTGAAACTAATTGATAATCGACTTGTAAATCATTTTCGCTACCACTTGCTACGTTGAATCGCCAAAGATTTTCAATAGTGCGGTTAATTTGAGTATTAAATATGGGATCTGGTAGTGGCTGTTCCAAACTACCGTTACGTACTACTCCCCCACTAGTGACTAGTCGTACGTTTGCACCATTAGGTAAAACTTCGCTAGAAACAATTGCTGGTAATTCAATGTCTTCTGCACATATTTGCGAACAATCTTCTAAAGGAGCAGCAAATACTGTTTCTATGTTGCTGATTTGATATAAGCAAAGCATCGCTGTTGCCATACCAATATATAATTGCCCTTGCATTCAATTTCTCTCTAGACGAAATTAAAAAGAGAGCCACGCAGCAGTTCAATACAGTCAAAACAAGCTTGATGCAGGATCATCTTGCTTTGAACTTGTAATAGATGCTACTTCGGCTCTCGAATTAGGTGAAGCGAGAGTTTTGCTCAACTTACGATTTACTCAGCAGTCGCTGTCACTGTCAAAATTCCACCTTCGTGGAGACCTGATTGAGTGGTGTCAGTAAAGTCTAGAGTAAAGTCTACATTGCCTTTAATAGCATTAGCATAATCTAGACCAGGTGCAGGGTCAGTTGCATTTGGACCAGTAGCTCTAACTGCTACTATAGATCCAGTAGTACTACCAGCGACTGCTAAATCAGTATCATCGTATGTTGCATTGTGGCTAATATTTCCATCAACACTACCTAGACCCCAGACTCTATAGACCTCGACACCGTTAACACTTATAGGTTGGGTTTTAAATGAGGGAAGAGCACCAGTTCCTAGCAATGTGTCAACAACCGATGTAGCAAGATCTACATTACCAGAAACAGTTTGAATCACGTCAGGAGTAGCATTCATTACTAAATCGTCAACATTAACGTCAAATGTCAAGTCGCTATATGTTTCTAAAAACAGAATATCTGGAACGCTAACCTTGATATTTACATTTGCATCTATGGCTTTGGCAGGTGCAGTAAACAAGCTACCAACAGCTACGGTTCCCAGGAAAAAAGCAATACCTAAAATTCTTTTCATCACACTTAATCAATTAAATCAATTAGTTTAGTTGTTGCAATTAGACTTTAACTGTCTCAGAAAACTAAATACATCAGGGTAAATACTAAAAACTTATTTGTAAGTTAAATATATTTACGTAAAAATACAGTAGCAAATATTACTAAATTTAGTGATTGGAATGTTCTAACGCACTGAAAATCAGGAGATGGTGCGTTGCGCTGCGCGACAACACACCCTATTGGCGTGGCAAGGCTAAAATAGTGCAATAGAAAAACTTCGTAGTAGACGCTGTCTTTACCAAAAAACTAAAAATCTAATGCAACATTTTAGCTGTGCCACGCCACTACAAAACTGGATTTGGAATATACACCTTAGCTTAGGTTGGCATGGGAATGACAAAATTAGCAATAAAATCATCAATTGTAATTATGTTGACAGGTACTCCCCGCAAAACTAACAGCCATTTATCTGGACTAGATGCCAAGCTGATGATGGTGTCGTTAGCGTTGTCCCCTGTGCCTTGGGTGATCATTAATTGAGCAAAAGACAAGCCATTTAACAATCCGATCTTGTCTTCGCCATCTGTGAAATCTGTAACAATATCATAGCCACTGCGTCCTGTGGCGATCGCAAACGTGTCTACACCACTACCGCCAACAAGAGTATCATTTCCATCGCCGCCATCAAGAATATCGTTACCGTCACCACCTCTAATTAGATCATTACCACTCTTACCTTGAACAGTGTCATTACCTCCTTGAGCGTTAATTGTGTCACTGGAGCCAGATAGACCTACATAATAGTTATCTGAGTCATTAAGGAATGTTACCCAATTACTTTGGTAATTTGTAGTAGATGTGCGATTAGTTGCATAGACATCAAAGTTATCCACTACTGCACTTTGCCCATTCAAGATGATATTGCCATAATCCGGTGCGCCGACAATGCCTCCTCTAAAGTTATTCAGGTTCTGCATCTGAAAATTTTTGAGAATCACACCAGTATCACTAATGCCCTCGAAGGTAATATATAGATCGCTACCAACCTGTTTAAGCAGCATATTCTGGACAGTAAAACCGTCTCCCTCAAATTTTAAAATATCGATTTCTGGATCAGTTGGATAATATATGTCTGTGCCAGATCCTCTAAAGTCAGTGATAGTGTCTATACCATCACCAAGACGGATGACGAAAGTATCTTGACCACCACCGCCAGTGAGTATGTCATTTCCCTTCTTACCTGTAATCAGATCGTTACCAGCAAGACCATTAATAGTATCAAAGAAATCAGTTCCTTCGAGTGTGTCATTACCACTTGTACCAGTGATGACGGGCGAAAAAGTCAGGTCATCTATAGATAAACCATGATCTGAACCAGAGTGATCAATATCTCTCCAGCGCAACCATATTTCTTGACCAGGAGCAAGTGTGACATTCAAAACTGCTTCCAGTAGAACACGGTTAGCAGGGTCGTTACCATTAAGGCTACTGTTGGAACTACCGCCATATTGAGGACTAGTAAAATCTAGAGCATTGTAATCAACCCATGCACCAGAAGTTAAATTAGTAGCATTGACTTGGTACTGGAAATCTATAGTTTGCGCTCCAGCAGTAGTTTTCCGCCACTGCTCGCCTACATAGCTAATGCTAAAGTTATCAATTGTCTTACCTGTATCGTTAACAAAGCGAACTCCCCAGATCAAACCTTTGGAAGTGGATGATCCGACAGAACCTAAAGCGCGATCGCTGTTATTGTTAACACCAAAACTATATAAACTACCAGTAGTTAAGCCACCATTAGATGCACGATAACTAGTAACTGTAACTCCATCTGTGTTAGCTGCATACCATCCATTAAGAGTACTGTCGTTAGTCCAAGTAGAATTAGAGGAAGTTAATTGAGTTAAAGTATTAAAGTTTTGAGAATAAACACTTTGAAGGCTAATTGCTCCCATAACAAAAATTTTTGATGTATTTTATACAAATTATGTAGAACACGGAGCGATCGCTTGGAATGAAAATTATCTAAAGTCATACCAAAACAATCGCCCTTAATGGCGATATTTTTCCCTGTATTTATAGGAAAATATTCTTTAGAGATTTTTAGATTTGCAAAAAAATCTATCATACCCTTATATCTAAAAATACCCATCATCACCGTAAAAATAACATTGTTAGAAAATTTTCTAACCAACTATGTTTCAAGCAACTCGTCGCCGTCTGGCTATTTGGTACACTACCGTTACAGCTTTACTACTACTAATATTTGCAATTGGTGTGTACTTGTATGTCCGCAATACTTTGGTGGAGCGAATTGACGATACCTTAAATCATGTGGTGGAAGTAGTCGAGCGATCGCTAGTAATTGAACCTGTGAACCCAAATACTAGTCAACGCCGGATTAACTTAGAAGCTAGTTTTCGTGACAACACCGATACTGTAGAAACTGTAGAAGACGATCACATAGATTTAGAATGGTTTAGTCCCACAGGAGAACTACTCTGGTCTACTCTTTCAGAACCTCTGGATATTCCAATTCATATCAACCGCACAGGTGAGACTGTACATGTAGTCAAGAAGAAAGAAAAACAGGGAGATACTATCAATTCCTACTCTCAATTTAATACAAAAGACTTAGAAATTTTGTTGCGTCAGGTAACTCAACGAGTAGAAGTCGGTAAGCAAGTCGTAGGATATCTGCGTGTAAGTCATCCTTGGTTTGAAGTCACAAAACCGAGCCGACAATTGATGCTTGATTTAGCGATCGGTATCTGGATGATGGTGCTTTCTGTGGGAGCAAGCGGCTGGTTTCTTTCTGGTAAAGCTATGGAACCAGTACACGAATCTTACCAACGCCTCAAGCAATTTACTGCTGATGCTTCTCATGAACTCAGAAGTCCGATCGCTTTAATTCAAACTAATGTACAAGTAGCTCTGGCTGATTTAGATGCTGTTGAGGTGAAAGACACCACTCTTTCCCACTATCGCCAACAATTAAAAGTAGTAGAACGACTCACTCAGCGCTTGGGTAAGCTAGTTAATGATTTACTTTTCCTCGCTCGACAAGATAGCGGTATCAGCACAGAAAATTTTTCTGCTTGTCCTCTGGATGCTTTGCTGATGGAAGTAGTAGAAGAACAACAACTGTTAGCTGCTGAAAAAGATATTACCCTCACTTTCAACTTAACTGATCCTCCAGAGACGGAAACTAACCCCGAAATCTTAGAGAATTGGTTCACACTCTCAGGTAACTGGAATCAATTAGTGCGATTATTGACAAATTTAATTAGTAATGCTTTACGCTACACTCCATCTTCTGGACGAGTAAATGTAGAATTAGCACGCATAGAAGCAACTAATCGTGTTTCCGGACTACGTTCTAGTTATCCACAGTTGCAAATTAAAGTCAGCGATACTGGTATAGGTATTCCCGCAGAAGCACTACCCCAGTTATTTAACCGCTTTTACCGAGTAGATCCAGCACGTACCCATCCAAATAAACATACTAAAACAGAAAATACCACTGGTTCCGGATTAGGACTCGCGATCGCCTTGGCAATTGTAGAAAAACATCAAGGTCAAATTCAAGTTGAAAGTACTGTTGGTAAAGGTACTAATGTCACTATCACTTTACCGATCAATCTGGAAAAATAAATAAAAATCATGATTGAACCACCAAGACACTAAGACACAAAGTTACCTAACTTCGGATTTCCTTTGTGTCTTAGTGTCTTTGCAGTTAATAACTTGCCACAATTATTTAAGCTGCAACAGCTTCTTGGTACGGAACAAAGGTTTTCTTGCTAGCGCCACAAATCGGACAATACCAATCTTCTGGTATAGCCTCAAAGGGTGTACCCGGTGCGATACCAGAATCAGGATCACCTTCTACGGGGTTGTATATCATTGAACATTGGCGACAGATCCATTTTTGGGTAGCAGGATCACCACTAGCTGCTTTGGGAGAGGTGCTGATTCCTTCTAGAGCTTGTAGTGCTTCCGTATATTGCCGAGCATGATGGTTCTCAATATGTGTTAGTAAGCCAAAATTATGAGCGGCTTTACGGAATATACTAGCGTGTTCGCGAGACTCGGCTTGTTGTGCTTCAAACTCAACGACTGCTTTACTATCTCGATCAGCACGGGCTTGTTCAGTAAAGCCTGGATACATAGTTGTATATTCGTAGGTTTCTCCTTCTATCGCTAATTCTAAACACCGAGATGCGATCGCTTTTTTTTGCTCTTCTGTTAGCGACGCCACATCACCCACTACCAACTCTGGATGCATTAACCGAAAATGGGCAAAAGCATGTTCTGTTTCCTGATTGGCTGTTTCTCGAAACAGCTTTGATAATTCGCTCATCCCTAATTGGCGAGTCACTTCGGCAAAGAAAAGATACTTGCGATTCGCCATTGATTCCCCTGCAAAGGCTTCACCCAGGTTGTTCGCAGTGTTGGAGTTCGATAAATCCATAGGTTCCCTCTTGTGAATCCACTTTTTCGGCTGCTATTGAAATAGCAATTGTTTGATTAAGTCATACTCGTAATGAATATGAATATAGCATAAAATATGAACTCATTACGAGTATGAGAAAATTAGGTAACGTTCTGCTTCGTATGTTCCAGTCCAGCCAAGACAAATCCAAAGCTGGGTAAACGTTCAGCGAAGATTTTGCCCATACCAGGTGCTGATGGTAATGTCCAGTCTTTTTGTAATTCTGCTGCCACAGCTATAGTGTTAACACACTTGACTCCGGCTTGAGTCATACGAGCGATCGCAGCACGTTGGGCTGTTTCATTCCACGTACCGGAAGCGTCGATAACTGCGTAAACGTCATAGCCTGCACCAACGGCGGAAATTGCTGGGAATGCCAAACAAACATCGGTAGTGACGCCTGCCATAATCAGTTTTTGGCGACCTGTTTTTTCAACGGCTGCAACAAAGTTTGGGTCATTCCAAGCGTTAATGATCACCCGATCAATTATAGGAGAATCAGGCAGTTTCTCAATCAACTCAGGAAACAGTGGCCCATTTGGCCCGTTGGGATTGCTGGTTGTCAAGATTGTTGGCAAGTTAAATAATTCTGCCACTTCAGCTAGATAGAGGGCATTGTTTTTAAGGTTTACTGGGTCAATATCGCTGATACCAAACAACAGAGTTCCTACTTGATGATCAATTAGCAACATTGCTGCATTGTCTGGTGTGAGTTGTTCGTAAAAACAAGAAGCAGCTGGACGTTCTGTAGTCATAAAACCTTTATTCCTGCGTGGATAAAACTTTTTGGGAGATTAATATTGATGGCGAATCTATGCGATCGCATTGCAGAGAAATAATTCTCAAAAATATGACTCTTCTTACACCCTTACACCCCTACACCCTTTTTTAAGTCAGGTTAAGTCGGCGGGAATAAACAAACTTAAAACCCTTACCAATGACCAATGACATAGACGCGCCTTCTTCGGCTTCAAGGTAGAGTATGACAAATGACGATCCCAAGGAGTTAGCTTTATTTGTGCCAACTTACTTACACTTCTAAGAATGGATAGTTTGTGTAACCTTTTTCCAAATCTTTGTCGCCTATACCGTAAAAGGTTTTCACCTCTGGTGTATTCAAGCCAGCATCTATTTGAAAACGTTGGGGTAAATCTGGATTTGCAATGAACAGCCTAGCATAGGAAACCAAGTCAGCTTCACCAGAAGATAAAACTTGATTACCTTTTTGCTTGTCGTAGCCACCATTAGTAATGATTGTACCTATGTAAAGCGGGCGAAAAATCGGTAGCACAGGATTAAGAACTTCACGATTGGCTAAATCGGTTTCATTTGGTTCCATGAGGTGAATGTAAGCCAGGTTAAAGTCATTGAGTCTAGCGATCGCATAGCTGAAAGTCTCTTGAGGATTTGAGTCTTTCATCCCGTAAAATGTGTTACTGGGTGAAAGCTTGATCCCAACAAGATTTCCTCCCCAGACATTAGTAACGGCTGTGACGACTTCTAGTAAAAAGCGAGTACGATTTTCAATGGAACCGCCGTACTCATCGTGACGCTGATTTGAGCCATCCTGAAGGAATTGATCAATTAAATAACCAAACGCCCCATGCAACTCCACACCATCAAATCCTGCCGTCATGGCATTTTCTGCACCTTGGCGAAACTGTTCAACAATTTGAGGAATTTCCTTAGTTTCTAAGGCGCGGGGTGTTTCAAGATTAACTTTACCTATGGGTGTGTGGAGTGTTCCGGCTGCTGCGATCGCGCTTGGTGCAATAGGTAATTCTCCATTCAGTAAGGCAGAGTGAGCCACACGTCCACTATGCCACAGTTGCAAAAAAATCTTGCCTCCTTGAGCATGAACTGCTTCTGTTACCTGTTTCCACCCCTCTATCTGCTCTTGCGAGTAAATTCCTGGACAATTCATGTATCCGTTACTTAGGGGAGAAACCATCGTGCATTCACTAACAATTAATCCAGCTGATGCACGTTGAGCATAATAAGTTGCCATTAGTTCATTGGGAAGAGAACCAACTGCCCGTAGACGTGTCATTGGTGCCATGACGATGCGATTTGTTAGGGTATAAGGCCCTAGCTTAACGGGCGAGAACAAATTAGTGAGTGAATCCACAGTTTGCATATTCTAGCCTTCAACAATAAGTTAACATCACAGTTCAAAAATCAGGCAGCGATCGCCTGCTTCATTCCACTAGAAGCATAAGTAATAATTGATACTTTTGACTTATGATTTGATTTAGTGGCTTCTACTCGTTGTATATACAGAACAACAGCATCGTTTGTCTTTCCTCTTCTTGCTAAAAATATTCTAATCTTGCAAACAACTGTTGCTAAAAAAGCAGAAAGTAGTATAATTAATTTAATTAGTTGGCTAAATATTGTTTTATGTCCTCCCAACCGATGCAAGAAACCATTGGCTATCAGATGGTTTTGGTTTCTAAAGCACATCGTAATTTAGTGAGTACAGCTCTTGCTGAACTAGGACTTTACCTTGGGCAAGAAATTTTACTAATGCATCTGTGGGAGAAAGACGGGTTAACTCAATCTGAGTTAACCGAACGTCTGAAAATAGAACCGCCGACGTTAACGAAAATGCTCAACCGGATGGAAAAATGTGGGTTATTGCAGCGTTGCCGATGTAGCGAAGATGCTCGTTCCTATCGAGTCTATTTGACGGAGGCAGGGCAGGCATTACAACAACCAGTTCATCAGCTTTGGCATGAAGTTGAGAAGCGGATATTGACTAATTTGACTTTTGAGGAACGGCTTTTGTTTCGTCGATTGTTAATGCAAGTCCGCAGTAATTTAACTTGAATTTCTAGTTATTTTTTGTGTTTTTATTTAGCTGGCTAAACATTTTTTGAGCTATTGCAAATGTTCCAACAATCTTCATTAACTGCACACATAACATAGACATGAATATTTGATTTTCCTTTTTTTATGCCTTCTTTTTCCAATCAACAGTAAATTAGTATGAATTTGCAAACACTGGAAAGTTTGCCGCTAGAACTACGGCATTTGATTGTACATCGTGATCTAGAAGCACAAGAAAACCTTTTTCAACAGGGTGATGAAGCAACGGCCTTTTATGTTGTGGAAACAGGACGCCTGAAACTAGTGCGATATAGCAGTAATGGTAAAGAAGTCACATTTCCAATTGCTAGAGCGGGAGAGATCATCGCTGAGATTGCCCTGTTTTCAAACACTTATCCTTGTGCTGTCGTCGCAGAGGTAGCTTCGCGAGTAATCGTCTACCCCAAGCAAGCTATTCTATCCGCACTACGTGACAATTCTGACCTAGCCGAAGATTTTATGGCGATGTTAGTACGGAAAATTCATGATTTGAAAGTTCGCTTGGAGTTGCGAGATATTCGCGCAGCTCACGAACGAGTGTTGAGATACTTGCGATACATGGCACAACTAGATGAGCAGACAACTGTTACCTTTGATCGTCCCCTCAAAGATATTGCGCTTGATCTGGGTTTGACACCCGAAACTCTTTCTCGTGCTTTGACTCGGTTAGAACGAGAGGGCATGATTACACGTACAAAGCTACAAATTAAACTATAAAACTTACCAACCGCTTGATCGCAATCAAGGAAATAAAAATAAAAAGATTATAATTTAGTAAAAGTTTACGTAAAACTAGTAGAGTCTTTAATTTTGTTAATAAATAAAGGGTAGGCGTGACAGATATAAACTCTAGCTTCAAGCTCTTAGGCTCTGCCTCTGTGAGAAACCTCCTGCATCCAATCCTCTTAGAGGGCGTAATATGCTTAATTACTGCGAAGAATTAACTGAGCAAAAGCCTTTACTTATTGATTTCCAACAAGAGGGTGCTTCTAATCAACTCTTTACTAATCCACCACTTCTGACCAGTTACTATTCTGGGTGGAGCAATCTTTACTTTGAGCATCACTATCAGCCTGGTTATGAGACTCCAGAACATCGCCTAACGATGCACGCTATTACTACTACTTTTTGTTCTACTCCTTCTGAACGATGGTTAGATGGATACAGACAAACTGAATACCAGACTGTAGGCACAACAGCCATTATTCCTGCTGGTACACTCCATCGTTGTTTGTGGGAAGAAGATGTTCAGTTTATGTTTGTGGCAATTGAACCTAAACTGCTATTGAGTTTAGGTGCAGAAGTGGATGCACCTGAAGACATAGAATTAATTCCGCAGTTTGCGACTAAACGAGATCCGCTCATCCAAGGTATTTTGTTATCTCTTCAAGAAGAACTTAACTCGAATATTCAAGTTAATAATTTATATGTTGAGCAGTTAAAAACAACATTAGTTATTCATTTGTTAAAGAAGTATTGCGTTAAGAAACCTGTACTTACAAATCATGACGATGGATTGCCTAAATACAAGCTACGAAAAATACTAGAGTATATTCATGCTCATCTCAATCAAGATATTACACTGGCTGATTTAGCTGGATCTGTGGGAATGAGCCAATATTATTTTGTCCGTCTGTTTAAACAATCAATGGGTATAGCTCCTTATCAGTATGTGATTCATCAACGAGTAGAAAGGGCAAAGCTATTGTTAAAGCAAGGCAAAGTGACCATCACTGATATAGCTTTGCAGTGTGGTTTTGCCAACCAAAGTCACTTTACCAAGCACTTTCGCCAAATTACAGGAATTACACCCAAAGCTTATCAGCAGCTTTAGTTGGAAATAGGGAATCGAGAATCAGGGATCGGGTATTGGGAAGAGACTTGTTAAATAATTCTCCCTTGTCCCCCTTATCCCCTTTGTTCCTCTTGTCCCCCAGGGTGGTTTCATACGAAAAAAGAAAAATATGGAAGTCTGTATTTCTCGTTTTGAAGCATAGATTTTTACCCCTCTCCAAACCTCTCCCCTTATTAAGGGGAGAGGCTTTAACAATACCTTCGCCAAAATAAAGAGGGCTTTCCGTAGTAGAGTTATTGTTTACCACAACTACAACTCAATCGCTACAGAAAGCCCATGCCAGATATATTAGCACTGTTGGAATGTTTGCAACGAT
>JAESGT010000135.1_pt1 | contig 15592 bp, 10 predicted proteins | sample 9266261 | NCBI WGS metagenome assembly JAESGT01 (sample SAMN15741584, study PRJNA653494) | algae metagenome | isolation source: Pelatocladus maniniholoensis HA4357-MV3 and co-occurring heterotrophs from... | place: USA: Maniniholo cave near Haena, Hawaii | collected 2009-07-28 | reverse complement strand
TATGTATCTTCCCGCTCTAAACTATCAGTAACTGTATCAAACCCTGATTTTAATGTTGAAACAGAATCTGCAAGGACTGGTCTCAAATCCTTGCATGTATTGGCTTGTGAGTTTTCGGATGGGTCTATTAGATTCTTCTGATTCCTTATGTCAAGCCTGATTGAGATGCTCTTACCCTGAAGATAGATACAAAATATTCACATCTTGATGGGACATCATTTCATCTACATGGTAAATATAAAGCTTTTGGCGATCGCTATTTAACTACGCATTAGCCCAAACTTCATAAGACAAGCATATTACAAAACAAAGTGCGGAATGTGGGTACATTCAATTGTCAATCATGTCTATGCCACTTTAAGGTGCGTTTGCGCTGATCCCTAAAGAAGGATGCAGGAAAAAAGCAGTAGCTAGCATGGCATAGGTTATCAACAGTAATATTCCCTCAAGCCAGTTGGCCCGTCTGTCGGTTTTGACAGAATTAGTCATTAAAACTGCAATGCCCAATCCCAATACTGTAAAGTTGTCAAAGTCCAAGTTCATTGGCTTACCGATAATCAAACCAGCAAAAACTAAAATAGGAGTCACAAACATTGCAATCTGTAGGCTGGAGCCAATAGCAACTGAAGATGCCAACTCAACTTTATTTTTTGTGCCACATATTCCGCAGGTAATGATTTCAACTGCTGCACCAAACATAGGAATAAGAATGACACCAGTAAAAAGCTCTGTCAATCCTGTGGTGGCGATCACCTCTTCCAAACTACTTACAAGTACTTCAGAGACAAATAACAGAACTATTGTTGTTCCCAAAAGCAGTCCGATGTGAAGTTTTAACTTGTATAATCCTCTAGCTTCACTGCCATAGCTTTCAGGCTCGGGATCTTCATCTAATCCGTAAAGATAGCTGTGAGTTTTCATTGAGAACAAAAGCATCAAGATGTAACAGATGAGCAGAAGTGCTGATGCAATATAGGAAAAATCATTGGTTGTTTGCAGGTGTAAAGAAATAGAAGTAATCTCTATTGCAGTCGGTGCTAGCAAAAAAACAACTACCAAGTTAAGCAGAGAGGCATTAATCCGAGCAACAGTACCAAGATTTTCTGCATTCAGTTTAAAAGGTTGCTTTGGGATATGCAATCCACCTAAGAAGAGAGCTAAACCTAGACCTAATAGTAGGTTTGCCATCATTGACCCCATCAAACTAGCTTTGACTACTTCTAGAAGTCCGGCTCGAAGGGCAACTATGCAGACAATCATTTCAGTCGCGTTGCCGAAAGTTGCGTTGAGTAAACCGCCAAAAGTAGGGCCAATACGAGTGGCGATCGCTTCTGTAAAGTTGGCAATCCAGGCTGCCAAGGGGATAATTGCCAAACCTGCCATGATAAAGACAATCAATGGATCGACATCCAGTCTGCTCAAAATCAAGCAGATGGGTACAAAAATCAGCATCCGTAAAAGTAGTGCATCTTTACGGGACATGAAGCGATTGGTTGAGATGAATGTCTCTTTATTAGATTTTGTGACTGACATCGTTATCACTCTAAAGTTTTATTGTTTGACTAGAGAAAATGAAGAACGTGACAACTTTGAGGTGGTTAAACATAGTAATTACAATTCAGTACTTATTTTCAGTACTGTTTTGGTTATAGAACCACCTTAAATCAGCAAAGTATTGTTAATTAACTGGGAAAAATTCAATCATTTTTCCCAATATAAAATCCCGTAACAAGACCAGCATATCAAGATAATATGCAAACACTATAAAAGTTAATGTTAAACATAATCTTGAGTAAGATATTTGGAGGCTGAGTAAAGCAATTAAACTTTGATCTCAAAGAAGTCTAAAATCCACTTTTGTATTAGACAGTATTTGCCAATTGACTTTCTTTGAGAGTTTCAGATTTGGCTAAAATTGAAGATTGTACTACTAGTACTGAGCAAGGTGCATGATGAGTAACATAGTTGCTGACACTACCCAAAATCAATTCACTAAGTCCTGAAATTCCTCGACGTCCCATGATAATTAAATCCGCCTCCCAGGTTTGAGCTGTATCGCAGATAATGCGGCTAGGGCTACCTAAAATTTGGGAATACTCAGTTGAGACACCTGCTGTAATTGCTTCATTTGCAAAAGATTTGAGTAGATCTAAACCGGGCTTTTCAAACTCTTCCCAACGTTTTTTGCTTTCTGGAGTATTCATTAATGACAATATACTGGGGGTGTCTTTGTCGTCCAAAGATAGAACATGTAGTAATCTCAGGTTTGCCCCAGTTGCTTTTGCTAGGTCGAGTGCTTCCTGAAAAAGGAACTTACCAACGCTATTAGAACTAGCAATTGGAACCAGTATTCTGTGTAGCATAACAATCTCCCAAGTTATGAAATATAAATTGTCAGATGAACCTCATTGACAGAAAATTTGTTCTAGTTAGCACTGCTGATTGTTATGTTGGTTGTATAGTTAATACCGAACATGGTGCATAGTGCATTACATAGTTGCTAACACTCCCCCTAGCTAACTCTTGGAGGGGAGACATTTCTTTGTGTCCAACTACAATTAGGTCAGCCTTCCAAGATTTAGCAAGCTTGCAGATAGTGGAGGGAGCAGATCCAGGGATTTGAGTGAAATCAGTATTGACACCTATGTAAGTGGCAATATTCTGACGGGTTTTTAATAGTTCTAGTCCCTTTTTACTGTACTCTTCCCATTTATATAAATGTTCATCTAAATTTTTGACATTTGGATAGCCAATTTCTAAATCCGACAAAACATGCAGTAGCATCAAGCGTGTGTGGGTTACTTTAGCAATTGACAGTGCCTCCTCAAAAACATACTTACTTATTGCCGAATTATCTAACGCAACTAAAATTCTTTGGAACATACAAATTCCTTGCTTTAATTCAAAATATAAATATTTTGTTAAGCTCATTATTTTCTAGGTATAAGTTCATTGTGAATTTGGAATTGCAGGGTTCTAAGTTGGCTTTGCTGAACTTATGCTTTTCTAGATATGAGTTCATTTTGAATTTGGAATTGTACAATTCTAACTTAGCTTTATCTAGCTTATTGTTTCCAGAATGTGAGTTCATTTTGAATTGAAACAAAGTGTCAAGACAGATATCAATATGCCAATTTAGTATGACCAGAGAAAGGGACATCCTATGGATATCCCATGCTTTCTCTAGCTAAACGTTGCTGTTAGAAGCATATTGGTCAATGGGCGTATGGGAACCATTTGCTCCATTAAGACTGATAGCAGGATTTTCTTTATTGCCATTCCCATTCTCATGGTTGCTATGTCCGTTGGTATTAGCTAGCTTGTCTTTCATCTCGGATTGCAATTCAGAAGAAACAAGAACCTCTTCAACCTTCACATCATAGGTTGGTATAACTTGATTAGGTGCAGGTTGATGTTGGTGAAGCCGATTTTCTTCTTCAGCAATTTCGGCAGCACTAAGTGTATGTCCTAATGGAGTTACGTCACTTGGTCCCATCAGCGGACGCAGACCGTTTAGTTCTGCCAAAATAGCAGTACCATTGTTGATGACGACTGCCAAAATAGGATCGAGAGCAAAGAAAATACCTGAAAGTAGAGCGCCGAGGTTAGGAATTGCGACGATCGCTGTATTTTGCCAGATAATGTCCATTGCTTGGCGGGCACATTTGACTGCCATGATTAAGCCGCGTAGGTCGTCTTCCATCAACACCACATCAGCCGTTTCTCTGGCGATGTCCGTTGCACCCGCAAAGGAGATGGAAACGTCTGCGTATGCTAAAGCTGCCGAGTCATTGATGCCATCTCCGCAGAAAGCAACGGTTTTACCACTGTCGTGCAATCCTTTGACGACTTCAACTTTCTTCTCTGGGAAGGCTTCTGCATAGATGTTATCAGGATTCATGCCCAGATTGCCAGCGATCGCTCTGGCTACTCGTGTGACATCACCGCTTAACATATAAGCATTGATGCCCATTTCTTTTAGTTCCTTGATCACTGCCTTACTTTCTTCGCGTGGTGGATCACTATAGCGAATCACACCTATAAGTTTGCCATCACCTGCCACGTAAACCAGAGATTGTCCCCCAGACTTGGCATCTGGATAGCAGCGATCATACTCATCTAGATCGACGTTTTCCTGAGTCATGAACCGGGGACTACCTACAATGATCTGCATTCCATCGATTTTTGCTGCTGCACCCAGACCAACCTTGTACTCCCATTCTTCACATTCCTTGAGAACAAGTCCCTTGTCTCTGGCATTGTGAACGATCGCTTCAGCAATTGGATGGGTTAGCCCTTGTTCAGCAGTAGCAGCTAGACACAATACCTCATCCTTGGTGAAGCGGTTATCCATGATATCAATGTCATTGACGCCTGCGTGTCCGATGGTCAATGTTCCTGTCTTGTCAAAGACAACGGTGTCGATAGTTGCCAGGATTTCAATAGCTCGACCACTGCGGATGAGAACGCCATTACGAGCGGCGTAGGTGAGTACAGAGAGAATTGTTGTAGGTACGGAAACACGAATGCCAGTACCAAAATCTAGTGTTAACAGAGCAACTGCTCGATTCATATTGCCCGAAGCAAGTCCAACACCACCAGCAATCAACAGGGTGGGTAGCACAAACTGATTCGCCACTGTCGCCGCATAGTTTTCTACACGAGTATCATGCACTGGAGCCGCTTGCATCAAGTTGACGATCACACCAGCACGAGTATTATTACCAGTTCGTTCTGTCAGTATCGTCAAGTTACCATCTACTAACAGCGTTGAAGCAAACACCTCATCGCCTTCTCGACGAGTCACAGGAACTGATTCTCCAGTCAACTTGCACTGGTCAAGAATGCCAGTACCTGTCAAGATGATGCCGTCAACGGGAACCTGATCACCGGGGTACACCAGGACATGATCGCCCACTACCACATCTTTGGTGTCGATTTCCACTTCCTGACCATCACGAATGACGATGGTGGTTTTATTCAAACAAGACATCAGGTCGAGATTTGCTCGCTCACTACCACGAGCAGTCATATCTCGAACTACTTCACCACTTTCTACTAAACCCAACATAAAAGAAGGTGCAAAGTAGTGTCCCTGGAGGGTATGTAAGGAGATTGCCAAACCATCAAGAAAGTCAATAGTAAGTTGACGGTCTTGTTGAATTGCTTCCCATGCTCGTTTAAAGACTGGCATGGCACCAATAAATACAACACCTGCAATTACAAAACCTGGTATTGGCAAGCCAACCAGTGCTCCTACACTCAACACTAAACCAGCAATCGGAAATCCTAATCGCTCTACAAAATCAATCTCATTATCAGCTTTTTTCTCTTCACCTTCCCCTGTCCATCCGAGAGGAACTTCAACCTCAGATGCTCGCTGAATGGCAGTGAATAGCTTTTCTTGAACTATAGCAATGGCAGTTGCAGTTGGTTGATGTTTGTAACCGACTACTAGGGAACTAGCTTGGGCATTGATTTCGACTTCCGTCACAAATTCGATTGTGTCAAGAACGTAGTTAAGTTTGTTAGTGTACTCTTCATCTTCATGTAGTCGAGGAATTCGGATGCGAAAACGTCCTGGTATCCAATGCACAACCTGGTAATGAATGTTTTCTGCCTGACTGGAGTGAGCCTCTACTGATATAACCAATCTATCCGCAACTGCTGTAACCGTCATAAGGCACTCCTAAATTGAGTTTTTGTCTGAGGTACAAATTTTAAGGCAATAACTTGCTGTACATTTTTGCAAGTCTTTACAGTTTGTAACTATTTATTCAGGAAGTTTTTAATTGGTCGAGGGAAAAACCTGCACAAAACGTGCAACTATGCCTGGTTTATTAGCTTGGCTAACTTCAATTGAGGGTAGGTTCTCAAAATGAATCGGATTGTTGCCACTATTCTCAAGATTGTTGCAAAAAACCGTTCGTTTTACGAAGGGTTGCGCGTTTAGTGTGGATTAATATGCCTCGTCTCCTGAATAATCATGAATAGATCAAAGTTTGGTAGGAATTTGTTGCCAAGCTTTGAAATACTAACTATGGGAAAAATCAAGTCATTTTTGAAATTTGATTTACCTTTTGATGGTACGATAAAAGAAGTTGATGAGTCTTATAGTTAGACAATCATCTAATTACCAAAACCTAGACAAGATATAAAGTTTTGGCAATCTTATTTTTTGAAACAAACTAAGGGAGTTGCAATTTAATAATGTACCAATCATTCATGACTTTTCTACTTTATATCAATTATCCGACTGGTATTTCATTTTCACGCTAGTCCCGAAACAGTCGTCTCAAAAGTGAATACAACAAAATAACCATTCCACGAGAAATGATTTATGCGTAGAAGCGTGATGTGTGTTTCTAAATTTAGTCTATCTCTAATTAAAGAAGAGTTTACATAAAAAATCAAATATAAAGACAGAAAGTTTTATTAAGCTTTTTTGAAGTAACTCATCAATTTGCAAAGAAAATTTAAATTCAACATATTATACGATCAATTAATATAGTTTATTCCTGATAAAAATTTTATTGCTTATAGTAACGATAGACAGCACCATAAAGTGCTTGCTGATATGAGCATATAAATCCTGATAAAAATATATTATTTCCAGATATAACGGTTTTTAATAGTTTAGTTCAGATATATTTGTAGCAACGTAAGTTTTTGTACTAATTGGAAAAATAATTGCGACAGATGGATAGCTACAAGGCTTAACCACTAGATATTTCAGAATCCAAAATGCTAAGTAAGTCGGCACAATAAAATCAAACCGTGTTAATAAAAGGAAACAAGGCTCAAACCCTTTTGAGCCTTGCCTTATCTCAACGATCACTATTTATGTCTACCGACTTATTAGCCCCTCCTTGCAAATCGGGAGGGACATAATAAATTCTTCTAGCTATGATGAGGAAAAGATGTTAATCAATGATATTAGAATAAAAATTGTCTCATCAAAGTTAATATATTTTGATCTATATATGCCTCGACTTCTTGGTAGGTAAAACTATAACCTAGTTCGGTTCCCAACTGTACTGCTATGCTCACGAGACTGGCTTGGTCTGTCGCTACCTTTAAACGCTCTTTTAAGGAAGAATCTTGAAGAATTAGTTGATGGAATTGCTTTAGTTGATGGAATTGTTTTACTTGTTGTGGCGACACGTTTATCCTCACTTTTCTCTATTGAAAAATAAAAAACATAACTCCATCATCCTTATCCCAGCTTAGGCTTAGTGAAACGAATGATGAATTTTAATAAGTCAACATCAAGTTGCATAAATGTATATTTATGAGACTTAGATATTGCTGATGGCAAGATACAAGCTAAATGGGTAATTGCTGGACAAAACTTCAAAAATTACAAGAAAAGCAACTAGTTAGCTGCTTTTGGAACTGATTTTTAAAAAATTGAGTTTTACAGTTTTACTCTCATTTTTTTTATATCATAAATTAAGGATAAATAACTATAGCCATCCAATTTGATTTCTGAACTTACAGAAAGTCAGCTAGGGTTCATTCCGCACCAATTTGGGAGTGGAATGAACCTTAGCCGACTTAAAAAATTAAATTCAGTAAATCGCAAGATTTTTTCCAAAAGAGCGATCGCCAAGATTTTGTAACTTGAGATACTAATATCCTTTATTTTTTCATTTTTGAAGCTTTTATTACAAATAATAAGTTTTTACTAGATGAAAAGTGATTTTTACTGCTTGTTCGTACTTAGGCTCTGGTTAACGATCGCCGTTGAGGAAAACTTTGGGATTTACTGAAATTGCAAAACAGACTACTCGAAAACCAGTGCCACTACCTGCATGGTCTGCCTGATCCCAGTGCCTCTGAGTTGAACGGCAGAGGGTGGGAAGGCAATACCATGCTCCACCTCGCAATACACGATAGTTGTTAGACTCATCCAACTGCCAAATACTGCCATCAGAAGGCGCGTCCTGATAGTTTTCATGCCAAGAATCAGCACACCATTCCCAGACATTGCCGTGTAAGTCAGATAATCCAAAAACATTGGCTACTTGGAAACACCCAACAGATGTAGTCTGTTGACGATATGGTCCTTCTGTTCCAGAACCGTAAATATAGCTACCGTCGTAATTAGCAAGGTTAGAGGTTATAGTTTCACCAAAATGGAAAGGAGTTGTAGTTCCAGCGCGACAGGCGAATTCCCACTCTGCTTCACTTGGTAGTCGATAACTATGCCCTGTGAGTTGGGAAAGTCTTGCACAAAACTCAACAGCATCATGCCAGCAGACTTTCTCGACGGGAATATCTGGGTGTTTGAAATTGGAGGGGTCTGGGTTGAGGTATCTGTTGATTTGCGGAAGTTGGGCAATTACCTTCCACTGGGCTTGAGTAATGGGAAATCGGCTGAGATAGAAAGGTTGGAGAGCTACTGGATGTTGGGGTCCTTCATTGCTCTCTCGACCTAATTCATCCTCAGGAGATCCCATCAAAAATGTTCCTCCTGGAATGTAAATCATGTCCAGAAACACACTATTTCCCAAATGTTCTTGAAAATATTCTGCCTTGTTAATAGAGCAGTTAATTGGTTGTCCCCGGTTGTTTAAGGTTACAACTTCAAAGCTAAACTCTTGTAATTTGACTGATGAAGAAACTTTCTGTAGTTGGAAGTGGGGTACTATCGTATGCTTGTGCTTGCGCTCTTGTTTAATGCCATCTAGTTCAGTTCGCAGTTGTGCCATCTCTCGAGTCGATTGCTGCAACTGCTCCTGCAATAGTGCTAGTCTGGCTTCTTGTTTATGCAACGTTTCAGCAAGAGCAGATCGTTCTTGATAGCTTTGTTCAAACTGCAAACTAATTTGTGATGCACGTTGATTTGCTTGCTCAAGCTGCATCTGTGCTTGCTTGAATCTTTCTTGGGCTAACTGTAAGGCTGTCCATATTTTTTTTGCCCAAGCCAATCTGGTGTTTTCTTTTTGAACAATTTCTGGAATCCACCCCATAGGAAATGGATAAGGTGGCAGATTCCAATTACAGCAAGGACAATAATCATCCTTGTGATGAATGTACTTACTATGGCAGATGGGGCAGCGAGGCATGATGATAACCTCTTGATGTGAGTTATATCTTTGACTTGCTCATACCATTTCTCTATAAAATTGAGCTTAATTCTACCCCCTGTTATCCCCCGGTGCTTTGAAAGGACACCGGAGGTGGGAGTAATTATTAAGTGCATCGTTACAATAAATTGGTATTAGAAGTCTATATTACGATTGTCACATATTTTATGTTTTAAATAGGCAATAAATCAGAAATAATTGTTGTCTTTTTTTTGGTGTTGCTGGAAGTACTGACTTCCTTAGAATTAGCAAACGTAGAGATTAAGGATTCGTCTACTATATGTGAGTTAGGATCTGTGTCAGGCTCAAATAGAGGTCGGAAACTGTTTAGTTCTGCCAGTAAGGCTGAACCATTGCTGATGATTACTCCTAACACTGGATCTAGAGCGAATAAAACTCCTGCCATGACAACGCTAATATTAGGAATTGCAGCGATCGCTGTATTCTGATAAATAATTTCCATTGCTCGTTTAGCAATGGCAATGGCATGGGCAATGCCTTGCAGATCGTTATCCAAAAGTACTACATCAGCGGTTTCTCGGGCAATATCGCTACCTTCCAGAAAAGATATTGAGACATCGGCATGAGCAAGAGCAGCAGCATCGTTAATACCTTCACCAACAAATGCCACTGTCCGTCCTCTGTCTTTTAAGCTACAGATAACTTCAACTTTTTTGTCTGGGAAAACTTGGGCATAAGTGTGATCTTGACTGATGCCTAATTGAGTACCGACATGATTTGCTACACGTTGGTTATCTCCTGTTAACATGTAAGTTGTCATACCTTGACATTGTAAAGATTTAACAACTTTTGTACTTTCTGAGCGCAGAGGATCAGTAAACAAAATAGCTCCCAGTAGTTGATTATTCTTAGCCACATAAACAACAGAGTAAGTGCTTGTTTTCAAGCTTGGATATTTTTTGTGGATGGCATCTAAATTAATACCCTCTTGTTGTAGGAGCAATTCGCTACCCACTAAAACCTTTGTATCCTCAATCAGGGCAACAATCCCTAAGCCAATACGATAGTCCTTGGTTGTAGAAGGTTTGATTTCAACTCCATTTTCTTCAGCACAGCGAATAATAGCACTAGCTACGGGGTGAGAATTACCTTGTTCAGCAGAAGCAGCAAGTGCTAGTATTTCTTGGGGCGAAATGCGATCATGTGCTGTTTCAATCGCCACAACTGCTGCATTTCCTTGAGTTAATGTTCCCGTTTTGTCAAAAACGACGGTATCTAGTCGTGCTAGCATTTCCAAAGCTCGACCACTGCGAATGTAAATTCCCTGGCGAGCAGCATAAGTGACGGCTGCAAGGGCAGTTGTGGGAACTGCAATCCGAATCGCGTGTCCAAAGTCAAGGTGGAGGGGGGCAACTGCTCTCGATACATCTCGCGTCAGGGCAAAAATGACTCCACTTAATAACAGAGTAGGTGCAATGAGTGCATTGGCGATTTTAGAGGCGTAATCTTCCACGCGAGTATCATGTACTGGGGCAGATTGCATCAGCTGCACTGCTAATCCGAGGCGAGTATTCTTGCCAGTTCGTTTTGTGAGGACACAAATCTTACCTTGTAATACTAGGGTAGAAGCATGTACAACTTGTCCTTCTGAGCGAGAAACTAGTTTAGATTCACCCGTTAGCTTGTGTTCGTCGATCAGGGCAGTACCCCTTAATACTCGGCCGCTCACGGGAATTGTCTCACCTGCATAGACAACAATGCGATCGCCTTTTTTCACTTCACTTAATTGAATACGCTCCTCTTGTCCATTCCGTTCTATCCTGACGTACTTATCTACTCCTTGCAGCAAATCTAACATTTGTTGTTCATTAGCACGGGCAGTAGCATCTCTTAGTACATCTCCTGACTCGATGAGGCTGACCATTAATGCTGGACCAACAAAGTCACCTTTGATTGTATAAAAACTCATCCAGAGGATATCCAGAATATCCGCATCCAAACGACGCTCTGTCAACATGAGATCGAGTGTACGTTGAATAAACGGAATTGCTGCAACAGCTACCACTCCTGCTAGCAACAAAGGCGGAATCGGTAGGAGTTGTTGGGCGATAAGTGTCAATCCCAAACTAAAGACAGGCATCCCAACTCTCTCTATCATCCAGTCGATTGCTGGTTTAAATTCTGTCTTATTCTGGGCAATTTCTGACGAAGTTTCAGCTAACGCTGCCTGCTGAATAATCATCAGTAGGCTTTCTTGAACTGTAGTACTAGAAACAAGGTTTTCTTGATAGTGGATGATTAATGATTCTGCTGCTGGATTGATGCGAACACTAATGATGAAGTCAAAAGACTCAATCGACCAACTAAGTTGGTTAGCATACTCTAGATCTTGAGATAATCGAGGAATTTTAATCCGGAAGCGACCGCTAGTAGTATGGATGACTTGGTAATCTATTACTCCAACATGCTTCTCTAAAGAAAGAGGTTCTGTTTGTGCAACTGATTTCATTATTGTTCTACCCTTTATATCAATCGGGTTTAAAAAAGAATTTTAAGAAATTTACAAACATCTTGACAGAAGTAGCCTTTTGTTACAACTATCTCAGGAACGATTGCTTCCTGATAGAGTATCAAATTACCGATTAGATATATAAGTTTTACTGAATTCCAACAGTTTATGTTTAGTAACACAGCAAAACTATATTCCTTCATCTCATTTGTATCTCAAGAGAGATAGCAGTATTACAAATATCTGCCAATGAGAGTATATTATTTTTGTATAATTTAGATTTAGATAGATTATAGGAGAAACTCTGAGCATTAAGTACTTGCGTAGCGGGTAGTACGCCGCCCCCAGAGCTGCTACTAACAAACTCATAATCTAGATTGCACTTCAGTGTACCAACAAACCCCTCAGTAACAGTGCTTTACAGCTAAATTTCTATACAATAACTTATACTAATAATCAACTATAGTTTATTGAAATATGTATTTGGTAGTTGGAGGTGCATACCATTGAATTGTATTTATTCCCAGTTCAACATACAGTAAAGCTTTTAAAAGATATGCTAGACAATTTTAAACACTTCATAAAACTTATAATAGTGTCTTTTGAATTTTTGACTACGACACTTCAATTAAACTTTGGATTAATAGAGAAAGAATGTTATGTCCTTCATTGACATTAGTCGTGTCAATATTCTGCCTAACAGGCGTCCTCTCAATGACCAAAAAGTCGCTGAGTTGATGGAGTCCATCAAAGCTAATGGACTTTTAAACCCTATTACTTTAGACCAAGACTTCAATCTAGTTGCAGGCTTGCACCGTCTTACTGCCTGTAAGCTCATTGGTTTTCAAGAGATTGAGTGTCATATTATTACTTGCGAAGACACAGACCATGCCCGTCTAGCAGAAATCGATGAAAACTTGATTCGTAGCGAATTGGATGCTCTAGAACGATCTGAATTATGGTTGGAACGTGACCGGATTCTAGAACGGATGGGGCTGAGGGCAAAGGTAGGGGACAACCAGTTTACTCAAAGAGGTGGTGAAAATATTTCACCACCGCCGAAAACAACAGTGGAGTTGGCAAAAGAGATAGGCTATACGGAGCGCACTTTTCAGTACGGTAAACAAATTGCTAAAAATATCGTTCCAGAAGTAAAAGAGATGATTAAAGGTACGCCAATTGCTCGGAATACCTCAGCGTTACTGAAAATAGCCAGGGAGGGTAGTAAAGAACGACAAGAAGCAGAACAAGCAGAAATCGCGGCAGAAGAAGCTAGAACACAACAAAAAAGAGTCGAACTCGAAAAGCAGAAAAAGCTAGCAGAACAAGCAAGAGAGAAACAAAAGAAACTTCAGTTAATTGCTCTTCAAAATGCTATAGCCCAGAAGGAAGCCAAAGAGTCTAGCAAGCCAACTCAACGTATATCAAAAAATATTAAGACTGATGAAATTCAGACACAGACTGACGAAGCCTGGATTCTTGACCGACACATGATTTATTGCGGCGATACCACCAAGGAAGATTTTATTCAACTATTACCATCTAATGCTGCATTGGCGATCGCTCCTCCTTGTTGTTCTTGGAAGCATGACTACTTAGTAGACGAAGCTCATGTTGTAGCTGTAATGCGTTGTGAGGGATCTATCTACGATCTTTGCAGATGCAGTCAAATGCCCTTTAGATTTGAGTTAGTTATAGGGAATATATACGTTGCTATTTACTCCCGCGAACCTCTGCTCAAACCAAACCATAATACTCACATTGAGGGTATTGAAGGTATTGTTTCTTATTTAGTAAGCTTTTTCACCAAACCCGGTAGTTTTGTCATTACCCCTTCTTTAGGATATGGTGAAGTGCTAATTTCCTGTGAACGTTTAAGACGAATTTGTTTTGCTGGAGACGAAAATCCTGAGCGAGCCAATGAGGCGATAGTTCGCTGGCAGCGATGGACAGGAAAACAAGCAATGAGAGCCTGATCAAAAGTTGCGCTCAAAAATAGAAAGTAACTTAGAGCATATAAAAACCTGATATTCGTATCTTTAACAAAGTCCGGCTTGACTTTAACTGTGCAAAGGATGTAATAGACCTCTCCAGAAATGAATTATGTGTTGGTTAGAACCCTTGTAGAGACATTAAATTTAACGTCTCTACATCTTTTTCACCAGATGTCTAATGTCTTATGCTCCTGCTAGTACAGCGGGCGCGGAAATAAAGCTACCGTTCCAAATTAGCGAAAAGCTTACCCAATAAGCCTTTTGAGTTTTGACTTCCAAGGTAGCGGTACTACCTTCTCTCACAAACTTTTCAGAATGCAAGCCAGACTGCTATACCCATTTTAAATTGATTTCCACCATAATTCTCATAAAGTCCCATTAGTATCTCCTAGCATTAAGTTAGAAATTACTGAACTATCATTCTTTCAATATAGTAAGTTTTTTAGATTACAATTCTGTAAATATATACAGATTTAATAAGTATTGCATTTAATAAAAAACATTAAATGTCATTTTCGCATAGGTTTCAAATCAACTTATTTTGGGCTACCAAAATTATGGCATTCATAAAAATTGATAATATTGTGGTGAACACAAACTATATTGCCGCTATCCGATTACAAGATCGAGTTCGCTCTGAAGAAGAAAGTGTGGCGTTGCTGATTGCAATTCCTACTGCTACTTTGTTTCAAGAAGACAGCATCTCATCTAATCTCCATCACTATGAATGGATAGAGTTTACAGGTGCTGCTGCTAGAGCACTACGAGACTATTTCACAAGCTTCAATAATGTCATTGATTTACTCCCGTTATGTCATTAATCAACTATAATGTCAAATCATTGGCAGTTAGCGGTTAATTAGTGGTTAATTAAAATAATTTCAATAGTCTAAGGTGTTTATTAATCATTAACCACCCACTACTTTACCTCAAACGACAAAGTATTCATATATTCCTGTAGCAATCATTAGGAATCCAGAGATAGTTCCAGCCCAGAAACCAGATAGTCTTGTAGTGAAGCGATCGCCTAAAACATATCCCCCAGTAATTGCCAAAACGCTAAATATAAAGGTGACAAGTGTCATGACTATCAAATTAACTTCGGAAATCCCAGCACCGATACCACTACCTAGATTATTGAACGTTAAACCAAACGCTAGGGCTATTGACTCTCGAACATCAATGTAACCCGATTTATCTATATCTGCTTTTGCAGGATTTTCTATATATGTTGCATAAGAAAACTCACGAATAATTTCTTGAGAAAATTCCTCTGTCGTAATTGCTGGAGATTGCTCCATCACAGCCCTTGAAGAAGGTAAAGAAAATCTTGTTGTCACAGGTATTTGCATCTGTTGCATTCTCAAGAGCATCTTCGTCCTTTTTCGCTCTCGTTTTAATGTTTCCCTAATTACCCAAACTCCAATACCTACGATAACCGCACTACCAATAAAATTGGCAACACTTTTATTTAAACTTTTATTAATATCTTCCCCAACCGATGTGGCAAGATAAGTACCTAAAGCAGAAATGAAGGCAATAAATAGATTTGTAGATAAACCAATTTTGATTTTTTTGAAGCCGTAGGCAATTCCTACTGCTAAGTTATCTACGTTTGCTGAGATAGACAGCAAAAAAACTGATATGAAATGCATATTAAATTCTCCAATACAAGTTAGGGAACAAAATTACTGTGTTGAAAAAGAAATATTTTCATCCTCGTTGTTGTGGGTGCGAGCCTCCTTAAGGAGAAGCTACGCTAACACATAAGACATCTCCAGAAATGAGGTATCGACCCCGAATGCACAAGGGTTTTATATTCTTTTTCACCAGATGTCTATAGAACTCATAACAACCCGGAAATTATACTTACCGTTAAGGCGATAACCACGCTGTAGAAAAAAAATGACATACAGCGTATTGCAGGTTTATGAAGTACAGTAACAACAGTTTGTAAACCAGTTTTTTAAATGTATAGGATTAATCAAATCAAGTGCAGTTGCAATTAAAATATCAACCAGCTTTGCAGTAGTTGG
>JAESGT010000134.1_pt1 | contig 15734 bp, 20 predicted proteins | sample 9266261 | NCBI WGS metagenome assembly JAESGT01 (sample SAMN15741584, study PRJNA653494) | algae metagenome | isolation source: Pelatocladus maniniholoensis HA4357-MV3 and co-occurring heterotrophs from... | place: USA: Maniniholo cave near Haena, Hawaii | collected 2009-07-28 | reverse complement strand
TTTTCTAGTTTCAAACCTCAATTTTCTAGTTTCAAACCTCAATTTTCTAGTTTCAAACCTCAATTTTCTAGTTTCAAACCTCAATTTTCTAGTTTCAAACCTCAATTTTCTAGTTTCAAACCTCAATTTTCTAGTTTCAAACCTCAATCTTCAAGCTTCAAACCTCAATCTTCAAGCTTCAAACCTCAATTTTCTAGTTTCAAACCTCAATCTTCAAGCTTCAAACCTCAATTTTCTAGTTTCAAACCTCAATCTTCAAGCTTCAAACCTCAATTTTCTAGTTTCAAAACTAATCAGTGAGACTTCCCACACTCTCCACATCTCGCAGTTCCAGCAATTTTATGGGAACACTATATCTGAATTGTTCCGGGTAGAAGATACATGAACTTGCTGCGAATAAGAATCCATCATTTAATTGAACAGCTAGCCGACGAAGAATTAGAAAAAGTTTGGAACGCCGTCTACAACTTACATTGTGATTTTTATATGCACAAAGCCATACAAGATGTCAAGCGATCGCAGCAACCTTGGGACACCTTAACCCATGAAGAAGCAGTACAACTATTAACTTTTTCATAATGCTTAGTGGTTAGTAGCTACTTTTCCGCGTTTCTCCCTTATCCCCCTTGTCCCTCTTTCCAATTTTTAATTTTTAATTGTTTTGTCCCCGATCCCTACAAAAATGGAAGTACGCTATGCACGGTCTTTTTTAATAGACCTAAAAAATTTAGAACCTGCCGCCTACCAGCTGGTATATGATTTTGCTTTGATTGAGTTTGCAGAGAAAAAACAGCTGCATGACTTACCAAATTTACGGAAAGTGGATAGAGAAGGTATTTTTTACCGTTTGACTCTGGGAAATTACTTAATTGGCATAGAAATAAGAGGTGAAATTGTGAAATTTCTGCGAGTCATACCAATGCCGAATGTATAGATCTCGGACCACGTGAAGACTTAAAACTGTATAAGAGGGACAAAGCTTGGCTCTATCCTTAGCTTAAACTTGTTTTTGAAAATCACTTTACTTGAGACTTCCTTATGGACGCTACCGCACTTTGGCAACGATACCAGAAATGGCTATATTTCCATGAAGGACTAGGTTTTTTCCTAGATGTAAGCCGGATGCGGTTTGATGACGCCTTTGTGGAGAAGTTGCAGCCAAAGTTTGAGAAGGCTTTTGCGGATATGGCGGAACTTGAGAAAGGAGCGATCGCCAACCCTGACGAAAACCGCATGGTTGGACATTACTGGCTGCGAAATCCTGATTTGGCTCCTACTCCGGAACTGACACAAGAAATCGTCAGCACCATAGAGCAAATTGATGTATTCGCCGAAAAAGTCCACACAGGTGCAATTCATCCTCCAAAAGCACCCCGTTTCACTGATATTATTTCAATTGGTATTGGTGGTTCTGCCCTTGGGCCGCAGTTCGTTGCTGAAGCTTTAGCTTCAGACTTTCCACCACTGGCTATCCATTTTATTGACAACTCCGATCCCACAGGTATTGATCGAGTATTAACTCAGGTACGAAACCGCCTCACCAGCACTTTGGTTTTGGTGATTTCCAAATCTGGAGGTACACCGGAACCCCGTAATGGCATGGCGGAAGTCAAAAAAGTCTACGCTGGACATAATTTGGATTTTGCTAATTATGCGATCGCCATTACCATGCCCGGTAGTAAGCTGGATGAACAAGCAAAATCTGAAGGCTGGTTAGCGAGATTTCCCATGTTTGATTGGGTAGGCGGACGCACTTCGGAATTATCTGCTGTAGGTTTATTACCAGGTGCATTGCAGGGAATTGATATCCGCGCCATGCTTGAAGGTGCGAAAGAAATGGATGACGCTACCCGCATTCAGGATCTCAAAAATAACCCAGCCGCACTATTAGCCCTGTCTTGGTATTATGCTGGCAACGGCAAGGGCGAAAAAGACATGGTTGTCCTACCTTATAAAGACAGCCTATTTTTGTTTAGCCGCTACTTGCAACAACTGGTAATGGAATCCTTGGGTAAGGAAAAAGACTTAAATGGCAATATTGTTCATCAGGGTATTGCAGTCTACGGTAACAAAGGTTCCACTGATCAACACGCATACGTCCAGCAGTTGCGCGAAGGTGTACCAAATTTCTTTGCTACCCTCATCGAAGTTTTAGAAGATCGTCAAAATCCATCTCCAGAAATCGAACCAGGAATCACATCAGGCGATTACCTTTCTGGCTTTCTACAAGGAACCAGAGAAGCACTGTATGAAAAACACCGTGATTCAGTCACAGTCACCATTCCCCAAGTTAATTCTCGTACCGTTGGGGCATTAATTGCTTTATATGAGCGTGCTGTTGGTTTATATGCCAGCTTGATCAATATTAATGCCTACCATCAACCAGGGGTAGAAGCTGGTAAAAAAGCTGCTGCTGAAATTCTGGAATTACAAAAAAAAGTAGTTGCAGTTTTGCAAGAGGAAAAAACACCTTTAACTTTGGAGCAAATTAGCCAAAAAGTAAGTGCTACAGATAAAATCGAGTCAATTTACATGATTTTGCGACATCTCCACGCCAATAGCCGTGGTGTAGTGTTGGAAGGTAATATTGGTCAACCCAACAGTTTGAAGTTTTGCATTGGCGGATAGGGGATAGGGGATAGAGGCTACAAGGGGGAAAAGGGAAACAAGGAGGACAAGACAGACAATAGAGAATTATATCAGGTTCGCTTGATTACTTAAATTCCCTTTGAACCCCACCCCAGTTTTGTCTAACGCCAAAACCACCCCTAAGTGCGTGCGCTTAGGGGATTAAGGGGTGGGGTGCAATGACTGTGGGAAGTATAACTAATTATCCGAACTTGATATTACTTAAAACCTACATTCCGCACTTCAACTTGAAGTACCAAGAGATTACGGATAAGAGAAAAGCAAAAAATCAGGATGGTTAAGAACTAGAGTACAAAATGAATCTAACGCATGAAGATAAATAATCAAACATAAAAGATTTGACCCATAAAATAGGTTATGTAAGCACTAAAAATTTGAAGAGCAATTACTGTGACTCCAGATATTGATAAATTTTTATTCACTCTTAAAAAATTGTTTAGCTTAAGAAAGTAGATAATATTTTTGACAAGAGGATGGTAGACAATTCAAATTATGCTACATTTAAAGTACGGAATGTGGGTTGCATGTATAGAGGCAGTACAACTACTGGATATTGTGACCCCTGGCTTTTATGGATGCTAATGCTACGGATAGAGATCGCTGCTGCTGTTTTTGATTCCTTCTGATAGCCGCAGCAACTGACCCCGTTCTTAATTGGAGTATGTGCTGAGTCAGATCGGATTGAGTCAGCAAATGCAATATGGCTGGAGTACAACAAGGGCAAAACAATTGTTCAAGGGGAAGCATAACTATTACTGTCTAAGATTTGTATATTGAGTTAGGCATTCATGGTGTACTAACGACACCAGTATGTGTGACGAACTAATTCAGGAGACTCTTGTCAATCTTCCCGTTTTTCATGATGAGTTTAAAAGCTAAAATTCCACTATTCAACCGAATGGATAGTCAAAGTGTCGCAAATCTCATTGATCCATTGCGCTCCCGAATGGCACAAGCTATTCTCATCAAAGAAAATCTCCCTGCACGTATATCAATCCTTTATGAAGGACAAGCACCTTTATTAGGGTATCCTCGCGCTGGGATTGCACCACAAACATTAGAAAAACTCACTCCCGGTGCTATCTTTGGTGCCACAAGCGCTATTACAGGTGTTATTAGTACCATTCAATTGAGAGGTAGTAGTTGCACCAACTGCCATGACTTGAGACCATTCACTGACGCGGTTGTCATCTAAGACCGCTCGCACTCGATAGCCAAGCTGAATTTTATGCATTAACAAGATTAAATCACGGTTGAGTAGTCCTTGTGATTTTTGGTTTTCATTGGATGCAGCTTGTATACGAAAGCAGCGATCGCTTTGTCGTTTCAACTTGGGAGACTTGCCTTCCATAAGCACCGTTTGCAGTTCGTATGCTTCAGCTTCAGGATATGCTTCCCAGCAAAGTTGCCAGTAAGTCGACCAGCGAACTAACTGGGCTGGTAATTCCTCGACTTCATCCGACAATGTAGACACAAGTCCAGTGACTGAAGGTTGTACCACTTGAAGCTGACTGGAGGTGATATCAGCATTTACAGGGTTTATCATCAATCCTGGCTGCCCAACCTTCTGTGCAGCTATAGATGAACCATCATCAACAATTAGTATCAGCCCGAATATCAAAGTTAACAGCAGCATCAATCGTAGGCATTGTAATTGCACTAACGACAAGATTTTCAGATTCATAATTATGCAAAAGTTAATTGTTTAGGCACAAGCCAAGAAAAAAGATACCAGCCATCATCAAAGAGATCCATACAACGAGCAGCTAAGAACACGGCTGGTATAGGAGTGAAAGCGTTCTTTCCTTACCACTCCACAGGTAGAATGATGCTGCCGTTGTCGGCATAGATTGTTCGAGAACGGATATGCGTTCTGGGAGCTACTGTAGAGTTGAAGACTGCGCTTCTTTGCCCAATTGCTGATCTGTTGCCAATGCTGGCGCGGAATATAACAGAGTTCGGCCCTAGCCCTACAGCATCACCTATGTTAGTTTCAGGGCCATTAGCAACACCATTGACAACCTGCCTACCGCCATGAATTAGAGCGCGAGGCCCATAACCAACACCATTACCAAAAGTTAAACTAGCGGTTTCTAATGCGTGAAAGACAACATCGTTTGCCATCCCAGCAATTTGTCCAACATTAAAAGGTTCACCCTCATCAGCACGCAGCGAAATTCTATTAGCTAGTTTGTTGTTGAGTGTTGCTAAAGAATCTTGGAAAGTAAGATTACCGATAATGCGGTTACGATAGTTCGGATCACGAGTTGGACTTCCACCTATCTGCGGCAGACCTCCAGAATTAAAGAAGGTGACGGGAGCATAATTAATTCCTGTTACGTTTGTCAAGTCTGCCCTAGCTAAATCTGTGTAACCTTTGGCAAATGCTTCATTGACTTCAATAATGCCTTCCATCAATGCAACGTCTGCTTGTGTCAGGTTGACTACTTTCCCTAAACTGCCGCTAGTAGCTTGTAGATTAGTTGTGACGTTTTTACCGGGCAGGACAACTTTACCAGCGGGTAAGGTAACATCAGGGCCAACTCGTGCGAGAAAGTTGACTACTGTGTTTCTTTCTATAGTTGCACCATCTATTTCACAGTTGAAGGCGAGAAAAGTCTCTGGAACAGTGTTGCTAAACTGAGTATTGGTAACTGGGTCGGTAAAAGGGCCTGTGGAACCTTGAGTACCAATTTTAGCTGCACCTTTGACAATGGCCATGTGTGCCATAATGACACGCTCACCAATCTCCACTCCCGTTCCTGAAGCTGTGATTTTCACTTGGTCTTGGGCATTAGAATCTGCCGCAATACTAATAGGAGCATTAGTAGCATCTAACTCAGCAAATGGAGCGACATAGACTTTTTCGCCCAAGATAATATTTGTGGGATTGGTGATTGTTGCTGTTGGGTCAACAAAACTAGCTGACTCTGAAGGTGCGGTACTTGGGCATATAGGTAGGTTTCCCACAGTTGGATTACACGTTCCTCCAGCAGCTACTGCGGGTTGTATATATATCTGTGTGCTGATGGCAAACGCTAGGATAATTGCAGTTAAAGCACTAAAAATTGTGCGAGGTTTGAACATGGAAAGAAAAGTCCTCACGGGTTATGGAATATTTAGCTATGGGATAATCTGCGCTCTTCAAGTAAAAGATATACTCAGGCACTCGCTTACAGTGGGCGAAACGCGATCGCAACCACAGGAATTACTAAAAAATTACATTGCAAAAGTCTTTATTTAGGCTCTTTCTCTGTTTGAGTATGAGAAATGCGGGTTAACCACCCCAATAACCTGCCAATTTGAACACTACTTGCAAGATAGATGATAATAAGGGGCTAAAAAGTGGAACTGTAACTATCGTTGTTGCCCCAGCAGCCGCCTCATTGTAGACACTTTGCCAAGCTTCTGGCCCGCTAGTAGATTGTCCATGAACTTGTGTACTAACAGCTAACGTTAAGCCAAGCGCAGCTAAACCAACTAGTATTGTGCGACGTTTCAACATTATTTCTTGATACCTAATAGTTCACCAAGTTTATTGGGTAAGGTAAAACGAAAAGATACAGGACATACTTAAACTTTTCGCTTTACCCAACTTAATAACTTTCAAATTTAATCAAGTACAAATTGTTACATCTAGCAATTAATAATTTATTGTAATCTTATCTGCTGTTTAACACTAGAGTTTTAGATATTGAAAAAATTTATGGAAATAATAAGAATAATATTAAATTTAGGTTCTTCAGTACTTGGTATGCTAAATCAATCCGCTAAAAGCCTGAAAATACTGCTGTACAACAAAAACAGGCATTACTTTTAGCATTTTGGGCTTTGATAGGGATTTAGGCGTTTAAGAGGATGTTTGAAAAGTCGGCAATTGAGTAAAAAAGCTCTCAGGGCGTAAGCTGTTAATTAACTATTTCGCCTTATATCCCGGCGCTAAACGGAGTACCGTTATAGCGCCGGGATATAAGGCGGGACGCGACGAAAGTATCTTCGACCAATGCTGCTATATCCCACATTCCGCACTTTAAATAATGACAAATTAGGAATAGACCCTCGTGAGAAGATAGCGGCAGGAATACTGGTGAAGGCAATTTTAATCAATGGATTAGAATTTGTATCAAGACCTTTATATTTGTTTAGTCAGTTTTTTGAAGATTTGGGATGCTCCCTTCCTTACCCGTTCCCCTTAGATTTGCAAACTCTCACGAATATTCTCCACAATCACCTCTGGCGATGGTGAAATATCTACACATAGAGCATCAGTCGGTTCCTCAAGAGTATCAAACTGACTTTTCAGCAAATTTTCAGACATAAAATGATTGTGTCGCTCTTGCAGGCGTTTGTTGATCAATGCAAATGAGCCATGCAAGTAGACTAACTTAATGCGCTCATCACCAATGAAAAAATACTGGCGGTAGCTGATTTTGAGTGCGGAACACGCCAGTACTACATTCTGATTTTCTTCCAACCATTTTTTAATAGCTGCTTGGATATCTTGCAGCCAAGGTAAGCGATCGCCATCATCTAGAGGTATACCACGCCGCATTTTGGCGATATTTTGAGGCGAATGGAAATGATCAGCATCGCTAAATTTCCAGTCCAAAGAATCTGCCAATAATTTACCAATGGTGCTTTTACCGGAACCGGAAACACCCATAACAAGAATAATCATCTATGTATTTGTGTTTTTGCTGTTATAAGTGTACTTATAACCCTAAAGGTTTAAATCTTGAGCTAATAGCACAAATCGTCTGGAGACGACCCAAATAAATCAAGCAGTCGCTTCAGCAGACTTTAGCTTTAGCTATGAGACTACGATTTCAATCGCAGGTAGCTTCAATCAGTATTTTTTACCTTCTCGAGCGCATCTTCAGCAGCAGCCTTCTCAGCATCTTTTTTGCTGCGTCCGCTACCTATTCCATAAACTTTTTCACACACAAATACTTTCGCAACAAATTCAGGCGCGTGAGCATAACCTCCTACCTGTTCTGTTACATATTTGGGTGGAGTGGGGGTAATATTCTTTTGCACCCATTCTTGAAAGCGATTTTTTGAGTCTACATTCGCCCGATTATCAACAATATTTTCTGGTACGGCGTCAAATAGTGGTTCTACAATAGCCTGAATCGCCTCTATATCAGAATTCTTGTCTAAATAATAAGCACCAACCACAGCTTCAAAAGTACTACTAAGCAAATTCGGATTTTGAAAGCCGCCATCAAGAATAGCACCTCTACCCAATCGCATTCGTAAATCTAAACCTACTTCAATTGCAAACTTAGCCAGTTGCTTCTCATCTACCAACGCCGAACGTCGCCTAGTTAATTCATCTTCTCCCTTTTCTGGATAAAGGCAATAAAGATACTGACCACTGAGAAAATTCAGCAAAGCATCACCCAGAAATTCTAGGCGTTCGTTGTGTTCGCCTTCCATTGGGTTTTCATGGACATAGGAACGATGTGTTAAGGCTCGACGCAGGAGTTTATCATTATTAAATATGAGTAGTTTGTGCATTTTTATGTGTTGTCTTGTTGCAAACATTGATTGTTGGGAGAAAATTATCAAAACTCTTTATTTTTAAGAGTAAATATTAAGTAGTGGCTTTGTGATAGGTAAAAGAAATAGCTTGAGATTGCTTATTTTGTTTTACTAATTCAGGTAAATCGTCAATTACATTTTGAATATCCCAAAAAACAGATACTGAAGATTGTTGCTGCTTTGTTTTTGCATTTGTAGCTAGGTAATTGTCTGTCATTTTTTAATCTCAAGCTTTTAGCTATCGGTTTTTTGTGTAGATTACGAGCCGAGATCGAGATGAAAGTAAAAATTTTTATCAACTACTCATCAAACCCCTCAATCCATTAAAAACAGTTCGTAGTAAGCACTTTAGTGCTAAAAAACGATTACATTACGAATGTATGGGCTTGCATTACGAATGCATCGGCTTGCATTACGAATGTATGGGCTTGCATTACGAATGTATGGGCTTGCATTACGAATGTATGGGCTTGCATTACGAATGTATGGGCTTACATTACGAATGTATGGGCTTACATTACGAATGTATGGGCTTACAAAAGATTAAGTCAGGAATCAGCTTTATCAAACTTCCTTCTACTTTCTTTTGCAGATGCGATCGCCTCTTCAAGAGTACAAAGTTTTTTATCTAGATCCCCGACTTTTACCCTCCGGGAAGCCACCCTACGGGTGCTGATTGTATAAGTTTATTCATTTGCTAACAACTCTTGCAAAGGTATATTTTCCCAACCAGGGACATGATGTGATAGCCTAACTATACCTGTATTTGCATCCACAGGGCCACCAAAGCTGACGCCGATAGCGATTGGTTTTACTTCTTGCAATAGAGAATTAATGAGCGATCGCATGATATCTAAATCAGTGCTAGCATTGGCGTTTGCTGGTGATAAACAGCGTTCGTAACCCAACCACTCTTGAGAATTAGCATGTGCGATCGCTGCTGCTAGCTTAGTACCACCAAAATCAAGCGCTAAAATTAAACTCACAATCTTGTTGTTAATTGTTAGTAGTTCACCATAACTCGCTCAGAAATAAATTTCCGAGCTAATAGCCAAAGTCCACTTAACTGGACTAAAAAACTTGCCAGTCGTCTAAAGACGACTTAAAAGTATAAGCCAAGAATTTTAATTCTTGGCGGACTGGACAAAAATTAAAGAACCCAGCAACCATCAACCATTCAAATCAAGCACACCATCAACAAATCTTTGTAATCGCTTATAGTGTGATCCTTTCCAATATATTCGAGCGCAATTTTGGCAGCGATGAAATTCATCAGTGTATAACACTACAGTATCAGGTAACTGATTTATTACAGCTTGCTTGTCTACAGGTTGTAAAATCCCATTACAACGCAGACATCGTTGAAAAGGTGACACTAAATCAAATAAATCAAAACGTCGTAATATTTCAACAATTTGTTGCTGTGGGTCAGTATTCCTTACATAGTAACCATAAGTAACTATACTCCGCATCAAAAGACCTTTGTCGCGTGTTAACAGAATTCGGTTTTGGGTACTGGAGATTTCTGCTAATTCAGGATCATGATAATTATTTTGGTACAACGTATCAAATCCCAATAGTCGCAGAGAAGATGCTAATTTGCCGAGATGAATATCCAACACAAAGCAAATGGTATTTAGTGGCTTCGGTCGTACTAAACTTAAACAAGCTGTTTGCGCTACTGTGGAAATTGGATAAACATTAATCGTGTCTCCATTTTGAACAATGTAAGCAAAATCAACTGATTCTCCGTTAACTTCAATACAATCAACTTCAGGATGAGGAACACCCAAAGCTTCGATCATGTCTTTTATCGAGGCTCTTTCTCCATAGAAATGCTCAATTCTTACCAGCCGTTGATTGCGTGGTAGGAAATCGTTCAATTCTGCATAAAACTGGAAACTTGCCCTAGCCATGCCAACAAATCATTGATCTTTCCTATGTAGATCATATAGGAATCCTTAATTTATCCCCGCTTGATTGCGAATGTATTGATAATATTTATCTTTTAGTCTAGGATATGCAAACATAAATGATATCAGCCTTTTTTACTCTTTAACTCATGTTAATCTTGATTTAAGGGTGTTCTAGCACAATCCAAAATATAGATAAGGTCAAGTGTATTAATAAATACTTGCAACTAAGATTAATCTAAGTTAAATTCGACGTACATGCTTGTTTACAACAGTGAATTTAATTTTTAGTAGGAGGTTAAGAAGCTTCATGGATTAATTGATATCAAGCTGAAGTCTTAAGTAAAAATACTTCTTGTGGCTGTGTTTCGCTCAACAAGCAATTGTTAATATATTTATTAACCTTTAAGCATATAATTTCAGGTTAAAAATAATAGGCTTTGCTTTGTTTGTTATTGCATTTTATTTTTTTGAAATTATGTTGAGAATAATTTGCAACATGTATGAAAAGAGAAAATATATTGAGATTAAATATTGGGTCAAACAATTTTGGATTTTGGATTGGCTCCGCAGATAAATCTGCTTGCTCTGTACCATCAAAGAAGTTTTGGTTAATTTATTGACCAATAAGCTTCCAGAGAAATCAGTAATTGTATTTATTGAGCGAGTGAATCAATTTAATTTTAAAAATTTATGAAATGAAAGTAGAGGTGTGGATTAACCAAAGTAAATCAATAATTAAGTCTATTTCAGCCTTCATAAAAAATAGCCATTTAATATAAAATTAGCTACTTTTATTTCAAAGTAAACTTAATAAAATCTCATTAACTTGACAACACTAACAAAATTGACAATATCTGTTTGCAATCAACGAGGAATGTTTGAGAAAAATGTTGATGCTATTTGTGAAAAAAATACTTACAGCACAAACCTTATACCAATTAAATATGAAGCTGCACATTATTTTAACCCCTCCCAACCTCCCCTTACCAAGGGGAGGTGCCGAAGGCGGTGGGGTTCTTTCTATGCATCTTCATATGGAAATGGTATTAACGATAAATAATGTTATAAATTGGCTACCAAAATTAGGCGATATGCTAGCCATATTTCCTGTTGTCTCTTGTTTGCTAAGTTGGACATAGTTTTTGAGTTGCTGACATTAGCAAACAGTTGATTGAAAGAGATTGTAGCTACAAAGACTATCTCCTTTGATCAGATTATTTGTTCCCTAACTAGACCCATGATTACCCAGAAATGAACACTTTCTTTTGTTCCGATAATTCCCGCATAGCAGGAGAAGATATTATTGGTAGTGTTGCCAATCACCAAACCTATGTATTAATTGAATGTCCAACTCCTTGGGCATCAGAAGCCTTTCATTCTCGATGGGTTCCAGAAAATTTACGGACTTTGGTAGAGGAAAGTAAACGTGCTAAACTACCAGTAAAATTTCTATTAGTTGCTAATAATTTATCCCATAATTCAGACGGTACTACTCTTTTAATTTATCAACAAAAAGAGGGTCTAATTAATGGCTTATCTAAGCAAGAGTACAAATTAGAAAATATCCAGCAAGCAGCAATAGTCATCAAGAAATATCTATTGGGTAAAAAATCAGGGAGTTATGAATTAAATACTAATTCAACACGTGATATTCTGATCTGTACCCACGGTAGTCATGATAAATGCTGCTCTAGATACGGCAATCCTTTTCACTTCCACGCTACAAGTGCGGTTGCTGATTTGAATTTGAATAATGTACGGATTTGGAAATCTAGTCATTTTGGTGGACATAGGTTTGCACCAACTTGCATAGACTTGCCAGAAGCTAGATATTATGGGAATCTCAATCAAGATTTATTTAAATCAATATTGACTCGTACTGGCGATATTAAATCTTGGCAAAAAGTGTATCGTGGCTGGGGAATCTTGCCAAGTTCGATTCAAGTTGTGGAAAGAGAATTGATGTTTCGTTATGGATGGGATTGGTTTAACTATAAAGTAGCAGGTAGAATAATTGACCAAAGTATAGACAAAAATACAATTCGTGCAGAGCTAATTTTTGAAAAACCTGATGGTTCACAATATAATTATCAGGCGAGATTAGTAAAAGATGAAACAAAGACTGTGGAATTGAAAAGTTCCTGTAATGCCAATCAAGAGTCAGTATTTGTCAAGTATGGTGTATCTAGTCTCTGGCTGACTTCCACGCAATTTTTCACTGTTACAGCGTAATATCAAGTTCGGATAATTAGTTATACTTTCCACAGTCATTGCACTCCCCGCAGGTAGGAAGGGGATTAAGGGGTGGGGTTGTTTGGGAATTATAAGTAAGCGATCGCACACTTTTCTCATGTCCAATGTCTAGCTATGACTTCTAGTCGTCACAGCTAGTATTATTATGACTTCAAGAGACATCTTCTAAAAATTGACCATTGACCATTGACTAACATGCACGTTCTTTCAATTCCCACCTGGATCATTCACGTTTCTAGCGTTATCGAATGGATTGTTGCCATTTGGTTAATCTGGCAATACGGTGAAGTGACTGGCAACCGTGCTTGGTGGACATTATCTTTAGGTATGTTACCAGCTTTAGTAAGTGCAATGTGCGCTTGCACTTGGCACTATTTTGAGAATGCAGAATCACTAGAATGGTTGGTCACACTACAAGCTACCATGACTTTAGTTGGTAATATTACGCTTTGGGCGGCTGCTGTGTGGATTTGGCGCAATGCTAAATCTACCGAAGTAGTCACTGAAGTCACTTCTACAGAAAGTATTGAATCAAAGCAATGATTTCAAAAGAAGCCCTATTTATCCTGTCACTATTTCCCTACTTGGGTTTCTTATGGTTTATTAGTAGAGTCAAGCAGATGCCACGCTTGGCATTGTATGGTTTTTACTGCACCCTCGTATTTGTCGGTGTGACTATCCCAGCAGGAATTTATGCTCAACTGCACTACAATCAATCTTTGGCAAATGTTGATTGGTTGCATGGAAGTGCAGAATCTTTTTTAACGCTTGCTAATATCTTGATTGTGTTGGGTTTTCGACAAGCAGTGATCAAAGGGACGAAACAGTAGGACAAAGGGGACAAGACAGACAAGACAGACAAGACAGACAAGGATAATTTTTAACAATCAACCACCAACAACCAACAACCAACAACAAACAACAAACAACAAACAACAAACAAATTTGAGGGTAATCATGGAAGTTATTCCAGCGATAGATTTACTAGAAGGTCGTTGTGTGCGACTTTATCAAGGAGATTATGATCGCTCACAAGTTTTCAGCGAAAATCCTGTCGATGTTGCTAAACAATGGGTAGAACAGGGCGCAACTAGGTTACATTTGGTTGATTTGGATGGCGCGAAAGTCGGTAAATTAGTAAATATAGATGCAATAGAAGCGATCGCTCAAGCTGTGTCTGTACCGATTGAAGTCGGAGGAGGCTTGCGGACACAAGAAAGTGTACAGCAGTTATTTAATTTGGGCGTACAATGGGCAATCTTGGGAACTGTGGCTGTAGAACAACCCCAGCTTGTGCAACAACTGTGTCAAGAATTTCCCAAAAAAATAATTATCGGCATAGATGCTCGTAATGGCAAGGTAGCAACTCGTGGTTGGTTAGAAACTTCAGAAGTCCTCGCCACGCAACTTGCTGTACAAATGCAAGAATTAGGAGCAGCTGCGGTAATTTACACAGACATCCATCGTGATGGTACTCTCACAGGGCCGAATTTAGATGCTTTACGTGAACTAGCTGCTGCAATCAACATTCCTATAATTGCTTCTGGTGGGGTTAGTTCTATTACGGATTTGCTGAGTCTGTTGGCGTTAGAACCCCAGGGTGTCAGAGGTGTGATTGTTGGTCGTGCCTTGTACACTGGTGATATCTCTATCTCAGAAGCCGTTCGAGCAGTTGGTTCTGGGCGTATTCAGGATATACCTCCCGATTTGGATTTTTCAGCGTTTGCCTAGTACTTATTTTCAGCTTAATATTTTTTAACTGACTATCAGGTCGGTTATTTTTTTTATTTTCCGGATTCCAAATTTTCCACGGTGTAGTTCATGTTGTAGACAGTTAAAAAATTACCTAATTAATTATTATGAGTCGCCCAAAACCTCCTGTCACAACTAAACCTAAAACCGAATCTGGTAGCAATAAGCTTCAAGCCCAAAACAATTATTCCAAGCCAAAAGCAGCTTGACTAAATCTAAATAAATTAAATGCTCAAGTGAAGTAAATTGCTTATTGCTTTCTTGATAAATATTTTGCTTTTTCATTACACATTTAGATTTTTAATTTTGAGTTTTTAAATTTTCATAATGGGTTTCCTCTCTTGTAGAGACGCTTATTCTGCGTCTCTTTTTTCTTATTTAGATAATTTTGTAATTCAAATAAATTATTCAATTGGGATTTGATTTGCAATATTTTCCGGAAGTGAAATTCACAGTTGTGTTGTTAATATTATGAACTAAATTTCAGGGTAAAATTTATGGCTAAGAAAAAACCTAATCCACCTCAACCACCTATTAAAGACAGACCAATAAAAAGAGAGCGTAGCGTTGCTCCTAAAACTAATACTAACAAAGAAAGCAAAGGTTAAAAGACTATTTATAAAATAAATACTCAATGGCAAGTGTGCATTATAAAGCGTAGCGCACCATTTATAGAGGTGCGTTACAGCATTTAAAATTACAAAATTCACTTATAGCTTTTACTGCTAAATCTTGAACTTGTTTTAAGGTTTTAAGGCTAGTTCTAGTTGTTTAGACAAATTTTGAATACGGGTTTCCTGATTTGTAATTATTTGTTCTAGTGATTGCAATCTTTGTTCATAAAAACGTTTTTGTCCTTCGACTTCTTTGGCAAATAAATCTGCTTTAATTTTAGCCTGATAATGTGCTATACCTTTACCTTCTTCTGTGGCTTTTTTGATGGCTGCTTCTTTTTCTTTAGGAAAGGCTTATACCTTAGTTTTAAACTCTTCAAATTGTTTTTCTTGTTCAGCGATCGCTTTCTATTTTTCTAACCACTGTTTCTCTATCTCTTGGCGAAATTCTTCTAGTTCTTTATATAAAACTTTTTGCTGTTGTTCGTATTCATCAATTTCCAGTTTACGCTGGAGTTCTAGATTATATTTATATTCTGTTGCATCTCTGTGGCGAGTTTTTTTTAGATTTTCATCTCTTTCTTTAATTGATATTTTATACTCTTCTTTTTCTTTTTCCCAAACTTGTCTTTCTTCTTGACTTTCTTGGATTAAAGCTTCATATCTCTGCCAAAATTTGCTGAAATGCCTGTAACAGTTGTTGTTTATTATCCTTACCAGCAACTATGCTCATACTTAGACTCCAATTAATGTGCAATATTTTTGGGTAGCAAGCAAGACTACTACTTATCCAATACTGTGTTGAGATTAGTCTTGAAAATAATATTTTCAGAGCAGTGGTAATACTGAAATGAAGCAACTTTGTTGTTGAGATTGCTATTATAGCCGTAGCCATGTTGGTTAGGACGCTGCTTGCTTGAGAACAGTTTCCATTGGATCACGTAGATGATCTGATGTGGATAAAAGCTTGCGAACCCGACTTTTCAAAGTCGCCCAAATCTTTTCA
>JAESGT010000133.1_pt1 | contig 15743 bp, 15 predicted proteins | sample 9266261 | NCBI WGS metagenome assembly JAESGT01 (sample SAMN15741584, study PRJNA653494) | algae metagenome | isolation source: Pelatocladus maniniholoensis HA4357-MV3 and co-occurring heterotrophs from... | place: USA: Maniniholo cave near Haena, Hawaii | collected 2009-07-28 | reverse complement strand
GTTGCAAACATTCCAACAGTGCTAATATATCTGGCATGGGCTTTCTGTAGCGATTGAGTTGTAGTTGTGGTAAACAATAACTCTACTACGGAAAGCCCTCTTTATTTTGGCGAAGGTATTGACCAATGGTCAGGATTATCAAATCAACGCTGCTTCTGAAGTGATTACCAAAACCGAAACCGTCAAAAAAGGTATTAGTACTGGTGCAATATTGAAGAATACTGTTTTAGGTGCAGGTGCAGCAACAGCAGTTTCTGCGGTTACAGGCGATCGCGCCATTGCAACAGAAGAGGTTTTGGGTGGTGCTGGTATTGGTGCTTTAATTGGTCTATTCTTCGGTAGAAATAGTGTTGACCTAATCGCCATTGACCCAGACACTGATCTGCAAATGACCATCGGTCAAAACTTCCAAGTATCACTTAGATAGTTAGTTGTTGGTTGTTGGTTGTCACTTATTTACCATTATCCATGAGCAATTGGCAACCACACAATAAAAGTAGTTCCTGGTGTTTGAGGTGATGTAATAGCTGAGTTTAAAGCAGGACTTTTTACTTCAATTTCTCCCTGCATCTGTTCTATTAGTTGTTTAGCAATAGCTATCCCTAACCCTGTTCCAGGAATTTTAGTTTGAGCTTGTACACCCCGGTAACGGCGTTCACCCAGATGTTCCAAATCTTGAATTGGAATACCGGGACCTGTGTCTGTAATTGCAACTCCTTGCAAATTGTCTTTTTGTTGTCCCGCTTCTATTAATATCTTGCCGCCCGCAGGAGTGTATTTTAAAGCATTATCGATGATGTTACTAAACACTTCTGTTAACGCTTTACAGTTAGCGCGTACTAACGGTAAATGAGATGGAATGTTTGCTGTAATTTGCAGGTTACGTTCTTGAGCTATTGCTTGTGCTGAAACTAACAATGGTTGCAATATCTCAGCTATATAGCAATCTGCTTCTTTCTCTCCTGTTCCTGGTAGTAATAAAGCTGGTTTGTGTTCTTTTTCTACAGTTGCTTCTACAAATATTTCTTGTTGTTCTGGTAGTTTCAAAGGCGCTAAATTTTCTACCCCCAAATCAATCACTTCATCAAATTTCTTCAATAATTCTTGTAGGCGATCGCTCTCTCGGACTATACTTTCTGCGACTTCTCGGTTAGCGTCTCCTGGTCGCAATCGTTTTAGAAGCAGCTTGCCAAAAGTTCGCAGTGCTGTCAGAGGATTACGAAATTGATGCAAAAGATTATCTAGTAAATCCTGCTGTTTTTCTTGCAGGATTTGTTGTTGATGCAACTGCATCTCCAACCATGTGCGTCGCTGATCTAAAATGCAGGCTATAGCCAATGTTCTAGCTATACTTTCGATGCGATCGCGTTCCTGTTCATTCCATGTTCGGTCTTCTCTAGCTGTTACTAGTAAGCCCATGACTACATCTTCATAGACCAGAGGTAAAACTATTTTGTCGCCGCTTAATAGATACTCCTCTTGTACGTTTTGTGAAGTTCTATCTTCGGTCTTATCATTTAATGAGGTAGGAAAATCTTTTGCTGCTGTCAATAACTTTTGATTCAGTTTTGGTAATGCTAAAGCATTTGCACGTTGAACTCCAACCGCCGTTTCCGGATAAACCACCAGTGGAATCAATTTCGCTTCATTTGTTGGAGCCTCTACCAATTCTTGTGTTAAATATACAACACTCAAAGACGCTCCTAGCCCTTGGACTAGTAACGCCATTTGCTCTCGACACAGAGCAATAAACTCCGAACTGGCAGACATTAACATTTTTTAGCTCTTGCTCACAATTGGGACAAAAATAAATACGAGGACAAAGTGTGAGTTCTATATTTAACAAAGCCTAACTATATTTTGCAACTAATGTCATTGATCTCCAGGCTGAAAATAGGACTCCTCCTACACCCCTATACCCTTAAACCCCTACACCCACTTTCAAGCTAGAAGCTGAGTCAGTGCCAATCAACAACACGGTTTATAAATACTTACTAAATAATTTATCTACTTTAAAATAAATTATGTTCTTTGTATCAAAACTTTAAAAACAGTTGATTTTTTGAGCTAGAACTTTTATAATTACGACGGATTTTGTAGCTATAACTACAATCTGTAGCTTTGAAGAGGAGGAAAAAAGGTTGGCAAGGAGACGAAAGCGGAAAAGCCGTCGTCGGCAGGAAGGACGGCGTATCTTAGAGCATGTGCCCCAATATAGCATTGAAAGTGGCGAAGAGAAACCTGTGACAGCAGCCAGAAAATTTATTCAAGCTGAAGGGATCTTGCCACCCGCTTTGCTGCTCGTAAAACGCAACGAACATACAACAGATCGATATTTTTGGGCTGAAAAGGGTTTATTTGGTGCTCAGTATGTAGAAGAGAATCATTTCCTATTCCCAAGTCTGAGAACCTTAGAACCTGCTCCGGTTCAAGAGTCGGTAGCATTAGTTAGTCGCTAAAAGATTCAAGGCAATTTGTAGATTGTGATTGTGGCTTTTGACAATTATTAACTGGCAAAATGCTCAAGATATCTAAAAATTTAATTTTTTTTTAATTTTCGGCTAATTTGCCAGTCAACTTTAGTGGTCTGGATAAGATTAATCAAATCCTGTCAAATCTTTAGTATTTGTAGGATCATGTTTGGACTACACAATGATGTATAAAAAGCGGGAATATAGCAACTCTTCCGTAAGCAAGGATTCACATCATACTTAGTGGTCATGCTTAAGAGCTAGTTCTCTACGGGAGTATCCCAATTTTTTTATCCAACCCCTACCCTATTGGGGGACGGCGATGTTCATATCGCCCGTGCCTTACCCACATGTCTAATGCCTACGGTGTACACACATCTCTATGCTGGATCTGAATGCAAAATGTGGTTTTATTCCCCTAAATTCCTCTTTCTTGGAAAGGGGGATTGGGTGTCAAAAGCCTGTGAAGCAATTCTAAAAGACTTATGTGTACACCGTAGATGTCAAAAAATATAGCTTACTCTCCACGAGGATTTAAATCCTCGTGGATAATAATGCTTATGTGCTATTTCCAATAAATGCTGGTGATTTGGAAATCGTAACTGCAACTTGGGTTGTTAGGTAGATTTTAGTTTTAATACCCTTTTTAACTCAATCAGTTCATCTCGATGGGCAGTAACAGTAATAGTACTTGAGGATGGTGATTCGCTCTGGGTTGTTTCTACTTTCAGCGATACCTTCTCAAGTTTTTCAGCTTTTTTCCAGTAGAAAATTCCGCTCAAGGGCGATAGCAATATCATCCCTAGAAAAAAAAGACTCAGGCTAGGAAAAAGTTGTGACAAAACCAGTGATAGACAAAGAATACCAGTAGCAGCTAGCACAGTCAAAAATATGGCTAAAAACCAACTGGGACGAACATTGCCTTCAAAAATCACTTGGTTTTGTTCTGGGTCTACCGCCGCCACCCGGTAAGACCGCACTCGAAAATACTCCCTTAATTGAGACATTAAAGTAGCTTCGTCTTGTTCAGATACCAGTTGTGCTACTTCTGTACGGTCTTTAGTAGAGGCACGAATAAAGAAAAATAATCCGACCGATAATAACAAAGTAAGCACCAACGTGGATGGCAGAATGGCGGTATCCATAATAGTGAGTTTTTACTGCTTGATTGGAGGGGACTTATTCATTATTCATTATCAATGTATTCGTTAATTTGTCCTCCCATTTATATACTGTTGCCAAAGACGAGCTAAATCTTGCGCTTGTGGAGTCCACTCTGAAGAAACTTGGTACATCCGCCGGGGACGTCCGCGTCCTTCGAGTTTTTTCCAATAGCCTGTGATTGCCTTGTAGTCTTCGAGAAACTTAATCGCACTGTAAAGTACTGTATCCGAAAGGCGATAGTTGGGATATTCAGTTTCTAAGCGTTGGATTAACTCGGTTCCGTAAGACTCCCCTTGTAATAAAACGTACAAGATATAACAAACTGCTAGTTCTTGACAAAGGTAAGTTGGCGGAGGATTCTCAAAGAATTGATATATATCCTCAAGTTTCATGGTTAGTAAAGAATTGCTAAAACAATGCCCAAGGGTTAAGCCTACAATATCTTTTGTGAGTATATAGTGCTACTCCCCATTTGGGTAAGTATATAACGCTACTTAGGCTAATTTGGCAAGGCGCACACAATAAAATCATTAACCCAAGTTTGTAAGCGTGGGGACAGCACTACGATCACCAGAAATAATTCCAGTGACAGCGCCTGATTCATGCGCCAGCTTCGGAAGTGCAAAATAAATGCACTTCTTTCTGCCTCAAGCTCTAGGCAGTGTGATGAGGAGCAAACAGACAACGGTTTTGACCATTATCTTTGTGTTAAGTGATGCCGAGCGTGTGAGGACTGTTCAAGCATAAATTGTTGCTTTAGCAATTTTAAAGGTTAATTGCAAATTTTTCTGTAAAACTTAATAAACACTTTTTTTACAGCGATCGCACCAGTATAAATCTTTAAATATCAAGCATAAGTTAATATCCATGATTTTCAACCCTTGCAGCTCTTGACACATTCAAGGTCACGTAGTCTACTGAATTTTTAGACTTGTCACTAATCTTAAAGGCTATTGGTTATATACCCATTTGAACAATAATTGCGACAGATGGATAGTCCAAAAGCTTATCCAGTCAACATTTACCAATCCAAAATAGTATTAAGTGTCATAGTTAATTTATCAAATCCTCCAGCACATAGGTAATCACTATGTCAGTAGACTCTCAATCATCTTCCTCTCGCCGCCAGGAAATTGCTAAAATCTTTCGCCTCGTTGGTTGGATTAGCTTTTGGATTCAGCTAGTACTAGGCGTAGTTTCTACAATTATTGTGTTGTTATATGGTGTTTTTAGCCAAAGACCTGGTAGTCCAAGTAATAACCCAGGTAATGGATTTGGTGTATTTCTGGCAGTTTGTGGACTAGTTACCTTGGGTATAGGTGTATATTTGGCTTTCCGCTACACCCGCATTGGCAGACAGCTATTATCTTCCAATCCTAGTAATCACCCTAGCAAATTAGAAACAGTCCAAGTTTTACGGCTAGGACTATTGGTGAATTTAGTCGGAATACTGTTGACTCTGTTAGGAGCGCAGGCGATCGTTGGTACTCTAGTAGCAAGGTCTATATCTCCCCAAGCAGTTACTACACAATTGTTTGACCCCAACCGCGTTATTAGTGGTCTAGATATGCTTGTGGTACAAGCAAACACTAATACTGTCTCTGCTCACTTCGCTGGACTTGTAGGGTCCATTTGGCTACTCAATCGTATTACTCGCTAGGTGAAGAGTAAACAAAAATTAAAAATTTGAAGGAGGAATAAGGGAGTCAATCCAAAATCCAAAATCGAATGACTCATTTGCGGAATCATCCCTGTTGAGTGTGGAGACTAATACATGTTCCTGACACACACATCCTACTAGGGACTGATACAAGTCAAGTCAACGAGGTGATATTAGAAATTGGAGGTCTAACACGATGAGAGAATTACAAACTTGGAGATTTGGGATACAGTTCCTTTTCAGTACAGTAATGATAGGTCTTTGTACTTTTCAGCTTGTCAACGATAAAACTAAAGAAAATCAGACATTGTATTGGAGTGGTTTAAGTACTGTGCTAGCCTATTGGCTACCTTCTCCTTCTAGTACTCAAGAAGAGAATTTCAGCCAACCTAAAGCAAACCAAGAAGAAAGGCAATCTTAAGAAATATATAATTTTTATAATTCAGCGATAGTTAAGCGATCGCAGTATTAAAATAATCAAAATATTGGTACAACTGATATAATAAGAGATCAAAGAATTGCCCTAGAAATGCCTAAAATGAATTGCAGTGTGATAGCCCTGGCGGTGATGCTGGGGCAAAATTTTGGCAAATAACTTTCACACGTGGGTGCAGGGATATATTGTGAGTTAGAAATTTGCATATTTCAATTCTGAATTCCTCATAAGTGCTTCCAGGTTGATCTGTGCCTTCTGTCTTTTTAATACTAAAAACTGAGAAAAATCTGTGCTGGATATTAAGCAAATACGGGAAAATCCACAATTTGTACAACAGAGGTTGAATACTCGTGGTGGTAACTATGATATTCAGCCGATAGTAGATTTAAATAAACAACAACGTGAATTGGAGGGTAAGCGTAGTCAACTCCAAGCGCGTAGTAATGAAATTGGTAAACTGGTTGGGCAAAAGATTAAATCTGGGACAAATCCTCAAGATCCAGAAATTCAAACCTTGCGGGATGAGGGTAACTCTGTTAAAGCCACATTAAGCGAACTCGAACCCCAGGAAAAAGAAATCATTGCCAAAATCCAAGAACTAGTACTTGCACTCCCTAATTTGCCTAGTGACACCACACCCATGGGCAAAAATGAAGAAGAAAACGTCGAGGTACGGCGCTGGGGTGATGAGTACATTCCACAAAACGCGAATATTATCCCACACTGGGAACTTGGGGAAAAGTTAGGTATTCTCAACGTCGAACGTGCTGTGAAAGTTGCCCAAAGTCGCTTTGTGACGTTGATTGGGGCTGGTGCAGCACTAGAGAGGGCATTAATTCAGTTTATGCTGAATCGCCAAACAGCAGCAGGATATGTAGAAGTTATTCCTCCGTTTTTAGTTAACAGTGCTTCGCTGACAGCTACAGGACAACTACCCAAGTTTGCGGAAGAAAGCTTTAAATGTGCTGATGATGATTTGTGGCTTATCCCCACAGCTGAAGTACCCGTAACCAACCTTTATAGGGGTGAAATTCTGGCTGGGGAAGATTTACCTATTTATCATTGTGCTTACACTCCCTGTTTTCGCCGTGAAGCTGGGAGTTATGGGCGGGATATGCGGGGATTAATTCGGCTGCACCAATTTAATAAAGTAGAATTGGTAAAATTTGTCCATCCCAGCACTTCTTTTGAGGAATTAGAAAAATTAGTAGGTAATGCAGAGGCTATTTTACAAGCTTTAAAGTTGCCTTATCGAATCATTAATTTATGCACTGGGGATATAGGATTCCATTCTGCTAAAACCTATGACTTAGAAGTTTGGCTTCCTTCTTCTGGTAAATATCGGGAAATTTCCAGTTGTTCTAATTTTGTAGACTTCCAAGCGCGACGGGCTGATATTCGCTTTAAAGAAGCTGGTAAAAAAGGAACACAGTTAGTGCATACCCTCAATGGTTCTGGGTTAGCTGTGGGACGAACTATGGCAGCAATTTTGGAAAATTATCAACAAGAAGATGGTACGGTACGAATACCGGAAGCCCTACAACCGTATTTAGGACGGGAAGTTTTGTAATTCTGGTTGGTGGTTAATAAGGTGTGTTACGCTATCGCTAACACACCATTATTGACGGTGCGTTACGACGCTAATAGCACGAAAACTCGGTTTAGATATCACGAAGAAATTAATTATCGTCGTGCATAAATTCCAGGAGCATAAGCTTCGATTACTTTCCCTGTAAGTGTGCAACATACCATTAAGTAGTCACAGTTTTGGCATTGCGTCCGAGTTAATTGTCTATCCAAAATATAATATCTTTCTCCTTCACTACCACAGTTTGGACAGTGAATTTTTTGTACTGTCTGCATTTGATAACCTCTGGCCAATCATCATAATTTGGTTGTTTGTAAAAGCTGTGAATATATCAATGTCACTAAATTTTTAGTTTGACATTTTTGACAAAAATCATTTTTTTATTTTTTTGGGTAATATCAAGCTAATCTATAAAAGGTTAATAGTCGATATATTTTTTATTATCTTAATATTTCTACTCTATAACCATCCTACTTTAGATATAAAATTTATTTTTCTCTGTCATAAGCTTATAGAAACAGTGATCCCTAAGTGTAATGCTTTGATATTTATAGTTTTACAGTCATTTTCAATATTGTCTGTCAGTATAAACTTGGGGTTTTATTCAAAAAAGTGAAAACTTTGATAAGCATCTTAATTAGAGCCTCACTATTACTTATCACCTCTCGGCTGAAATGATAGTAGTCCTTATATTTCGGACTTTGTGTGTTTGCCTAAACTTTTCTACTTGAGTAGAAATAGTCTCTAAATATAGATTCATCATGAAATGCTTTGACAAACAGTAGCGTTAGTAACAAATAGATAAAAAATTAACACTTTATTAGTTCTAGTAACAAAGTGTGAACTTTTAGCTGATATCAATTTTTTGTTGCTATGGGAGTTATGATTAAACTCTTGTGAGAAAATTTAAGGAAATATTTCGATTAATAGATGAATACCATTAGCAGTGTTTGCTAATCTAATGATTAGTAATGGGTAATGGGTAATGGGTAATGGATAATGGGTTTTCCCAGTTATCAATTACCCATAATTTCTTATGATTTCATGTGTTTACTTCAAGAAGGATGAAAATAATCATAGATTTCTTGAGCCAAGCGTGAACCAATTCCAGAAACTTCAGCCAGTTGTGCAGGTGTAGCTTGCCGAATATAATCAACAGAACGAAAATGTCCCAAAAGTTGCTTTTGGCGATGGTGTCCTAAACCTGGAATTTCATCTAAACGCGATCGCTTCAATTGATCACTGCGTTGTTGACGATGAAAACTCACAGCAAACCGATGCGCTTCGTCTCGCAAGCGTCGCAATAGCTGAACTCCTGACTGTTCTGCGTCAGTAGAAAGTGATTCAGACTCTCCCGGTAGAAAAATTTCTTCTCGCTTTTTCGCCAGACTAATCACACGCAAGTCTTCCAATAAATTCATTTCTTGTAAGACTGCTACAACTGATGATAGTTGACCTTTACCACCATCGATCATAATTAAATCCGGCCAGTCTGGATTCCCAAGGCGTTGTAATTGTGGATCTTCAGCATACTTGCGAAAGCGACGTCCAATCACTTCGGTTAAACTCGCAAAATCATCTGAGTGTCCGACTGTAACGGTAGGATTTTTAATTTTGTAATGACGATAGTGTTGTTTTGCAGGTAAACCGTCAATAAATACAACTTGAGAAGCTACTGCATTGGAACCTTGGATATGAGAAATATCATAACCTTCGATGCGGTGGGGTAATTCAGGTAAGTCGAGGATAGTAGCTAAATCTTCCATCGCTTGTTGATTGCGATCGCTCAATTTTTGCATTCTTTGCAATTCGTACTGAGCATTTCGCTCTACCATCTCAATTAATTCTGCCTTAGTTTGGCGCTGGGGAGCCACTATCGTCACTTTTCTACCTTTACGCTGTGTTAGCACATCTGCCAAAATATCGGGTTCTGGCAATTCGTACTGCACTAAAATTTCTGTAGGAATTTCCACCGCTTCGGCAGTTTGGTAGTGTTCTTCCAAGACACGTTGTAAAATTGCTCCCATTAACCCCCCCTCGTTCCCTCCTGCAAGCGGGGGGGATGAAAGGGTTGTTACTTCTGCGACAAACGCCAAACGTCCAACTAATTTCCCTGCTCGAATTTGGAATAATTGAATGCAGGCGTGTTGAGTGTCGGCTGCTAGTGCGATCGCATCGCGAGAAACTGTATCATCTGGTAAGGATACTTTTTGATCAGCAGTCAGAGACTTTAAACCATTAATTTGATCGCGAAATCGCGCCGCAGCTTCAAAATTCAACAATTCTGCTTGCTTGTGCATTTGTTCTGTGAGAATATCGATGAGTTCACTGCTTCTTCCTTGGAACACCATCGCCACTTTCTGCACAATTTTGCGATACTCTTCGGGGGAAATCAGCGACTGACATACACCCGGACACCGTCCTAAATCGAAATTTAAGCAAGGACGATCTTTAAATAGTGGTTGCGGACGCTGACGTAAAGGAAATATCCGTTTGCACAAGCGCAAAATCTCTCGCAGTGTGTGAGAATCTGTATAAGGGCCATAATATTTATCTTTTTGGTTACTAAGTAGGCGTTTGCGGGTGATATAAATCCGTGGGTATTCTTCTGACCAAGTGATGCAAAGATAAGGATACTTTTTATCATCTTTGAGTAGTACGTTGAAGTATGGCAAGTGTTGCTTGATCAGATTCGCTTCTAGTGCCAAGGCTTCAGCTTCAGTATCAGTGACAATGAATTCAATTTCTGTCACTTGTCTTACCATTGTGGCTATACGTTCGCTCAGTTTCTGTGATTCCCGAAAATATGAACGAACACGCGATCGCAGCTTTCGTGATTTACCTATATATATAATGCGATCGCTCCCGTCTCGCATCAAATATACTCCCGGTTCTGGCGGAATTTCGGCTAGACGATTTTCTAGGCGTTGCGGATCTTTGATTAGAGATAGTGTTTGAGCAGATGTTGTCACAACCAGAGCTTGGTAATTTTACATTTTACCTATATTTATTTTAAGTACCGCCTCGGAATAAATTCCGAGGCGGGATACAGTTTCAACATGAAAATTTTTGACTTGTGTGTACACCGTAGCTTATTAAGGGGAGAGGCTTTAAAAGAAGATTTTAATTTTTCTCTGCTTGTATGAAACCACCCTGCGCCCCTAATCCCCAAAGGGGGTCCCGAGTTCCCCAACCCTAAGCGCTTGCGCTTAGGGTGTGCGTAGCGCGGGTGGGGTCTTTCTGTACCTCTTTAAAATGAAATCTGCTGTAGATATTGGCAAGCTAACTCTTCTTCAATTGCCATAACTAATTCAGTTAAATTTATCGGTTTGACGAAGTAGCGACGCGCTCCTAATTTCATAGCTTTTTCCTGATCTGCTTTAAAAGCAAATGCTGAAACCACAAATATAGGTAAGCTGTTCAGCATTTAAATCGAGCGAGCAATCTCGACACAGTAAGCAGTATAGCTCTCAAAAATCCTAGTTTAAATGCACATCAGCTTATGTATTTTAAGTCTGCTTTTTGTTCTTTTTTTGCTAGCAGAGAGTAACCATCAATATCTGGTAGTTTCAGGTCTAATAAAATTAAATCAGGTTTAAAGTTTTCTATTGTATCAAAAAATTTAGAACCTTCTGGAAAACTTTGGACTTCATATCTACAATAACTAAGATAGTCACTCAGTAGCATTCTATTGATGTCATTATCTTCTATTAGTAATATTCTTTTTTTCCCTCTATGTGATGGGAACTGTTGTTTAATAGTAAGTAATTGGGCTGTCATTTTTATCTAGTGGTTGTAGGCTAAAAGCAAATAAAATTTACCATAGTTACAAATATATGATATGTGCTTAAAAATATACTTATTTAAAATTAGTTACAAACACAAAACAAATTATATTTAGCTGCATGGTTATTTAATGCTTACTAAAATATTAACTCAAAACATAAATTTAATTTTGAATTAAAAAAAATAATAAAATTTGTATAAATATGTTGTAACTCATAGCTTTTTCTTAAACTCATCATGATGGGTATTCCAGATACAAATGATAATAAGTATCATCAGAAGGGGGGCTACGAGAATGAGAATAGTTAAGATTATCAACTTCTACTATATTTCTTAACTATGTATTTTTACACTCTGCTCCTAAGCAGATTTAACTAGCATACTCCATAAAATTACAAATGGCAGTAGAGGGTTAAGAAGATAAAGGTATGGGAGGCTAAAACTTTTTGTGAGTAAGGATAGAAACAAAAAAAGGAGCTAGCTAGTCCTGTTATCTGTCTGTAGTGTGAGAGCAGCAGCTTGTATTATAATTGTGCTTTTTTTTGCTGGCGTTGTGTAACACAAACACCAACGATACTTAATAGAGCAAGCATAACTGAGGATTCTGGGATGTGAGAGTATAGGCAAGGAATGTATGGATGTACGGAAAAGCCAGATTTTCATCCTTGGTGGTGAAATGACTAATGATCATATTTTGTTTTAAAAAAATATTAAGTAACACAAATAACTGATACATTCTGTGATGCGATCCACACTATATATTAAAGATGTAAAGGAGTTTTAAAGCGATCGCAATGCATATAGACGAACTTCTCAGACGTTATCAGTCAGGAGAAAGAAATTTCAAAGGTGCAAACCTCATTGGTGGTTACTTGTATGGTGTAAATCTGAGTGGAGCAAACCTACAAGGAGCGTCTTTGAGTGAAGTTGATTTGAGCGAAGCAAACCTCACAGGAGTAAACCTTAGAGAAGCATCTCTAGTGAGAGCCAACCTCACAAAAGCCAACCTCACAGAAGCTAATCTCAATGGAGCAAATCTGTTTGAAGCCAAGCTAACAGGAGCTACCTTGCACGGAGCACATCTAAAAATGGCAGACTTGATAGATGCAGATTTTACTGCTGCCAACTTAGAAAAAGCTAATTTGTATGGTGCATATTTAACTGGAACTTTGTTGCAGGGTGCAATAATGCCAGATGGCACAATTTATCAGTGAGTCAATTGATTTTAAATTTTGGATTGGTTCCACTGATGGAATCTGGGGGCATGGAATTAATTATCTAATGTTTCTGATATTTTGAAATAATTACTTACACCCTTAGTTTTTTACTTCCCTAACAACAGTAAGAAATTGCCGCATTACTGGTGTTATTTCTCCTACTTTCCACACGACTGCTGTTTCTACTAACGTTATTGTTTGGGCGATCGCTCGATACACAACACCCGTACGCCGAAGATTTTGCAACGAAGCAGGCACAATTGCAATTCCCATCCCCGCCGAAACTAACCCAATTATTGTTTGCATTTGAATAGCTTCTTGAGCAACTTTTGGTGTGAAATTAAATTCCGCACACAAAGCCATAATTTTGTCGTAAAGTCCAATTCCCAAATGACGCGGAAATAAAATAAACAATTCATCCGCAAGCGATCGCACTGCAATTTTTTCTTGTTTAGCTAAAGAATGATTTGCAGGTAAAGCCACAACCAAATTTTCTTGCTGAATACACTCCCAAGCAAAGCTGTCATCTTCTAAAGGTAAATGCACAAAACCAACTTGGATACGATGATTTTGCAAAGCCTTTTCTTGTTCTGCTGTCGTTAACTCCTGCAATATCAATTCCACCCCCGGAAACTGCTGGCGAAAAACTTGCAAGATAGCAGGTAAAATATCATAAGTCACAGAACTAATAAATCCTATCCGCAATTGTCCTGTTTCACCCCTACCAGTGCGCCGTGTTAACTCGATCGCCTCCTCAAGTTGCGCTAGCAGTTGATAAGCTGACTGTAAAAATACCCTTCCTGCTTCCGTCAACTGTACCTGTCGCTTAGTTTTGCGCTGAAACAACTCCACCCCTAACTCTGTTTCAAGTTGGTGAATTTGCTGACTTAAAGGTGGTTGCGCTATGTGTAATCGTTCAGCCGCTCGGCTGAAGTGTAGTTCTTCCGCCACAGCAATAAAATAGCGCAGGTGTCGCAGCTCCATAGTTTTAATATTCTAAAAGTTTCAATTATCAACAAATATATATTGGACATCTGAAAAATATCTGCGTACGATACTTTCATAACAGATGGGTAAAGGGAAAGGAAAATTTTTATACTTTTCCTGATTTCTGCTATCTAATAATTCAGGAGTTCTACAGAAAATATCAAAATGTCAGAAAATTTGAGAAGCAAAGTTGTCACCCAAGGAGTACAGCGATCGCCTAACCGTGCCATGCTGCGGGCTGTGGGTTTTCAAGATCAGGATTTTTCTAAAGCCATTGTTGGCATTGCTAATGGTTACAGTACCATTACCCCTTGTAATATGGGGATTAACAAACTGGCACAAAGGGCAGAAATTGGTATTAAGAATGCCGGAGCAATGCCACAAATTTTTGGCACAATTACCATTAGCGATGGTATTTCCATGGGAACCGAGGGAATGAAATACTCCTTGGTATCGCGAGAAGTAATTGCTGATTCGATAGAAACTGCCTGTAATGGCCAAACAATGGATGGGGTGCTGGCAATTGGCGGTTGTGATAAAAACATGCCAGGAGCAATGATTGCGATCGCCCGCATGAATATTCCTGCCATTTTCGTTTATGGCGGTACGATTAAACCTGGACACTACAACGGACGCGACTTAACCGTCGTCAGTTCTTTTGAAGCAGTAGGCGAATACAGCGCTGGGAAAATAGGCGAAGATGAGCTTTTGGCAGTTGAACGCAGCGCCTGTCCTGGTGCTGGTTCCTGCGGCGGAATGTACACAGCTAACACCATGTCCTCTGCCTTTGAAGCAATGGGGATGAGTTTGCCGTACTCTTCGACAATGGCAGCAGAAGATGAAGAAAAAGCCGATAGTACAGAAAAATCGTCATTTGTCTTAGTAGAAGCCATTCGTAAGCAAATTTTACCCCGTCAGATCATCACACGTAAATCGATTGAAAATGCGATTTCTGTGATTATGGCAGTAGGTGGTTCTACAAATGCTGTGCTGCATTTTTTGGCGATCGCCCATGCTGCTGGCGTTGAACTGTGTCTTGATGATTTTGAAACTATCCGCGCTCGTGTTCCGGTTTTGTGTGATTTGAAACCAAGTGGTAGATATGTAGCTACGGATTTACACAAAGCTGGTGGTATTCCCCAGGTCATGAAAATGTTACTTATGCATGATTTGCTACATGGCGATTGCTTAACGATCACAGGTCAAACCATTGCAGAAGTATTAGCAGAAGTACCAAACGAACCTTTGTCAAACCAAGATGTGATTCGTCCTTGGAATAAACCGATGTATATTCAAGGACACTTGTCTGTCCTTAAAGGTAATCTAGCCACAGAAGGGGCAGTCGCAAAAATTACTGGTGTCAAAGTCCCGAAAATTACTGGATCAGCACGAGTTTTTGAATCTGAAGAATCTTGCTTAGATGCTATTCTTGCCAAAAAAATCAATGCTGGTGATGTGATTGTGATTCGTTACGAAGGCCCCAAAGGCGGCCCCGGAATGCGAGAAATGCTTGCTCCCACCTCAGCAATTATCGGGGCTGGTTTAGGCGATTCCGTGGGATTAATCACCGATGGCAGATTCTCCGGTGGTACTTATGGGATGGTTGTCGGACATGTTGCACCAGAAGCAGCTGTCGGCGGTGCGATCGCATTAGTAGAAGAAGGCGATACCATCACTATTGATGCTCATGCCCGTTCGTTACAACTGCATCTATCTGATGAAGAATTAGCTCGTCGTCGTAAAAATTGGCAACCTCGTCCACCCCGTTATACTCAGGGTGTGCTAGCCAAATATGCCAAGTTGGTATCTTCTAGCAGTCTTGGTGCGGTGACAGATTTAGATTTGTTTTAATATTCCCAGTTCTCTGCCTTTACCTCCTGATAGTTTTGGTCTGCCTTTAATTGGAGAAACAATACCGTTTTTACAGAAAAAGGTAAGCTTTCAAAGATTATTGAGCCAGGCTAATGCTATCTAGGATAAGAAATACCATTAATCTGGCGATCGCCTATATATAGTCCAAGAGATTGAGAAGATGAGGAGTTAGATTGTGATACTTGAGTGGGCTGCTGCAAACTCAAAACATTACTAGAGTTACTGAAATTAACAACACTTTGAGTTTGATTGTAATATGGTGTCACATTAGAGGATGTTGTAGGGGTAACAGATGTTACCGCAGATGTAGGTGATTGGAGGCTGGGTGTAGAGAGGTTTGTATATTGGTTAGGAATGTTATTTGTACTATTATTTACGGGAGTGATCGCATTACTATTGAGCATCGTCGTTGATGCTAAATTTTTATTGGGTAACAATAAGCTGTTCAGCATTTAAATTGGGTATAATAAAAAGCCGAATTCAGTAAAAAAATGGAATAATGCCAGCAAAAAATCATTTAACTTCCCAGCAAATAGAGAAACTACAAAAGGCTTTAAAACAG
>JAESGT010000132.1_pt1 | contig 15851 bp, 12 predicted proteins | sample 9266261 | NCBI WGS metagenome assembly JAESGT01 (sample SAMN15741584, study PRJNA653494) | algae metagenome | isolation source: Pelatocladus maniniholoensis HA4357-MV3 and co-occurring heterotrophs from... | place: USA: Maniniholo cave near Haena, Hawaii | collected 2009-07-28 | reverse complement strand
CTACTAACTTTTCACTCGATTGGTTTCGCGTCATGTGTCATATTCTACGACGCTATGTGTTCCTCGCTCGTTTTTTTTATTTTTCTTGGCTACCCCTGTTTATTGAGCCGATACATGATTTTTATTACAACTGAAGATGGTACGCATCGGGCAAACTCTTTGGAAGCGCCTATCCCAGACACTTGTACGACCCAAGCGTCTCGCTATTTTTGAAGCTTGCCTGATCGGTTTAGTCTCTGGATTGGCAGCAGTCTTGTTAGGGCAGGGTGTAGGATGGCTGGGTGGATGGCGACAGAGTGCATCTCATTTACTCCCGGCTTACTATGTACTACCAATCATTGGTTTGCTCGGAGGATTGCTCGCGGGTACTTTGGTAGAACGTATAGCTCCCGCCGCCGCCGGTAGTGGGATGTCAGAAGTCAAAGCTGTACTAGCACAAGTGCCAATGCCTCTCAACCTCCGCATTGCATTGGTAAAACTAGTTAGTGCAGCATTAGTTTTGGCAACTGGAATACCTTTAGGACGAGAAGGACCAACGGTGCAAATCGGAGCAGCCATAGCCAATCAGTTCAGTCGTTGGTTTTCCACCTCCCCCGATCATCGCCGTCAGTTGATTGCAGCTGGAGCTGGAGCGGGATTAGCAGCAGCTTTCAATGCTCCCATTGCTGGGGTGCTGTTTGTCGTCGAAGAACTCCTGCAAGATGTCTCTGGAATTACTTTAGGAACGGCAATTCTGGCTTCATTTATCGCTGCTGTTGTTTCCAGAATTTTGGGTACTCATAGTCTGGATTTGGATTTGCATTTAGTCACACCCAACACCAGTTTTTTTGCCCCAGAAATTCCCTTTTACTTATTTCTGGGAATTATAGCCGGGTTGGGAGGTGTTTTATTTAACCGAGGTGTCCTTGCTAGTCTCAATTTTTATGATCGTTTCTTAAAAATTAGCTTATCTTGGCGCATTGGACTGGCTGGACTTGTAACTGGTTTTGCACTTGTTGCTCTTCCCCCTGTTTTTCGGGACAACGCTGGATTACGAGAACTATTATTAGCAGGGAATGCAAGTTGGCCACTGGTAGCGCTGGCATTCTGTATTCAGTTTTTGCTGATTATCTTTACCTATGGTTCTGGTGCGCCTGCTGGCTTGTTGGTTCCCACTCTCGCGCTGGGAGCAGCCTTGGGCTATTTAGTGGGAGTTTGGGAATATCACTGGCTGGGATTGAGTTTAGCCACAACTTATGCACGGGTGGGAATGGGGGCATTTTTCTGTGGAGTTGCCAGAGTCCCGATCACGGCAGTCATCATTGTGTTTGAGATGACAACTGACTTTAATTTAGTGTTGCCTCTAATGATTGTCTCAGTGACTGCTTATCTGGTGGCAGAATTGTTTGAGGCGGGATCACTGTACGATAAATTGCTGGAATTTAAAGGCATTGATCTTTCTAAAGAAGCCACATCCCAAGGGCCTTGGCTGGAACTGACGGCTGCTGATGTGATGCAACGCCGTGTCGAAACTCTGTCTAGCCGAATGAGATTGGATGAGGTGTTGCAAGCGTTTTCGCAATCTTCCCACCGTGGCTTTCCGGTGTTAGAAGATGGAAAACTGGTAGGTATTTTAACACAGAAAGATGTAGCGAATTTCTCCCAAAGGGGCTTGAACCGTGATATCTACGGAGAACGCTTTGTAGCAGAAGTGATGACCCCAGAGCCAATCATTACTTATCCCAAAGATACTCTTGCCCATGTCTTGCATTTGCTCAATCACTACAACTTGAGCAGTTTACCAGTTGTGGAAGGACGACGTTTGGTAGGGATTATTACCCGTAGTGATATTATTCGCACAGAAGCTGCCTATCTCAACACTCAGGAAGACGTGGCAGGCCCAAAAGCAGAACCATCGCAGGTAATTTACCGTATCCGTGCGCCGGAAACTGGACAGGGAAGGTTACTTGTACCTTTGTGTAATCCCAAAACAGCAGAAAACCTATTGCAAATGGCTGTGGCAATTGCCCGCGATCGCCATTATGAAATTGAATGCTTGCATGTAATTGTTTTACCGCGTCACCAAGCTCTTACCGAAACTCATGTGAGTATGAGAGTAGGTCAACGCTTGCTGCGTCAAGCAATGCGATTAGGACAAGCCTGGGATGTACCCGTGCATACTCAAATTCGAGTTGCTCATGACTTATCGGAAGCAATTTTGCAAACTATCAAAGACCGTCATATTAATTTGGTGTTGATGGGTTGGAAAGGTAGCACAACCACACCAGGACGAGTTTTTAGTCGAGTTGTCGATACAATCATTCGGCAAGCTGCCTGTGAGGTAGTATTGGTCAAGCTCCAAGACCAAAGCAACTTTGATCGCTGGCTTGTACCAGTGGCAGGTGGCCCCAATTCTCAGCAGGCGATCGCACTACTGCCAGCTTTAACTTCACTAAGTAAAACACCAACTGTCAATTTATGCCAAGTATTTGAGCCAGATGAAACTAAACCAGACACCACATCTGTTAACAAAGCTGCTCATTTCCTTGAACAAAGACTTGATGGTATGGTAAAAATAGCTCCAATTCATGCTACTTCGATTGCAGATGCCATATTAAAATCTGCCAAACGCCACAATACTGATGTGATTATTTTGGGAGCTTCTCGTGAGGGATTGTTGCAGCAAGTAGTACACGGCAATATTCCTGCTACTATCTCGCGTAATAGCCAACAGACGGTAATTTTAGTGCGAGCAGCTTCTACTGTCTGAAAATTTGGCCAAACTCCGCACTCAGGTATAATCTGTAAATAAATATACTTAAGAAACAATTAAAAACTGATTTCAGATAGTACTTATGCTACCCACCCTTAAACTAATTTTTACTTTGATGGGCGAGCATTAGATTTAAGTGGCTCAAAAAATCATAGTCACTTTCATCACAAGGACATTATTTATGGGTTTGAAAGATTACGGTGTATTAAAATGTCATGCGATCGCTGGCAAAATGGAACTAGACGATGATTCTCCACACTATCAAGTACATGTCAACGATGGTAAGTTTGATTATCGTTTAGCAATTAATGTTAGATCAGTTCAGCAACCCTATGATTTGTTGTACTTAATTGACAGTAATTTTGAACACTACATCACCCAAAAGCTGAAAACATTAGACTTGGGGTTTAACAAAATTGAAGTTTCTCAAAGACAAGCTGGAGGAATTGCTCTAGATTATATCCGGGGCAATTTGCTTAAAGTCAATCAGATGAAAGCTTTACCTTATAGTGTTCCTGGAGAAAATAACGACCTCAATGAGTTTATTGACTCATACATTCAAAGGGCAATTGAAACAAAAGCTGAAATCTACGTCTTTGGCGAACCCTGGGGACCAGAAGATAAGGCTGATAAAATATTTGGTTTCAAACCAGGTAGAGGTGTTCATGACATACATATGAACCAAGGCAGCAGTGGTAAATTTCAAAAAGATAATGGAATTTATCAGGATGGAGGGTTATTGATTCACTATAAATCTGAGATTCAAGATTATTGGGTTGCAGCTTTTTTTGCATTCCAGTCTCAGTCCTTTCACACAGATGACAACACTGGTGATCCCATCGATAAAAATGTGGGAACTGAACCACAAATACCGAATACTCCAGTGGTGAAGCCACAGGTAAGAATCATTGCTGCTCTACTTAATCCTAGTGGAGAAGATGTTGGCAAAGAGTCAATCACTTTAATTAATCCTTCACCGGACAAAGTAGATTTAACAGGCTGGGCGATCGCCAACCAACTCAAACAAAAAGCTAGTTTAGACGGATTTACAATCGAACCTGGTGCAATTATCAGAGTATCTTTAAGTGGAAAAGATGTGCAGTTGTCCAACAAAGGTGGAACTCTATCTCTCCTCAATCAAGAAGGTATCAAAGTTGACGGTGTTTCCTACACTAAAAAAGATACTCAAGAAGAAGGGTGGACAACAGTATTTTAATGTTAAGGGTTGGTAGTTGGTAGTTGTTCCAAACAACAAACAACTAATTACTAAGTTGCAAAACCACCAACGTCATATCATCGGTGTTCTGTTTTTCAGCACCGATGAATTGTTGTACTCGCTCAAATAAGTAATCTAGTATTTCCTCTGGACCGTTGCAATACCTACAAGCAAGGCTGAATTCATTGACGAGATTTTCTTCATCAAAGCGATCGCCACTGGCTGCTGCCGCATCAGTCAATCCATCTGTATAGTAAATAATTGTATCTCCTGGCTCTAAGCGTGCTTGACCATCTTCGTATTGGCTGTTAGCATCTAAACCAATCAACATTCCCAGAGTATCTAAACGCGTCACTGCTTTGGTACTAGCGTGCCACCACATAGGAGGATTATGTGCGGCGTTGCTATAGGATAACATCTGGGTTTTCGGGTCATATTCTGAATAAAACAAGGTGACGAAGCGGTTAGAATTTTCTAAATCCGCATACATGACTCGATTTAAGTTTTGCAAAATCTGTGCTGGGGTGTTACTGTGCAGCACCTCACCCCGTAGCATTCCCCGCATCATAGTCATAATTAGACCTGCGGGGACTCCTTTTCCCATCACATCACCGATCACTAAAGCCCAACGAATAGATTCCACAGTTTCTTTGGCATTGGGTGGTAAAATTAAGTTGTGATTCGTAGGAACAAAGTCGTAGTAATCCCCACCGACACGATTGGCTGGTTTACAACGCGCCGCTAGAGTCACTCCTGGAATACTGGGACATTGACGTGGTAAGAGTCGCCGTTGAATTTCAGCACCAATTTCTAATTCTTGATCTAGGCGTTCTTTTTTTCTTAGTTCTACAGCCAGTTCATCGTTTTCAATAGCGACGGCGGTTTGATCTGCCACTAGCCTAACTAATTTTTGTCTTGTTTCTGTCCATCCATACTCAGGATCGCGACTCAAAACATATAGCCATCCCCTTTCTACATGCTTGACTAGAATTGCCGTGCCAAAAATTTGGACATCAGGTCCCAGATGATAATGCATCTGGGCATCTAAAATACTGGTTGTAGTTGCTAATCCAGATGCATGTTGTTGATGCGTAATTTGACTACTTACCGTCTCTAATGCCTTACGAATATTTTTTCTTTGATGGCTGTCCTGCCAGTGTAGCTGTTCTAGCCTTACTTGACCATTTGGTTTATAGAGAAACAGGGCGCTACCGTCTGCATCTGTTACTCTTGTCGCCATTAGCGGGATTAACTCCAAAAACTGGTTTAAGTTGTTGAAGCTTCTTAGAGCAAATCCTAGAGAACTGAGTAAGTCCTGGATTTTGTTCTGCTCTCGGTGCAGCCTTGCCACGAGTTCTTTGAGCGCCACAACTGGAGTAACATCTGTTGCGGCACTAGTATTACTGTCGGTAGGTTCAGAGGGCAGTTTAGGCACAGGCACAGGTATTATTTAACTTCAGTAAGCAATTTGAGATTACTAAATAAATGAGCTAGCCTCAGAATCACTAAACCATATTTAGATAAGATTCGTCAGTTTAGCAAGAGTAGAAAGACGTAAGTGAGAGTTTTATAAGTATTTCATTTTTTATTGGATTTTTTCATCAAGGTAAGTGTTTCAAGGGATATTTTTTAGTTTAAAACCGATCCTTTATTAGCAGCAATTTTTACTAAGTATTTAGAAGGTAATAAATTATTCCATAACTTTATGAATAATTCATATACCCTAAGATAGAAAAACTAATTGGGACATACACATAAATTTTTAGATGTCATAATTAGCACTGAGTGGTAGAATTCATGTTGAACTTATACAAGTTAATATGTTCTCCAAGTTTTGCCACACACGATATACAAGTGATTAAGGAAGACTCACGAAAAATCATAACTCAATATTTTTCTTTACCACATTAAAAATGATGTTTATATACAGCTATTGCATTGCTATTTTTTGAAGATACCTCCAGAGAATATTTGATGAAAGTCAAAGAGCAGTCGTTAGGAAAGCAATAAAACAGCTTTTTACATCAACTTAGATTCAGTTAACTATTGTGCAATAAAATTTAACAACCGTACAAAGGGTTGTTCAAGGTCAAGTATTAAGTTGCAATTCTAGCAGAGGTTTTACACCCGTTATCAAAAACTTGTCGTTTTGAGTTAGGATTTTTTAGATTTATATCGACTAACTGAAGTGTATTGAAATGAACTACCCAGACCTACTACGCTCGTGGTCTGGGTTTCTGAAACCAGACCAGTAGATTTGGATTTTTGACGCTTCTTTGCCCCTAGTTGCCGCATACTTCCCGCAGTTTTACGAGTGTTTACGGTCTCTAATCAAACCCCCTTGCTGCAAAGGTTGCCCAGTTTTGCATACTGAAGAGTGAAACCCTTTATATTTTTATTTGACCTGACTACTAGTACAGCGATCGCGGAAATAAACATGCCATTTAAAATGACGCAAAAGCCCGGAATACAATTCTTTTGAATGCGTGACTTCCAAGGAAGCGTTACTAGCCACTCAAAAGTGCTTCTACAAACTCATAGCTAGAAAAAGGACGTAAATCTTCAATACCTTCACCAGCACCGATAAAGCGAATTGGTAAACCCAGTTGTTGCACAACAGCCAAAGCCACACCTCCTTTAGCGGTGCTATCCAGTTTTGTCAAGACTACACCAGTGAGTTCTGCTGCTTCTGAGAATACTTCAGCTTGACGTAATCCGTTCTGACCTAAAGTTGCATCTAATACGAGTAAAGATTCTATTTTGGCATTAGGTGCTTTTTTCTTGATAATCCGACGGATTTTGCTGAGTTCCTCCATTAAGTTCTTTTTATTTTGCAGTCTACCTGCGGTGTCTACCAAAAGTAATTCAGTTTGTCGTGCTGTTGCTGCATCGATCGCATCAAACACAACAGCAGCCGGATCGGTATTCTTGCCAGGATTGGCAATTACTTCTACACCACTGCGATCGCCCCAAACTTTCACTTGTTGCACAGCAGCAGCACGAAAAGTATCAGCAGCCCCAATCAAGCATTGATAGCCAGATTTTTGAGCCAAGTGAGCAATTTTACCGATAGTTGTAGTTTTACCAGCTCCATTGACCCCTGTAATCAACCAAATATTAAAAGAATCTTTTTCTGGGGCGAACAACGACTTTTGAGATTTTTGAATTGGTCGATCTAGCATATCTCGGAGGATTTGTTTAAGGTAGGCGATCGCCTCTTCTGGTGGTAAAGCTTCTTCGCGCAGTTTGTCCTGCAAGGCAGTGATGATGTAATCTGTGGCTTCTACACCCACATCTGCCTGCAACAATAATGCCTCAATTTCTGCAACCCCGGCTTGGTTAAGTGGCCCTTGACCAACAATGGATTTGAGTTGGTTAACAATATTACGACGGGTTTTATCTAAACCCTGCCTTAACCTTTTTAGCCAGGTAATTTCTTCAATCGAAACGTCTTCCGCGCGTCTCCCCTGTGCGGCGAGTACTTCTGTTGACCATAAAAAGCCTTCATCAAACTCTATTTCGGGTATCGCTTCGGCTATGTCTGAAGTCCCACTAGCAGATGCGGCTGCTTGTATTTTTTCCGGTTCTGTGACTTCGATTGCAGTTGCGATTAAACGTTCCTGCTTCGCTTGTCTTTCTGCTGCTGCCTTTGCTAGTAAGGATAGATTAGCAGGTTCTTGTAGTGGTTTTACTGCTTCAGTTGATGTATTTTTTGAGTTTTCTTCTAACGTGGTAACTGGCGTTGGGGGAGTAGCTTCTTCAGGTGCTGGGGTTGTTAGTTCGCTAACTTCAGCTACAGTTTCGACATTTTCTTCAGGTGCTGGGGTTGTTAGTTCGCTAACTTCAGCTACAGTTTCGACACTTTCTTCAGGTGCTGGGGTTTCTGATGTTGGTGTTTCTGGTGTAGTTTCAGTTGTTTCCTCTGTAGAGGAAGTTTCTACTGACTGAGATTGTTGCTTTTGCTGGATATTTTGATAAGCAGCCTTAGCAAATGCAAGTAAATCTGTCGCTACAGGCTGTTCTGCTTCTGTTGTAGGTGCTGTGGCTGATTCTGTAGGAGATGGTGTTGAGACAGCAGGAGGAGTTTCTACCTCTTTTTCTGGGGATGAAGTATCAGAAGAATCGTTATGTTGACGACGGAACCAATTAAAAGCCATGTTTATTTAGTAGTTCGTGGTTGGTGGTTGATTGGTTGTTAATGGTTAGTGGTTATTGGTTAGTTTTCTCCCTTGTCTTCCTTCCCTTGTCCTCCTTATCCCCCATGTCTTGGGGAGCATCTCAATTTTTTTAAAAAACAAGAGCGAATATAATTCGCGGTTACACAATCTAAGTCCGCCTACGCGGACTAATTGTAACCTGCCTAGGCAGGCTTTGTTTGTGTAGCCCCAGACTTCCAATTTGCCGGGATTTTAAACATTTGAGATGCTCCCAAACTATGTCTTTCTTGTTTCCCGTGTCTTCATCTTCCCACCTCCCGATCCCCACTATTTCTAGACAGGCTGTTTTTGCTGTTGCGTGACTCGACGGAGAACTCCGTTAATAAACCGATGACCTTCATCTCCACTGTAGCGTTTCGCTAGTTCTACAGCTTCATCGATCGCGACACTATTAGGAACTCCCAGATACATGATTTCTGCTACAGCAATTCGCAAAATATCACGGTCAATTTGGGCTAGACGAGTCACTTGCCAATCTACTAAGGCTAGGCTGATTTGCTGGTCTATATTTTGACGTTCTTCATCGATTGTTCTGACTATTTCAATTGCGTATCTACCAACTTCTTTGTCTTGGTTTGCTAACTGAATTAATTCTGGAAACTCAACAGATGCACTCAACTGGTTAATAGCTGTTTGAGTAGAGGTGATCGCCTCTTTCAGCATTGTTCTGGCAATATTGAGGTCACTCGTGCGAGTTTCACTACTGAGGATGCGATCGTTACTGCGTTGGAGTTCGCCAATAGCATTATCTAGAGTATCTTGCACTTCTGAACGCAAGGTACGTACTGCTGCTAACACCAATTTGGGTAGTTGGTCTTCAGTTAATTTTTTGGGATTGGCTGGAAGCTGAGAAAGGCTCAGAAGTGCCAATTCGCGAGCAATTTGACGGGGTTTTCTGGTTTGCATATTTAAGTTAAATAAAAATGTATGAGGAGTATTCTGTAAGGTAAAGATCAACGGAGTTAACAGTATATCAGTAGCGGTTACTCATTAATTTACATTCACAAGTTTAAGTGTCTTCGAGAGGAAAAACCTGCCGTTTTGCTTCTAGAGGTGATGCTTCTAATTTACGGTCTTTGGTAATAATCACAGGAGGTAGGGGAGTGTTAGGGGCGACAATACCACCAGAAACAATGATTTTAAAGGCGTCTTCTATCGACATTGACAGGTTGACTACCTCATCTTCAGGAACCACAACATACCATCCAGTTGTAGGATTAGGTGTTGTGGGAATAAAAATACTGAGCATAGGACGAGACATACTAGCTTGGATATCGCTGCTGACCATGCCAGTAACGAAAGCGATCGCCCAAATTCCCTGACGTGGATACTCTACCAATATTACACGGCGAAATTTGCCATTTGTATCTTTGAGTATTGTCTCCAAAAGTTGCTTGAGGGTTTTATATACTTGTCCAGCTAAGGGGATCGCTTGTAAAACTCGCTCACCAAAATCTAGTAACCACCGCCCCACGATGTTTCTAGCCATCAAGCCAATCAGGAGAATACTTAGTAGTGGCACCATTAATCCCACTAATAAATTTAGTACACTCACTAAGATGGGGTGCATTCCATCAAAGGGATTTAATTGGTTGGGAATACGGGTGAGAAAGTTAATTACCCAACTAGCAATAGTAATCGTCAGCCAAATGGTAGTTGCTAGAGGAATCACTACCAACAAACCAGCAATCAGGTCATTTTTTAAGCCCTGCTTCCAGCGATCGATTACCAAACCGTGATTCTCCTTTTTTAAGCTTGTGGAATTTCTGTTATCAATATTCATAACAGCAGTTTGATCAAATAGCTAAGATAGACCTCAGCCAAAAAGGATGAAGGATAAAGAGTGTAGATGCTCTTTAAATTAACTTACCCTGGTTGATTGGTTTGCAGTTCCTCATAGCCACGCACAGTATGTAGATATCTACCAACTGTGATGTCTATCAGTTGGATAGTCTCAACAGAGCATTACTTTATTTTTTAAAACTTGTAAACGATTGTTGCAAGTTTTAAGGTTATCTCTAATACTACCGCGCTCAATCCCAAGCTGCTCACTATTCTATAAAGTAGTCTACAAAGTATTTAATAAAGAGTTTTAATAATTGATTTTTTGAGCCAGTTCATCTCATAGTCGCACTGCTAATTGTTCTCAAAAATTTATCTATAAAATATTAATTAGTATAACTTATAATAACTTAACACAATGAGTAAGGGCGAAGCATTTGTACGAAGATATTTAGTTTTAGATAAAGATACTTATACAAATGCTTCGCCTCTATCCACCAAACACCAACTACCAACTAAATGGGTGTTATGATTTTGTTCTCAGGAGATTGAGTGTCTGGACTCGGTTTAGGCATGTGCTTTATTTCCCAAATTTTGAGTAAAATTAAATACTCATAAAAAGTTTGCAAGAAACACCATGCCAACCCAGCGAGTCCATCCAAGCAACCACCTAAGAGAAAATACATATATATAAAACGTAGCAAAGGTCTTGCGGGTAGACGTAAAGATAAATCTTTGAGGGCGCGACGGCGTTCAACTTCTGAATGACCAAAAAATAAATCCCACCACCGAATTTCTCCATTTTCTATTTGATACAGCGTTTCTTTGGCTTCATCAGTGGAATAACGGTTGTGCTTTTCAATCCAACGACTCAAGCCTTTGCTGCAAGTATAATGAGGATAGGTTTCCTTTAAAAAGCTTGTGGCTCCGTCACAAACTTCTCTTTCCGTATGTCCGTAATCTGTAAACCAAACTTTACCGTGACGAAAAAGCCGTAGTTGGTAACGAGGATACTGGGTACTGCGACGAATCCAGGTATTCATGAATATGACGCGTTCGGCAGCATAGTAGCCAATATTACTTGAATTTTTAAGTGCTTGATTACATTCAGCAAATAGTTCTGGTGTCATGCGCTCGTCAGCTTCTAGAATATACACCCATTCGTGTTTTGGAGATATATTTTCTAGCATCCAAGTACGTTGACGACCGTGGCTTTCAAAAGCATGTTGCACAATACTAACAGGATAACGACTGGCGATTTCCACAGTGCGATCGCTACTGCATGAGTCCACAACAATAATGTCATCTGATAGCATTGCTGACTCAATGCAAGCCGCAATATCTAGTTCTTCGTTATGAGTCAATATATAGATTGAGAACATTTGTCATTGGTCATTGGTTACTATTTATTCTCCTCGTACTCCCACCTCTCCACACCCTGTTCCTCAATTTTGAATTGTTTACTCTCCAGCATCTAAACTAGCGTGCAGTTGCTTTACGTACACCATTACCTTGTGCTGAACCCATACCTCTTAAACCTGTCCAGCCGATAATAATGTATCCGATAGACAGCAATAAGCTGCTCATACCAATTCGCATTCCAGACTTCCAAGCTCTTTCCTTGGCTTGTTTTTCAGCATCTTCCTTACTCTGACGAATTTGGTTGAGTCGTTGAGTAGCAACTTGCTGCGGATCACTTTGTTGGGCGATAAATTTATCAAGCTCTTGAGGATTTTGTTTGGCTTTTTTGAGTACCTCTTTTATAGTTGGAGGAACGTTAGGACTCTCAAGCGCTTGTTTGTACTTCTGCTCATCTTTGAGTATTTCGGTTAATTGAGCTTTAACTTGAGTTTTTTGCTTGTCTAACTCAGTTTTGACTTGTTCGTTATTTAACTGAGCTTGTACCTGCGATAGTTGATTTTGCAGTTGATTCTCTGCTTGATCTGCTTGTTTATTAATTTGATCTACCTGTTGCACGCTAGCTTGGCGTACATTATTGAGGTGCAAAGGAAAAATCAGCAAGAACATCAAGCCCAAGAGACTGGCTAGCACCAATGCTGGAAATCTCAAGTCTATACCAGACGGGCGACCATCTTCAGTAGTGTCAGCCCAATATCCAGCAAACAGCATTGCGAATCCGATTAAAGGTACAATTCCTCGATCAACCAATGCTGTTGCTAAATCAATTTGCCAAAGACGATTTGTAGGTTGGAAAGGAAACAACAGAATTACAAAATCAAGCACAAAAGATAAAATTAATATTATCCCAACCACCTTAAGTGTACGAGCAGCAGTGACAGCAGCAAAATTGTTATTCATAATTCATCTTGAATCAATAAAGAATGAGTGACTATTTTATGTCAAGTTACCTAAATATTGTTCCCTATACCTGAGCAACTATTGAAAACCTGGAGTATTTTTGAGATTGAAAACTATTTTTTCCCAAATAGGCAGATCCTCTGGACGGTCAACATCAGCTAAAGTAGCTAAGTAAGCTATTGATAAATTAAGTTGATGGCAAATAGCCACAGTTTGTTGCAAGACATGGGAAGTTCCCCAGTTGATATCAAAAAATAATTCTGGAAAAAGACGCTGTAAACCGATTAAATAATAACCACCATCCACTGCTGGGCCAAGTACTATGTCGCAATGCTGGAGATTTGTAAAAGCTTGGGCAAGAGTCTGGATATTGACATCAGGGCAATCAGTGCCGATAATTATCGCTTGGTGCGCGCCTGCACTAAAAGCATATTCGAGCGATCGCTCCATTCGTTTTCCTAAATCTCCTTCACCTTGAGATTGATAAATCAAATCAATCCCCAGCCAGCTTTGCATTAATTCCAAATTTCCACCAGTAAAGCGTACTTCTATAGAAATGGCGATCGCTTTTTGCAATTCTCGAACTTTCCATAGGGTATATTCAGTCATTTGGCGCTGAAGATGTGCAGCACCTTGAATCCCCAAAGCGGGTATCAACCGAGTTTTTGTCAAACCTGGTTCTGGGTAGCGAGTGAAAATAATTAAGTGCTGCTTGGCAATTTTAGGTGATTTCAACACGCCATATATTTTTGAATTCAATCAAGAATATCTTAATAGCAATATTTACCGTTTCCATCTGCTTGCGGATGTTCTTTGGCTATTCGTATAACTCCTAAAATTGTCGAAACAATCACACAACGCTTTGCTTTACCGCCATATTTACTAGATAATGTGATTCGTCCTAGTGGTGGCTTATTAACATTTCCCTCATAGTCGAACTGAATTCGCCGAACACCATTTGCTTGTTGTAAAGTTGTTTCCCCATCTAAACGCACATTTGCATTTAGCTTATTCCATATGGCGTTATTTACATTGATATCAGCACGATGAGTTGCCCACTGAACAATACCATTTTGTTCATTCAAGCTGAATTGCCAAGTCAATTTTTCTCTTTTCGCTTCCCTTTGAGCTTCGCGCATAGCTTGGTAAACTTCACTTCGAGCAGCATTGAGACGTTGAACATCAACAAAAGCTAGCCAATTAGGTACTGCGATCGCAGCCAATATACCAATGATTAAAATTATTACTGTATTTTCCAGTAGCGTAAAGCCACTACTAGAATGATTTTTAAGAGATTTATTATGCATTAATTTAGACATAGAAAAACGCACCGACAATATCTATTTTTAATTTTATTTTCTAGGAGTTTTTCAAATGTCCGGGTTATTTATGTATATATTTAGGACTTACGCAAAAAACCTCTCAAACTCTCATTCCTCTGTGTACTCTGTGTCTAGTGCGGTTTGTTTTCTGTTACCCGTGCGTAAGTCCTGATATTTTCTAATTATTAGTCTTCATATGTGCTAATAATGTTGTGGATAAATCGCAAGGTAATATCACAATTAAGGCTATTTTAAATGAAAGTTTTACTATTAAATTAGTACTCTTCAATCTCGAAGCATCGTAAAATATATATTTCGATAAGAATCTAGCTGCTGCTAACCCTTTTTGTCTAGTAAAAGGTTGTTGTAGAGCTTTACATGTAAGATATTTATAGAGATTTGTCAGACTCTTCTTTTTAAGACGATTTAGGTCTTGTATATTTTTACTACAAGCCTTCTCAAGCACTTGTAAACTTGCTTTTTCTTGTCTTGCAAGATTTGTGGATAAAGAATTTGCACTCATTCTGTATAATATTTGTACACGTGGCACAGCGAAAAAATCAAAGTTTTGGGCTAATCTAAGCCACATGTCCCAATCTTGTGCAGCAGTTAACTCTTCGTCAAATCCCCCTAATTGAACTAATGCTTCTCTACGAATTAATGGATTAGAGCCATTCTCTAAAAAATTACTGATTATTAGCTGTTCATAAACATTTCCGTTAGCGGTAATATGTGTACCTGAAAGTAGGAATTTTCCTTGTTCATCTATATAATCAGTCCAACTATAAGCCACTGCTGCTTGGGGATTTGCTTTTAAAGCATGAAGCTGACTTTCAAGTTTATCAGGTGTCCAAATATCATCTGCATCTAAAAAACTCACAAATTCCCCAGTTGATCGCTCAAGTCCACGATTACGACTAACGTTACCACCAACATTTTCAAATAAAAATACTTTAATTCTTGAGTCTTTAAATTGTGAGATTACTTTTAATGTTGAGTCCATGTAACCATCGTTAATAATAATTAATTCCAGATCAATAAAAGATTGCTCTAAAACAGATTCTATTGTTTTTTTTATTGTTTTTTCACTATTATAAGTAGGGATAACGACAGAAATAAGTGGCATTTTGGTTTGATTTATACTTAAATATACACTCAACTATTCAACAATTGATTTTTGTAAACCTAACATTAAAGAATAAAAAGGGCTAATCATACTACTAAAATAAAATTCCATCTCAGCAAGTGCAACTACATCGTTATTAAATTTAGTTCTGAACTTAATAATATGTTTGATCAAACGACGTAAGTTACTCAGAAAAATTTTCATCAAAATAATAGGTTTCTGCCAAGTTTTGGTATTAATGAGACGTAACTGACAAATAGAGAAACCACAACCACGAGCTAGAGTAATTAGAGAATCTTTTTCTAATCGCCAAGATGGAATTTGATGCTCAGTGTGCATCGCTGGATTATACCAAATTTGCCAACCGGCTTTATGGAAATATAACAGCAATTCAAAATCATCTCCTGCTACTTTTAATTTACCTAATCTTCCTTTAAATATTAATTTATTAGGAATACTTTCATCCCATGCTTGTTTACGAAATACAAGTGCTGCACCAGGAGGAAGACTTAAGTTAGCTGGATCATATAAATGTGCTTCACTTCCGCGTTCTCTAATTGCTAATAAACCTTGAATTCGTTCGATATTTTCTGGTGGTTTTAATTCAAATTTGCCATGAATTTGACCACCAAATGCTCCAGCTTGAGGGTGTTCTTTTGCAAAGATAACAGCTTCTTTCACCCAATTAAGAGCAGGTAAATTATCATCATCTAAAAATGCGATTAATTGGCCTTTAGCTTCTCGCACTGCTCGTAGTCGTGCAAATGTAATTCCTTGCTGTAGTTCGAGAAAATAGTTGAGAGAACAGTTAGCATCCCAATCAGCTTGATAATTATGAATAACAAATGCTGTATCGTCGTTACTGTTATTATCAATGATCAGAATTTCCCATAGAAGATTTTCTAATTCTACTTGCGATCGCAATCTTTCTAAAATAGCTGGTAGGTATTTTGCTCGGTTATATGTAGGGATTGCTAAGGTAAATTCAACGTATCCGTTCAGGGGACAAAAAGTGTTACGGAGGAAATGAGGGTACACATAGATGGTAAATTAGGAGGATGGATAAATACAGCCTCTCCTACGGAATAGAAATAACCGACTCCGATTGGGAAAAAAC
>JAESGT010000131.1_pt1 | contig 16526 bp, 14 predicted proteins | sample 9266261 | NCBI WGS metagenome assembly JAESGT01 (sample SAMN15741584, study PRJNA653494) | algae metagenome | isolation source: Pelatocladus maniniholoensis HA4357-MV3 and co-occurring heterotrophs from... | place: USA: Maniniholo cave near Haena, Hawaii | collected 2009-07-28 | reverse complement strand
TATTTGATTATTTGTTTTTCAAAATATATTCGTTCAGTACTCTATTTCTTAATCATCCTGATTTTTTCGCTTTTCTCATGATGTAATCTCTTTGTACTTCAATTTGAAGTGCGGAATGTGGGTTTAATGTGAGAGTTAATACTTGATTAAGTTTGCGATCGCGCCCAAGGGAGCTTGAACTCCCTTGGGCGCTGTCTTCCCTACACCCTACACCCTTATTCCCCCACACCGCTAGTTTTTGACAGTCGCCATTACCTGATCAACAATTTGCAGCGCTGTATTTACTTCTTTTTCACTCACAATCAAGGGTGGTACAAACCGGATGACTTTAGGGCCGGCTGGTACAAGTAACAAACCCTCGTTAATTGCAGCTTTGACGATATCACCGGCGGTAAGTTCAATGTCTGCTGTTAATTCCATACCATTGATCAAACCCCAACCGCGTACATCAACGATGTGATTGGGATATTTGCTGGCGATCGCTCTTAAGCCACCTCTGAGCTGTTCACCCCGTTGTTGAACGTTCTGTAAAATATTCTCTTTTTCCAAAGTCTGACAAACACTCAAAGCCACACCACAAACAAAAGGATTGCCGCCAAAGGTGCTAGCATGTTCACCTGCTCTAAAAACATCGCAGAATTTTTTGCTCATCATTGCGCCGATGGGGATACCACCACCCAAACCTTTGGCGCTAGTAAAGATATCCGGTTCTACCCCTAGATATTCGTAACCCCATAATTTACCACTGCGCCCCATTCCGACTTGCACTTCGTCGAAAATCAGTAGCACGCCCGTCTCATCACAAATGTGCCGTAATTTTTGGAAGTAGGCTACATCCCCCGGACGAACCCCGCCTTCTCCCTGTAATGGTTCAATTAAAATTGCAGCAACGCGGTAATCACCTTCATCCAACTCGCTAATTGCTGCTTCTACCGCCGAAATGTCATTGTAAGGTACGTAGTGGAATCCCGGCACTAGAGGATCAAAGTTCTTTTGATACTTTGGTTGTCCTGTGGCAGTAATCGTTGCTAATGTGCGTCCGTGGAAACTGGAGTGAGTAGTGATAATAATTGGACGTTCTATTTGCAACTCTGTATGAGCGTATTTCCGCGCCAGCTTAATAGCAGCTTCGTTTGCTTCTGCTCCCGAATTGCAGAAAAATACGCGATCGGCACAGGAATGCTCAACGAGCCATTTTGCCAATTCTCCTTGTTCGGGAATGTAGTATAAATTAGAAACGTGATGCAGCTTTTGAATTTGCCGTGTTACTGCTTCTACCATCGCTGGGTGAGCATGTCCCAAGGTGCAAGTAGCAATTCCTGCTACAAAATCGAGATATTCTCGCCCTTGATTATCCCAAACGCGACAGCCTGCACCCCGCTCTAAAGCGAGGGGAAACCGCCCATAGGTAGACATGACAACTGCATCAAAACTATCAGCATCAAAAGCGCTAGATAATGCAGTACCTGACTCTGGAGTAATGGGGTGTTGTTGAAATAGAGTTTCTAGGCTCACCTGTTTGGCTCCCTAAATTTTTTATTATAGGGTGATTCACTAGTCTGATAGAAATCCGTCAAAATTTCTTATCCTGACCTAATACTTCACTCTAATTAATTACAATCACTTTGATCAATTCCCTAAAAATTGACTTCATCTTAAGCTGATACGCAGTTATCCTCAAAACGAGTGGCGATGGTGAATAATTGTGTACTCAAATCTGGAACAAAAATATCAACGCATCCAAAAAGAGTTAATGGTAGGGGCGATCGCTCTTGCTGGTGTCTTTTTGATTGGTACTTTATGGTACGCCTTAGTAGAAGGCTGGTCATGGGAAGATGCAGCATATATGACAGTAATCACCTTGGCTACTGTTGGTTATGGTGAAACCCATCCACTAGGGGACAGGGGACGACTATTTACTATCGCCTTAATTTTAATGGGTGTAATTACTATTGGTTATATCGTTAATAGATTTACAGAAGCAATTATTCAAGGCTACTTTCAAGAAGGAATTCGATATCGGCAGGTGCGACGGACAATGGAATCTTTATCAGGGCATTATATCATCTGTGGATTCAGTCGGACTGGTCGGCAAATTGCTATAGAATTTCAAGCAGAAGGCGTCTGTTTTGTGATTATTGACTCTGATGCCGAATCTGTTAGAAATGCCCAAGAAATTGGTTACACTATATACCAGGGTGATGCCACCTTAGATGAAACCCTTCTGAGAGTAGGCATTGATAGAGCAGTTTGTATAGTTGCAGCTCTTCCTTCCGATGCAGAAAATTTATACACAGTACTATCGGCTAAATATTTGAATTCAAACATTCGAGCGATCGCTAGAGCTAGTACAGAAGAAGCTTTGCAAAAGTTACAACGCGCTGGTGCAGATGCTGTGATTTCTCCTTATATCACTGGTGGTAAAAGAATGGCCTCTGCGGCCCTCAGACCCCAAGTTATGGACTTTGTTGATGGAATTATCTCAGGTACAGATCGACAGTTATATATGGAAGAATTTTTGCTCGACCCCAAAGTGTGTCCGGTGGTGGGACTAACTCTTGGACAAGCCAGGTTGCGAGGACAAACAGGTGCATTGATACTTGCTGTCCGACGTAACGATGGCACTCTGATCGGTGGCCCTACTCCTGATACAGTATTTATGCCCGCAGATGTATTAATTGCCATGGGTACATCAGAACAACTGCGCGCCCTCAATCAACTTCTTGGGCCAATTGGTTCTAAGCAGTTGCGGAAACCGAAGAAGAGTTGATTAGGGACAAGGGGGACAACTAATCAGTTATCAGTTATCAAAATTAAACTGATAACTGTTCACTGTTAACTGTTAACTGATTCATGACCAATGACCAACAACTAATCAATTTCTTTCCAATCATGGGAGGGGGCGATATTTTTAATTGCCTTTTTAATGATTGTTGGGGGGGCTACTGAGAGTAAAATACTAGGATAAACTGCCATGCCCCATCTAGGATGAACTAGGACACGGCATTTATTTTCTATAATTGGATAACCGAGTAAAGCTTTGACGACTGCTGTGTCATCATGAGGAACTATCCCCGGATGAGAAAGCAAAGGGTAGCCTGTGCGGGGGTCGATGAGGTCTGTGAAATAACCGCGATCGCGCAGATTAAAAGCCACATCCAAGCCAAACCTCATAAATTTTTCTCGTAATTTTTGTTTTTCCGCCTCAATTTCTGGCGTACTTACTATCATTTCGTAACTAGATTTTTGTAAAACAATCACCACCCACAAAAAAAGCTGATGTTTCCAATCAGGTAATATCCGTTCGCAGTTGGCACAAATGTACTGACTCGGAGAATGAATTGAAATCTCAACCGCTTGTCCGCTTGTGCCAACCAAATTAATAGGATAGCCTGCAACAAAAGTGTTAAGCGTTGGATAGTTCACTTATATAATTTTCTTTTTTTCAGTTTTTTAATCTTTCCTTTGTATAGATGATAACTCTTAAAGTTTCAAAAAAATCATCAAATATATATAAAAGAATAAGTGCCTTTGCGGCTTTTACTAATTATTTATTATTTCTTAATCTTGTGGTTATATCTTCTTAACTTCTGATCAAGAGGGTTAGTAGATAGTAGACACTACTAATACCATTTTCATATGAAGATGCATAGAAAGAACCCCACCGCCTTCGGCACCTCCCCTTGGTAAGGGGAGGTTGAGAGGGGTTAAAATAATGTACAGCTTCATATTTAATTGGTATAACCATTATCAATTAACAAATTAATTTAGTTTCAAAGCATTGACTGGAACTTCATCCCAAGAATCAACTTTCCGTAACTGCGCTACCCAACCTGCAATTTTTTGTGTTTCAGTCAAGTTTTTCTTAAAAGACTCATGACACTCTTGGGCTTGTGACTCATTACAGCAGGCTATGCAGGCATAAATCAAGCCAGATGGATCGATTTGCTCATTCACCCAAATAGTCATGCTCTATTCCCTCAAAAAGTCAAGTGAAAAAATAATACGCTATTTTAGCTTAATCAAAAAGAAGCCCCGCGCTCTATCGCTTCGTTGAGCGTCGGGATGAATTTTTGGGCGATGACGAATTGACCCACAATCAAATCAATCCTGTGGATTGACAGAGCAGAGGGTCGATGTAGCTTGCTTCTCCGAAGGAGTGGAATCGCCATTTTTTATGTTTGGTAGCGTGTCAATAAGTTCTTCAATCACTTGAGTCATCGTTTTATCAGCGTTACTTGATAAGTATGATGTTGTAGCTGTAGAAAAATTGAATATCAAAGGGCTAGCTAAAACAAAATTGGCTAAAAGTATTAATGATGCTGGATGGGGGCAGTTTGTATCAATACTTTCAAACAAAGCCGTAAATGCTGGTTTGAAGGTAATAGCTGTCAATCCAAGCGGTACTAGCCAAGAATGTTCTAGTTGTGGTCATAAAGTTAAAAAGCCGCTATCTCAAAGAATGCACGATTGCCCTATTTGTCATGCAAGTTTGTGCAGAGATTTGAACGCGGCTATAAATATAAAGGCGCGTGGGACGCACGCCCTTAAAGCTCAATCAATGTCCTCAAAGAGGAGTCATTGAGAAGCCCGCGCTGTACAAGGGAGAGTCAGCGACGGGTACGTCACGATACTCTTTTTAAAATAATGACCAATGACAACCAATTATTAAAATACATCAGCAGGGTCAACAGAATTTAATTTTCGCATTGTAGTAACTGCTGAGATCATACACATGGTTATTGTTAAAACAAATACAGTAATACCGCGATCAATGGTCATAAAAATGGGCAGCATAGTAGCATTAGCGGCTATCTGATACAGTCCTAATGAAACAATAAATCCTGGTACGTAACCTAAAACAGCTAGGAGTAAAGCTTCTTGAAGGAGAACTACGATTAAATAGCGATCGCTATATCCAATTGCTTTGAGCATGGCATATTGTGGCAAGTGATCGGCAATATCGGCATAAATAATCTGATAAACAATCACAATTCCGACAATAAAAGAGACAATCACGCCCAAACCAAAAACAAAACCTATGGGAGTTGTTTTTGCCCAATAAGCTTTTTCTAACTGAGCAAATTTTTCATTAGTCAGAACCATGACATCATCAGGTAAATCATTGATTAAACTTTTGGCTACTTGTTCTGGATTTGCATCTGGTTGTAACTTAATTAGACCAATCTCAATCTGCTGTGGATGATGATTTGAGAATAAATGCAAAAAAGTTGAGTCACTGGTAATCACATTTCCATATGCACCAAATGATGCACCCAAGGTAAATAAACCTATTACCCGGATATTCACATCATTTAATTCAGTTTCTAGAATTGCTTGTTGTTGGAATAAAGTAGCTATGGGGCCAAACTCTGGTAAAGAACCTTGGTCAAACAATACCGTATTCAATTTTTGCAATTGACTGCGGTTTTGCTCAACTTCAGGAAATTTAAATGCAGTAGTTCTTGGATCTGTACCAAACACCAGAATAGTTTGCAAACGGCGTGTTTGGGGATTTCTCCATTTTCCGTAACCCATATAAAGCGGACTTACTGACTCTACCCCTTTAAATCCTAACGCCTGATATAATCGTTCCCTAGTAAAACTTTTGACTGAGTATACACTTTTAAAATGGGAACTCACCATTACCAAATCTGTATCTAAACTTCTTTGTGGTGCTGTGGAACTGTTAAATAATGAAGCCTCAAACCCCATCTGAGCACAGATCATGATGTTTGCAAAGGCAATACCAACCACCGCCACCGCCAAACGAGTCTTCTGTTTAATTAGCTGTCGCCATGCTAGGAAGATTGTACGAAAATATTTGCGAAGCATTTACCAGAGTCCTTGGGCAAGTCCTCTAATATATCTCCGGCAAAAATTATTCAAAACCGGAGAAAAGGGGATGATCTTTGGAAGGGAGAAGTGGAGGACTAGTAGGTAGGTAGGTGTAATTAAAGATAAAATAAAACCTTACCCTGCCTCCGGCTTCCCTCTCCTTAGTAAGGAGAGGGATTGAGGGTGAGGTTTTATATTTAATTTGACCCACTTACTTACAACAAGGTAAAAGTAAAGGGGCAAAGGTAAAGAAGATCATATCTTGCATCAACCCCATATCCCGCCAATAAATAAATTTATTGGCTAATAGCGAAAGTCAGATAAATCTGACTAGGACGGTGTTTGAGTCAGTTTTAACGGGCTTATACTATTAGCCTCATTCCTTAATTCTGAGGCGGGATATGGGGTTGGTGCAAGATATCAAGAAGGGTATATTACTATCTGCTCGTCGGTGAGATACTGCTTTGAGGTGGTAGTAAAGTGATTCCTCTTAACTGCTTAAGCTATGCTTTAAAACGATTTGTAATCCGCTTCATCGCTTCTTCGACATTCTCACGACTGTTAAACGCCGAAATTCGGAAATAGCCTTCACCTGCTGCACCAAAGCCAGAACCTGGTGTACCCACAACATTGCAGGTGTGCAGCAATTTGTCGAAGAAGTCCCAACTAGAAAGACCATTGGGTGTTTTCACCCAGACGTAAGGTGCATTTACACCACCGTAGACTGCTAATCCTGCGGCTGTGAGTTGCTCACGGATAATTGTGGCGTTTTCCAGGTAAAAACTAATTAGCGCTTTGGTTTGCGCTTGTCCGTCTTCAGAATAAACTGCTTGGGCGCCACGTTGGACGATGTAGGATACGCCATTAAATTTGGTGGACTGGCGGCGGTTCCAGAGTTTCCATAGTTCCATATCAGAACCATCTGTGGCTTTGGCTGTGAGGTTCTTGGGTACTACTGTTAAAGCACACCGTGTACCAGTAAAGCCAGCATTTTTAGAGAAAGAGCGGAATTCGATCGCACACTCTTTTGCACCTGCTATTTCATAGATAGAATGGGGAATTTCTGGATCGGTGATATAGGCTTCGTAAGCAGCATCAAAGAAAATGATCGAGCCATGCGCCTTTGCATAATCCACCCAAGCTTTAAGATATTCTTTAGTAGCGACTGCACCAGTGGGGTTATTGGGGAAGCAAAGGTAAATTAAATCGACTTGTTGAGAGGGGATAGTGGCGGTAAAGTTGTTTTCGGCGGTGATTGGCAGATAAACTAAACCCTCAAACTCACCTTGTTCGTTGGCGCTGCCTGTATTTCCCGCCATAACGTTAGTATCTACATATACGGGATAAACTGGATCTGTAACGGCAATAGTATTGTCTTTGCCAAATATTTCGAGAATATTACCAGTATCACACTTAGATCCATCAGATATAAATATTTCCGATGCATCAATTTCACATCCCCGCGCTTGGAAGTCGGATTGAGCTATTTTCTCACGTAGCCAAGCGTAACCTTGTTCCGGACCATAACCTTTGAAAGTGGCGCGATCGCCCATTTCTTCCACAGCTTTAATCATCGCAGTCCGACAAGCTTCTGGCAATGGTTCGGTGACGTCACCAATACCCAGCTTAATAATTTTGGCATCTGGGTTAGCTTCTGCAAAAGCGTTGACACGACGCGCAATTTCCGGAAACAGATAACCAGCTTTCAGCTTAAGGTAGTTGTCGTTAATTGTTGCCATAGTGGGAAATTTTTATAAATCCTCTAAATAAAACAGCTTACTGCCATATGCGATATCTTGGTTGAGTTGCGATCGCCAATATTTTGATTTTTGTGATTTACCCTAAGACACCAAGTGCGCCATCGCTTTTCGATGCAATCTTCACAGACTAGATGTAAGCAAGCGAGTCTCTTTCAGAGAGACTTCGCCAACGCTTGCTTACATCTAGTTCCTTCCCCTTCTACGGTGTACACACAAGTCAAAATTTTTCATGTTGAAACTGTATCCCGCCTCGGAATAAATTCCGAGGCTTAATATGTAAAGAAAGTTAGGAAACTGGAACAGGGGTTTGTTTACCTTCGTAGGATTGAGAACGAGCGATCGCAGCTTCGATAAAGCCTTGAAATAGAGGATGGGGCGAACTTGGACGAGATTGAAACTCCGGATGGAATTGACAAGCTAAAAAGAAAGGATGATTAGGCAATTCTATCATTTCCACCAAACGCCCATCGGGAGAAGTGCCACTGATAACATAACCAGAGTCTAAAAACAGGTTGCGATAACCGTTATTAAATTCGTAACGATGGCGATGTCGTTCGTAAATCACTTCTTCTTGATAAAGACTAAAAGCTAAGGTATTTGGCACAACACGACAAGGATACAAGCCCAAGCGCATTGTTCCGCCTAAGTCTACTACATCTTGCTGTTCTGGCAATAGATTAATGACTGGGTTTTCAGTATGGGGTTCAAATTCAGCACTATGAGCATCACTAAATAACGCAATGTTTCTTGCCCATTCAATCACGCAACACTGCATTCCTAAGCATAAACCCAAGAAAGGAATTTGATGAATGCGAGCATATTTGATGGCTTCAATTTTACCATCCACTCCACGTACACCAAAACCTCCGGGGACAATTACACCATCAACACCAGCTAAATGATCCTCAGCTCCTTCTACTTCCAGTTTTTCGGAGTTTACCCAACGCAAACGCAGTTCACCACTCATGGCGATCGCCGCATGACGTAACGCCTCAACTACAGAAAGATAGGCATCATTTAATTGTACATATTTACCAACAATGGCAATTTCGATGCGATGTTTAGGACTATACAACCTTTCTACCAGAGTTTGCCACTGAGTTAAATTAGGTTGGTGTTGTTCCATGTTCAGCAACTCAAGTGTTTGCTGTGCTAGTCCTTCTCGTTCTAATATTAACGGTACTTCATAAATACTCTTGGCATCGATCGCCGGAATTACACATGCTGCGGGGACATCACAAAACTCAGATAGTTTATATTTGAGTCCGGTTGGTAAGGGGCGATCGCATCGACAAATTAAAATATCTGGTTGGATACCAATTGACCGTAACTCTTTGACAGAATGCTGTGTCGGCTTAGTTTTCATTTCACCCGCCGAAGCAATCCACGGAATCAAAGTGACATGCATGTATAACACGTTTTGTCGTCCTACATCCTTGCGGAATTGACGAATTGCTTCCAAAAACGGCAGTGATTCTATATCACCGACTGTACCACCAATTTCTGTAATTACCACATCAGGGTTAGTATCTTTGGCAACTCTTTCTATTCTTTCTTTGATTTCATTGGTGATATGGGGAATCACCTGCACAGTGCCGCCATTGTAGTCCCCGCGGCGCTCTCGATTAATAACAGCTTGGTAGATTGAGCCAGTAGTGACACTGTTGAGACGGGACATCGAGGTATCAGTAAAACGCTCATAATGCCCTAAATCCAAGTCTGTTTCCGCACCATCTTGGGTAACAAACACTTCTCCATGTTGAAAAGGACTCATTGTTCCTGGATCAACATTAATATATGGATCGAGCTTGAGAATCGATACCGAATAATTTCGAGATTTGAGCAAACGTCCCAGGCTTGCTGCTACAATGCCCTTGCCGATACTGGAAACTACACCACCGGTAACAAATACAAACTTAGTCATAACCCTTATTTTCTAGTACCTTTGAACACTTAACAGTTATCAGTGAACAGTTACCAACTGATACCTGATAACTGACAACTGATAACTGATATGTGAATCTTAATGAAATTTGGCGTGAAATCACTTATAGGATCTGTAATATTAGGCGTAATAGTCGCTTCCTCCGTAGTTGTCTTGGCACAAGAGCCATCTTTCCAGGTTGTTTATCCCCCTCCAAAGCACCAAACAAGTGCCGATCGCATTTTTTTCCTTGGTACAGCCCCCACTTCCGGACAGGTTTTTATTAATGGTAAGGCAATCAAGCGCAGTCAGTCTGGCCATTTTGCCCCTAGTTTACCTTTGCAGCTGGGAGAAAACACCTTTAGGATCAACTACCAAAATCAAGCTATCCAGATCCAGGTGACAAGGCTTTCCACTCAACCAGAAATACCACAAGGTTTAGCCTTTGCCAAAGATTCTTTGACTCCAGCAGTTGACATTGCCAGACTTGGAGGAGAACTCGTTTGTTTTAGCGCGATCGCTACTCCTAAAGCCAGTGTCTCTGTGAAATTGGGTAATCAAACAATTCCCCTGTCGCCCCAACCCCAGCAAGCACAACTCCCTGGTAACTTAGCAGCACTAACAGGAAGAAATCAACCTTCTGTTAACAATGGTGCGAGCAAATATGAGGGTTGCACTACAGCATTGGCAGATCACACCACTGCTGGCGCAGTCATTTCAGACAACACCAAAGAAATAGATTTGGGTAAACCTCAGTTTCAACTGACGCTGAATGGCAAAATAATAAGTCAGGAAGGAACAGGAAAAATTACGATCCTCTCAAGAGCAAAATTACCAGTTGTGGAAGTCACAGCCGATGCTGGTGTTGCTCGTACTGGTCCGAGTACAGATTATTCTCGACTGACGCCGTTACCTAAAGGTACACGTGCAGCAGTCACAGCTAGGGAAGGAGAATGGTTGCGCTTGGACTATGGCAGTTGGATCAACACTAAAGAAACAACTATGATACCAGGGGCTATACCTCCACACTCAATCATTCGTAGTGTTGGTTATCGTCCACTACCTAACATGACCGAGATGGTTTTTCCTTTGCAAGTTCCCGTTCCCGTGAGTGTACAACAGAGCAATCAAACTTTCACCCTTAATCTCTACAATACCACCGCTCAAACCGATATTATTCGTCTAGATGATAACCCCCTAATTTCTCGCCTAGATTGGCAACAAATCAAGCCAGAGCAAGTGCAATATACCTTTAACCTCAAAAAAAATCAACAATGGGGATACAAGCTCAGGTACGAAGGCACAAGTTTGGTATTAAGTTTGCGTCACGCTCCGATTTTAAGTAGTAAACAAAAACCTTTATCGGGAATCAAGATCTTACTAGATCCGGGACACGGTGGGAAAGAATCGGGTGCGAGTGGACCGAATGGGTATTTAGAAAAAGATGTAAATTTAAAAGTCTCGAAATTAGTGCGGGATGAATTACTCAAGCGTGGTGCGACAGTTGTGATGACGCGGGAAGATGACAAAGAAGTTTCGCTTCCTCAACGCCAAGCAATTATTGACAAAGAACAACCTGCTATTTCTATTTCGATCCATTACAACTCTCTCCCCGATGACGGTGATGCTGAAAACACCAAAGGAGTAGCAGCTTTTTGGTATCATCCCCAAGCGCACAACTTAGCAATATTTATGCAGAATTATTTAGTTAAACACAGAAAGCGCCCTTCCTACGGTGTATTTTGGGATAACTTAGCCTTAACACGTCCAGCGAGTGCGCCATCTATATTATTAGAGTTGGGTTTTATGAGTAACCCCGATGAATTTGAGTGGGTGACGGATGAAAAAGAACAGAAAAAATTAGCACGAGCGATCGCACAGGGAATTGTTGAGTGGTTTAGCTCCCCGATTTTTTGAAAAATGTCGGGTCTACGGTGTACACACAAGTATCCCGCCTAGAACTAAAGTTCCAGGCTCATAGCGAAAGTCCACTCAAGTGGACTGGAACAAACTTTTTTTTGAGTCCTCTTCAGAGGACTTGCGCTATGAGACTCGGAATTTATTCCGAGGCGGTACATCCCAAACTTTCGCGGGTTGAGACACCTGTCAGTGGATTAACACCATTAGCGCGATCGCACATCAATTTCACTTGATAAGCATCAACAATTGCACCTGAAAAATCTGCACCTGTAATATCCGCCTCGAAAAAACGACTGCTAGCAAGCATCGCATCGGTGAAAATAGCATTAGTTAAATTAGCTTTATTAAAAATGACGCGATCGGCAAATGCTTCCGCCAGATTAGCATCACTCAAGTCAGCTTGTAAAAATGATCCCTTAGTAAGAATCGTTCCACTCAGATTTGCTCCCTGAAAATTTGCTCGCTGCATTTCAGCACCAGCAAAAGATGTTCCATGTAAATCTTGATTAGCAAAATCTCGATTTCGTAAATCAGAAAGTGTATAGTTAACCGTATTTTCCTGTGCTAAAACAGCAGGAGTGTTTAAAATTGACAACAACCCTGTGAAACAAATAAATAGCACAACACATAAAATAGATTTTAACCAAGCTGTAAAATGATGCTTCATTGATCATTCTCCAATCACAATTTAGAAATACAAAACACGCTACAGTTTTAAGCAAACATATACTTATTCAGTGAAAAGTAACACTACAACAGATACATAACATCTTGCATGAGATGGAGAAGCGTTACAACTTTTTATATTTGTTAGATAATTTCTCAAAAAATAGCAAACTTTGGAGAAACAGATCAATTGTCAGAAATTATTAGTCAAAATATTGCTACTGCTACAATCTCAATTGTTGTTCCCACTCTCAATGAAGCAGAAAACATCAAAGCAGCCTTAGCTAGTACTCAACCAAGTAATCATGTCGAAGTAATTGTAGTCGATGGTGGTTCCCAAGACGAAACAGTACAAATTGCTGACTCTTTAGGTGTCAAAGTCATCTTATCTGCTCCTGGACGCGCCAAGCAAATGAATGCGGGTGCTGCTGTTGCTAGCGGCGAAATTTTGCTGTTTCTCCATGCTGATACCTGCTTACCACTTGGATTTGATGTCATGCTTCGTGAAGCACTTGCACAGTCTGGAGTTGTAGCTGGTGCGTTTTGCTTGCGAATTGGTGCAGAACAGCCGAGTTTGCGACTAGTAGAATGGGGGGTGAACATGCGATCGCGCTTTTTACAAATGCCGTATGGTGATCAAGCTATTTTTTTAACTAGAAAAATATTTAATCATGTTGGTGGCTTTCCAGAATTGCCAATCATGGAAGATTTTGAACTCATGCGATATTTAAGAAGTCTGGGTAAAATTACACTGGTTCCTGTACCAGTTATTACCTCAGCGCGTCGCTGGCTCAAAAAGGGAATTTGGCAAACAACATTAATGAATCAAATAGTCATCATCGCATATTTTCTCGGAATCTCCCCTCAACGAATTCGCAGTTGGTATCGTCGAGAAAAACTTAAAAGGTTTTAAGCCATTTCTCATTTTATTTATGTAATTTGTTAGTGGTTGGTCATTGGTCAAGGGTCATTGGTCATTTCTCCCCTCCCGTGTCCCCCGTGTCCCCAATCCCTGATCCCCAATCCCCAATATGCAAAAAAAACCCAAGCTCAAACTAATACTATTATTTTCTCTAGTTGTCAGCCTACTCATTGCTGCCAAATATTTAAATATTCAGGGATGGTTGCAGACATCAGCCATCTGGATTGAAAGTCTTGGCCCATTTGGTGCGATCGCATTTATTTTTATCTATAACTTAGCAACATTACTATTTATACCCGGCTCCTTACTCACACTCAAAGGTGGTTGTCTATTTGGCTTAGTTTGGGGTTCTATTTATGTCTTAATTGCTGCTACTATCGGAGCTACTTTTGCATTCTTAATAGGACGTTATCTATCACGAGATTGGGTTTGCCGACAATTAGAAAAGCATCCAAAATTTCAAGCGATCAATCAAGCAGTAGCTAAACAAGGATTCAAAATAGTATTTTTAACTCGCTTGTCTCCCATTTTTCCATTTAACTTGTTAAATTATGCTTTCGGAATCACCCAAGTTTCACTGAAAGATTATGTCTTGGGTTCAATTGGCATGATTCCAGGTACTGTCATGTATGTTTATATCGGTTCCCTTGCTACCGACTTAGCAATGATTAGCACTCCCAATCAGCCAACAACCCCAGAAGTGCAAATTGGAAAATGGCTAATACAAATAATCGGATTAATTGCCACTATAGTTGTCACTATTTACATAACCAGAATTGCTCAACAAGCACTTAAAGAAAGTGTAGAGTAACAGAGAAAGATCCCCGACTTCTTTAACGGAGATCTAATGTCTTTGAATTTGCAATACAGTCGGAACCCCACCCCGGCTTTGCTGACGCAAAACCTCCCCTAAGCGCACGCGGCTACGGTGTACACACAAGTCAAAATTTTTCATGTTGAAACTGTATCCCGCCTAGAACTAAAGTTCCAGGCTCATAGCGAAAGTCCACCCACGACTCGCCTAAAAAGTACGCCGGATGAAACCTCTATGCAGAAACCTCAGTCAGCTTATACCAATTCTCTGTAAAGCTGCACATTATTTTAACCCCTCCCAACCTCCCCTTACCAAGGGGAGGTGCCGAAGGCGGTGGGGTTCTTTCTATGCATCTTCATATGGAAATGGTATTATAGCACTTCTCACTCGATTGCAATACAGTCGGAACCCCACCCCTTAATCCCCTCCCCGCAAGCGGGGAGGGGATTAAGGGGTGGGGTACGTATTGGACACAACCGAGAACTGCTATAGTATCTTTTCAGACTTAAGGAAATGCGATCGCTTTTCGATACCATCTTTGAAGACTAGATGCTTTAAGCGAGTCTCTTTCAGAGAGGCTTCGCCAACCCTTGCATTTTTGTTCCTAGCTTTTAGACTGAGGCTAAGGTATTTATAAGTGAAAGAAACACTAGTTTTAATTTTTACATTTGTATTTTGTTTAATTTTGGTAATAGAAATAGGAATGCGATCGCTTTTTGGTTTTGGTAATCCTTTGATCTACATTGCAGACGAGAAAATTGGCTATTTATTAGCTCCCAATCAGCGTACCCGTCGTTATGGTAATCGGATTGAAATTAATCAATACTCTATGCGAAGCGAAGCCATAGAACAAATACCTTCGTCTTCTACGTTGCGCGTGTTGCTTTTAGGAGATTCAATTACCAATGGTGGTTGGTGGACAGACCAGGATAATACTATCTCCAGCCTGATTCAACACTCTTTAACATCAGAGAAGATTAGTAAATATCCACAAATTCAAGTATTAAATGCTTCTGCTAATTCTTGGGGGCCGAGAAATGAACTAGCGTATTTAGAGAAGTTTGGTAGTTTTCAGGCTCAAATAGTAGTGTTATTAATTAATACTGATGACTTATTTGCTACTGCTCCGACATCTTTACCAGTGGGACGCGATCGCAACTATCCAGATCACAAACCACCTTTAGCGCTGGTGGAAGTATTTCGCAATTATATTTTTAAACCCAAGCCGATATCAGAATTAAAAACTATATATAAAGAAGATGGCGATCGTGTTGCTAGAAATTTGGAAGCTATTGGTAAAATTCAAGCACTGACGCGTCAAAGTAATAGCCAATTTCTACTCGTTATAACTCCCCTACTCCGCGAAATTGGTTCGCCAGGTTCCCGCGATTATGAAATTAAAGCACGTCAACACCTGAGTGAATTTGCTAAAACCCAGAAAATAGCTTATATAGATTTTTTACCGGAATTTAATCCTATTAAAAGTCCAAAAGCTCTATATCACGACCACATTCACCTCAATTTGCAAGGAAATCAATTGGTGAGTGAGGTAATTAAACAGAAGCTAGCTGAGATTTTAAGAATGATGAATTAGGAGACAATTAAGATCCCCGACTTCTCCGAGAAATCGGGGATCTAGACTTCTCGTTATCAGTTATTCAAAGATAATTGCTTAGTGTTAACTGTTCACTATCAACTGTTAACTGATTAGTGGAAGTGTATCTATATGCATATTTACATTAAGCAAATGTGTCATTTCTGAAAAACTCTAGCAAAATAATAGAACAACATACATATAGCTAAAACAATTTTCAGTTGCTAGCAACTCAATACTTGCGTGGTTTGGATGGAGTGAAACTCATAACTAAACTTGCTCACTAGTAAACATTGCGAGGCAAAGAATATGGATATTAATATGCTCCTGAGTCGCTATAAAACAGGAGAACGGGATTTCGTTGGTGTAAATCTTCATAAAGCAAACCTTCATGAAATAGATTTGAGTGGAGCAAATTTTTGTGGAGCAGATTTAAGTGGAGCAGATCTCAGCCAAGCTAATTTAAGCGGATGTAATTTTAGCCGAGCAAATCTGACTGATGCAGATTTAACTGGAGCAGATTTGGGCGGTGCAAATATGAGTGAGATCAACTTGATTGGAGCAGACTTAATTAATGTTAACCTCAAGCAAACTAACTTAAGTCGTGCAGATTTGCGAAGTGCAAATTTAATCAGAGCCAACTTAACAAGATCAAATTTAAGTGAAGCAGAATTGAGCGGTGCAGATTTAAGTGGAGCTAATCTCAATCAAGCAAATCTGACTGATACAAACTTAAATGAAGCAGAACTCAATGGTGTAAATATAACCGGAGCAACCATCAGTGACAGAGAAATGAGTGGGGGAATTATGCACACTGGTTTATCACATAAATGGGTAACTTGGGCTGGCGGTTGCTAATAACTTTCAGAAGATAAAGCAGGGGAAAATTTTTCTCCTGCTACTTTAATTAAGTAGAACGGCGTAAATAATTAAAATCTTCTTTTAAAGCCTCTCCCCTTAATGGGACTTAAACAAAAATTAAGCCCAAATGTAGCCTAAACTAGCTTTATAAGCGGCAAATACGTCGCGATTATGAGTCAACCAGTCGAAAAATCGATAAGACATAGCTGTTCTAAATGCTTCTAAAG
>JAESGT010000130.1_pt1 | contig 16852 bp, 14 predicted proteins | sample 9266261 | NCBI WGS metagenome assembly JAESGT01 (sample SAMN15741584, study PRJNA653494) | algae metagenome | isolation source: Pelatocladus maniniholoensis HA4357-MV3 and co-occurring heterotrophs from... | place: USA: Maniniholo cave near Haena, Hawaii | collected 2009-07-28 | reverse complement strand
TAATTGATGTATTACCTTGTTCGTAAGCGTTAATTATTTTCTCTCGAAAGTCGATGGAGTAAGCTTTCATTGTCACGTTTGATACACTAGCATTTAGTGTACTCTATCTACCTGCAATCTGCTGTAATTGTATGCCCTAGTGATAACCGCCGCATAGCAGACGAGGTAATTTGTGTATCGGATGTCTGAGATGTCATGCCAAGAGTAAATGTAAAATAGAGAAAGTCTAAATAGCTGGGAAGTTCTACATTAGAAAACTCTAAGCCTCCCATTGCTTCCCCTTCAATACTTAGGTCATTTCTCCGATAATAGAATGCCGCATAGTTCAATGTAAACATTGTGTGTATCAAAATCCAGGAGCTAAAAATTGCCATAATAGACAATCCAACTGAAAGAGTAAAGGAATCCTTATGTTTCGCTAACACGACTGCGATCGCAAAGAGACTACTAAAAGCAATAAATACAACTAGTAAAAAGACAGCGAGGTGATCGGCTTCCTGGCGCTGGGCGCGATCGCGAGTTTTTCCAGGAGTAGCATCAAATATCATAAACCAAGCTAGGGCCACAAAGCAGAGAACCCCAGCACTCCAAGCTGCTAGAATGCGTGGTTCGAGCGTGGAAGATGGCATTAGCAAGAAAACCAAAGTAGCTAACCACAAAGATAGAATTGTACGGTATTTGGGACTTAGGTTTTTGCAAGTGATGAGTAAAGAACCAAAATTCATAACCTACTTTTCAACAAACGTTGTGAATCACTAATACAAAGCAACAAGTATGATTTTTGCTGCTCAAAAACTTCAGTCTAAATCAATCCAGAGACAACATTGACACTAGAACCTAGTATCACCATATAGAAAAGAAAAGAAACAATTGCATGTCCTAATACCAATTGCCGCATTGGCAAAGATGTAATTGAGACATCAGAGGTTTGAGCAGTCATACCAAGAGTGAAAGAAAAATACATAAAATCCCAGTAATCAGGTTCTTCTTCACCTGGAAAGTTCAACCCCTTCACATATTTTTCCTCCTGACTTATTTGTTCTCGACGGTAGTAGCAAGTAGCGTAGTGGAGTACAAACACGGTATGGGTTAAAAACCAAGAACAAAGGACTGCTATCAAAGACAAACTGACTTCAAGAACAACACCAGAAGCACTTATATCTTGATTGTTTGTCTCCATCAGCCCAATGGCAAAGATACTGGTGCAAGCAGTAATTATAACTAAGAAAAAAGTTACTGAATGTTGTGCTTCTTTGCCTTGAGCAAGATAGTAAGTTTTTTGGGGAGTAGCGCTGTTTGCCATCAACACAAACAGCATTAAGAAACAAAGCACACCAGAGATCCAAGCAGCAAGAATTTGAATATCTAGGTGCATAAAGTCTGGCATAACGATAAAGGCTGCCATCCCCACCATAATCGATACTCCCAAACGACTACGCGAATCTAAGTTCTTGAGTAAGCTGAATAAAATTGCTAATCTGGTTTGCCCTACAAACAAAAACTGGAGGGCTTTAACTTTGCCAGTGTTAGCTTTATTGTCTGATAAAAATTTCATACTTTTTTAGAGGTTCAAGGTTAGGAGCAATCGGGAACTTTAACGCTCTTTTATGCCTGTGGCGATAGAAAAATAAGATGCTGACCTTAAATCTTTTTCAAAGCCTTGTTTGATCACCAGAACCAAAAAATCCTTGTTTGGAACAAAACACGGAGAAATAAGGTTGATAATATTCTCTAATGAGAGTAATAAAAGAGCGTTATCCTAAACTGAACAAGCTTGAAATCCAAAATTTCTACTTGCTTGTTGAAATCAGCTTTGTTTAGCAACCAATCTGAATTAAATAGAAGACAGCAAAGTATTTTGTGCGTCAACAGTCTGCAAGAGTACTCTACGCCGCTAGGTCATTTATCTATAAATTTACGGTTCTATGCAAGAGCCTAGTTCAATAACACTGCAAAAACAGGAGTACTTAAGCACTTATCAACTTCAAAAAAATTTTGCAAATATTCTAGTAGTATATACGCAACACTAATCAGTGTAAAGAATTTAAGCTGCTCCCACCTTAATTAATCAGAGGAGATAGATATTACCCTACTGCCACCTTGAGTTTACTGAAAAGAATATTTACTATGGCTATTTGCTTGTAACGAGTAACAAGTTCCACAACAAGCCGCAATATATAGTCTCTACAAATAGAGCTACTGTATTGATCATTAAGTTTGTAAAGGCACGAAATATCAAGCCCTTACACTGAAAACACGAAGTTTCAGCAGATAACTCAGATCAAGCGTCTCTTAGAATTACTAATAGCTGATGGCTAATAGCTAACGGTTTGACCAAATTAGCAACTAGCAATTGGCTACTAGTACCTTTAATCAACATTTTTCCTGATTTGTCTACATACTTCTTTGTGATTAATTATGAGTGAGTTTGATCAGAAACTGAGATGCAATTGCTCTAAAAGATACAATAATTTGCTAAAAGTTAAAAAAATGATTCATTATATCTACTTTTATAACAAAAACTTAATGTTGTTTCTAGTACCTTATTTTCCTGATACCATGTAACATGGATTGGTAAAGGTAGAAACAATATAGAAAGTTTCGCTACCTGTTTTCCTACAGTTTTTACTCTCACTATTTCAGCCTTCTTGTAATTGCTTGATGTAGCTATTGAAGATTCGTTTCTGCTTTTTCATTCAACATTTGAGGTGACATAGCTTCAATAACTTCAGATTCGAGTTGTTTAGATAGCTGCAACTTGAAGCAAGTAGGTTTATCTATCATTTTGGAGGTTAATTACATAATGTTAGAACTAGAGGCGCTTTTGCTTGGTCTTGAACCCATGACTGCCGCAGTAATTGGAGTTGGAGCATTGGTTTTAGTACCTGTTGTCAGTGCTCTTGACTCTGCAACAGGCCACAATATCTCAGATTCTGCAAGAGGTGCAGCTAAAACAGGATTGATGTGGAGTTTTGAGGCATTTGATAAAGCTCAATCTACTTTCGCTGAAGCAAACGAATCCTTCAAGGATTTAGTTGCTGAAGCAAAAGCAGAGCGTTCAACTTCCAAAAACGGAACAGTCGAAAGTACTCCCCGTGAAGTAACTATCGGTTAAGCGGAAGTAAAGCATGGAAGTGAACACCTAACGTCTTGCCAGAGACTGATAGCCCTTCGGTTGTCAGTCTTTACTTACCAATCTACTGGTAAACAACTGCAAAAATTTTGATAAGTGCAATACGCTGCGCCCAGACGTTACATGTAACGTCATTGTTCGTGGTGGTGTATTTGATTCAAATGAGAACCGCTATATACTCGCTTCTCTCTACATTTTCAAAGATGAAGCTAGCTCGTCATGTCAAAGTAGAGACGCGTTCGCTTTTAGCGTTACCACAGGGTAATTTCTCGTTTCTACAAAGATTTTAGGTAACGCAGAATTAATTTCTGGAGATGTCTATTCTACAACGACTGCTTCATCCTACAAATATGACGTCAAAATTGGCGTTGCTGATTTTATGTATGATGCAGGATTTTAGGTGATTCCAAAACCCTAGTACCAGACGCGATATATAACATCTGGTACTAGATTCATACCCCGATTCAGCAATGCCCAAAAATTAAAGTTGCCCTAATACTCTACTTCTCCTGATTTCTAATGAGGAGAAAAGAGCCTTCCTTCTATCTGAGATTTTTTACCATGCTTGAATATCCAGAGTTCTTTAACTTACGCAAGCTAGCAATTACCCTTGCTGTTGGTCCATTTGGTTTTCTTTTGCTAGTTGTTCTCACTGATTTATCAGCCCATTTGTTCATGACTCAACAAACAGCAGATGCTCTGTGTGCAAATGCATGTCCAGATCATCCTACAAAGCTTCACACATGTGAATGTCGGTAGCACTTGGCTACTGGATCAAAATCCCATGCTATTCCTTCCGGATCTTTAGCCTGAGTCCATATAGGAAACTCAGGCTTTAATCTTTTGTTGGTAAGAGACTGAGATGATACTCCTAACCGCTTTGCTAATTCGATTTGTTTGAGTGCTTTACAATTTGATGAACTGTATTCTTCAATATTTCCTTGATTAATTTTTTGAGAGCTGCTTCTCAGAGGAGGTAAGAAGTTCGTTTCAAAAAGTGGGCGTGAGCTATTCAAGAATTCAGCTACAAAAGCAGTACCATTATTTACAATCACGTTGTACACAGGATTTACACCCAATACCATTCCACCGCCTATTTGCATAAATAGGTTAGGAATAACAATGGTTGCAGTATTTTCGTAGATTATTTCCATTGCTCGTTTAGCGATCGCAATAGCATGTGTTACTCCGCGTAAGTCATCTTCTAAAATGACAACATCAGTTGTGGTATAGGGAATCTCACTCGTCTTGGCAAATGCAATAGAGACATTAGCATGAGCAAGCCGTATTGCATCATCTTCCTCATCTCCTACAAAAGCCACTGTCTTACCTTGATGTCGCAATCCACGGATCAGATTGATTTTTTGGGTTAAAGGAACTTCTGCACAGACCTGATTGGGATGAATTCCTAACTGAGTCGCAACATCAAGAGCCATCGATTCAGAAGCATCAGAAACTAAGTAAATATCTATGTTTTGACGCTGGAGAATGGCAATAGCTTCCATAGTCTCAGGGAAATCTAAAGCCAATACATCGATATCAAAGACAATAGCATCGATTTGCGCTAATGCTTCCAAAATACCACCACTGCGAATGTAGATTCCATGTCGCACAGCATAGATCAGCGCTTGTAGGACTGTTGTCGAAATCGAAATTGGAACACCACTACCAAAATCGAATTGGTAGGGTGAGATAGCAGCACCAATATTACCCGTCATTAAATAAATTGTGCCACCTAAAGCCAGAGTTGGTAAAATTGCATTTCTAACGAATTCTGCTTGCAAAGCACCAATTTTTGTATCGTGAACAGGTGCTAATTCAGCCAACACAACAGCTAAACCAGCACGGGTATTAAGTCCAATTCTTTTCACCAAAACACACAACTCACCTTCAAGCAATATTGTAGAGGCGTAGATATCGTGTCCTTGGGAGCAAACAACAGGTGTAGAGCTACCTGTCAAATTCTGGGAATCGATTAAACCATAACCATAAAGAACGATCCCATCTACCAAAATCATTTCACCTGATTTGATAATGGTGCGATCGCCTTCCTGTAAATTGCTTATATGGACATGTTTTTCGTCTCCATCTACCTCTACCCAAACATATTGATCTAATTCATTTAACAAATTTAAAGACAGTTCTTCTCTAGTTTGAGTTGTATTCCCTCTGAGAGTTCTCCTAACTTCTACCAAAGCTGTCTTCAGTGAAGGCGCGATAAATTGACCTTGGACAGCCTGCATAGTCATCCAGGCTGAATCTAGCAAATCAATATTAGGCTGACGTTGATTGAGCAAACTATCAGCAGCACGGTTAAACCAAGGTGTTGCAGCTCCTGCAATTGCTAAAACTAGAATTAAAGGTGGTAACTCCAAAGGAGCTGCTAGCAAAGCCAAAGTAAGACTGAGGACAGGAAATCCTAAATCCTTCCATTGATTAACTTCCGGTTTAAGGTCTTCTCCTTCAGGTAAAGATTCTGTAAAGGGAATTTCAACACAGTTTACCGCCTGGATACAGCTAACACACTTTTCCAGCGCCATTGTGCAACAAACATCATCTTGATAGCTAACAATCAGTGAACTTGCTTGTGCATTAATACGAACCTCTGTTACAAAAGCCAGTGATTCAACTAGTGCCTTAAGTTTGCTAGCAAAGTCTGAATCATGAGCAAGTTGAGGTATACGGATACGATAACGCCCAAAAGTAGAGTGAACGACCTGATAGCTCATTACATCGAGAGAATTTGAATGAAAGGGTTTTAAATCTCACATTAGTCAATATCATAAGCTACAACTCAAACAAGTAAAAAGCTTTTGTTGTAAAACTATGTGAGAATTTTGTTGTTTTATCTGTATCTCTACAGTTCATCAATCACCCTTTAAAAAAATTTCTACGTGTATCCTCAAATTATTTCCTTCCTCTACGATATTCAGCCAAAATAACCCTTCTTTCGATACTAAATTCCTCTATCACCAACAATGTCATTCCAAATAAAATCACAAAACCAAGAATAGAAATTAATAGAATCTCATCCATAAAACTAACTCCTTATATAGCTCTTTATTCTGATAGAATATATAAAAAATCATTATAGCTTCTCCTTCTTAGTAAGTAATATTTACTATGCCAAAAGGTATAATTTTCACAAAGTTTTTAAATCAATATAAGTAGCTTAACTTTAAAAGCAGCTGTACTAGCTATTTTGTATAATTGATGAAAATCAATATAGTTTTTTGTTTGATGTTTGGTATTTATGATGTTAAAGATAATTAATTTTTTAATTAGAAGATTTTAAATGTGGTAATTTTTCGTTTAGGCAAGCTATCATCTCAGTCAATTAAAATATTGTCAAATACGCTCTGCTATGACAATCGTAATTTATAGTTTGTCGCAGCAGTTTATGCAGGTATTTAAGATGTAGCATTGCTACGTCTCTACATATCCGTGAATTGTAAATTAATATTTTGATTCAGCAACGCCTGTGTTCCTCTTGGCAGTATTAGCATCCATTGTGCCAGTAGCCACTGTACATCTATGGACAACTAAGAGTGGGATAGGAGTAATTAACAGGAGAAAATTTTTTACTTAGGAGTCTCAAAAATGACTCAAAAACAGGTAATTCTGCTACGTATGTTGGTTTTTTTGCCAATCGCATTCATAGCAGAATGGCTAAATCTTCCCGCCATCATTGTTTTTATTGCCTCCGGCTTGGCCATCATTCCCTTAGCAGCATTTATTGCTGATTCAACAGAAGCGATCGCTGAAGTTATTGGCCCATCTTTGGGGGGTTTGCTTAACTCTACTTTCGGCAACGCTACAGAGTTAATCATCGCGATTGTTGCACTTCGAGCCGGACTGGTAGATGTGGTCAAAGCTAGCATTACAGGTACAATTGTTGCCAATCTGCTCTTAGCATTAGGAGCAGCAATTCTTTTAGGAGGATTGCGGTTTAAAGAGCAAAGCTTTCAACCAACAGTTGCTCGGATCAACGCCTCCTCGTTGAATTTAGCATTAGTAGTACTGCTTTCCCCAACAGCCATTGATTTCACATCTCAAGGCTTGCAACCTGCAACAATTAATCATTTTTCAATTGTTGCTGCTTTGTTGTTGTTACTTTTCTATGGATTGACCTTGGTTTTTTCTATGAAAACCCACAAATCCATCTATCAACTCAGAGAACAAGAAGAGATTAACCAAGATGCACTTGAATCTGAGAAACATAAGACTGGTTTATGGAAGTCAGTTGGAATTTTGCTCATTTGCACGATTGTTCTGGTCTTTGTATCTGATACTCTAGTAGCAAGCCTACAAGAAGCGATTTCGGTCTTAGGTTTATCTAGTCTTTTTACAGGTGTGATTCTGATTCCCATTTTTGGAGGAGCAGTAGAGTATATTACTGCTGCCACCTTTGCGATGAAGAACAAAATGGATTTAGCGGTGGCAGTGGCGATGGGATCGAGCTTGCAAATTGCCATGTTTGTTGCTCCTGTGTTGGTATTAGTGGGTCAGTTAATGGGACAATCGATGAATTTGGACTTCAACCCCTTTGAAGTACTGGCAGTGGCGATCGCAGTCTTAATTACCAACTCCATTAGCACCGATGGCCAATCCAATTGGTTAGAAGGAGCTTTGCTTCTCATTACCTATGCTGTTGTTGGAACAGCATTCTACTTTCACCCTTAACAAGGCTAATCTCTCATCCCAATTTTTTTGAGGTCATCTCCATGTCAAGTGAAGCAAGAATCAAAGCTCAATCCTCAGATATTGAAGTTAAAGCAGAGGTAATCGAAGTTTATTCCCAATCTTCCAGTATTCAGTTAGCTAGAATTTCGACTCAAAAAGCTCCTCGTTTAGGATTTTTTGCCACAATTGCAAATGGAATTGGACAAGTAATCAGCGATGCTGCATCGCAAGCGGGAAAAACTGTTACTGAAACTACGACTGGTATGGCAGAAGTGATTAATGGCATGGCATACCAGGCTGGAAAGGCGGCGCTGGAAACTGCTGCTAATGTTGGAGAAGTTCTTGATAGCGTCACACCTCCCGGTTTAGCATATTTGTCTGCAACAGCCAACAATATGGGCGAAGTTATTGGAAGTGCTGCTTTCGTGACTGGAAAAATGGTAGCAGGAACAACTGCTGGTTTTGGCGAAGCAATTGGCAATGCTACCTCCCAATCAGGTAAGGCTGTTGCTCAGACACTATCTGAAGTAGTAGAAAACATCCCTTCGCCTGCATCCAAAGCCAAGATTCAAGAATTTGGAGGGAGCTTAATTGGAGCTACTGTAGGAGAAACAGTGGGGGGAACACTTGGAGCTGTTGTCGCCGGGATAGCGATGGGACCAGCAGGCGCGATAGTTGGTACTCAAGTAGGTAGTGTTGTTGGTTTTACCATTGGAGCACAACTTGGTGAAGATGCTATGCGGCAAGTCAATCAGATCACTCAAAAAAATTCTGAGACTGTTTCTCTGGATCAAGTCACAGAAAAGCTACAAAAACGCGGAGGTGAAATTTTAGGAGAGACGATTGGTGGAGTAGCAGGCGGAGTCGCAGGTAGAGTTGTCCTTGGACCAATTGGAATTGTTGTCGGTTCGGTAGCAGGGCAGGCAATTGGAGGGCAGTTAGGTGAAGATACGGCTCATCAATTGAATCCGACTAACCAGCCTCATCGAAAGGATAATGTAAAACCATTATCTTCTGAACAAGCAAAAAGAAGTTGGTTAAGCAATACAACCTGCAATTTCTTAGGTGAGACTGGTACAGCTGTTATCGGTGGAGTAATTGGGGTTACAGTATTGGGGCCAAAAGGCAAAGAAGTTGGCAGAAAAATTGGCCTGTTTGTAGGTAGACGAACAGACTGGAACCCTAACACAAAAATTGCAGCTAATGTCGAAGCTGGAAGTGAAGGAGAAAAGCAACAATATTTTTAACTAGAATTTGCTTTTTTGTTTTTTTAATAGAACATTTTCTCGGAGAATAAATAAGAAAAATCTGTCCAATCCTTAAACCAAAAGAATTTCAATAAGGTACGAATATCCTTAAAGAAGGTGGTACGAGTGACTAATGGTACTTAGACAAAAAGTAGCCATAAAAAACACTCAAATGCATATACAGAGAGACTTTGACATCGTTTTGCCTAGTTTCTTGATATATCTGGGTTTCAAGCATTTTTGATCCTTTGGGGTATTTCCCTTGCGCTGTATGGGTTTGAGGCTTGTTTCTGCCTTAAAAATGTCTAAGTCCCACTAATAGCTCGCTAATATTTTGATAGGTGGAATTAACTAAATCCAAAAGAGTATGAAATAAAAAAGCCAGTAAATTTAAAGACAATAAGAATTCACACAAATTATTTTGACCATGACGCGCTATTTTCCAGCCAATTGTTTTTTAGCGATCACCTCTTCCTGAAATATATAGTTCTTTTGTACTATATTTGGAATTTCAAAATGGTGATTAATAAGTAGAGAGGCGCAAAAAAACCGTAGACGCGGAGCGGCTTCTCAGAGAGTAGTATGTAACGAAAAGTAAAGTTGCCTAAAAACCTCTTCCCTTCTGCCTTATGCCTTGTCATAGCGACAATTTTTAACGCCCACCTACTTACTCTATTTATTTCAAAATGAGAATTGCTGATGAATAAGCATGATTTATACCGGAATAGGACGTTTGTTTATTTGGAAGCATAAACACGTTTTAATGGCAATCTTATACTTCCACCGACAAAATGCGGGTTTCAGCTTATCTTACCCCTGGTGACAGCTTTGCTATATCTACGCCTAAACTCCAGAATTTAGCCTCTTTGCCTACGGAAGAACCAGCGGATAAATAGCTTTTCGACCTCAATCCATATAAAGATAATGGCACTGAAGCCAATACAAACCATTAGCTCTTGGAAGGTTAGGTAGTGAGTGCCGAAGAAGTTTCGGAGTGGTTCGATATAAATCAGCAACAGTTGCAAGATGCTGGTTAAAATCACAGAAGCAAGAATAAAGGGATTGGAGAAGGGATTGATCTGAATGAATAAACGAGTGTTGGAACGAATAGCAAGTGCGTGTCCCATTTGAGCTAGACAGAGGGTAGTGAACACCATTGTCTTCCAACGATCTGGGTCAAGTGTTCCGCCTGCCGTGTTCTGCTGAGTAAAGTTGTATGCCCACATCATCATCAAGATAGTTACTACCGCTAGGACACAGCCGATGCGAATCATATAAGCTCCCAAGCCTCGCGCAAAGATGTTTTCTTTGGGGTCTTTGGGTGGCTGCTGCATGACAATTGGTCTACCTGGCTCCACTGCTAAAGCTAAGGCGGGAACACCATCGGTCACTAAGTTCATCCAGAGAATTTGTAAGGGTGACATCGGCACACCACCTAATCCTAGTAGGGGCGCAGCAGCAATAGTCAGCACTTCTCCAATGTTACTGCCTAAAATGTAACGAATGAAGCGGCGAATATTAATGTAAACAACACGACCTTCCTCTACGGCTGATACGATTGTGGTGAAGTTGTCATCTAATAGCACCATATCGCTAGCTTCTTTACTTACGTCTGTACCTGTAATTCCCATTGCCACGCCAATATCTGCCTGCTTTAATGCTGGAGCATCATTGACTCCATCTCCTGTCATTGCCACCACGTTATTGCGATGTTGAAGTGCTTGGACGATCCGCAGCTTATGTTCTGGTGAAACACGAGCATAGACACTCACCCGATCAACCTCTGCCTCCAAGTCTGCCATGCTGAGTTTTTCTAGTTGCTGTCCGGTAAGACATAATTCACCTGCTTTAGCAATACCTAAGTCTTCAGCGATCGCCTGCGCTGTTAACTGGTGATCTCCAGTAATCATAACAGGGCGAATACCTGCTGCTCGGCATTTTGCTACTGCTTCTCTGACTTCAGGACGAGGTGCATCTAGCATTCCTACTAATCCTAGCCATGTCAATCCACTTTCGGAGACATCTTCAGAAGCTTCTGGAGGCAATTCTGTTAAAAGCTTACTGGCAAATCCTAATACTCGCAGACCTCGACTTGCAAGCTGATTATTTTGCTGGAGAATTTTTCGACGCTGTTCCTCTGTAATAGATTGCCAACGATTCCCCATCTGAATATGAGTACAACGTTCTAGGGTTAACTCTGGCGACCCTTTTGTAAACATAACGTAGGGTGCAAGGTGTAGGTTATGGAACACAGAAAGTTGTTCATTACTTCTGTGAGTCTCCACCATTACACTCATACGCTTACGCTCTGAGGAGAAAGGAAACTCGGCAACGCGACGGAAATAAGTCTCTTGCTCATGCTTGCGGAACCCAGCTTTACCTGCAACAGATAGTAATGCTCCTTCTGTGGGATCTCCCAAAATTGCCCACTCACCACTTTCTTTTTGCAAAATTGCATCATTACACAGCACACAAGCAAGCATGAGTGCCTGAAGTTCTGGCTGCTGTTGAGGTGAGATCATTTTAGATGGTTGATTTACCATACCCATCTCATAAAATTGACCTTCAGGACTGTAGCCTTCTCCTGTGATGCTGACAGAACTGCTAGGTGTATGCAGTGCCTGCACTACCATTTTGTTTTGGGTGAGAGTTCCAGTTTTGTCTGAGCAAATGGTGGTAACAGAACCAAGAGTTTCTACAGCAGGAAGTTTGCGAATGAGGGCGTTGCGCCTTACCATTCGCTGGGTTCCCAGTGCCAAGGTAACGGTGATTACTGCTGGTAAGCCTTCTGGAACAACGGCAACTGCCATGCTGAGGGAAACTTTTACTAATTCCTCAAACAACGAGGGATGAACAATCGTGCCACCCACTATGACTAGTGCCACCAATATTAAGGAACCCGTGACTAGGGTATTTCCCAGTTGGCTCATGCGCTTTTGCAAGGGGGTAGGCTCAGATTCCACTGACTGGAGTGCGGTGGCAATCTTGCCCAGTTCTGTTTGCATTCCAGTTTCAGTAACTATGGCTGTTGCCCGTCCTTGAACAACTTCAGTCCCCGAAAAAACTAAGTTGATGCGATCGCCTAATGGTGCATCTTTTGGTAACAGCACTTCTGCTTGTTTGTTGACTGCATGTGCTTCTCCTGTGAGGGCTGCTTCTCGCACTTGCAGATTCGCAGCTTCTACCAAGCGTCCATCGGCTGCTACTTTGACTCCGGCTTCTAGCAGCATAATGTCTCCTGGCACCAGTTCCTTTGACTCTACTTCTACTGGCTTGCTGTCCCGGATGACTCGCACTTTTGATGAAGCTAGGTTTTTTAGTGCTGCCAGGGCTTTTTCCGCACCACTTTCTTGAATGTAGCCTAGTACGCCATTCAAGATTACCACTACAAAAATCGCGACGGCATCCTTGGGAAAAACGAACTTCCCAGCTGTAAAAGATTCGCGAATATCCAAAATTGCAGAGATGATTGCAACTGCAATCAGCATTAGCAGCATGATGTTTTTGAACTGGTCCCACAAGATTTCTAGGGGTGTACGTCCTCCCGTCTCTACTAATTCGTTAGAACCATGGCGCTGCTGTTTTTCTGTAATTTGTGTGGTTGTTAAACCAAAGGTGCGATCGCTTTCCAGCTCTAAGAGTGCTTGATTAACCTGCAAGGTATGCCAAGCCGGAGCTTCAGGCTTCGCAAAAGCTGAGTCTGATATGGTACTAGAAGACATGGATCGAAATTCCTAGTAATGCTGCTATGTCTACTTGCAATATTTTATAGTACTCACTCTACTATACAGCACTATTAAATAGTATCAAATATAATTTTAATTAATATCACTCTTCAGTACTTTTAATTGATTGCTAATTACTAAAATTGGCAGATACCAGTTCAGAAGTACCGATTAGGCTCCTCCCTTAGTGCAAAATAAGATCCCCTAATTTTTGGAAAAGTCATCCTATAACAGGATTTTGGATTGACCCCACGGATCAATCCGCTTTCTTGTACCATCAAGGAATGATTGGTCAGGAATCTTGGCGATCTGAATTGTTTACAACTCAAATAGGATTGCTATATATCTATGGCAATAAATAATAGTATCTGTAAAAGATTTAAATACTATTAAATAGTATTAAGTATAATCTAAAATTATAGTTATCAATAATAACTCTTACCTATGGTTGGTAATCCTTTTATTCCTCAATATCTAGTAGGCAGACAGGCAGAACTACAGCAAGTTAGTACAATTCTTGCCCAGGATGGCGACCTGATGGTGGCAGGTGTTCCAGGAAATGGGCGACGAGCGCTCATTCGTTGGGCTGCTCAACAGGTAGGAGCCAGGGTGTTGGAAATCGACTGTCTGCGAGCGACAAATTCTTCTCGTTTTTTGGAACTTTTAGCAGAAGGACTGCTGGAAGTTTTCTCAAATCCAGCCGAACTAGAACTTATCCAACGATGGAGTACTGAACACCCGTTAATTCTGGAACAATATTTGACACGACGAACTCGCCTTGTCTGGCACGTCCCATCTAAGGATAACTGGATGATCTTACAAGCTCTCTTGACCCTCCCACAAGTAATGGCAGAATGGTTAGATTGCCGAGTTGTGTTGGTATTTCAAAATTTTCCCCACATTTGCTCTTGGGATCGAAGTGGGAAGTGGGAAGATTATTTGCGCCAGGAAGTTGATCGGCAAAACCGTGTTAGTTATGTCCTAATTGCTACAATCCCAGAGCCTTGGGTTTACGAAAGCAACTTGCATGTCGTTACCCTAGCACCTCTGGAGCGTAAAGACCTCCAATCCTGGGTTATGAACGCGATGGCAGCAGAAGGACTCAAGTTTGAAGCAGATAGTCAAGCACTTAATATGTTTCTCAACTACGTCCAAGGTCATCTTGGTGATGCTATAGCTCTTGCTCGTCGTATATGGCTAGACTGTCGAGCTTTTGCAAGGATAAAGGATGAAGGCACTAATAAGAAAAATGCGTCTGAAGTCATGAACTCTCAACTGCAATCTTCAAGTCATCCTTTAGATTATCCTTTTGAAGACGGATTGATTCAAACTCACCACGTCCATCGTAGTGCTTTAAGTTTAGTGGAAGATCTATCTCTAACTTTTGAGTCCTTGCTTTTACTACTTCCACCCATTCAGGGTCGTGTTCTAGAAAGTCTAGCTCTTGATCCAACTGATAGCCCTCACTCACGCGAGTATATTGAGAAGCATCAACTTTCTAGAGGAGGAGGTTTGCAAGGGGCGCTGGCTGGATTGGAACAAAAAGGACTTGTTTACGGTTCCAAATATAGCTATCGGATAGCTATGCCGTTGTTAGCATTCTGGCTCAAGCACCGTCTGGGTTAAATGATAATCAAGAAAAAGGGCATGACGGGAAATCCGGCGATCGCACTCAACCCATAGGCAAAAATCGTCAGAATTATTGAGCCAAGAATAGATATGATCAGCGATAACAGAATATTGGGAACCAACAACGCAAGCGTGTTCATAAACCGATTGAACCGTTGAGTCCAACCATTGTTTCGAGGGGCAAAGCTCAAAGAAGAGTACATAAGTACCTCAAATTTTATATTTCAAGGGAATACATTACCGTTAACATCACCTTATAGCGGTTCTCGCTCAGATGAGGTACATTCTCAAAGTTGAAATGATTTATCTATGAAGTCTAGCTATACTTCATTAGCATAGGAAACGCTATATCACCAATCTAATGCAAGCATGATAGAATTTTTGCCAATACTAAGCTGAAGAGATGAATATTATCTTATCGTTGCAATCAACTATTAGTATAGTAACGCACTATTAATTTTCTGAGTCAAGAGGTAATTTTTCTGGTACATTTCAATTAGTAGGAAATAGCAAGTACTTGGACAAATAAATTATGTTTAAGCAGATGAGAAATGCCGCAAGAATTATTGTTGGCTCTATATCCACTGTAGTAGGTGTTGTTGGGATAGTTCTCCCCCTGATTCCTGGTATTCCATTTCTTCTTGTAGCTGCGGCTTGTTTTAGTTCTCTCGAACCTTAAACTCCTGGTTAATTGACCAATTTTTATCACAATTGGTCAATTGTTTGAAAAATTTAGTTAATTTCAATAACTTATCCTTACTCACATAGAATTACATGAATATTTATAGTCTGGGTTAGTTAAATTTACTTAATACTAGCTAGAGTTCTTTATGATCTAAATTTCAGATGAATTTCAGTAATTCTAGAGTGAAAGGTTAATATTTAAATGAGCAGAATCATTACATTTATTGGTAAAGCAGGGATAGGGCATACAACGCTAGCGATCGCTACTGCCAAATGGTTTTCTCAACAGGGGAAAGAAGTACTATTTGTGACTCATACCCCTAGTCCCAATGCTGAAATTTTGTTGAAAACTCCTCTGACGAATATTCCCCAGGTTGTTGCTCCCAATATGCAAGCTGTTCAGTTGCAGACTACAACAATGCTTGACCAAACCTGGGAAGAATTTAAGAAAATATTGTCCCTCTATATCCCAATACCTGACTCTGAAGAAGTCTACTCAGGGGAGTTAATTTTACTCCCTGGAATTGACAGTCTCCTCTATTTTAATGCTATGCGCCAGTACTATCAGAGTGGCGAATATGAAGTCATTGTTTATGACAGTCGAGGAGATTTGGAAACACTGCGGATGTTAGGCATACCAGGAATGTTGGATTGGTATTTTCATCGTTTTGGAAAGATATTTGAGGGATTTAGCTTAAATAAAATTGCTGATTCTATTGGCGGGCCATTAGCTTCTGCAATTGTTTCAGCAAATATGGATACTGAAAAATTGCAACAAGGTTTGGATCAAATCCGCAGTTGGATTGCTCAAGGTATTGCTGTTGTAGGAGATTCAAGTAAGCTGACATCTTACCTTATAACAAGCAATGAACCGGGGGCGATCGCCGAGACTCGATGGCTTTGGGGAAGTGCACAGCAGGTAAACTTAATGGTTAGCGGTGTTCTGGTTTATCAGTGTCAGAAAAGCGACGACCTAAACAATTTACAGCAAGTTTTTGCTCCGTTGAGTGTTACTTCCATTCCAGCTTTAAAGGAGCATAACTGGGAATCTTTGCTAAAAGCTCTACCTGATTTTAACCACAATCATCAGGCTCCTTTTCCTCTCAAGATTGATCTAGAATCCCGTCAGTTATTTGTATTTTTACCGGGATTCACTAAAAAACAGGTTAAGTTAACTCAACATGGTAAAGAACTCACTGTTGAAGCAGGGGAGCAACGGCGAAATATCTTTTTACCTCCAGATTTGCAAAAACTATCTCTTAAATCAGGCAAATTTGAAGAACCATATCTCATAGTTTCTTTTGAAGAGAAGCAAGAACAGTGTTAGGTCATTCAATTTTGGATTTTAGATTTTGAATTCATTCCATAACAGGTAAACATATGGGTTGGTTAATCACATTAGTGACGGAAGCTATTACTGAATTTATTGTTAATGTCCTGATAGAGTGGGTTAGGTCAGTTATTGTTGAAGCGATCGCCACTTTCATGACAGAAATAGTAGTTGGCTTGATTGCGGAATGGGTTGCACAAACAGTAACTGCATTACCCACAGAGCTAGCGGCGTTTGTCAGAAGGAGCCTGGCTGTCTCTTAAATGTAAAAATTTTACTTGAAGTTAGATTACCTAATAAACATCTCCAAAATAGTATATTTTGTGGTAAAAGAACGTCAATAGAAGTTTTTTGACACCAAAATATGAGTAACGTACTAAATCACATAGAGGAGAATCCTCAAGAAACCAAGCGATTAATA
>JAESGT010000129.1_pt1 | contig 16889 bp, 7 predicted proteins | sample 9266261 | NCBI WGS metagenome assembly JAESGT01 (sample SAMN15741584, study PRJNA653494) | algae metagenome | isolation source: Pelatocladus maniniholoensis HA4357-MV3 and co-occurring heterotrophs from... | place: USA: Maniniholo cave near Haena, Hawaii | collected 2009-07-28 | reverse complement strand
GTGAAGGACAAGCTGCGGCATTACGCCGTGCCTATGATCGAGCAGGTTACAGTCCCCATACACTTGATTTTGTCGAAGGACATGGAACTGGGACTGTTGTGGGCGATCGCACAGAACTAGAAGGTATAGCCTTAGCCATGAGTACTGATGGCGAACCCGATCCCCGTTCCTGTGGGATCACCTCCTTCAAATCCCTAGTTGGTCACACGAAAGCCGCAGCAGGTATTGGAGCCTTCATTAAATCAGTCATGGCTGTCAACCGCCGAGTCATCCCTCCGGTAGCTGATTGCCAAGAACCCAACGCAGTATTTGAGACTTCCGCCCGTTCACTTTACCCGATTTTACAAGGAGAAGTTCGTCCTCAAACAGATATTCTGCGCGCTGGTGTCTCTGCGATGGGATTTGGCGGCATTAATTGCCATGTCACCCTTGAATCTGGCGATCCTCCGGCTGAGAAACTGCAAACCTCTATTGAAGAACAATCTTTATTAGTTTCCAATCAGGATACAGAGATTTTTGTCTTGAGTGCTAAATCAATTCCGGCTTTACTTGAACAAACGCGGACTTTAATCAATACCGCAGAAGGTTTGAGTTTTGCAGAAATAGTTGACCTAGCTGCACACTTGAGCCGCAATCTCCAGCCCCAACTGCCAATTCGGGCAGCTTTAATTGCAGGTAAGCCCGAAGAGTTAGTTAACCATTTAACTCTGTTAGAAAAATTGTTACATGAAATGCCCCCTAAAAAAGGAGAGTTAATTACTAGCCCACAAAAAGAAGTGTGGGTAGGCAATAATGTCCAACAAAACCAAATCGGTTTTCTCTTTCCTGGACAGGGTTCCCAGAAATTGAATATGGCTCGTTGGCTGGTAGAGCGTTATCCCTGGGCTAGAGAACTAGTAGAGCAAGCAGATATCTGGTTAGGTGAGGCTAGTTTTGATGGGGTGCGAGAGTCCATGTATCTGCCCCTGGATCGTGCTGTTAACCAAGAGCAAGTTGCAGAGTGGTCGAAAGCACTAGCACAAACAGCAGTTGCTCAACCTGCGATCTCTTTGGCTTCATTGCTTTGGTTGCATTATCTTAAGCATCTTGGTATCAAGCCAATTGCTGTAGGTGGTCATAGCCTGGGCGAACTAACTGCTTTTCACGCAGCCGGAGCCTTTGACGAGAAATCACTTTTAAGTCTAGCCGCAATTCGAGGACAGGCTATGTCTGCGACTGCGGAAGGCGAAAACCAGGGTGCGATGGCAAGTCTAGCTTGCTCTCAAGAAACAGCAGAGAATATTCTCAAGCAAGTCAGTGGTTACGTCGTTCTGGCTAACATAAATAGTCCAAAACAGATGGTGATCTCTGGTGAATCGGCTAGTGTTGAACAAGCGATCGCACTAGCTCAAGCAGCAGGAATTCGCACTCATCTACTACCAGTTTCCAATGCTTTCCATTCGCAATTAGTTGCAACCGCAGCAGAACATCTCAGAAAGCAAGAACTGATCCCAGAGCAGTTAGAACAAATTAACGTATCTTTATTCTCAAGTGTAGATGGTCAGCAGCAAAAGCAGGGGCTATCGTTACGTGAACACTTTGCCAATCAAATTCTGGCGCAGGTAGATTTTGTCTCACTAGTGAAAACACTGGGTCAAACCTGTGATTTACTTGTAGAGGTAGGGCCAGGGAAAGTTCTTTCCGGTTTAGTCAGCGATATTAATGATAACAAGAAAGTATCTTGTTTCCCGGTTGAATCTAAACCCGGACTACACAAAGATTTGCATGTCATGCTGGCTGCTATATTTGTGCGTGGCAATGAAATAAAATGGGAAGTTCTCTACGAAAATCGTCTTGTTCGTCCCTTTGTACCAGTATCAGCACGAGTATTCATTGAAAATCCCGTAGAGCGACCATTCCAGATATCTGCCGACCAAATATCTAAAATCTCTCCTCCTTCTGTGCAGACACTTTCTAACCCACAAAACCAAGTTCCTTGGGAAATTCTGTCTAATTACATTTCCCAACGAGGTAGGTTTTTAACAGAGGTGATCCGAGCAGACTTGCAAACTTTGTCACATATTCCTAGCCAAAGCAACGGCAATGGTTTTGCTGCCACTAATGGTTCTAGCAAAAATGGCTCCTCGAAGAATGGTTTCTCTAGTCCAAATAATGGTTCTTCACGAACTCCTAGTTTGGCAACAGTTCCCTTAGAGACGCAAATTGAAATCCCTCAAACTGCTCAAACACATATCAATGGCAATCAAACTAGTAGTGTAGAAAACTTTCTTGTAGACTTTATTGTCAAACAAACAGGTTTCCCACCACAAAGCGTCACACCAAACATTAGACTTCTCGATGATCTCAACCTTGATTCTATTAAAGCAGGGGAATTAATTGCTGCTGCCACCCAACAATTTGGTGTTGCGGGTAAGATTGATCCTGCGTCTATGGCTAATGCCACAATTCAAGAGATTGCTGAGGCAATTCGGCTAGTTATCCCAGAAAGCAATTCTCAGCCAGAAATAGCTGAAATACTTCCAACCCATAGCCTTGCTACTAATGGCAATCAAACTAGTAGTGTAGAAAACTTTCTGGTGGACTTTATTGTTAAACAAACAGGTTTTCCGCCACAAAGCGTCACACCCAACATTAGACTCCTCGATGATCTCAACCTTGATTCTATTAAAGCAGGGGAATTAATTGCTGCTACCACCCAACAATTTGGTGTTGCGGGTAAGGTTGATCCTGCGTCTATGGCTAACGCCACAATCCAAGAGATTGCTGAGGCGATTCGGCTAGTTATCCCAGAAAGCAGTAATGGGAATGGGAGCGTAAGCAATGGAACAAATGGAGTGAAAAGCTCCACAAATGGCTCTCAGCTACAGGCTCGCAGGCAAACTGAACTAACACAAACACCAGAGCGCGATCGCAAACCACGAGTACGTGACTACATAGTTAGAACCATTGCAGAGGCATCTACACCAGTTGCTTTTGGGAAGCATCCTGATGAAAACTGGCAAACTGCTAACGTCGTTATTCTCTGTGAAACCACTGAAACTCTCGTAGCCGAAGTGTTGTGTAAAAAACTACGTAATCAAGGCGCTCAAGCCCAAATCTTATCCTTTGCGACAGCACAGGCTGAAGCAGTCATTGATAAAAGTGAGTTTACTCATTTTATTGCTGTACTTCCGCAAAAACCGAGTAGTGGGTCGTCAGCAGACACTCGTTTACTCAACATGATTGAGCGGTTACGCAGCATAGCCACTCCCCTGCTAGCTTCCCAAGCATCCCGCACCCATACAACAGTAGCGTATATTCAATTTGGTGGTGGACATTTCGGTACACAGCCACCGCTTGCAGATATCGAGCAATGCTGTGCGATCGGTTTTGCATCTAGTCTGCATTTAGAACGCCCTGATCTCAAAGTACGAGTGATTGATTTTTCTACCAAGCTTAGTCCCACCAAAATTGCGAAATGTGTAACAAAAGAGCTTGCTACTTCTCATTTCTACTTAGCTGCGGGCTATGATGCAACTCTGAAGCGTTATGTTCCTCGTCCGCAAGTGCAAGAACCAGCCGAGTATGAAGAACGAAATATTACCTGGTCTTCTAAAGATGTGATTCTTGTTACTGGTGGAGCCAAGGGTATTACTGCGGAATGTGCCTTAGCTTTGGCGAAGAAAACAGGGGTACGCATGGCTCTAGTTGGTCGTTCACCGCTCCCAGACAAACATACTGTTGGTTCTGGAAATGCAGAAGTGATGCGGACTCTCGAACGCTTTAGTGCTGAAGGATTAACCTGTCTTTGCTACAGTTGCGATGTTGCTGATCCCGAATCTTTGAGGGCTGTCCTACGACACATTCGCCAAGATCTTGGCGAGATTACTGGAATCATTCACGGAGCCGCCCTCAATTGGCCGAGACTGATTGAGCAAGTCTCAACAGAAGCAGCATTTGATGAAATTAAGCCCAAGCTTAAAGGCATACTCAATTTATGTCAGGAATTTGCCGAAACGCCTTTGAAGCTCTTTGCTGGTTTCTCATCCGTGATTGGTATTACGGGAATGCAGCGTAATGCTTGGTACGGTTTCTCCAATGAAGCTTTAGATTTGATTTTGCGCCGTTTCCAAGCTCAACACCCAGAAACTGCGGTTGTTTCAATGGCATTTAGTGTCTGGGAAGAAGTTGGTATGGGGGCGCGGATGGGTAGTGTTCGCAGCCTGAATAAAATGGGAATTAAGGCGATCCCCAAAGATGCAGGTGTAGATCGGTTCTTGCATCTAATCGAGAACGAAGCTGCTGATATGCGAGTAGTGGTTGCTGCTCCTATGCAAGCTCTTTCTGCCTTTGAAACCAGTGGCTTTGATACTTGGTTCCCAGAAAGGTGTTTACCACCCCAAGAGTCAAAATTCTTAGAACGGGTGCTGCTGTGTGAACCTGGTGTGGAAATGGTTGCACGGGCGCACTTGAGCTTAGAGCGAGATTCTTACCTTCTCGATCATCTCTATAAAGGTTCATACCTGTTTCCCACGGTTTTCGGCTTAGAGGCTATGGCTCAAGCAGTTGCCTATGTTACGGATAAGAATACTCTACCAACTCTAGAAATTGCAGATATTCGCTTAGAGCGCCCAATTGTCGTTGATCCAGAAAAAGGGCTGGATATCGAAATTCATGCAGAGGTACTTGAGCGAGAGTCTAAAAATGCTCCCCAGGAGGTGTGTGTAACTATTAAGACTGAAAAAACAGGATTCAATATTAGTCACTTTTCTGCTACTTTTGTTCTTGGCAGCCAAAAAACTCCTGCTCCAGAGTTGGTCGAACTTCCATCTACAGCCTTAGATATTCGACCCCAAGAGGATCTCTATAGTTGGTTGCTATTCCAGGGGCCACGTTTCCAACGCTTGCAGAAAATTTACACGCTAGATGCTGAAAAATGTGTCTTCCGCACCCAAAGAAACTTTAGTTTCTCCCCTGCTCAAGCAGATAATGTAGATCGCTCAGAAGGGCCATTCTTACTCGGAGATCCTTACTATAGAGATTCATTACTTCAAGCTGGACAATTGTTGATCCCACAGGATAATTGCCTACCTGTAATGATTGAACGGATCGAAATCTACCAGCCAGAAAGTGAGTTGAGTGATTCCTGTATCTGTATTACCGTAGCTCAGGGTCAGTCAGGGAAGCAATTCCGCAATAGTGTGGTTGTCATAACTGAAGATGGGCGTGTTGTTGAAAAACTGAATGGATACGAAGCACGGTTACTAGAACACCGCAAAGATAATCCGACGGTGGAAGAATTGGCTGATCCCCAATGTAGAGATGAAGTACTACTGCACCACAAAATTAGTGATCACGCCCATTCTTTTGGAGTTAGCGCCCCTGAGATTTCTCTCGCTTATTTACCCGAAATCAGTACTCTCTCGCCAGACGAACGTCACACCCAAGAGTTGCCCTTATTCTACCAAGCTCTCGGTAAACTACTAAACTCCGATGTCTCACAAACACAAATTAACTGGAGTGCATCTGGAAAACCAATTGTGGATGGAGTCGGAATGGAGGGAGTAGAAGTTTCTCTTTCTCACGATCAGCGCGTCTGTCTGTGTGTAGCCGGACAAGGATCTCAAGGTTGCGACATTGAGCCTGTAAGTTATCGTAGCCAGCAGGATTGGAATGCATTACTCAGTGAGGCGCGACAACCGTTAATGCAACAACTGCTGCTGCGTTCTGATGACTCAGGGGATTTGGCTGGAATGCGAATTTGGACGGCTGTAGAAGCCCTGCGTAAAGCAACTGGAGCCAAGGACATCAGCTTAAGAATTGCCCAGATTGAAGGAGACAGCGTCCTGTTTCGTGATATGTCGGCTGGTAGTCAACTGAAAGTTCTCACTTTCCCTGTGCAGTTGACACGAGGCTCACAAAGGATGGTTGCATTGATTGTACAGGATGCTAAACCACAATCAACAAATGGAATTTATACCGAGAGGGGAGGTAATGAATTAATTGTTGTGAGGGCGTAAATATAGGTACAACTTTGCGTAAAAAAATAGTGAAATCAAACACAAAGGAATACAGAGTTTTGGTGTAAAAGTTTTGCGATGAATTTACGCAAAGTTCTACTCAGTTTACTTGGTTTAACTAAAGGTTATGGCTGTTGACCAGAAGTTGTTTGAAGAACCCCAAATTTTAACTACACAAAAGCCAATGTTGATGAACAATACTCAATCCCAAGTTTACGATGTTGTGATTATGGGTGCTGGTATGGCAGGAGTTTGCCAAGCTCGCCATCTGCTACTCAATATCCCTAACATCAAGATTGCTTTAGTCGATCCTCGTTCTGAAGAACGGGCTGACAAGGATATGAAGGTTGGTGAATCAACCGTTGAAATTTCCACTCTGATGATTTGTAAGGAGTTGGGACTTTATGATTATATGATTGAAAATCATCCACCTAAGTTTGGCTTGAATTTTCATTGGCCCAAAGACCCTGCTCAAACCGAAAACACAGATGACTATTATCATCTCTGGGCTACTCGCCAGCCGCCCCTAGCTTCTATTCTGATTCATCGCGCCAAGTTTGAGCGGGATGTCCTCAAAATGAATAGGGAAATGGGAGTTGAATTTTACAACGGTCGAGTTCTAGATGTTGACTTCACCTCTGGCGATGAGCTAAATACTATACAAGTCAAATTGAGTGATCGCCAGGTTGAACTAAAAGCCAAACATGTCATTGATGCTGCTGGCCGCAACTTCATCATCGGTCGCAAGACAGACAATTTGGTTTTTGGGCCAGAAAACCTTTATGGAGTAAATAACGGTTCTGCATGGATGCGAGTCAGAAATGTCGATCGCACTATTTTCCATAGTGGTTATGACCCTGCAAATGCCACATGTAGCCATTACTATGCCACAAATCACTGGATGGGTCATGGACATTGGGTGTGGATGATCCCGACGGATACCCAAACTATGGAATTGTCTATTGGACTAGTTCACCATCATCAGGTCATACCTGCTCAAAGTGTTAATACCAAGGAAAAGTTCTATGCTTTTCTAGAGGCTAATCATAATGTTGTTTACCAACTGCTCAAAAGCGGGGAGGAAATAGATTTCCATTATCTGCCAAGGCTAGCCCATAAAAGTAAGCAGATGTACTCTAGAGATAACTGGTATGTCATTGGTGATGCAGCTGCCATGTTTGATCCGTTTTACTCGATGGGAATGACAATGATGTCCTTTCAAATCGAAAACGTCACGGAGATTATTCGGGCAAAATTTGCAGGTGAGGCTGATGTAGAGAAAAAGCGCATTGTTTATAACAACTTTGCTGTCAACATGATTGTTCGCAATAATCACCTCGTCAGCCACCATGAGAAACAACTCGGTAACGCCAGTGTCATGAGTTGGCGGATCTTCCTCGAAAATATGTGGTGGTTCGGGGTGCTGATCCCCATGTATATTGGCAAATGGCATTTAGATTTACCGTTTCTCCACAAGTTTGGTAAACAAGGACGTGGTGCAGTTGTTGCTGAAACCTTGGAAGAAGCATATGAGCTTTTTGACAAGCTGTTGGAGAAAAAGCAGAATCTCGGATTTATGTATACTCATCGTACGGATGAATTACCTTTTGGGTATTCAATCACTAAAGACATTAGTAAGTACATAGGTCTGAGTAAATACGAGCCTCAACACTGCAACATCTATGCCGAGATGAGAAATACTTATTTCTTCGTTGCTTTATGGTATCTGAAGTTGTTGTGGAAGGGATTTGGTTTGCGAGGTTTGTTAGCACCAAAAAATGTTAAACGAGTTTTGACCTTGTTGAAAGTATCTGCTCAATCCTATATAGATGAGTTAGTTTATGACTATCAAACCAGAAAAATTCCAACCAACACCGCAGTTGCAAAGCAAAGAGAAGAGTTCAAAACTTATGAACCCCGCACTGAACTCCAGCCCTGGGACAATCTGACAACTGTAGATGCTAATGGTAATAACAAACAGGTGTCAATGGTTCCAGATTTAGCTGAAGTTAGCGGCTAAATTCCAGCTTTCAATTCAGCGTTGTACATAAGATTAGGGATCGGATAACTTCTCAATAACCGCTGCAAAAATGAGCAAATAATTCTTAGTTAGATGAGAATAGTTGCTTCCATAGGGATTGAAAATACTTTATTCTTTGAAGCTGCCTTTGCTGTAATGACATCAGGTAGATAGGGAACACTCTCATCTCCCTTCAAGCGGGAGATTAAGTATTGCCAAAACGAATAGGCAAGTTTGCGACAAGTTTTCGGCTCTTGCGTCCTGAGCGTGCTAAATTTATTTAAAAATAAGTTGAAATCTTTACCTGACTTTTGTTACAGCCATTATTGACTACGATTTGGTATCCAGGCTGAAATTGAGACTATAAACACCTGTAAGCCTTGATTTGAAAGGAAAGTTATCGACCATAATTAAAAATTTGGCACGCTAAGAACGAAAGAACCGCTTTTCTAGCGCTTATTGAGAAGCTACGGGATCGGGGATTCTGCTCTAAATACTCTACCTAGCTGAATCACCGCCCTTTTCTAACACAATTCCTTACTAAACTAAACTTTTAAAGTCAGGAGGATAAGGCTTTATGCTTACCCAAAGCTCAGTTAAAATTAGCAATAGCTTAGAACAACAAAAACATTTTTTTCGGACTGGTAAAACTAAAGATATTGATTTTCGGATTGTACAATTGCAAAAATTAAAGCAAGCAATAAATGATAACCAACCGAATATCTTTAAAGCTTTAAAGGCTGATTTAAATAAATCTGGCTTTGATGCTTACTTTGAATTTATCGGAATTATTAGGGAAATCGATTATGCTCTCAAGCATATTAAAGATTGGGTAAAACCGAAAAAAGTTGCTACTCCTTACCATCAGTTTCCCGCTTCAACTCATATATATTCTGAACCTTTTGGTGTTACTTTAATTATTGGGCCTTGGAATTATCCATTTAACTTAGTAATGACTCCTTTAATAGGAGCGATCGCATCTGGTAATTGTGCTGTTTTAAAACCTTCCGAAATATCTGCTCAATCCTCTGGTGTAATTGCTGAAATTATCAGTAAAACTTTTGAGCCTTCCTTTATTAAGGTTATTGAAGGTAGTGCAGAAGTTAGTCAAGAACTATTATCAGAAAAATTCGATCATATATTTTTTACTGGTGGCACAGAAGTTGGTAAAATTGTGATGTCATCTGCTGCCAAATATCTAATTCCAGTTACTCTCGAACTAGGTGGCAAAAGCCCTTGCATCGTTGATGAAAACACCCATTTGGAATATACTGCTAAACGGATTGTTTGGGGAAAATTCATCAACGCTGGACAAACTTGTACTGCTCCCGATTATCTGCTTGTGCATAAAAGGATTAAAGCAAGTTTGTTAAATAAGATTGAGAAATATATCAAAGAATTTTATAGTGATGTCCCTTCAAAAAGTACCAATTATTCCAGAATAATTAATCAAAAGCATTTTTTACGACTTGCTAATTTACTAAACGATGGGACAATTATAGTAGGAGGAGAAACTGACCTACAAGACCTATACATTGCTCCCACTGTTATCGATCGAGTCTCTTGGCAAGACAAAATCATGCAGGAAGAAATTTTTGGTCCGATTCTTCCTGTGATTGAATACACAAATATAGATGAAGCGATCGCCATCATTAACGAAAATCCCAAACCCTTAGCGCTTTACTTCTTTTCTAAGAATAAACAACATCAAACTAAGGTATTGCAGTCAACGGCATCAGGTGGCGTTTGTATTAATGATACAGTCATGCATTTAACTATTCCTACCTTGCCTTTTGGAGGAGTTGGTGAAAGTGGTATGGGTCGTTATCACGGTAAAGCTGGTTTTGAAAACTTTTCTTATCAAAGAAGTGTATTAAAAAAGTCTTTTATCTTCGATTTGAAATGGAGATATTACCCTACTACTCAAGGTGTAAAAAAACACTAAATACCCGGATAAAGTTCATGGCATTTCCGCACTTTAATTTTGCCCAATTGCAAGTTTTAAACTGAATAATTATCAACAAATTTACGATTGATTAAAGTGAACAAAGAGAACAAGAATGGTCACAACAACAGTCAGTCCTTATCTGCAAGGAAACTTTGCTCCAGTACAAGAAGAAATCACCACTGATGAACTCGTAATCATTGGGAAGTTACCACCTGAATTATCTGGAATGTTTGTTCGCAATGGCCCAAATCCTAAGTTTGCTCCTATTGGTCGTCATCAGTGGTTTGATGGTGACGGGATGTTGCATGGGGTGCAAATTAATCATGGTAAAGCTTCCTATCGCAATCGCTACGTGCAAACTAGAGCTTTGAAAATGGAAATTGAAGCAGGGCGATCACTATGGAAAGGGCCAACAGAACCACCTAATTTTGAACTTCCTCCTAATAATCTGTTTGGACCTTTCAAGAATACTGCCAACACTGCTGTAGTTTGGCATGGTGGAAAACTTTTAGCTCTGTGGGAAGGAGCTGAACCATACGAAATTGTAGTACCCAACTTAGATACTATTGGGCCATATAATTATCAAGGTAAACTTGCATCTCGCTTTACAGCCCATCCTAAAGTTGATCCGGAAACTGGGGAGATGATGTTTTATGGCTATGCTGTGACTTCGCAACCATATCTGCAATATAGTGTTGTGTCACAGGAGGGAGAATTAACAAAAACTGCAACTATCGATATACCAGCACCAGTGATGATGCATGACTTCGCCATCACTGAACACTACACTATTTTCATGTATCTGCCTCTGACTTTTAGCATGGAAAGGATCATGCGGGGAGAATCAGCTTACTTGTTCGAGTCAGATGTTCCCAGTCGCTTTGGTATCCTTCCTCGTCATGGAGATAACAGTAATATTCAATGGTTTGAGGCTCCCTCTTGCTACATTTTCCATACTGTTAATGCTTATGAGGTTGGAGAAGAAATTGTCCTCATCGCTTGTCGGATGAGTGGGACAACATGTCTTGACATCCCAACAAAGTTTAATGATGGTCAGGATGACAAGCCAAGACTGTACCGTTGGCGATTCAATCTACGTACAGGTGCGGTTTATGAAGAACCACTGGATGATCTAGCATCAGATTTTCCTAGTCTGAATCAGCAAAGATTGGGACGACAAAGCCGATATGCTTATACAGCAAAAATGGCATCTGGGCAAAGGATAGCATTTAGCTTTGACGGATTGCTGAAATATGACTTTACAACCGACTCCTCACAGGTATATGAGTTGGGATCAGGTCGTTTCGGCGGAGAAGCGGTTTTTGTCCCTCGCTCCAATGCTAAGACAGAGGATGATGGTTGGTTAATGACTTTTGTTTATGATACAAGGCAACAAGCCTCTGAATTGCTGGTGTTAAATGCCCAAGATTTAACTACTGAACCTGTAGCTCGTATTTTCATTCCCCAGCGAGTTCCTTATGGTTTTCATGGAATTTGGATTCCACAGGAGTTGTGAATTTAAACATAAGTATGAACTTTTGAAACTTCTCCCCACATTGGGGAGAGGTTCACCAAAGAGGTTAAAGCTGGCTTGCGGTTTCGTGCGCTCTGTTACCTTGCCCAAAATCAACCTGCTGTCACGACTTGAAATGATAGTCCGAAACAAAAACCAACTATTTCAATTAGGAGAAGCAAAGTGACACAAGATATCATATCCACCGAAACCAGAAAACTACGCGGAGTTCCCCTTTTGCCTCCTGAAGCAGCTCAACGCTTGGGAAAAATACATGGCACTTACAGTCAGGGCTACGAAATAGGAACTGCTGCCGAAGACTTGGAAGCAATTCTTCCGAAATTAAATGCAGTTACAGCCGACTTGCTCGGATTTGCATTAGAGGGAGTAGGTACAGGTTTAGCACAACGAGATTTACTTGCACCTGCTGATTACAATCGAGTAGAAACTTTTGTTAAAGGCCCTGGGGCTGCTTATGAGAACTTTGTGTATGTAGGGTTGGGTTTGATGCTAGGCAGAAAAAAGTTGCCTATCAAACCATATTTAAAATCACTTAGCTTAACTAGGAGTTGGTTAGTACTCGATGGCTATGGCTTTCAACATGGTTTCACCCATTGGCAAGATTATCTCCAAGGTCAACCAATACCTGAACCACTGACTGGCTATGCTTGTCAAGTTTTTGACCAAGGTATGGGGCGCAGTATTTGGTTTATTGATGGTACTGATCTCACTCGGATTCCCCAAACGATCGCTCATTTCCCACCAGAAAGACAAGTGAATCTGTGGGGGGGACTTGGTTATGCTTGTGCCTATGCTGGTGGTGTTGATCGATCCACTTTAAAAGCTTTAAAAATAGCAGCAGGATCTTATGATTTGGTTTTGGCTCAAGCAGCAGCTATAGCCGCTAAGTCACGTCAACTACTTGGGAACCCATCTATATATACAGAATTGGCTTGTCAAGTTTTCTGCGGGATGGAAGCAGAGGCTGCTGCTGAGAGTATAGACAAAATATTAGAAAATCTCTCTACTAACACCGCAACATCAGAGCCAGAAAGCTGGCAACCCTACCGTATACATTTAATGCATCAGAGTAGAGTTGCTCTATTGGCTTGAAGATAGGGAATCGGGCATCTGAGATTGGGGAAGGTAGGCTCTAAGGAGTAACGGGGTTGGTTTTGGAAATAAAGATTAAGTACTTAGACAGAACTAATAACACACATTGTTTTCCTGTTAAGAGTCTCCATCAATGAATTTAATTTTGTTCAACTACTTAAGAGTGTAAACGGGAGAAAAAAATGACGCAGACAGAAGGGATATTAGAGAAAACCCAAATGGATAGAATGGACCCTTGGCTTGCTTCATTATTGAAAGCAAGAGAAGTACGCGGAATTCAAGCATTTGATCCTGCAAAAAAGAAACGATTTGTCAAGGTACGACGGACTCTGCTAGGAATCAACGAGCTAGTTGCTAGTGGTGAACAACCAGAGGCAATTTTAGCTAAACTGAAGGCAATGGAGCCTGAGTTACTTGGATTTGCGCTAGAAGGGGTAGGGATGGCGCTCGCCAAGCAGGATATTATTACACCTGGTGAATTAAACCGAGTAGAGGCTTTTGTCACAGGCACGAGTGTAGCTTACCAAATTATGGTTTTCTTAGGGGTGGGTGTGCTGCTAGCAACAGAGCAACTGCCACTCGATCCATTCATCACATCCTATTTAGAGCCATTTAACCCTTTACGGGTTTGGGCGATCGCTGATGGCTATGGCTTTCAATGTGGTATGCTTCACTGGCAAGAATATCTGTATGGTCAACCAAGACCTGAATACTTCTCTGGTTATATTGGTCGCATTTTTGACCAGGGATTAGGCCGTAGTATTTGGGTAATAGATATTGGTGATGTCGCTCATATTCAAGAAACGATTGCAACTTTCTCTGCTACCAGACAGCCTGATCTGTGGTGTGGGATTGGCTATGCGTGTAGTTCTATTGGTGGCGTGCAACGTGAAACTTTAGAAGCTTTAGGAACCGCAGCCGGAGCTTATCTTCCAGCCTTAGCGCAAGGAGCGTCCTGTGCTGCTAAATTCCGGAGAATACTAGGCATCCCAGCAGCCCACGTGGAATTGGCTGATGCAATTCTATCTGAGCTAGCTACTAATGCAGCAGGACATACAGAGCTAGTTCGGGAAGATCTGCCGAATATTGGAGCAACACCAGTTGAGTCTCTTTGGCATAACTATCGAACGTATCTCATCTGTAACTAAGTTGTTAATTCTCTCAACATTGTAAGGATCTGAATTAGAAATTTCATACTTTGAAACTGACAAGAGGACAGTCATGAATACTACCGATCGACCACTTGAAACAGTCATGAATACTACCGATCGACCACTTGAAACAGTCATGAATACTACCGATCGACCACTTGAAACAGTCATGAATACTACCGATCGAGTACTTGAATATGATGTTGTTATTATGGGAGCAGGATATGCAGGTGTCTGTCAAGCTCGTCATTTACTGCTCAAAATCCCTAATATCCGACTTGCCATAGTCGATCCACGTCCCGAAAAGCCTTCTAAACCAGACCACAGACCAGGTGAATCAACCCTTGAAGCGGCCTCTGCATTTCTCTTCAGTGAGTTAGGACTCCATGAATATCTACTCGAGCATCATCCCCATAAAGCAGGTCTTAATTGGCATTGGGCAAAAGATGTAGACAAGACAGATTCAATGAATGACTACTATCACATTTGGGTTAACCGACAACTAGCCATTCCATCTTTTCATTTGAATCGCTGTAAGTTTGATCGAGATCTGCTTGAGATGAACAAACAGATGGGGGCACACTTCTATAATGGCCGTGTTGTTGATGTGGAGCTAACTTCAGGAGATGAGTACAATACTGTTAAGGTTAAACTCCAGGATGATTATATAGAGTTAAAAGCAAAACACTTAGTTGATGCAGCAGGTCGGAAGTTTATCATTGGACGCAAAACTGACAACCTCTTATTGCGTCCGGAAGAGCTACATTTTAATATTAAGCCAAGTGCAGCATGGGTATTAGTCAAGAATGTAGATCGCACTATATTTGACAAAGGATTGTATTCAACAGAGAGCCTAGCCAGTCGTTACTATGCCACTAATCATTGGATGGGGAAAGGTCACTGGTTATGGATGATTCCAACTGACACACAGACAATGGAGTTATCTGTCGGACTGATTCATCATCAAGAAATTATTCCATCTGAACTGGTAAACACAAAAGATAAGTTCTATGCATTCGTAAAGGCTAACCACAATATACTTTACCAACTCCTCAAGAGTGGTGAGCATGTTGAGTTTAATTACTGGCCTAGGATCGCTCACACAAGTAAAAAGCTATTTTCTCCTGACAATTGGTACGTCATTGGAGATGCAGCCAGCAACTTCGACGCGCTCTTTAGTACCGGAACAACAATGTCTTGCGTAGCGATTGAGTCCGTTACTGAGATTATACGTGCAAAGTTGGCAAATGAAATAGACGCTCAAAAGAAACAGGAGACTTACAACCGCTTCAATATCACGTTTGCTCGCTTTTTTAACATGGCTGTCAGCAGTCAGGAAAAGCAAGTTGGCAACGCTAGCATCATGAGTTGGCGTCTCTATAGCAGCTATATGATATGGTTTAACACATTAGTACCAATGTACGTTGGTAAGTGGCATTTAAACTTACGTTTTTCCCACTTGATTGTGACATTTCTCGAAAATAGTATAAGCTTTTTGGTAGATCTGTACAAACAGCTTACCTATTTGGCTGAACGGGAAACTAATATCGGTTTCATGGACCAGCTGCGAGCCGACCAGTTGCTCTGGGGTTACCATCCAGATAAATCCTTCGATAGCTTTCTGGAAAATGCAAAATTAGAGCCTGGGAAACTTAATGTTTTTGCGGGAATCAAAGCTTTTTGTTTCTATATGGTCATTTGGTTCATTTTGTTGCAATGGAAAGGATTTGGTCTACTAGGCTTGTTAAAACCCCGCAACATTTTCCACATCGTACGTCTGCTGATAACATGGGTGATAATGTCAGTCGCAGAAATATTGTACAAACTCGAGCTTCAGGGTCAGCCCACAAATAGTATTGTTGCTAAGACACGGGAAGAGTTCAAGAGTTATCGCTATCAATCTAGACTACGCGATTGGGTTGGTACAAATGAGATTTCCACGGCTCGAAACAATTAAGTTAAGGCTAACTCGTTAGAGCTGTCATATGTTATTGGTAACGCTAAAAAGAGTGATTGTTTTGTAATAAATCACGACCGATAGTGGATTGCGTTTTTGCTTTTGAGGAAATACATAAAGTCTTGGTATAAAAAGCAAAGAGTGCATACTTCGGTAAAATTTGTCCTTGCTTTTAGCTAGAGGAGTATAGACGCAACAAAAAAATGCCTGCTTTTTTTCACTGCAAGTATGTAACTTGGTCAATTCAAAACTTCCTACTAAGAAAATTCAAGAGGAATGTATGACAACTATCGCTATAAAAATTCCAGATGAGCGCGTACAGACTATTAATTATACAGTTACCCGCGTAATTGTATCCTCAGAAAAGCCATTTCAAGAAGTGATCGAGGCGATCGAGTCTATACTTGGCGACGGTAAATACAGCGTCTTTGAAGAACTTGTTGATGCTAAAGCTCCTTTTGAGCAGGTCGAAAGTGTAGTCGAATCGATGTTGGGTCAAAGCGGTTTCATGAAACTTGCTGTGTTCAACACAGGTGGACTTTTGTCCCTCATGGGTAAGGCTAAGAATGTCAAACTGTATTTGCTTGGCAACCCACTAATCGCAAACCAAATGATTGAACACAATCCTGTGGTTGGTCTTTACGTTCCTCCAAGATTGCTTGTGTACGACGATTATGAAGGTAAGACTCATATTACTTATGACAAGCTATCGTCGATATTATCTCAATTTGACAACGAATTTATATTGAAAGTATCGCAAAAGCTTGATCAGCGCTTCCAAGAAATAGCTGTAGCTATTGCTTGAAACTTAGATTATTAACTCTTTTGACTTGAAAGCTGTCAGACCACTAAAATCTCAATTCCTATATTTGTAAGCGATCGCCATAGTTAGAAGCTAGCTAAATTAGAGCGATCGCTTTTCTCAAATTAAAAGGCATACAAAATAAACATCTCCAAAATAGTATATTTTGTGGTAAAAGAACGTCAATAGAAGTTTTTTGACACCAAAATATGAGTAACGTACTAAATCACATAGAGGAGAATCCTCAAGAAACCAAGCAATTAATAGGGATGGAGTATGAACAGCTACAACAATTAATCCAAAATGTCGAACGATTACACAATGAAAAAAGAGCCGCCTTAGAATCGGAGAAAATTAGAATTATTGCTGGTGGTGGAGGTCGTAAA
>JAESGT010000128.1_pt1 | contig 17211 bp, 21 predicted proteins | sample 9266261 | NCBI WGS metagenome assembly JAESGT01 (sample SAMN15741584, study PRJNA653494) | algae metagenome | isolation source: Pelatocladus maniniholoensis HA4357-MV3 and co-occurring heterotrophs from... | place: USA: Maniniholo cave near Haena, Hawaii | collected 2009-07-28 | reverse complement strand
TTCAGCAACATAGATATTATCCATGTTCCCAAGCCATTGGTGATTAGCGATCGCCTGATTGAGAAGTATGACCTTTTTGATGAGCTTATACACACGTTTAAGCTACTTTGTCAATGCGTAAGTCCTAGTGGTTACGGAGCTTCAGTTGTGGCAATGGTGGCGCTACTGAGTGGAGTCTACCGCAATAGTCAGCGCATGGTACAAACGGCTCTGGCTGACTTGTTTAGAATCTCAATATCATTGGGAACTGTAAATACACTTCGGCTAGAAGCAAGCTATGCATTAGCAAAAAGCGTGGGTGAGAACTTTAGAGGTATTTTAAACTCAGACCGACACGGTGCGTACAACTGGGTAGACTTAGAACGTCGGCAATTATGTTGGGCACATCTGCGACGGGAGTTTATCAAAATCTCGGAACGTCCTGGGGTTTGCAAAGAATTGGGAACAGCACTTGTTAAACAACAAGAAAAGTTGTTTGAGTTATGGCATCGAGTCCGAGATGGTACTTTAACTCGTTGCGATTTTGTCAAGTTGGCTTCTGGTATTCGCCTCGAAATTAAGGCGACTTTACAGGAGGCTGCCGACTACTCCATTGGTACACGTGAAAAAACTGCTCTGGCAAAAACAGTCCGCACTTGCCGTCAACTACTCAAAGTTGAGTCTGCAATGTGGTTGTTTGTGACAACCGAAGATGTGGAACCAACGAATAATGCTGCTGAAAGAGCTATTCGTCCTGCTGTAATATGGCGACGCACCAGTTTTGGTTCTCAAACTCAGGCTGGAAGTCTTTTTGTTGCTCGGATGTTGACTGTTGTTACTACCCTCAAGTCTCAACGACGTAACCTCCTGGAGTTTATGACACAGGCTGTTGTCGCTGCTCGCGAGGGTACACCTGCTCCTTCTTTACTTCCAGAAACTACTAATTCCTCTGGAGAAGAAGACTTGTTGAAAGCTGCTTAATTTTATTGCTGAATTATTTGATTCAATACAGAAGGTCTTTGCGTTTTTTTGCATCCCCTGAACGGTTACAGTCTAAGATTGTATGAATGGCAAGAACAGAATGCCAATAATTTCAATTATGAACTACAGAAACTACATCACGATCGAACCAAATAAACGCGGTGGTAAGCCTTGTGTACGTGGCTTGCGAATTACGGTTTATGAAGTGCTTGAATACCTAGCTTCCGAGATGACCGAAGCAGAAATTCTCGATGATTTTCCCGATCTGACACGAGAAGATTTAAAAGCCTGTATTGCTTATGCTGCTGACCGTGAGCGTCGGTTTATGACTGCTCCATTATCCGTATGAAATTACTGTTTGATGAAAACTTATCGCCTAAATTGCCGAACCGTTTGAGTGATCTTTTTCCAGACTCGCTTCACGTTCGAGATGTGGGCATGAAAGCGACAATCGACCCAATAGTTTGGGATTATGCATTCATACAATGATTTGATGATTGTCTCCAAAGATGCTGACATGCACGATCTGAGCTTAGTATTTGGAAATCCACCAAAAGTCATTTGGCTTCGACTTGGAAACTGTTCGACATTACAAGTTGAGAATTTGCTGCGTCGGGAGTTTAGCGCGATCAAATTATTTTATGAAGATGAAAATTTATCGCTGCTTGCTTTATCATAATGTAGAGTTATTACCTAATAGTACTGTTGAATAATCAATAATACCACCATAGTAAAGCGATTGCTCTCATCATTCCCCAAGAGCGATCGCTAACGCCTAAGTCCAATGTATATGTTTAGAACGAAAAGCTCTATCCCAATCGTTGGCAATGACTTCCATCATGTTGATCATGCCTTCATAGCCAAAATATGGCTTGTCAAGATAAGTTTCTCTGTTAGTCGGACTAAATACATCAAAAGCAATTTTAATTCCCAACTCCTCTGCCATGTATTTTTCCCATGCCGAGCCAAGAACAGCATCAGTATCAACCTCTGTCAAAGCTTGTTTAATCTGATACCCATCAGCAGAAAATACCAAGCGAGGAGAAATACCCATACTTTGCAGTTCTTGCTCCAGAATTGAACGAGATTCACGCATTGTCGAGCGAAATAACAAGACTTCTGGAATCATCTCCAACTCTTCAAACAGCATTCTCACTAGTCCAATGCCAAGCGTGCCATCCGCAGATACCGCACCCGGATTTCTCACAAGCAGTAAAAAATCAATTTACATGACCTGATGTGAGTCATCCCAATTAAACGACTATTTTGCGCCAGGACAATGTTCCAGTCGGTTTAATGTACTTTTTCCCGCCAATATTGCAGGCTCATCCTCTATTCCAATTGTTTTTAAGACTGCTAGAGCAAACATCGGGTCATGACGTAATTCTTCGTGATCATTCAAGTCTTCATACCCCATGACCAGCCCGTATATTCGTTGTTTAATTAAACTCTCTATTGAATGGTCAATTCGATTTGGCTGACGGTAGTCTTGGAAAGACTGTGCAAACTGTGATGTGATTTGCAGTTTTCTATCTATTTCAGCAATTAAGCTCAATCCTGCATCTGATGTTACCGTCCCCCCCTGGAAATTAACTACGATGGGGCGCGACTTTTCAACTGAGAATTTGAACTGTTTTGGTGTACGATCTGTAAATACTGGGGTCATACTCTATAGCTGCTTAAATGCTTATCCTATATACATTTTCGCAGTTTTTGACCTCAATATTCGCCGGCCCCATTAGCTTGTGGGATGCTCCCTACGGGTGTGCCAGCTTTATCAAGCAAACCAGTGATATTGCCGCAGACAAGTTAATGCGTTTGCGCTCAAATCGACTGTTGTATGGTGCGCCCCCACCTTATAACGGCACTGGTCGTCCTCGCATTCATGGTGATAAATTTAAACTCAATGATTCGTCTACATGGTGGACACCTGACCAAACTATCGAGGTCAACGACACAAAAATAGGGCGATTATCTATCCGTGTGTGGTGTCATCTTCATTTTCAACAGTCCAAAGACCACTCCATGAATTTGATTCAAATTCAGCGCTTAGATGAATTTGGTGTGCCAAAAAACAAGGCTTTATGGTTGGCGTGGGTAGGACTTAAGATGCCTGCTTTATCGCATTTGGCTTGGGAAAAAGAGGAGGGATTGGTTCGAGATATCCCGACCAGCCCACGAATAAATCAGGGGGTTTTAATCCCTCCTCTTTTTCTTTTTTTCGCCTCGTTATCCTCATTTTGGCAGCTTTACTGCCGACGATTTGCCATTGACCACTGGTATCGTTTTGCCAAAGGGCGCTTGCATTGGACTTTGCCGCAACTGAGTACTCCAGAGCAGTGTCAGAGGTGGAGCGATCTTTTACCCCTGATGACTTGGCAACTTTGGCTCGCACATGCGATAGTGCATGACAATCCTTTGCCTTGGCAGAAAAAACAGTCCAAGTTGTCCCCTGGACGGGTAGCTCAGTCAATGGCAGCAGTTTTCGCCGCGATTGGTACACCTTCTATTGAACCCAAACCCCGTGGAAAGTCTCCTGGCTGGCCTGCCGGCAAACTTCGCCTGCGTAGAATTCGTTATGCTACAGTCAAAAAAAGTACTGCCAAACCGAAAAAAGAACAGCCACAGTCCGCTTGACATTTAGTTTTTCTGCTTTGAGATGTGTAACTTGTCTACTCACTGCTGCTGGGTCATTTTGTCATGCTTTAGTCTAAACTCCAGTAGAATACTTCTGGAAAAAAATCTTCTTACGACACTGGAAGAAGCGTCTGGAAGAAGACCAGCTCTATATTCCTTTGAACCACTGATGGAACTTGTAAGAGTTTAGTAGAAAATGTGTCTAACAATCACGCTGCACCGGAACGGCTCAATGTAGTCGGTTGTCTGCAAAGGTTATCTGCCTAGATTGAAGCTCTGAGAAAATGATTGATGGGATAATGCCACGGAAGCCTTTTGTAGCGACTGTAACAAGAGGCTTTGAGTAGGATGCTTGTCAAACGGATAATCCATTGCTATATTGTAGATACTCTGTATATACTTTGATTTGAAAAAAGCAGAGTATGCAGATCTGTTTCGCTAGATGGAGATTCAGACTATGGTTACGACTGTTGCAAAGTGGGGGAACAGTCTTGCTATTCGTATTCCGCAGAATTTAGCCAAAGAGATCCATTTAACCGAAGGATCTGAGATAGATCTTGGCGTAGTAGATGGAACTCTAGTAATAAAGCCCAGAAACCAAAAGCGTTACTCACTGGATGAGCTGATCAAGGAAATCACACCGGAGAATCTCCACGCTGAGATTGATAGTGGAATAGCGGTGGGGAATGAAGTTTGGTAGCACAAGCAATATATATTCCGAGCCGGGGAGACATCGTTTATCTGGACTTTGATCCAACCAAAGGGCATGAGCAGAGAGGGCATAGACCTGCTTTTGTGATCTCGCCTCTTGGTTATAACGAGAGAAGCTCTCTGGCTTTGTTTATGCCGATTACGAAACAACAAAAAGGATATCCTTTTGAGGTTCTCTTGCCATCTGGATTGAAGATCCAGGGGGTTATTCTTTCAGATCAGATCAAATGCTTAGACTGGAAGGCTCGTGTTATTCAATTTGTCGAGGTTGCACCGGAAAGTGTGATTGAGGAAGTACAAGCCAAAATCAAGCCGTTGTTGCTGTAAAAATCATTGAGCATTTGTCAGGCGTCCAACAACTGCGCTGCACTCGAACACCTAATATGGTCGGTTGAGTTGTAAAGGTTATCTGCGTCCGGTGAAAGCGAACGTTACCGCGATCGCAAAAAGTATCTACCAAAGGCGATCGCAAATCAGGATTTTTAGCCCAGAATATCGATGAGGTTTCCGGAACTATCTGAATCAAGTATAGGAACAATGATGGTTGAGCAACGTTGTATGATAATTGCTAACTTTTCCACCACACGCGTTGAGGTATCATGGCCTTGGATGGCTATGTAAGAATAGAGAAGTCACACGTTTTTCTCAGTCCTATGGCTACAGTAGACCTGTTTCCAACGTTAAGAAGTTTATCTCGCGCAGATAAATTGAAAGTACTGTATGGCGATCGCGTCATCACAAAAAGGTTATCACTGTTGTTGCCAAAGCGAACTGACAAGTCAGCGCTTGCGCTATCACCGATCAAAATGACTTGGAATAGTAGCTGTAACGACAATTTGTAACTACAATGGGATATTGTAGCTGTCGTTCAGTTATGGAATATAAATGGGATGAAGCAAAACGTCTTGCTAATCTTCGTAAACATGGCATTGATTTTACCGATGTTCCAGCTGTATTTGATGGCGATATCCTAACGGTTGAGGACGATCGCTACAGTTATGGAGAGCAGCGTTTTGTCACATTCGGTTTGTTGCAAGGGCGAGTTATTGCCGTTGTCCATACAGAACGTGAGGATTGTACCCGTATTATTTCTGCAAGAAAGGCAACGAAATATGAACAACGAACCTACTTCGAGCAACTCTCAAACTGATTGGCAACGACTGGATGCAATGAGCGATGAAGATATTGATTTATCAGAATGCCCAGAGATTACACCGTCCATGTTTGCTAAGGCAGTTGTGAGACGGGGTTTACCTGCTACAAAAACCAAGTCTCAAGTTACACTTCGCATCGATAGCGATGTATTGGAGTGGTTTAAGTCCCAAGGGCGAGGCTATCAAACACAAATCAATCAATTGCTACGAGCGTATATGGAGGCACACCAATAACAGGCAGGTTGATATTAGAACTCTTGCAAAAGTGTTTTGTGGTATAACAAAAAGTTTGGCAATTTGCGATTAGGACTTTGAGGAGCAGTGAAAATAGAGAAAGCCAAACAGCTTACTGCAAAAAAATTTAAGCGAATGACTGGAGTAAGCCGTCAAACCTTTAAGTTAATGGTTGATGTAGTGAAAGCTTCGGAAACAAAGAAAAAGAAGCCAGGTCGCCGCCCTAAACTAATTATTGAAGACCAAGTTTTAATGGTTATTCAGTACTGGAGAGAGTACCGTACTTATTATCATATTGGATTAGACTGGGGGCTGTCAGAATCAGCAGTATGTCGGACAGTTTCTAAAATTGAAAACATTTTAATTAGTTCAAGAAAATTTAGTCTACCTGGTAAGAAAGAATTATTAAAGATGTCATCACAAGAAGATTTGGTTGTAATGGATGTGATTGCATGTTGACTGAAGAAAAAGAGGGAGGCTTGATACCCCTTTATTAATATATGGGCCAATTGAGCTACTCAATTGAAGCCTCCCTCTTTTTCCAAGTTCCGTCCCTTATGGAAAGTCCTATTGAAAAACCACAGAGAGGTCAAAAGAAATTTTTTAGTGGCAAACAAGGAGAGCATACTTTAAAAACGCAAGTAGTAGTCCGCCAAAAAAGTGGTCAAGTCATCTGCTTAGGGCATGGAAATGGGAGAATTCATGATTTTAGGCTATTCAAAACCAGTGGTTTAAGATTTGGAGAATTGCTCAAAGTCATAGCAGATAAGGGGTATCAAGGGATTAGTAAAATTCATAGATTGAGTGAAACACCGATTAAAAAGCCAAGAGGTAAGAAATTAACACAAGAACAGAAGAAATATAATCGAGAAATGAATCGATTAAGAATTGTTGTTGAACACGTTAACCGTCGCCTAAAAATCTTCAATATTTTGTCTAATCAATACCGAAATCGACATCGAAGATTTGGCTTAAGGTCTAATCTTATTGCTGGAATTTATAATTACGAATTAACCCTATAAATTGGATTAAAAAATAAAATTAATCAAAGATTTTCAGTAATTATTTAATTACTGAAAAGATGTTTGCTGCCAATTTATTTAGTTAGCGATCGCCAGATAAGACCTAATCGAAAAAAATGACATTTTGCCTGCCTATTTAACCAACCTTAAAAATACCGACACTCGCTTGCAATTGTTGGGAAATTTCAAAGGTTTTTTGGAGAGATTCGGAAAGTTGGCAAGATAAATGGTTGGTCACTTCAGAAACTTTAGCAATCTCTTTGATTAACTCGGTAATATCTTCAGAGGTTTGCACTTGAGATAGTGTCACAGTAGAAATTGACTGCACTAATTGATCAATTTCGCAACAGGCATTGAAAATATTAATAAAATTCTGCTTAGTATCTTGAACCAAACGAGTTTCTTCAACTACCTGCTCCCTACCCAATTCCATAGCTTTGACTACCTCGCTGATTTCAAATTGGATATTGGCAAGAACTGTTTCAATTTCTTGGGTCGCTGCGGCACTCTGAGCTGCTAATACGGCTACTTCTTGGGTAACAACGGCAAAAGCTTGGCCACCTTCATCTGCATGTGGACGGACGGCTTCTATCCCAGCATTGATCGCTAACAAGTTAGTTTGCATGGCAATCTTGTTAAGCGATGCCACTACACAATAAATCTCTTGGGTATATTTCCCAAGACGCTGGATCTTTTTAGTAGTTTGCTCAATCGTCTGTTGCAAACTCATACTATTTTCTACAGCGAGATCTATTGTCGTGCCTCCATTACAAGCAGTGCGGGCAACAGTTGCGGTTTGGTTAGCACTTTTGGCCACAGTTTGAATTGAAACCTTCATTTGCTCCAGGAAATCTAAGGTTTTGTTGATTTGCTCTGCCTGTTTGAGAGCTTCAATTGCAAGTTGATTGGGGACTCTAGAGTTTTCGGCAATCCCCGAATCTACTTCTACTTGGATAGCGACTTGTTTGACTTGAGTAACAATCTTTTGCAAGCTTTCCAACATAGAGTTGAAAAAATCAGCGACAGTACCAATTTCTCCAGTAGTAACTTCAGCACGCACTGTCAAGTCTCCTGTTGACGCTCCTTCAATATCCTCTTGCAGTCGCAGCAGTTGCAGTCGTTGTTTTTGTTGACGTTGCTGTTGAGAAACTATTTCTGCTGCTTTGCGCCCTTTTTCAGTTTGCTCTAAAAGATTGGCTCGCTCTAAAGCCAGTCCGACTGCTCTAGCGAATTGCTCACACAAATCTATTTCCGATTGCTGCCACAAACGAGGTTGGGAACACTGATGGACAATCAACAAACCTAACAGTTGATCCCCCAGCAGAATAGGTGCCACCAAATAGGCTTTGACTGCGAGTAGTTCAAGTTGTTCAATGTCACAGTCCGATAGACCAGCTTGGTAAATGTTGTTGATTGCCATGACACGACCTTGCTGATACTTTTCGAGATCATTTTGCAAACAGGAGTCATGGATTTCTACCCCGATAGCACTAGGCAAACCAGCAATTACTGATTCAGTAATTACGCTTCCAAGCCAATTATTGTCGAATTTATAGACGATTGTTCGCTCCGTCTTCAAGGCTTTTTGGATATCGTGAACCGCCAAATTGTAGATATCTTCACAATTAAGAATTCCAGACAATTGGATAGCAAAATCCTTCAGTGCCTGTGTCGCCTCTAGTAAACTTACGCGTTCTAAGGTCAATAACTTTAATTGCTCGGCTTCGTCTGTTTGTTTTTGTAGTAGATCTTGCAGTTGGTCTGCCATGTGGTTAATATTTGAACCCAAGACAGCGAGTTCGTCTTCGCCTTCTATAGCGATTCGGGTATTAAGATTACCTTGACCCAATTCATTCACCGCTGTAGTAGCAGCTAGAATTACCTGCGTTAGGCGGTTAGCAAGAATTGCTACAATTCCACCTACCAGCAATGCTGTTACGACCGTCCCCATCTGTAATAACAGCAATAATCGTCTCTGCCTCGCCAATAAAATTTTTGTATGCGTATAATTAGCTTTATCTTGGTTAGTGTTAATAATTTTTTGTGCAACCAATTGGTTCATCAAGTAATGGCTGAGACTCCCAACTCCTAATACTGGCAAGGTGCTAACAGTAAAAGCAAACACGAGTACTTTGGTGCGTAAGCTTAACCGCCTTATACATGAAATTACACCGCTGATGCAGGGATTCTGGAAGTCTTTTTTACGTTCTATCAGAGCATTCGTTTCAGACGAAACTACAAATTTACTAGCTTGAAAATCAGCGTTTTTGGCTGAACTATTTTTCTCTACATCAATTTTCTTAACCATTCGTTTCTAATCATGAGTTTGTAGACACACATTAAAATTTTGACTCAAAAGCCTTCAACTACTAAATACAATGTATGATAGGTTGGTAGTCCAGCATGATTAATACTTTCAGCGCAAAAGCGGCACAAAACCTGAACGTTCGATGAACTGCTGACCTTCCTTAGACAGCAACATATTGGTATAGGCAACTCCAGCCTGTTCGTCGATTCTGCCGTCCCGGCGAATAGCAATAAACAAGCGGCGGCTTATAGGGTAAGTACCGTCCTGGATTGCGGCAGTGTTTATTTGTTTTCCATTATCTATAAAGGGTTGCACATACTTCTGAGAATTGCCTTTAGCTAGAGCGATGATGCGAATGGATTTTTGACCCAAAATTGGTCCACTTCCTCCAAAGGAAATTCCACCAGGAGTTGAAGAAACCTTACGAACACATTCAGTATAATCACGAATATACTGTACATTCGGACTGACTTTATCAACTTCTGGACCTAGAAGCACATGCAATAAAGTGGCAACCTTTGGTCTTGCGAAAGGTACAATCGGTAAATCTGGTCCTCCGACCTGCTTCCAATTTGTGATTTTACCCTTATAAATGTCTTGGAGTTGAATCACTGAGATTCCAGGGACATACACATCTGGATGAGTAAAGACGACAATTGCGTCGATAGCCACTGGCACCTGCTCCAAGCTAAAGCCACGCTCTTTAGCTTTGCTGTATTCAGTATCTGTAAGAGGTAAAGCAATCTGAGCAAAGCTTAATTCACCATTAAGCAGCATAGTCAGACTCTGACTGTTACCAGGTTTACCAAATCTAGGTTCAGTGTAGACTAAGCGAAAATGTGGGTGAGTTCGGGTCATAGCCTCATGTGTACCGCTAGCAGTTATAGATGCAAAGAGGACAGCCCCACCATAGTTAAATATTCCTGTAGGCACATTCGGAACTTTCTTAAAGGAATTGTAGAGTCGGATGTCGGAAGAACTGTTGCCTAAAGGACTGTTTAAACTGTTGGAGTTTGTTAGAGATTTAACTTGCTGCCAAAAAAAATAGCCTCCTACGCTAAAAGGCAACAATATCAAGGCTAGACCAAGCCAAGTAACGTAAGGTGGCAATTTAGATTTATTAGCTCTGTCGTTAGTGGGTATAGAGGCAATCACAAGGAACTTGTTACATTTCTGGCAGTGTGTAGCATCAAGAGGATTTGCATGGCTGCACCGACTACAGATCAAGTTTCCTTTAGCATTAGATTTGTTAGTATTCATCACAACTTCCGTAATTTCTATGACCAGTACAGCAGAAACAGCATTGCTGCGCTGATACAAAAGAGGACATTGAGCAGATGCATCTCCACACTAATTTTTTTAGCCAGATAACCCTAACTGCTATAATTAAGGCTTTTTCTAAGTCATAAATGCGCTTTATAAAATTAGCCAAATTCCAGCTACTTAACTCAATTTAATATATCAGTGTACGATCAAGTTGATCTTAAGAATTTTTTATCATTACCTAAGCTCGACTTTTTTTGAGAAAATGAGGAGCCAAGAGGAAGAAAGATAAGCATGGGAAAATAGGAAATAAAACCAGTGGCAGTGTGCATCTATGCCCATGAGCCTAAACTTACCCGGCGATTTTTATGGGCTAGAGAGCCGGTCTACTAATATATCTTGACAAAAACTGAATTATGTGGGTTAGGACGGAACACTTATTTTGGGTAAAATATTTTGGTCTGATTTTTAGCGATCGCATAAAAACGGAACACTAAAATGCCCAATTTTTACAACACACATATCTTGCGTTTTAGGTCAAGCACTTCTACTGGACTGGCTCTCTAGCACTTTTTCAATGTCCCATGAATCCTTTGAGATAGTAAGGCATCTGCAAATAAAAAAAATCCCAGCCTTGGCAGCAAGGCTGGGATTTTTTTTAACGGCTCCTCCCTAAAAGTACTTCGCCCTTTGTTTGAACGTTTGCGGGACATTGCTGTTTATGCTGCGTAAAAAGTTGTTCTTGTCGTATATCGTTGAAAGCATTCTAACAGTGCTAATATATCTGGCATGGGCTTTCTGTCGTGATTGAGTTGTCGTTGTGGTAAACAATAACTCTACTACCCAAAGCCCTCTTTATTTTGGCGAAGGTATTGATAGACGAGAGTTTATTTGTTCAATCTAGTCTCGCTAGCCCCGCCTAACTTCTCGATAGCTAGGGTAATAGGCTTGCGGTCTATCAGCTGATTTAGGTCAGGTTTTTTGCCTTTTAGTAACCCTAGCAGCTTCATCTTGGAAATTGTATAGGTCAGCCGTTTTTCGTCTATGCCATCATTAACAGGGAAGACCTTGTTTTTCCTCAGCAGCACATCGTAAGTCTTGTCAAGTACACTGGTGTCGAAGCCAGTGATTTTGGCAGCAATCTTGACCGTATCGGCTTTGTTTTGGTACATAAATCTATGCGCTTGAATCAAGGCAGTGAGATAGCGCACAGCAAGATCGGAGTTTCTAGCTAGCCAGTCTTTTTTTACTATGTAAGAACCATAGAAATATTCTGGCTCGACTGCATTTAGGTTGACAAGTACATGAAATCTTGAATCGCGATTCAGTATCTCAAAAACTTGCTCTGTCTGGAGTATGGCAGAGTCTATCTGTCCAGTAACCAGCGCCTGAATGTAAGATGGTGGGGAGATCGGAATATATTTTACGTCTTGGGGTGTCAATTTGGCGCTCTGGAGTACCATGCGGGTCATGACCTCGCGAAATGCGCCGAGATCCTGGACGCCAACGTTCCTGCTACGCAGATCCGCTACCGACTTAATTGTTTTGGGCGTGACCATCGAAACAGTGAGTCGGTTAGCGTAAGTGCCTATAATCACTACGTTAGCACCTGCCGATGCAGCGTTAGTGACTGGCTCAATACTAGCTCCACCGATATCAACATCGTTAGCAACCACCGCTTGTACAACTTTCACCGCCGAATCTAAGTTTTTGATGGTAACGTTCAAACCTTGTTGCTTGAAGAATCCCATCTCCTGAGCAATCGCCATATCAACGTTTGCAAAGCTGGTTTTCCCTGTTGGCAAACCAATCTCGATTGCTGTTGCTGTGAGTGCAGGTTCTGACTTAGTAGCGTTTCCAAAGGGTGTATTCTCACATGCGATGGTAAATACCGCAGAAAGTATAATGAGTACGATGAATACAGAAACTACTCGTAGCCGTCGTTGCATATTAGCCTCCTATTTATGCCGATAACGCCAAGGTGAAATGCGTACTTCTGCTACTTCCAGTAATCCAGTACTAACAATGCCAATCGCCATTAGCACAACGACAGGCACAAAGACGCGTGCAGTCTGAAATGAATGGGCATTAGAAACAATCAGGTATCCCAACCCTGAAATAGCAGTGTAGAACTCGGCAACGATGACGGCAACCAGTGCCCGACCTATCGCCAGACGAATTCCGGTCATAATGAAAGGCAATGATGATGGAACTACTAAATCGATCCAGAGTCGATATTCTGTTGAGCAAAACGAGCGTGCAACCTCAATTAACTGAGGGTCAACTTCGCGCACGCCGCGCATTGTATTGATTAGTACTGGAAATATGCTGAATAGCATTACCACAACTACTTTTGCAGATGTGCCAAACCCGAACCATAAAACAAGGATTGGTACCAGGGCAACCATAGGAGTGACGTACAGTGCCGTAATTGGGATATCTAACAGTGCAGCTGCCACCGTACTCCGACCGATGAGTAAGCCTAACGCAATGCCGCCGAGTATGCCAAGTATGAACCCTATGGCGAGTACACTTATGCTCTGACTTAAAGCCACTAGGAGCGTACCGTCAGCGATCATATCTATCGCAGCCTGGACAATGGCGGTTGGATAGGTAAAAAGGATTGGATTGGTATTTCGACCATACCATTCCCAAAGTAGAAAAATCACGATCAGTGAGATACCACGGAGCCATCCTATAAAATGGTGTTGCTTCAGGCAGGCATCAGCACGCTGGGAAGCCTTACGTCGGTACAAGGCAACCTTAGTTGGGTTGGAATTAGCTGCTGACGTCTTCAATCTCATTGTTCTTTAACTAATCGTGGGGTAATTTTTGATTTGGTAAGGCACATTACCACTACCATGTAGGGCTTCCCATATCTGGTTACGTAGCTGTGGATATGCGGCGTGAAACCGGAGATTTTGGGGAGTGCGTGGACGAGGTATCGGCACGTTCAGATCCAAGCATAATTGCCCTGTACTGCCCAGCACAACAATTCGATCGCCTAGTAAGATTGCTTCATCAAGATCGTGTGTTACTAGAATAGCTGTAGTCTGGCGACGCTGTGGGTCTTCCCATAGACGTATCAGTTCACCTTGGAGCATTTCGCGTGTAATTGCATCAACTGCACTAAATGGCTCATCAAGCAGGAGTACTTCGGGTTGCACTGCTAAGGCACGTGCAATGCCAACACGCTGTTGCATCCCGCCGGAGAGTTCATAGGGGTAGCACTGTGCAAACTCAGCCAAGCCCATGACTTCAAGTAGACGCATGGCGATGCCGTTCTCATCACGCCGACCCTGGACTGACAACCCATACTCTATGTTCGCTCGCACAGTTTTCCAAGGAAAAAGACCAAAATGTTGGAAAATCATTGCTATCCGAGAGGTAGGGCGGGTAATTGCAGCACCATCAAGGAGAATTCGACCACGAGATAGTGGCATCAAACCTGCCACCGCTCGAAGTAGGGTAGTTTTGCCACAGCCTGATGGTCCAACAATGCAGAGCAAGTCATGTTCCTGTAATGCCAGCGAAATATCTTGCACCACCAACCGTTTGCCAAAGGTGATCGCCACATGCTCAAGGAGTATCTTGGGAGTGTGTAAACTCATGCCTCATTCTTTCTGTTATGGTTGGCATCAGACGCATACTATCTGAAATCTACTGGAGTACAGCAACCGAAGACTTGTCTAATTGTTGATAAGTTTACTAAACTTAGTAAAAACCCTCTGTCTGAACGGAAATTTGTCATCCATAAGGTAGAGACAATTCGAGTATTCACTGATGTTTGTGAACTTTTTGGTAGGATGCTTATCATAATTAATCGTAAGTTGTACACCTGAAGAAATGAGGATGTCCTTACTCCCAACTGTTTGGCAAAACATGTATTCTTGAGAACGTTATTGTGACGTGGCAGAGATATTACTTGCTTGGATTAACCAGGTTTATGGGGTTGTATTAAACTGTTCTGAGGTCATACGGTGATAGTAAAATTATTTAAAGGTCAATCAAAGGATAAATACTTCTTTTTTCAATAAAATAACTACTAGTAAATTTTACACGCAGCGTATTAATAGCAGAAGATTTACCAATTTCAAGTAGTAAATAACTTAAAATTGTTAAGTGTAATTAAGAGTTGCTTGGCAATTCAATAATTCTTGATCTACATATACCATATAGCAGACATAGTTAAACATTTACATAAATTTACTTCTAACATTACTTTTATATTTCTTATCTAATGACTCAATCACGAAACTTCTTAAATTTACCATCTGGAAGATAGTATGCTTATCTTATTTAAGTAGGGCAAGCCCACGTGTAACTCGTTCCTAAGTCAATACATAACTTAGGGTGAGAACGCCAGCCCTTTCAACCCGAACAAATGAACTAATAAGAAAAAAGTTAGGGGTCAACGCCTCAAACTCGCTCCGCAAGCCTCTTTGGCAATTTGTACCCAGTAAGAACGAAACGAAAAAGGTTGAAAGTCACTCTGGACAGCTCTGTTCACGTTTTCGTTGTTCTTCTTCATGACATTTTTTAGCAGAATTCACAAGGTCGGTAAATTGCTCATAACTAATTCCCAAGAGTTGCTTGGTACGCAAGGGATATTTCTGTATATAATCGAAAGTACTAATCATTTAATTAAGTGGAGGTAGAGGGTCAATTTTACTTTCTACCATTTTTTGTACCCAAATCATATTCCGGACGTGTCTAATAATTGTGAGCTTAACGAACCGTATTGGTATATAACTACTTTTCAACACGTCTGTAACACTACCTCTATTCGTGCAACAACGCCATGACTATCTACTTTTTTATTCATGATTAGGTTTGTACAATCATCTTCAACCTGAGTCTCAATCAACTAAAAGGAATCAATAAAAATGAGTGTTTCATTTGATCGCGTTTCTGATATCTACGATGCAACACGTGGACTACCAGCTAGTATTTCTGAACAAGTTACTGACACTATCCTCAATCTAACTTCAGCAACACCGGATACCAAGTTCTTTGAAACTGGTATTGGCACTGGCAGAATAGCTTTACCCATTGTCCAAAGAGGCTATTCCTATACTGGTGTAGATATTTCAAAAAAAATGCTAGCTGAACTGCACCGAAAGTTAGAGGGTATATCCCACCGACTAACAACGGTAAAAGCAGATGCAACTTCTCTACCATTTGCAGATAACTCTTTTGATGTGGCACTTACAATTCATGTGTTTCATCTTATTTCTAATTGGCAGCAAGCACTAGCAGAAATCTGTCGAGTCTTAAAGTCGGGAGGTATTTACCTCTACAGTCACTTTAATATGGACATTAACAATGTTGATCAGGATATAAATCAAGATAAGTTTGATTTTGAGCAAAAATTGCAAGCTATCATGGCCGACTATGGTTATTCTTTACCATGCTATGGTGCAACCGAACAAGAGGTTTTGGACATTTTGCATGAACAAGGAGCAACTTTAGAAACAGTTGTAGCAGCTAGATGGCAATTTGAATTGACTGTAGGCAAATTGCTCGAACATCATCAAAACAAGGTTTATCGCCATACTTGGCATCTTCGAGATGACATTTTTGCTCGTGTTATTCAAGATTTGCGCTCTTGGTCTTTGCAACGCTACGGCTCTCTAGACTATGATTTATCTGGTGAAAGAAAGTTCAAAATAGTTGTAGTACGCAACTGGGCTTGATGATCGCTATTAGCCCTCTTCTATCACTCTTGCAAGTGAATAATATAAGCCACCAGTGAAAGCAGTGATAGCTTGTTCTAGATACTCTGGACTATCATCTTTAATGTAGTCACTATAAGTGGCTCCCAAATTAATTTGTGTACTTGCCCATTCATTAGGAAAAGCAATGCGAGTATTAAATGAATGATCGCTCGTTCTAATAATTGATGAAACAGGAGACAAAAAACAATGTCGTACTACAGACTATGTAAAACGGCAAGAATTGCCACTTTATCGTTCAAGTAACATTAATCAACTTGTTTTAGATATCCGCTCATCGCTTCTTGCAAACTTTGGATGTTAGGTTTTGCAAGCATTGTGTAGTGATCGCCAAGAATATTAATAATTTGTACTGGTTCTATTGAAAAATTTTCCCATCCTAAAGTTGGGTTGTTATGAAAAACACTACTACTTGCTCGAAACAGTATAATGCGATTAATGCTATTAATGCTATTAACAGGATTTTTCGATTTGTAGTTAAATAAGGCTTGGATATTATTCTGAAAAACTTGTAAGAGATGATGAAATTGTTGATGCTCAACATCTGGAGGTAAAAGATTAAACATTTTCGCTTGTTCCAAAAAATAATCAAGTTTTTCTTCTGGTTCAAGTTTTTTGAGGTTTGTATATAAAATATTGAGATTATTTAAATTTAAAATTTCTTTTCCAGTAGAATTAGCTATATCTTGGGCGAATTCAACTAATACCTTGTCTTGTGCATCATAATTATTAATCTGTGTGGGCTGTTTTTTGGTAATTGGTGCTTGGCTATCTAGTAAGGCGAGTAAGTCAACCTTTTGACCTTGCTTTTGTAACTGAGTCGCCATCTCAAAAGCGATTACACCGCCCATCGACCAGCCTCCTAAAAGATAAGAACCTTCTGGTTGAATAACGCGTATAGCTGCAATATATGCAGATGCCATATCTTCGATTCTGGTATAAGGCTTACATTCTCCATCAAGACCAAGCGATCGCAAACCGTAAAATGGTCTATCTAGACCAAAAGAACTGGCTAATTCGTAGTAACAAAAAACATTTCCCCCCACAGGATGAACAAAAATAGGACTTACGCATTGACAAAGTAGCTTAAACGTGTGTATAAGCTCATCAAAAAGGTCATACTTCTCAATCAGGCGATCGCTAATCACCAATGGCTTGGGAACATGGATAATATCTATGTTGCTGAA
>JAESGT010000127.1_pt1 | contig 17225 bp, 15 predicted proteins | sample 9266261 | NCBI WGS metagenome assembly JAESGT01 (sample SAMN15741584, study PRJNA653494) | algae metagenome | isolation source: Pelatocladus maniniholoensis HA4357-MV3 and co-occurring heterotrophs from... | place: USA: Maniniholo cave near Haena, Hawaii | collected 2009-07-28 | reverse complement strand
TGTTCTCTACAAGAATTATCTCAAACCCTTATTTATTCGTATAGACTAGCTGAATCGCAATGCTTGCATTTGCACCCTAAGAGCTAGTCACATAAAGGCTTTGATAGTTGTCGGAGATGTCTAATCCTTCAAAGGCTTTTTCTTACTTTTTCAGCAAGCCCTAATTACTGAGCAGTGTTAGCGATGACACCAACTAAATTCAAGTTTTTCAAAATGTCTGTCGCTTGAATTAAATCAGCTTGGGAAACTTTACCAACGCGTGACACCATGATGATGCGATCGCACAAGGTTGCTAAAATTCTGGCATCAACTGTCTTGACAATCGCAGGAGCATCGATGAATACTAAGTCGTAAGTTTGCTCAAACGACTCCAGCAGTTGTTTCATTCGTTCCGAACTGAGCAATTTGATTGGATCTTCGGCGGGGGAACCAGCTGTTAAAACATCAATTGAGGGGTGAACTGGTTGAATGTAACGTTGATCAGATGTATCGGTTTCATCAAGCAACAGCAGAGATAATCCCCAGTCGTTGGAGAGTTCCAAGGTTTTATGCAGACTCGGTTCTCGCAGATTGGCATCAATCAATAGTACCCGTTTATGCATACGAGCAGCACTCACCGCTAGTCCCAAAGCAATGCTTGTCTTACCTTCTTTTGGTTGTGCGGATGTCAACATCACAGATTTAGAAGACACAGAAGATGTGACGATTTGCAGGTTTTGATAAGCGATATCTAAGCTTTCGTGGGATGGCCAAGTAGCATATACAGGTAGAGTTTTGGTCTTAGATGTGTCTTTGTCTTGATCTTTGTGAGAATGCCATATTTTTGGTAAGTTTAAAAGCTGTTTGTAACGACGAGGTTTGCTGAGTTTTGGAACTGTTGCTAGTAACCGCAGATGCGTCAGCTTTTGTAATTCTTGGGGAGAATAGACAACATTGTCAGATAATTCTCGAATGATCGCTGTTCCTACACCCAACAAAGGTGCGAGAATTATTCCTCCCAAAATAAATAATAAGCTGTTGCTACCTAAATCAGTTCCGCGCAGGGGTTCTTCCAATACTTGCAAATCAGAGCCTGTTTGAGCAATTCTTAATCCTAAAGCCTGTTGCGCTGCGGTCATTTGCTCAAGCTTTTTGCGAGTTGCTTGCACTTGCGGTAACAAACGATTGTATTCGGAGATGAGGGTAGGATACTTGTTGAGTTCTGAGCGAATTTGCTTTTCTGATTGCGCCAAACTCTGTTCATTGGCGCTTAGTCCCTCAGCAGTTGTTTGCACGTCGATTAATTGTTGCATGAGCTTTTGGTCGATTTCTCCCAGCAATCCTTGGATTAATTGAGGTTGTTCTGGGTTTGCTTGCGGAGATGGTTTTTCTCCCAACGCTTGCTTGAGTGCTTCCCACTTGCTTGAGTCTTCCGATTTAGTGTCAGTTACTTGTTTGGCTAAGTCTTTGGTGGAGTGCGATCGCTCAATTTCTGTTTGCAATAACTCTAGTTGACTTTGGTGCTGTTGAATCAAATTTTGGACTACCGGAGAGTCATCTGTAAAGCGTTGGCGTTCCTGACTCAAAGACAGTTCTGTTTTTTGAATTTCATCCAGTAAAGTTTGATAGTGGTTCGACTGACTTACAGGCGAGGGTGACGGAAGAGGTATATTTTGGGGAGAATAAGCTATTTCCTTTTGCAGGTTTTTGTGTCGTGCTTGGACATCTTGCAATTGAGCGCGAGTGGTTTGTAATTGTTTTTTAATTTCTGAAAGGTTTTCTAGCAGAATTTTACCTTGTACTTCTGGGTCAATTAAATTGTACTTTTTGCGAAACTTTTCAAGATTTCCTTCTGCTTGCTTGACTTCCTGCTTGATTTTAGTGAGGCGATCATTAACAAAATTTAGTGCTTGATCAAGGCGCTGTTTTCGTTGTTTAAGATCGTAATCTTTGTATACCTTTTGCAGAGCTTGTAGAACTTTCTGCGCTTTTACCGGATCGTTGCTCTCAAAGGAAAGTTCAAAAACTTGTCCAAAAACTTGATTAGATCCTCCTCCAGCATCAATGACAGTAATTGCTAAAGGTCTTTTTTGAGGATTTTTATGCTTACCTTTGATATCTTCAACTGTCAGATCAGGATACTCAGAACGCAATGAATCTACAGCTTTTTTAATTAGTTTTGAACTAAGGATCAAACCCAATTGAGGATTGTATTCTACACCTTTCAATGTAGATAAAATTGTATTTTTGTTTGTATTTATTGATATATCAGTTGCTGTTTTATCTTCAGTTATATCAGACTCAACCAGTAACTGCATAGAGCTTTGGTATGTAGGTTTTGCTTTCAAAGCCAATAGACCTGCAACTGATATCACCACACAGGAAATACCCAAAATTAAAACGCGTCTACGAAACAAAAATGTAGATATTTGTTTGATGTCAGCCGTGTCTTTTTGGGAAAGTAAAACCAGTTTACCTCTATCCAAACTAGTATCATTCATGCTCAGAATCCTCTATTTTTAAACACTGTTTTTCAAATCAAGAGTCATGTATTCTTGATTTAACAAGGTTGAATGTAGATTGTTTGTAATTACCACCTACTCAATAACTTATAATTTGATTTTTAGGTGTAAAACTTTAATGACAATAACCGTCAAATTTGCATTTCAGATATTATAAAGTTATCGGTTGAAGAACAATTGAATTTAATTTTGACTTCAGAATCATGTAAGTAAGTCGGCAGAAATAAAGCTAATTTGTTAGGGTCGTCATTTGTCATTTGTCACAAATAAGGGTTTCAGGCACGTTTCGTTTTCGTAACATAGTTATATATATTCACGCTGAATTATGTAAATAGGCATAAATAAGCAAAGAGAAGAGACTCGATTGTTAGTTGATAATTTTCGCTATTTTGAGTTCATATCAACCTAAAGTAATCATCCCGAAACAGTCAACCCTATTGGGCAATCTTTACCATTTCCTAATTAGGCTATCTTAGAATAAACAATGAATTATTTTTTGTATTTTATACAATGCTTTTTATTATTTTACTTCTGGTAAAATTTTTTGCTGATATTTTGTCTCTACTGTAAGCTAAATACTTTTAAACTTACGATTCGTACGTTAAATTTGGTATATTAACAAACTTAATATTATCTAATCTTAGCTTTGAATCTAAATGAGGTCATGAAGATGAAAGGCTTACTATTTTAAACTTTTTTAGCTTAGGCTTTCAATCACCACCGATTCTTGTCAAGCCTGATCAGTGAATAAATGACAACATATATAAATTTGAATATTTCTTGCTCAACAATTGAAAATAGAGTGACTTTGTATAATAAGACCATTAAATAAAAATTTGTAACTAATTCAAAAAATATAGTTTATCCCTATACTTTGTATTTTTAGTCTCAAACACAACAATTAAATTACTTAAATAATTTTATTTTTTGCTCAAATAAAATTAAAGATTATGTAAAGTCATTTATACTTGATGTTTAATGTTTGTCATTCGACTTGGTGTCTACCTTACGGTAGGTGCGTAGCGATTTGGTGCAAGTAGCCGATTGCACGTTTAAATTAAGGTTTATTTTTTCACCACAGAGACACTAAGACACAAAGAAAACGATGCTTTGAAGGTTACACTTTGACATCCTACCAAACTAGCTTGATTTAGATGTACTTGTTGAGGTTAATTCTGCTTCTCGCCGTCTAGGTACTTCATAAGTCATAAAATCATAAGCCATACTTGTTTTAGGAAAAATAGCACGGGCTTCTTCAAGTAAATCTTTTAACTCTATACCGTTTCCAGGAGCATAACGAGGGCTAAAATGAGTCATGATCAAGCGATGCACCCCAGCTGCTAGGGCTGTTTGCGCTGCCATAGTAGATGTAGAATGCAGACGCTGAAAAGCCATATCAGCATCTTGGTGAGAAAAGGTTGCTTCGTGGATTAATACATCTGCATCCTGTGCTAATTCCACTGCATTTTCAGAATATATTGTGTCTGTGCAGTAGGCTACTTTGCGTCCAATTTCTGTTGGACCGCTAAAATCTGCGCCATTAAATATCCTTCCATCGGGTAGACTAACGGTTTCACCACGTTTGAGTTGACCATAAACTCGGCCAGGGGGAATTCCCATAGCTTTGGCTTTTTCAATATCAAAGCGTCCCGTTCGGTCTTTTTCTGCGACACGGTAGCCGAAGGTAGTAATACGATGATGTAAAGAATTACAGGTGACAGTAAACTCGTCATCTTCGTAAATTAGTCCTGGACGGACAGCATGAACTTTGACAGGGTAAGAAAAATGTGTGTGAGAGTAGCGCAAGGCTGATTGCAAATATTCATTCAATCCGGGTGGACCATATATATCAATGCGTTCGACATTACCTGCTAAACCACAACTAGCTAGCAGACCCATTAAACCAAAGATGTGATCGCCGTGCATGTGAGTAATAAAAATTCGGGAGAGTTGGCTACTTTTGAGTTCACTGCGTAAAAGTTGGTGCTGAGTACCTTCGCCACAATCAAATAGCCACAACTCTGCTCTTTGAGGTAATCTCACAGCGACACTGGAAACATTACGCGATCGCGTTGGTACACCGGAACTCGTCCCTAAAAATGTAATTTGCACAGCGTTATACCCACTCTCCTTTAACTACTCACTGAAATTTGGTGCTTCATTTTATATAGTGGCATGGAAATTTGATAGTTTGCTGTCTGGTTTGGCGATCGCAGTACGCACAGAAAACAAAGATATTACTTCTTTTAATACTCTTGGTAACAAGAAAATTGCTGTGGAGATTGGGACTACACGTGCAGATAAAGCTAAAACTGTCCCTGGTGCTACAATTCGAGAATTTAAATCTGTACCCTTAGCATTACAGGATTTCGAGGTACTCCACTGTCAATACGGTTCGGTTAAGAATTTTTCGTCATAATTTTGGGTATGTACCAGACGCGATATATCGCGTCTTTTCAAACATCCTGTTAAATAAATACAGATAATTTACATTTGATAGCAATTTATTTACATTATTTTTATAATAAATCAGTTTTTTATGTCATCAAAACGCTAAATTAAAAATATTATTTATATATCAAAAAGCAGATTATTAGCATATTAGCTCAAGTAATTTATTAAGATTTACGACTAAAATTGCCTTATGTTAAGCAGATATCGGATATCGAATATCCGACGCTTATTGCAGTTTTTATTGATATGCATTTTTGCCTGTGGCTTATGCATAAAATATTTTCCATCATGGGTAAGAATATCTCGCGAAGCAATCCCAGTACAGACAATAGTTAAAAATGAATACGATCAGGACTTTCTTGCTACATCTAGTGATTTTAGTCAGCGACTAGAGCAAGCTTGGAAAAGCTATGAAACCAGAAATCTCCCAGGTGCGATCGCACATCAAAAAACAGCTTCAAATATAACAATTGTCGAGAATTTGGTCAGGGTATATCACGAAATAGGTGAGTCGAAAGAAGCGATCGCCTATTATCGTCAAATTAACGATTGGTCAAATGTAGGACAAATTATTATCGAGCAAGCGCAAGCATATAATAACCTGGGTAAACCAAATTATGCGAGGATGCTTTCTGACATTGCGTTACAAATAGCTCATACTTACAATGATGACGGTTTAGAGTCTACTGCTTTACGCGTTAGAGGTGAAGCTTATCGAATCGCAGGTAATTATCACAAAGCGATTAGTGATTTAAGTTTTAGCATTAAACTTGCTCAAGATACTCATAATTTAGCATATCAATCGGCTGCTTTCAATCAACTAGGAATTACTTATATAAATTTGGCGAAGAAAAATTATAAATATGCCAAAACAGCTTTGAAGACAGATGATAATCATGAAGCTCAAGATTTTCAAAAGCAAGCATGGCAATTTGATTTAAAAGCCTTAGAAGCTTTTCAAAATAGTTCAAATGTTTCTCAAAAATACAAAGATAAAATAAATGAAATTAACTTATTAATTTATTCTATTCCACCTGCCAATCGGCTTGGTAAATCACAATTAGTAACAGCAAAAATACAACTAGTTTTATGGCTGTTAGAACGCTTACCAAGTTCCGATGCTAAAGCTTATGCAGCTATTGAATTATCTGAAGTATTGCAATATTTACCATTTGAGCAAGATTTATCTTTTGCCAAATGTCCAGCTAATTACCAAGAATCACAAGCAATTAATTTACTCAATCAAGCTGTATCAATTGCTCAAGATTTGCCAAACTATCGGGCTTTATCTTTTGCTTTTGGTCATCTTGGTCATATTTATGAGTGTAACCACAACTATGATCAAGCACTAAAGCTAACACAAAAAGCACAACAAGCTGCCCAAATAAAGCCGAATGCTCAAGATAGTTTGTATTTATGGTATTGGCAAGCAGCAAGAATTTTAAAATCACAAAATCGACCAATTGGAGCGATCGCAGCTTATGAACAAGCTGTGTCTACTCTAGAAAATATCTACACTCAGATAGTTGTTATTAATCCAGACTTACAGCTAGATCCTTATGATACCTTGGAATGGATTTATCACGAGTTGATCACACTGAAGTTAACTCTAGAAGATGATCAGGGTGAATCAAGTCATCTTTATTCTACAATCACCAGCCTTGATGCTCTTAAACTAGCAGAAATCCGAAATTATTTTCGCAAAGATGATATCGCGATCGCACTTCATCAAGCCAAAGCCGATTTATTAAGTGCTAACACAACTACTGCTGTATTTTGGTCGATAGTTTTAGAAGATCGTACCGCAATTGTAGTTTATCTTCCTAATGGTGAAACCAAATTAGAATGGATTAAACTTGATCGCCAAAGCTTCAAAGATGAAATTAAGAAATTTCGCCTTGGACTAGAGAGACGTAGTGATATCATTTACCATCGCAGCCAGGCACAAAAGCTATATGATTTGATAATTCGTCCTTTTGCTGCTGATTTAGAATCACTACAAGTTAAAACACTAGTTTTTATTCCAGATGATTTTCTGCGTAGTGTACCAATGGCTGCACTACATAACGGTAATAAATTTTTAATTCAAAAATATGCGATCGCATCTACCCCTAGTTTGAGTTTGACAGATCCATTCAAACTCAAATCTGAAAAAATCAAAGCATTAGCTGTGGGGTTGACTCAAGATGCAAAGGTTGATGGGCGTACATATAAAGCTTTGAGTAACATCAAACAAGAAATCAAACAGGTTTTAATGCTGATACCGGGTAGCAAGCAGTTATTAGATCAGAATTTTACACGCGATCGCCTGCAAGCAGAACTCCACCGCAGTATTTATCCGATAGTTCATATTGCTACTCATGCTGAATTTGGTATTGCTCCTGAAGATACATTTTTGATCATTGGTAACAACGAAAAGCTTACCATTACAGACTTATATAGTATGATTCAAAATGTATCTCATGGTATAAATTCAGTTGATTTATTGTTATTAACTGCTTGTGAAACTGCCCGTGGAAATGATGATACTAACTTAGGTTTAGCTAGTGTAGCAGTCTGTGCAGGTGTCAGAAGTACTTTTGCTTCTTTATGGTCAATCGATGATGCAGCTACAGAGATTTTAGTCACAAAATTTTATCAATACTGGCACAATTACGGTTTCACTAAAGCAGAAGCTTTGCAAAAAGCCCAGCAAGACCTGATTGCTTTAGGGAAAAAATATGCTCATCCTTATTATTGGGCGCCTTTCATTCTTCTAGGTAATTGGTTGTAGGAAAAAAATATAATACAAGTAGTTGAACAAAATTAAATTCATTTAAAACTTGATTGATATTATCCAATGCCTATTTATAATTCGATTGGTCAACAATACTCCAAAACTCGCGTTCCTGATGCTCGCATTATTCATAAGTTAATAGAATTACTCAATTTACCCAAGGATAGCATCATCGCTGATATTGGGGCTGGTAGTGGTGGTTATAGTTTAGCATTAGCTAACCAAGGATTTTTTGTTAATGCTATTGAACCATCTTTAGTTATGCAGAAACAAGCCGTAAAACACCCAAAAGTTAAATGGTTTACTGGCTATGCAGAAGATTTGCCTTTGCCAAACAACTCTGTTGATGCTGTCATAAGTATACTGACAATTCATCACTTTTGTGATCTCACAACAGCTTTTCAAGAAATGCATAGAGTAGTCAGAAACGGTGCAATTATTTTGCTAACTTTTGATATTAGATTTGCTCAGAAGATATGGCTTTATGATTATTTTCCCTTTTTGTGGGAAGATGCTCTACGATTTTTTCCACTTAGTGAGTTAATTAATTTGGTGCAAGTTAATACCAAAAGACGTGTTGAAGCCATACCTTTTTTATTACCTCATGATTTGTCTGATTTATTTGCAGCAGCAGCTTGGAGGCGTCCAGAATTATATTTACAGCCTGAAGTACGTGCTGGGATATCGTCTTTTCCTTTAGCTGATGCACATTTAGTCGAACAAGGAGTCAAGTTACTAGCAACTGATTTAAGTAGTGGTAAATGGGATGCAAAGTATGGCAATATTCGCAATTTAACAGAAATTGATTTGGGTTATCGTTTTTTATGTACAACGATGAATTGACTTTGGCGATTGGAGTATTCTGTCCTATTAATTTTGATGAGTTGTGGGTGTTCAGATTCCTTCAAAATTAATGCGATAAACCACTAAAAGTCGTCGTTAAGGACTATATCAATACGCTTGGTGTTAGAGGATAGACCTCTTGCAAAAGTCGAATGAACCCCCCTCAATCCCCCCGTGAACGGGGGGAAGATTTAGTTCCCTCCCCGTTTACGGGGCTGCGGTTTACACATAAATCCTCTGATCCCCCTAAATCCCCCTTTTTAAGGGGGACTTTGATTCTAGTTCCCCCTTTTTTAAGGGGGGTTAGGGGGGATCAAAACGCTACTAGGCAACTTTATAAGACTTCTGTGTACACCGTAGCTTTATAAGGGGGTAATAATGTAATTAAAATTACAGCCAATCACTTTTCAAACAACCTCTTAAGCCGACAATTCTTTGTACCAGACGCGTAGCAAGATCCCCCAGGGGAATTTCGCGTCTCTAACACCAATTTTCTGTACGAAAAATCCTTAACACCAACCGTATTGAGGACTATATGGAAGTTGTGCGATCAATCCGCATTACATTATTAATGCATCGCCTTACATTGTGAATGTATCACCCTACATTATTAATGCATCGCCTTACATTGTGAATGTATCACCCTACATTATTAATGCATCGCCTTACATTGCGAATGTATCGCCCTACATTATTAATGCATCGCCTTACATTGTGAATGTATCACCCTACATTATTAATGCATCGCCTTACATTGCGAATGTATCGACTTACATTTTAAAATCCCCCAGCTTTACAAAAAACGAAGTTGGGGGATGCTCTAGGATGGTTTAATAATATTTAGCGAAATCAGCTAAAGCTTATAAGCTGACATCAGAAGGTATAAGTAGTCCGTTAATTTGGACAATCACGCCATTAGTGGTAGTTGTGGCAGGATGGTTGACTTTAGCATTATCTACCTTAACTTCACCATCAGCGTCTTCGGTAATTTTGAGTTGACTTCCTTCTAGAGTTTTGAGTACTCCAGCTTTTAACTGCTCAGGAGTAATTTCGCCAACAATCACGTGATATTTCAAAACTTTCTCACGGTTGTTACTATATTGGGAGAAAACGTTGCTCTTTAAACCATTGAATGCATCATCGGTCGGAGCAAAAATTGTGAAATAACCTGGCTTTTTCAGCTGGTCAAAAAGTTTAGCTTCTTTCAATTCATAAACTAGATTGGCATATTTACCATCCTTAGCAAGAGTATCAGCAATGGTACTGTTGGAGTTGCGATAAGGATAGTTCCGATAAGCAGAAGGTTGCAGAAAGGCAAAGCCATAGAATCTTCTGGCTAAGACTGGAGAACTAATCATGGTTGTAACACCAATAATCCCCATTACCCAAGCCAATCGGACAAACCATTTTTTGCCACTTAAGGCATGAATTCTTTGAGGAAACATAAGACTTACCTGGTAACTCTAAGTTTTACGCTAATACTACAAGACTTGAATGCTAGTTTACGGAAAAAATTATATAATTTTAGACTAAAAATTGGAATGCCAATATATGACATCAATAAGTATAAAATGAGTAAATTTAATTCATATACTGATATTCAGATTTTAGAGTCAAAGCCTGATTATTTTTAGGTTTTTTTATTGCGAACTACTGACTTCAAATCCTAGTCAAAGTTAAATAAATAACTTTGAGAGAAAATGTTAATTTTGTTCTCAGCGATCGCTTTGGTGCTTAGGCTACAGATGCTAAGTTGCGATGGAGCAATCATACCTAACAGTGGGTAGAAAAGTAACCTAGTACTCGACTACACGAACTATGCTGGATTCATAGTGATCGCTTAAGCGCTTATAGAGGACTAAAGTCCTTACTACAAACTCCTCAAAGTTGATGTGGTGGACTACTATAGCAGTTCTCGGTTGTGTCCAATACGTACCCCACCCCTTAATCCCCTAAGCGCAAGCGCTTAGGGGAGGTTTTGCGTCAGCAAAGCCGGGGTGGGGTTCCGACTGTATTGCAATCGAGTCAGAAGTGCTATAGATAGTAGACACCAAGAAAAACTCATCTTTGAGACTCACACCTTGACGGTATAAATTGGGAAATCGAACCTATTCCAGAAAACTACAACCGAGAAATCCTTAGATTTTAATCTTGACTTTTTTTACATCTAACCTCTAATGTGGACTCATTCTGTGAATCAAGATGTTTGTTTTTAAACCGATGATTTGTTTAGAGGATGTTTGAAAAATCCTCTTGTCGGTAGCAAAACGTTTTAGATCCCCCTAAATCCCGCTAACAAAGGGAGACTTTGATTCTGAGGAGTTAAGGGAAATCAATAAGTGCCTAAAATCACAGCCAACTACTTTTCAAACAACCTCTTAGATAAATCCAAATAAAATGACACAAAGCAGCAACAAGCAAATACGTATTTGGGCTACGCTGTGTCATCTCTCAGCTTTGTTGTGGATACCATTAATTTCTTTAGTCTTTATTGGCATACCCATATATCTTCCATTACTGAATATTCTTGGTCCATTAATAGTTTGGCAATGGAAAAAATCACAAGATCCGTGGATAGACTTTCAAGGCAAAGAATCTTTAAATTTTCAGCTTTCAATCACAGTTTATACATTAATTGTAATTATATTTTCCCTATTTTTGGTTTTTACAACTTGTGGGATTGCACTCACAAATAATGTGGCATCTAAACAATTAGACACAACTTTAAATACTTTATTAACAGTTTTAATTATACTCATATCAATATTATTATTAACACAATTATGTTTAGTAATATTTGCCTCTGTAAAAGCATACAAAGGTCAACACTATCGCTATCCTTTTACCATTAGATTTTTAAGAAATTGAGTAATTCCCTATGAATTTAATTTTGTCCAAATACTGATTGTTGCTCAAACTTCACTACAACCCATTGCGTTACTGGTGTCATTGGCTTCCATCCCAAAAATCCGCCAATGGGAGCAACCCTTTGAACTGCGACACGCATTAATTCCCCACCAACTTGATTTTGCCATTGCAGCAATTTTTGTTCACTTTCGATGGTGACAGCATTAGCAACCAAGCGTCCACCGGAACGTAAAGCTTGCCAACAAACTTCAAATAAGCCTGCTGCTGTTGCACCACCACCGATAAAAATAGCGTCGGGTTGGGGTAAATCTTTCAATGCAGTGGGGACTTTACCGTGGACTATTTGTAAATTGGGTGTACCAAGAGCAGTAGCATTGTCAGCGATATATTGTAATCTAGTGAGATTTTGTTCAATCGCGATCGCTCGACATCGAGAATGAGTCCGCATCCATTCAATACCTATCGAACCACACCCTGCACCAACATCCCACAATAATTGTCCCGGTACAGGAGCCAAAGCCGCGAGGGTGATCGCTCGTACTTCGCGCTTGGTGAGTTGACCGTCATGATGGTAGACATCATCTGGTAAACCTGCTAAACGAGATAACCCCACAACCCCAGGATCAGCAATACACTCGACAGCAATAGTATTTAATTCAGCTATTTCTGTAGTTATCCATGAGGCGGCTGTCCCTTCAATGATGCGTTCTTGAGAACCACCCATGCGTTCTAACACTTTAATTTTACTACCACCAAATCCACGTTTAGTCAATATATCAGCTACAATTGTCGGGGTTTGTTTTCCTTCACTCAAAATCAACAATCGCGCCCCAGCGTAAATCATACTTTGGAGTAGAGCAGGAGGACGAGCGTTGAGGCTTAATGTCTCTACTTCCGTAAGTGACCATCCTAGTTTGGCACAAGCAAGGCTGAAAGATGAAGGTGTAGGAATAATGGTCATTTCAGTCATAGGTATGCTGCGTCTGAGGGTGACACCAATACCAAAGCACATGGGATCGCCACTGGCTAAAACACAGACAGATTGACCCCGACGACGAAGAATTTCTTCTATAGATATGCTGATGGGTGATGACCAAGTGATTTTTTCACGCATATCATCGGCTGGTAGCATAGCTAAATGACGACTTCCACCAACTATTACCTCTGCATTTTGTAGTATAGAATGAGCGATCGCACTCAATCCTGATAGCCCATCTTCACCAATACCTATAACAGATAGCCATTTTTGCACGTGAGCCATTCGATTTTTAGATTTTAGATTGACCAATCATTCCTTGATGTTACAAGAAAGCAGATTTATCCGTGGAATAAATCGAAAGTCCAAAATCCAAAATTGTCTGACTTACGAGATAATCTGAAAGCAGGATGACAAAAATAATGTGAGAGAGTGAATATTAATAATAACTTTTAATATTTGAGCAAAAAGGCAAAAAGCAGACAGCAGAAGATTTCAATTAACGAAATTATGTTCATGATAGACAAAATCAAAAAGCCATATTTGGCTATCGTTTTACTTTGTCTTGTGCCTGTAATTATGCCAATACTTGCAATAATTACATTCAGCATCTACGTTTACAGCAGCAAAACCAAGGTTACTAATGCTGATGCAGCTATTGTTTTAGGAGCCGAAGTTTGGGGAGAAAAACCTTCACCAGTTTTCCAAGAACGAATTAACCACGCAATTAATCTCTACAAACATGGTAAAGTTCACAATATCATTTTTACTGGCGGAGTTGGCAAAAATAAAGAAATTGCCGAAGCAATTGTAGGTAAACATTATGCAATTTCCAAAGGAGTAAAAAAAGCCAATATCTTAACCGAAACTGCTTCCCAAAATACTCACCAGAACCTTTTATATGCAAAGAATATTGCATTATCTCAGCATTTATCTAAGTTTCTCATTGTGAGTGATCCTTTACATATGAAACGAGCAGTTTTGATGGCACAAGACTTAGGAATAGATGCATATCCATCTGCAACACCAACTACTCGTTATCGCAGCTTTCAAACTCAATTTAAGTTTCTTCTCAGAGAAACTTTTGGTTACTTTGTTTATCTTTTCCTGAGACTGTAAAATCTTATCTTAGATAGGATTCCTATTTGATTTTTGTTGGCGTAGCCTGCGCTCTGCGCTTACAGAAATCAGTACACTTTCTGTTACTCCACCTGAAGTTAGTTTTGGCTTTGTTCACCCTCCAATCCCCAAAACACCATTTTTGATTGCGAAACATTAAGGAATATTGCAATTCCGTGAGATCTCAAGATACACAGAGAAATGAGCCAAAAGTCCGTGATACGATGCTTTCGGTAAATGTGAAGATCGGGAGTAGACCTTTGACACTACGGGTTGCTGTTGTTGGGTCAGGCCCAGCTGGCTCATCTGCCGCAGAAACTTTGGCAAAAGCTGGGATCGAAACCTACCTATTCGAGCGCAAGCTAGATAATGCCAAACCCTGTGGCGGTGCAATTCCTCTGTGCATGGTCAGTGAATTTGACCTGCCCCAGGATATTATCGATCGCCAGGTGCGGAAGATGAAAATGATTTCACCCTCCAATCGTGAGGTTGATATCAATTTAGTAAAACAAGATGAATATATAGGAATGTGCCGTCGCGAGGTGCTAGATGGTTATCTGCGAAATCGTGCGGCAAAATTAGGCGCAAATTTAATAAATGCCACCGTTCATAAACTAGATATTCCTACAAACAACACTGACCCCTATACCATCCATTATGTAGACCATACAGAAGGTGGCGCCCAAGGCATAGCCAAAACCCTCAAAGTAGATTTAATTATTGGGGCGGATGGCGCAAACTCCCGTATTGCCAAAGAAATGGACGCTGGGGATTACAATTATGCGATCGCTTTCCAAGAGCGGATTCGCCTGCCCCAAGAGCAAATGGTCTATTACAATAACCTGGCAGAAATGTACGTCGGTGACGACGTTTCTACCGACTTCTACGCTTGGGTTTTCCCCAAATACGACCATGTAGCCGTCGGTACTGGTACAATGCACGTCAACAAAGCCAGCATCAAACAATTGCAAGCTGGTATTCGCGCCCGTGCTGCCCATAAGCTGGTAGGTGGTCAAATCATCAAAGTCGAAGCACACCCCATTCCTGAACATCCCCGTCCCCGTCGCGTTGTTGGTCGGATCGCGTTGGTAGGAGATGCAGCAGGTTATGTTACCAAATCCTCTGGAGAAGGTATTTACTTTGCTGCCAAATCTGGACGCATGTGTGCTGAAACCATTGTAGAAGTGTCCAACGGCGGCGCTCGTATCCCCACCGAAGCTGATCTCAAGGTCTACTTAAAGCGTTGGGATAAAAAATATGGACTCACCTACAAAGTCCTAGACCTGTTGCAAACCGTATTTTACCGTTCCGATGCCACCCGCGAGGCATTTGTGGAAATGTGTGCTGACCTTGATGTACAAAAGCTAACCTTTGATAGCTATCTGTACAAAACCGTCGTGCCAGCTAATCCCATTACCCAGCTAAAAATTACTGCCAAGACCATTGGTAGCTTAATTCGCGGTAATGCCCTTGCTCCCTAATTGTAGATGATTGAGCTATAAGGGTTATTAAGAAGAGAACACAAAAGACGCACCTGATTTGGGGAAATTTCTCCGCTTTGGGTGCGTCTAGTTTTTTTGATAAATTAATCAAATGTATATAGTATTGCAATTTTCCTCTAACGAAGTAAAATTTACTTCACATCAACTATGGGGAAAATTTTAGATGTTCCGAACAGCAATTTGCAGCATCTTTTTAGGGGCTTTTACCCTCAGCAGTGGAGTAATGGCTATTTCTACACCAAACCAAACTGATATAGCAAAAGGCTGGGTGCATTCTCGACTACCACATCATAGTATTAAACTCACAGCATCTACTGTTGATACTTCTGTTATAGAAGAGTCAGTTTTTCAGCAAATTAATGATTACCGTACCTCTCAAGGTTTACCAGCTTTGACTCGTAACGTTGCGATCGATGAGCAGGCTAGGACTCATAGTCGAAACATGGCTAATGGTACAGTCGCATTTGGTCATAGTGGATTTGAACAACGAATCCAAAGTATCGGTATTCCCTATAGCGCAGCCGCAGAGAATATTGCTTATAACCAGGGTTACAGTGATCCTGCTACACAAGCCCTACAATCCTGGCTAAATAGTCCAGGGCATCTGGCTCATATAAAAGGTAATTACAATCTTACTGGTATTGGTGTTGGGAGTAATAGCCAAGGCAAAATTTACTTTACACACATTTTCCTCCGCACAAGATAAGAACAACAAGGGAAGAGAGATAGGAGAGATATGGGAGATGAGGGAGAAAATTTACTTACCAATCCTCCCCATCTTCCCCATACCCAATCCCCAATCCCTCAATTTCCAGCGTTTAACTGTTCCAAGAAATCGATTTTGACTGCAACATTAATCAAATCTTTAGCAAAAGTTTTGATTTCACCCTCATTGAGAGCAACAATATAGGGTTCACCATTAATCATGGCAATGATAGGGCCTCCAGAAGAACCACCCGCAGTGTCGCAATCATGGAAAAGGAAATTTTCTTCTTCCCTAACAATACTACAATCCTTTTGGAAGCTCGCTGTCCATCCAGCGCCAGCACTAAAGTACTTTTGATAACTTGGAGTTGGAAAATCGCCAGAATAGCCAACGAAAAAGTATTTTTTCTGATTGCGAATCAATGTTTGAGAAGGTAGAGTTTTGATTCCTAAATATCCATACTTGCGACCAAGAGGCTTATTGATTTTCATAACTGCCCAGTCATTGGCATTTAGTGTGGCACCTTCTTTAAAATCTGTGCCATAAATTACTTCTTCTACAGAGGCAATATCCCTAACAAGTACTTACGCAAAATAAATTGTATATTATGAAATTAGTAATGTAAAATACCTTCTTGTCCTTATGGATGGCAAGAAAAAGGAGAAAATATTGAAATTGACAGTAGTCGTAGTCGTCGCATAAATGTACTAGAATTAATGAATTGTGAGCAAGAATTAGATGCCTATATATTTGAAGGAAGAATTACAAGCGATGTAGTTATCTCTTGTCTTGATAAATTTGCTGAAAATCTCCAAAGAAAAACCATTGTCGTTATGGATAAAGCATCATTTGCATTGTCCCCTCCAGAATTGGGCAGGCTTGATACCCCCTGATTAATCTGTGGGCCGACGAAATATTTCGACGAAGCCTGCCCAATTCTGGTACGCGGAAGACCCTCATTTCACACAAGCAAAAAAAACCACCAAAAAATTAGCGAGTGGCAACAGAAGAAATTAGAAATATTTTGGCTACCATCCTACTCTCCTCAACTAAATTTAATAGAAATTCTCTGGCGTTTTATGAAATATGAATGGATAGAAATAGATGCATACTCTAGTTGGTCAAATTTAGTTAACTATGTTGAAAAAGTCATTCGAGATTTTGGAGAAAAATATGTAATTAATTTTGCATAAGTACTTAAGAGTTAAGTTACAGAATTTGAGCATTTTAGTTTCTAAGCACTGAAGCGCTTACTAAAAGCCGTGTTTAAATTATTGGGAGGTAATACCAATTCAATTAGCGATCGCAAATACATACTTGAGTCAAGACGCGGGGTCAAGACGCGATAAATCGCGTCTCTACAATAGACATCTCCGACAACTATCAAAGCCTTTATGTGACTAGCTCTTAGGGTGCAAATGCAAGCATTGCGATTCAGCTAGTCTATACGAATAAATAAGGGTTTGAGATAATTCTTGTA
>JAESGT010000126.1_pt1 | contig 17231 bp, 17 predicted proteins | sample 9266261 | NCBI WGS metagenome assembly JAESGT01 (sample SAMN15741584, study PRJNA653494) | algae metagenome | isolation source: Pelatocladus maniniholoensis HA4357-MV3 and co-occurring heterotrophs from... | place: USA: Maniniholo cave near Haena, Hawaii | collected 2009-07-28 | reverse complement strand
CAATCAGTAATTGACTCACAAGGTCGCGTCATCAATACTTGGGCAGACATCATCAACCGCGCTAACTTGGGTATGGAAGTCATGCACGAGCGCAACGCTCACAACTTCCCTCTCGACTTGGCTGCTGCTGAATCTGCGACCGTTGCAATCAGCGCTCCTGCGATCAACGGTTAATCACCAGATAGTCGAATAAATAGATGAAAAAGCGCCCTCCACTTCGGAGGGTGCTTTTTTATGGTGAAAAAATACTTTTTCCAACACCAAGACACTAAGACATCAAGACAGATATTATCCAACTTACCAGGCTTTTTGCTTAGGTTATATCGTTATGAATAAAGGATTTGGCATTAGCACCTGTGTAAGTAGCAGCAATATGACCATTACCTGTTAATTGGTACTTATATGTAACTAACCCCTCTAAACCAACAGGGCCTCGCGGTGGTATTTGTTGGGTACTGATTCCCACTTCTGCACCAAAACCGTAGCGGAAACCATCTGCAAAGCGAGTAGAACAATTGTGATAAACTCCTGCTGCATTTACCAGCATCAGGAAAGTGTTAGCCGCTTCTGGATCTTCTGTAACGATCGCATCGGTATGCTTGGAACCGTAATCATTAATATGAGCGATCGCTTCTTCTAAAGAATCTACAATTTTAATTGCTAAAATTAAATCGCTGTATTCGGTTTCCCAGTCTGTTTCTGTGGCTGATTTCAGACTTGGTAAAATTTCGTGGCTGCGTTCATCGCCTCTGATTTCGACATTTTGTGTTTGCAAAGCCTCAGCAATCTTTGGTAGAAACTCTGGAGCAATATCGGCATGAATTAGCAAAGTTTCAATAGCATTACATGCAGCCGGATAATGTGTTTTTGCATCAACAGTAATGGTGATTGCTTTTTCCAAATCAGCAGCTTGATCTATATAGAGATGACATATACCATCGGCGTGTCCTAGTACGGGAATACGGGTATTTTCCTGGACAAACCGCACAAAAGCATTAGAACCTCTAGGAATAATTAAGTCTACATATTTATCTAATTTTAAAAGTTCTAAAGTTTCTTCTCTGGTTGTCAATAACTGCACCACATCAGGATTAACAGCAGTTGTAGATAATCCCTGTTTAATTGCTTTGACTATGGCTTCACAAGAACGAATAGCTTCTTTACCACCTTTAAGAATCACACCATTACCCGACTTGATCGCCAAAGCCACGATTTGAATTGCTGCTTCTGGACGCGCCTCAAAAATCACGCCCAAAACACCCAAAGGACAAGTGATTCGCTTGAGAATTAAACCTGTATCAAGTTCACGATTTATCTGTACTGTACCGACAGGATCTGCAAGTTTGCCAACATCTGTTACTCCTGCGATCGCATCTTTTAATTTGTACTCATCTAACTGCAAGCGTTTATAAAGTGGTTTAGCAATACCTTCAGCAGCAGCAGCTTGGCAATCAGCAACATTCGCTTGCAAAATTTCATCTTTTGCTGATTCTAAAGCTTGAGCGATCGCTGCGATCGCTTGATTTTTTGCCTCAGTTGATAAAACTGACAACTTGAGTGCCGCCAGACGTGTTTTTTTAGCTATTGCAACTAGGTTTGATAAACGATCATCAGAAATATTCATGCCACACAACAACCTAAATCTATGCCGTTTCCCAATCCTATCAACTCACGGCAGGTGTAAAGGCACAAACTTGAATCAGGCAAATCTCAAATTACTAACCATTAACAATTTACTCTTGAATGTCAATATTAGCTTCCTTTTACCAAAACTTCATTACCTTCCACCTTGGCTGTGTAGGTAGCAAGAGGTTTGTCTGCTGGGCCATTAATCACTTTACCATCAATGGCATATTTAGAACCATGACAGGGACACACAAAAGCGTTTTGGTCTTTATTCCATCCCACAATACAGCCTTTATGGGTGCAAGTAGGGTTGACGGCAATTACCTTGCTAGTATTACCAGGATCTTTAATAACCAACACCTTACCAGCAGCACTTTCCTCGTTAAAGAGTTGACCGTTTTTGTCTAAATCTGATATGCTGCCAGCTACTTGAAAACCATCAGTACGGGCAGAAGTGGTAGTCGATGAGGAGTTTGTTTGAGAAGAACAAGCTGCAATAACTAAAGGTAGAGAACTAGCTAAACTCCCCACACCTACCCAACCAATAAATTCACGACGATTCATAAACTGTTTTTAGTGGATGTCATTGGTTAATAGTAATTGGTAATTGGTAATTGGTCATTCTCCCCATTTCTTTTGTCCCTAATACCCAATCCCTAATCCCCATTACCCCTTCGCCCCTAATCCCCACTCCCTTGGGGGGAGTGGGGGCCCCGAGTTCCCCAGAGGGGGCCCCACCTTCCCCAATCCTCAAACGCGAGTGCGTCTCCTCTGGAGAATCCCCAATCCCTAATCCCTAATCCCCTTTCAAGTGTGCTTTCGCTTGTTGCCAAAGTGCTTCTAACTCTTCTAAAGAGTAATCACAAAGGGGGCGATCGGCAAAGCCTTCTATTTTTTGGAAGCGCTGAATAAAACGCTGATTCGTTCCTTGTAAAGCTTCGCTCGGATCAAGATTGTACCAACGAGCCAGCTGGAGAATAGAAAATAATAAATCTCCTAATTCAGCTTGTTGTCGTTCTGGTGTTTCGTGGTCTAAAGCTTCGTGAAACTCTTGCAATTCTTCATGAAATTTATCCCACACTCCATCAATATTTTCCCATTCAAATCCAACGGCGGCAGCTTTTTGAGAAATTTTCATCGTCGCCATTAAAGGAGGAAGCTTACGGGCGTAACTACTGAGTTTTACACTAAGTTTTTGATTTTCTGGAGATGGTTCGCCTTTTTCTGCTGCTTTAATTTTTTCCCAATTTTGCCGCACTTCATCCACATTTTGCACCGACACATCCCCAAAAACATGAGGATGACGCCGAATTAGTTTTTGGGAAATACCTTGCGCTACTTCTTGCAAAGAAAATTGTTCATATTCCTTGGCGATTTGTGACTGTAAGACAACTTGTAAAAGTAAATCGCCTAATTCTTCTGCGATCGCTTCTTTGTCTCCACTGTTAATCGCATCTACCACTTCATAAGCTTCTTCAATAACATACTCTGTTAGTGTTTCAGGAGTTTGCGCTAAATCCCAGGGACAACCACCATCAGGCGATCGCAACTTTGCCACCACATCTATTAATTCTTGTAACGCTGCCAAAGTTTCAAAGTTTTTCATATTGAGTTTTATTATTGCTTATTTACTACTTTTTCCCTTGGTTCCCTTGCTTGCCATACTTTTTGTCCGACGACTACCGCGAGTTGTAGCTTTACGTTTCTTCATTTTCGCACGTGGCCATAAACCTTGAATACCTTGCTTTTGCACACGCTTGTATGCAGAATTACTCCAGTCGCTCAGAGAGTGGCTCATTGCACCCAATTCCAGCCCAAGCAATAGTGCTAGCAATTCTAGACTGTGATTCAAGAGCGATCGCTTCACAATTTCACTCAAAATCTGCCTACTCCAGTCCCCATTACCGAGCATTTGGGCAACTACTGTAACCAAAATTACTAATATTCCCACGACGCCACTCAGATAAATTACTCGCAATGTTGTACCGATAATTGGCCCGTGTGATAAAAAAGAGCGATGGCGCAGGCTTTTTTGATAAGGAATCCAAATCCAACGTAATAAACCCCAACGTTGATATTGACGGGAGTATATATCCAAGTCAGGGCCAAACATCAGCCCCCCAAACATAAATCCACCTGCCACCAATAAAGTCAAGTTGCCACTTTTAGTTTGGACAAAAGTGGCTCCAGCAACCAACGGCAAAGCCCACAAAGTAATGCGATCGTGCGTTTGACCAGAAGGCATAGAAATTTTAGATTTTAAATTTTGGATTTTGGATTAGTTAAGCAAAAATTTTCTTAAAAATACTATCGCGTTTTTCAAGTTAGTGTGCTAACATTAATTCTTGTGAGCAAAAACGGGTGGTTAGCTCAGTTGGTAGAGCGCCTGCCTTACAAGCAGGATGTCACTGGTTCGAGTCCAGTACTACCCATTTAGAATAGTCATATTAACAGCTAGCCTCTCTATTTGAGCGGTTTGTAAGCTTGAGCAAAAAATATGTTGAGAGGAAAACGCCGAATTATTTGGCACTACAGTATTGCATTTTTAACTGTAGCGATCGCATTACTCGGTAAACTACTGCTAAATTATTGGGCTGGTCTACAATACGAAACGCCATTTTTACTATTTTTTGTTGCCATAATGGCGACTAGTCGTCATGGAGGAGTTGGCCCTGGTATATTGGCAGTTGTTTTGTCTGGTGTGGTGAGTAGTTATTTTTTCTTAACTCCAGCGAAATCATTGTTTGTCAATAACTTTTGGATAAATCTCCAACTGATTATATTTTTGGTAGAGGGGCTATTTATTGTTGCATTCATTAACTCCCTAAAAACTGCTCGGCGAAATACGCAAACCATCAGCCAACAATTGCTCTTAAGTGAAGACAAAGGTCGTCAGCATCAAGAATTGTTAAACTTAATTGCCAACTCTTTGCCCGTCTGTATTTCTTATATCGATACCCAGCAACGCTATCAGTTCATTAACAAAACATACAAAGATTGGTTTGGCTTATCTCCAGAGGAAATCTACGACAAGCACCTAGTAGAAGTTGTGGGAGAAGCAGCCTATCAAATCATGAAAGACAAAGTAGAACGTACTCTAGCAGGAAATTTAGTTGAGTATGAAGCAGAACTTCCTTATCGAGAAGGAGGAAAGCGTTATATTCAAGCTATTTTAGTTCCCGACATCGCCAAAAATGGCCAAGTCAGAGGATATTGTGGGCTAGTTATTGATATTAGCGATCGCAAACAAGCTGAAGCAGAAATTAAGCAACTCAACGAAAACTTAGAACAAAAAGTCAAAGAACGCACCATACAACTACAAGAAATCAATCAGGAATTGGAAGCCTTTACCTACAGTGTTTCCCATGATTTACGCGCCCCACTGCGTGCCATGCAAGGACTAGCCCAAGCTTTACAAGAAGACTATAAATCTGATTTAGACGAAACAGGACAAGAATACACCCAGCGTATTATTACCGCAGCTGCACGGATGGACACTTTGATTCTGGATTTGCTTGCTTACAGTCGTCTAGGGCGCGGCGAAATTTGGCTACAACGACTCAGTTTGGAGAGTGCGATCGCTGAGGCGATTAATGAATTACACTCAGACATACAAATTACTCAAGCACACATAACCATCGAGTCACCGTTACCGATTGTGAAAGCACATTACAGCATCTTAGTACAGGTGTTGATTAATTTGATTAGTAATGCCCTTAAGTTTGTCGCTAGTGATGTTAAACCGCAAGTGCGGATCTGGGCAGAAGAGGGAGTAAATTCTTCTCATACTCTTCACACTCCTGTATCTTCAGAAACCTCTATCTCAAAAAAATGGGTACGTCTTTGGGTGGAAGATAACGGAATTGGCATTGCTAGGCAACATCAACAACGAATATTCATAACTTTTGAGCGCTTGCATGGCATAGAATCTTATCCGGGTACTGGTATCGGTTTGGCAATTATTAAACGGGGGATTGAGCGTATGGGAGGTAGTGTAGGAGTTGAATCGCAATTAGGACAGGGTAGCCAATTTTGGATTGAGTTGCTACTAGCAGATAATTGCTAACTAGTTAGTATTTCTAATTTTTAATTTTTAATTTTTAATTTTTAATTGGTTTGTCTCCATCTGCCAATCCGTCCATCTCCTATCTTCTTCCTTTATAATCTGTACGCTAACGTACGAATCTTCCAGTAGGGAGAAGAAGTCGTTTGCAAATTTTTATTAACCTATGACAACTTCTCACGTCGTCACTAGCTCTCAGAGTATGCTTTTTTTTCATTCTCTAGCAGTTATGTAACGTCCTGACTGTTCTGCCAACAGACAACAGCATGTCTCCATCCGATAGTGATCCCAGGTCGATTAATCAACTCTTGGCATCTTTACCGGATGAGGAGTATCGGTACCTGGCTCCCCATCTAGAATATACAAGGCTCTCTCAAGGGCAAATTCTCTATGATCGTGGGGAAGTGATTCGACAAGTCTACTTTCCCATCCGCTCAATGGTGTCTTTAATTTCCGTTCTCAAGGATAATTCAACCACCGAATTTGCCATTGTCGGCAATGAGGGTATGATTGGCATTCCAGCATTTTTAGGCGGAAAATTTACTAATAGCCGTGCGCTTGTACAAATAGCAGATGGTGCTTTGAAAATGAATGCTGAAATCCTTCAGCATGAATTTGAGCGGGGGGGAGTATTACAAAAAAAACTACTGCTATACACCCAAGCACTCTTAACCCAGATTGGGCAAAATGCGGTTTGCAAATTTCACCATTCTACAGAACAACAACTTGCTCGTTGGCTGTTGTGCGTTCAGGACTGTCTTGGTCAAAATGAGATATTTTTAACTCAGCAATATATCGCCGATTTGTTGGGAACGCGTCGTGCTACAGTCACAGTTGCAGCAGGTAATTTACAAGAAGAAGGCATGATCCGCTACAGTCGCGGAAAAATTATAATTCTCAACAGAACTGCACTAGAAACAACTGCTTGCGAATGTTATGGCATAGTAACAAATGAGTTTGCCCGCTTGCTTAATACTTAATATTTTTGCCCATTAGCCTTTGCAATAGACCGAAAGAAATTATGGGTTAGAAAAAAACAAAAAGTTTTGTAGAGTGTGTTGTCGCGCAGTGCAACGTACCATTCGGTGGTTTTCGATGGTTAACGACGTTCCGTTCCGTCCATAACGCACCCTACTAAATTCAAGCTAAGGTCGGTTAGTTATATTTTTCGACTTGTGTGTACACCGTAGGATTTATCTGTAAGGTCAATCCAAAATCCAAAATCCTGTTAGAGGATTACCTTACTTCTGCAAGAAGTCTAGTGCTTATGTACGCTACCGTACAGACAGGGTTACTCCAGCCATGTCAATTTAAGATGCTTGATTTAGAAGTGATGGAAGCGATGCCGTGCTAGTTAATCAGCTACTGCTGGCTTTACCAGATTTGGAGTTCCAGCGCCTTGCTCCCCATCTAGAAGAGGTGCGACTTTCCCTCGGTCAAGTTCTTTATGAAGCGGGGGAAAATATTAAGCATGTCTATTTCCCGAATCGAGCAATGGTGTCTTTAATTGCTGTTCTTGAGGATGGTTCGACAACAGAAGTTGGTATGGTAGGTAGCAATGGAGTTATAGGCTATCCCGCATTTTTAGGAGGCGATTTAACAACAACTCGCACGATTGTGCAAGTTGCTGGTACTGCGATGAAAATAGATACCAAAATCCTCAAACGGGAATTTATTCGTGGTGGAGTTCTGCAAAGGCAATTGCTACTTTATACCCAAGCCTTACTTACCCAAATTAGTCAAACTGCTGCTTGCAATCGTCATCATTCGTTAGAAGCACGGCTTGCCCGTTGGCTGCTTACTGCCCAAGACCATACGGCTTCTGATACTATACAAATTACTCAAGAGTTTATTGCTGAATTACTGGGTACGCGACGCTCTGGTGTGACTGTAGCAGCTGGTTTACTACAACAAGCAGGTATTATCCGCTACAGTCGAGGTCGGATTACGATTCTCAATCGCCTAGCTTTGGAGACAACTGCTTGTGAGTGTTACGGTTTTATTAAAAAAGAATTCGATCGCTTGCTCAACGAAGAGCAAAAGTGAAATATCACCGCTTTTTCAGCAATATTAACTAGTCTTTTTTGAGAAAAATCTGGAGCTTATGTACGCTACCGTACGGAGCGGTAGATGGAATTATGTCATGCTATGAGTGTCTTTTTGTGATTACCCTCTCGAATAGTATATACATTTGACTACTAAACAATCGATATGAAAATTCTGTTTAGCACAACCAAATCTTCTACTATTTATCTTTCTACTGGCGTCCAGGAATGAAAAATGTCAAGGAGCCAGCTTATAATGATGAGTCACGGTGAATGTAGCATCTTGCTGGTAGAGGACGACCCCAATGATATTTTCTTAATAGAGAGGGCATTTCGTCGGGCAAATTTGAATCATCCTATTCATGTTGTCAAAGATGGGGATGAGGCAATTATCTACCTTGAAGGTCAAGGCTGCTATGAAGAAAGAGAAAAATATCCACTACCAGCCTTAATATTACTAGATTTAAAACTACCACGTCGTTCTGGTCTGGAAGTTCTAGAATGGCTCAAGCAACAGCCGTTACTAAAACGAATTCCGGTTGTGGTTCTCACATCTTCGCGGGAAAATGTTGATGTTGACCGTGCTTATGATATGGGGGTAAACTCCTATCTGATTAAACCTGTTGCATTTAATGCTTTACAGGAGATGATGCAAGCACTAAACTCCTACTGGCTACAATTTAATCAGTATCCTTCTGTTTACTCAACTTAATACAAGAAGGCAGAAAGCAGAAGGCAGAAGAAATATTTTTAATATTTCTCTTCTCCCCTTCTCCCGATCTCCCAGTCAACGGGTAAAAACCAGCGATGAGTACTCAGAATAATTCAATTCAACGCATTTTGCTGGTAGATGATAACCCAGACGATCGCCTGCTGGTGATCAGAGAATTAAGCCGAGAGTTTTCTCAAGTCCAAGTTATAGAAATAATTGATGCTAATGCATTGAATCAGGCATTAACAGCAGATAAATTTGATTTAGTCATTACTGATTATCAACTCAATTGGACGACAGGATTACAAGTTTTGCGTGCTATCAAATCTCGCGATCGCAATTGTCCTGTGATTATGTTTACCAACACAGGTTCCCAGGAAATAGCGGTTGAGGCAATGAAAGCCGGATTAGATGACTATGTAATCAAATCTACAAAACATTTTATTCGCCTCACCCAAGCTATACGTTCAGTCTGGCAACAATATCAAACTAGTCGTAAAGCAAATCAACTAGAACTGCGCTTACAGTCATTATTGAATCAACTCAGAATTGGTGTATTCCGCGTTACACCTCAAGCAGAAATTTTAGATATAAATACGGCTTTTTTAAATATTTTAGGTTTACCATCTTTGGAGGAGGTTCAGTCATTTATTGTTGAACAACTCTACTCTTTTATGACTAACGAACGTCCATCTCAGCAAGAGTGGGAGAGAGAGATACATTTACAACGCCCCGACGGTAAAAACATCTGGGTACTTTTTAGTGAAACCCTGAATCAATTAGACGGCGAAACCTTTATAGATGGCTTAGTGGAAGATATCACAGAACGCAAGCAATCAGAAGCAGAAATTCTTCAGTTTAACCAAAGTTTAGAACGTCGAGTCCAAGAACGTACAGCCCAACTAGAAGCCATTAACCGTGAATTAGAGGCTTTTGCTTATTCAGTATCTCATGATTTGCGATCGCCTATTCGCCAAATTGATGGATTTGCCCATTTATTGAAAGAACACCTAGAAACCACAAGCAGTGATCAAACAAGCTTGCATTATCTGCAAGCAATTTTAGAATTAACTAATCGAGCAGGGAAACTGGTAGATGATTTGCTCACTTACTCTCGTACCGGACGTGCAGAAATGCACTACTCTATCGTTGATATGAATCGTCTGGTTTGGGAAGCAAAACAACAAACAGAAATGCTTTTTCCTGATAGACATGTAATTTGGTATTTACAGCAACTACCTCATGCGTGGGGCGATCGCTCTCTGTTGCGCCTTGTATGGCAAAATTTGATTGAAAATGCTGTTAAGTTTACTCAACCGTGTCACCAATCAGTCATTACTATTGGCAGTATTGAGGATGAGCAAGAAACTATTTTTTTCATCCAAGATAATGGTGTAGGATTTGACATGCAATATGTCAATCGCTTATTTAGTATATTTCAACGCCTCCACAACCAAACACAATTTGAAGGAACAGGTATAGGACTTGCCAACATCCAGCGAATTATTCACAGACATCATGGCAGAGTCTGGGCAGAGGGAGCCATCAATCAAGGGGCAAAAATCTACTTTACTATACCGAAAACAAATACCTAATCACAAGGGTGGTTGTAGAGACGTAGCATTGCTACGTCTCTACAACCACCAACAAATTTCTAATTTACATCGCCAGCTAGATGTCTGAACTGAGCAAATTTCTTGAAAATAATGCTGCTAGGTTCCTATAGCTATAGGAAAACTGTAGCGTGGCGACAATATTATCAAAATAATATCATGATGCGTATTCTGCTGCTGGAAGATTCTTGGGCAGACGCCGAGTTGATTGGTACAGCTTTGGCAAAAAGTAAAATTAATTGCGAGTTGGTACGGGTAGAGACTCGTGCGGACTTTATAGAAGCTCTCAAAACCGAAACCTTGGATTTAATTCTGGCAGATTACGCTCTTCCCTCCTTTGATGGCTTTTCTGCTTTAGAACTTGCTTGTGCTATCTGTCCAGAAGTACCATTTATCATCATTTCTGGGATACTTGGTGAGGAGCGAGCCATTGAAACTCTCAAAAGTGGAGCTACAGATTATGTACTCAAACAACGCCTGGAGCGACTAGTTCCAGCAGTAGAGCGAGCCTTGCGAGAAGCCGAAGAACGAAAATTACTCAAGCAAGCAGAGGCAGAATTACGTAAGAGCGAAGAATTATTTCGTACATCTGTAGAAACCATCCTAGACAGCTTTGGCATTTATTCTGCTATCCGTGACACATCAGGTAGGATAATAGACTTCCGCATTGATTATGTGAACGCAGCTGCTTGTGAAAATCACCAGTTTACACAAGAAGAGCAATTAGGTAAGCGATTGTGTGAACTCATGCCCAGACATCAGACAAGTGGTCTATTTACAGAATACTGTCGAGTTGTAGAAACGGGTGAACCACTGGTAAAGGAATTATTGTTGGAAGATAGGGGAGATGGGGGAGATGGGGAATGGTTAATAAATAATAATCAACAATCAACCAGCAAGCAAAGAGCATATGATATTCGTGCTGTGAAGTTTGGAGACGGGGTAGTTGTGACTTGGCGCGATACAACCGAACGCCGACAAGTAGAAGAAGAACGTAAACAACTAATACGCCAAGAGCAAGCAGCAAGAGAAGAAGCTGAGAAAGCAAACCGTCTCAAGGATGAATTCTTAGCTGTCGTTTCTCACGAACTTCGGACACCGCTTAACTCTATGTTGGGTTGGGCGCATATACTGAGAAATCGACAATTGAATGAAGCGATCGCCACCAAAGCTCTGGAAACAATTGAACGTAACGCCAGACAGCAGAAAAAATTGATTGAAGATATCCTTGATGTTTCCATGATCATTCAGAACAAGCTGCGTTTGGAGTTACAACCTCTTTACCTAGTTCCAATCGTTCATGGTGCAATTGAAGATATACAACCACAAGCTCAGGCCAAGTCAATTCAAATAGAGTCCATGCTTAGTCCCTTCATTAGTCCAGTCATGGGCGATGCAGAACGCTTGCAGCAAATTGTCTGTAATCTCCTCTCTAATGCTATTAAATTTACTCCTCCTGCTGGTCAAGTACAGATTTGGCTTCAGCAAATTGATGGATTCGCCGAAATTACAATCACTGATACAGGACAAGGTATAAGTTCGGACTTTTTACCCCATGTGTTCGATCGCTTTCGCCAAGCAGATGGTACTACAACCAGAAAATATGGGGGATTGGGATTAGGACTAGCTATTGTTCATCATTTGGTTGAACTGCACCACGGTCAGGTTTATGCTACTAGTGAGGGAATTGGTCAAGGAGCCACATTTACAGTCCAACTGCCAATCTACAACATAGAATGAACACACCACAAGACACACGACAATACGCCCCAGCTACACAGCGCAATCGTGAACCAATTCTAGAAGTATTGTTGCAAGTATTACCCGCAACGGGTAGTGTATTAGAAATTGCTAGCGGTACTGGAGAACATGCGGTGTATTTTGCTCCTCGTCTGTCTCCTCGTCAATGGATACCTTCTGATCCCAATCCCTTACACCGTGCTAGCATCGCTGCTTGGAGTACACATTTACCCTGTGAAACTCTTCAGCCACCTTTAGAGATTGATGTACGTGAGCCAGTCTGGATGATAGAGAAAGAAGCATTATTTACTACTTCACCAATTACAGCCATAGTCAACATCAACATGATTCATATTTCACCTTGGGCTGCTTGTTTGGGACTAATGGCGGGTGCAGGTCGCATTCTTCCGTCTGGTGGTATCCTCTATTTGTATGGGCCGTTTAAACGAGATAGCAAACATACTGCACCAAGTAATGCTGCTTTTGATGAATCTCTACGCGCCCAAAATCCAGAATGGGGTGTGCGTAATCTTGAAGATGTCGTCACAGCAGCTAGTAGACACAATCTCAGTTTACTCAATGTTTATCAAATGCCAGCAAATAATCTTTCAGTAGTATTTAAGTTCAGCCAGTCTTCGTTATAGCAATACGCATAACTTCTCACTTCATCAAAAAAACATCAAAAAAACATATAAAAATGGGCATTGCTGAATGTGGTATGAATCCGGATGTAGAGACACGATATATCGTGTCTCTACAAAATTTTGGCTCCCACCCTCCCTTAATGCAGCAATTCCTCAACTTGATGCTGACTCCACAAAGTTCTATAAAGACCTGGTTGTTGTAATAATTCTGCTTGTGTACCTGTTTGGACGATTTTACCTTTATCCATTACAAAAATTCGGTCAGCAACAGCTGCGGCTGAAAGTTGGTGGGTGATAAAAATAACAGTTTTACGTTTCTTACCACCAGAAAGATTGTTCAAGATTGCTGTAGCCGTTTGATTGTCAACGCTGGAGAGGGCATCATCTAATATTAAAACAGGGGCATTAACTAGCATTGCCCTTGCTAAAGCTGTACGTTGGCGTTGACCACCAGAAAGAGTAATACCGCGTTCACCAACGATGGTTTCGTATTGTTGGGGGAAATTTAATATTTCTGGGTGAATTTGGGCATTTTTGGCAGATGATTCTACTTCTTGCTGTTCTGCTAAAGGATCACCATAGCGGATGTTATTTTTGACGGTGGTGCTAAATAGAAAACTATCTTGGGGAACGTAGGCGATCGCACCACGTAAGTCTGTTATGGCAATTTTAGTAATATCTATTCCATCTAAAAATAATTGTCCTTCGTCAATATCTAACAGGCGAGGTAAAGCATTAGCCAAAGTTGATTTCCCCGAACCAATTGCTCCGACAATTGCGACAGTCTCTCCTGGTGCGATAGTAAAGTTGACTCGATCTAAAGCGCGACTGGAAGCACCAGGATAAATATAACAAAGGTTTTTTGCTGTCAATTGCCCTTGTACTTGCTCTATTGGCAAATGAATTGCATCTGGTTGATCTTTAATTTTGGCTGTCACAGTCAAAATTGACTCGACGCGATCAATACTCACTTCACCTCGTTGGTAGGTGGTGATTGTAAACCCTAATAAAGCAGTGGGAAAAACTAAACGCTCTACATACAATAGCAGTGCAACAAAGCTACCAACATCCAGAGTTCCGGCGGCGATGCGTGTTGCTCCCAACAAGATAATGACTAGGGAGCTAACATTAGCTACTCCACCAATTAAAGGAAACAGTGTATTTCGGCTTTTTGCAAGTTTGAGGTTAGCTCCCAATAATTGCTGATTTTTCTGAGCAAAAGCACGCCGTTCGTTTTCTTCTTGGGCGTAAATTTTAATTAAAGCAATACCACTGATATCCTCTTGAATCACATCGCTGATCTCAGAGAGTTGATTCTGCACTGCTAACTGTTGACTGCGGAGGCGATCGCTAAACAGATACACAAAATACAACATCAAAGGGTAGACTGCTAACGACGCCAATGTCATGTCTACACTAATTGAGAGCATGACTGGTAATGTCAAAATGTAAGCAAAAAAGGTATTTGCTAGACTCAATACTGCAAAACCTAATAATCGCCTGATATTATCTACATCGCTAGTAGCGCGACTAATCAAGTCACCAGCAGTGTTGGTAGTAAAATATGATGGTTCTAGCTTGAGTAAGTGTTCAAAAATTCGCTGTTTGAGTTCAAATTCGACTTGGCGTCCGATACCAAATATCCAGATGCGCGACGCCATGCGAATAAACCACATTGCTGAAGTCAGTAGGATAATTGGTATTACATAACTGAATAACTGATTGAAAGTAAATGTAGCTGAGAGTTTGTCAATTGCTGAACGAATCAATAAAGGAATGTAAACACCTAGTCCATTGACAGTCAATAGAGCGACAATACCAAATGTTGCTTCCCGCCAGTGCGGACGCAGGTAAGTAGCAAGTACAGCAAGGCGTCGTGTTTTTGCCATTCCAGCATCTTAAAATAAGGCCACTCAGCTACAAATGTAGCATTGTGGCCTCTTGAATTGCAGCTTTGTTTGCTTTATCGTTGACCACCACGTAAGAAAAAGTAAATCTGATTGAGATAACTTTCCCAAACTCGTGTTGTCAACGCCAATGTGTCCGCACTGGGTACAAAGTCTTCCAATTGCAACCCACGTCTGCGAACTTCGGTTGGAGTTTGTAACAGATATGAATTTGGTTGTGCTTGTGAAAAAATGCTATCACCTACTACATCTGACATGTTCGCTACAGTAGAGTTTGGTTTAAATGCCACTAATGTCCCAGATTTGGGTGCAGACAGAGCAATATTAGGGTTAGCAAATTTGGCGATCGGCGATTGAACTAAAAAATAGGCAACTGCTGGCGTACTAGCCAACAACAAAATCGTTAACGCCCAAGCGACATATAATCCTCCTGGTTTTCCGATCGCACCATCTTTTAAAGTTTGCGCGGCAAAAATCATTAATAACATTGATGCTCCCAAAGGTTTGAGTGGAAAGGACACTACTCTCCACAAAGAAGCAATGGCTGGTTCGGTAGGATTAACAAACGATAGAAGTACAACAGCAGCCAAAATTACTAAAAATAATCGCCCGACAAAAGTTCCTTTCGGATAAAATCTCTGGAACAAAGAGACTAGAACCGCTAAAAGAAGCAGCCAAAGAAGAACCCGGCTTAGAAGTACAAACATAAGTGAACTCTCAAATCTTCTGGTGCAGTCAGCCTAGCAGTTTTGGGCATTTGAGTTATTTTACAGTCAAATAAAAGTGTTGCACTTTTATCCGACTAAAAATTACTAATGATGTCACTCCCTAAAGGTAGAGAAATATCTCCACCCTGGGGGGTGACTCCCCCTCACACAAAGACTACCGTCGTAGTGATTTTAGAGCAAATTTTTTCAACTGACCGCAGTTTTTGTAATTTTCCAGATCAGTATTTAGGTTTAGGTAGATTAATTTAATTAAGTAGTCGTCTCAGTAAAAGGAAAAACTATGTCATCTGTAAAACGTACAATCTTGGTAACGGGAGGGGCTGGATATATCGGCTCCCATGCTGTACTTGCCCTATTGCAGGCTGGTTATGAAGTAATTATTCTCGATAATCTCGTGTATGGACACCGTGATTTAGTAGAAAAAGTTTTACAAGTGGAACTCGTAGTTGGTGATACAAGCGATCGCCCTTTGTTAGATAAGTTATTTCAAAGCTATGACATTGCAGCAGTGATGCATTTTTCTGCCTATGCGTATGTAGGAGAATCAGTGACTAATCCTGCCAAATACTACCGCAACAATGTTTTGGGAACTCTCACTTTACTAGAAGCGATGTTAGAAGCTTCTGTAAATAAATTTGTATTTTCTTCTACTTGTGCAACCTATGGAGTTCCCGAGACTATACCAATTCCCGAAAACCATCCCCAAGATCCTATTAATCCCTATGGTGCTACCAAGCTGATGGTAGAGAGAATTTTATCTGATTTTGGTAATGCCTATGATTTCAAATCAGTTATTTTCCGCTATTTTAATGCTGCTGGCGCTGATCCTAGTGGCAAGTTGGGAGAAGACCATAATCCAGAAACTCATTTAATTCCTTTAGTACTACAAACAGCTTTGGGTAAACGCAAATCAATATCTGTTTTTGGTACAGATTACCCCACAGCCGATGGTACTTGCATAAGGGACTATATCCATGTAACTGATTTAGCTAACGCTCATGTTTTAGGCTTGGAATATTTATTAACAGGTGGTAAGAGCGAAGTTTTCAATTTAGGAAATGGTAGCGGTTTTTCTGTTAAAGAAGTCATTGAGGCTGCTAAGTCGATTACAGGTCGTGATCTCAAAGTTGTAGAATGCGATCGCCGTCCTGGTGATCCACCTGCTTTGATTGGCAGTAGCGACAAAGCCAGAAAAATCTTAAACTGGCAACCACAATATTCATCCATAGAACCAATTATCAACCACGCCTGGCAGTGGCATCAGCAGAGACACAAGTGATCGGGGAGCGGGAATTGGGGATTGGGAATTGGGGAGACAAGGGGGACAAGTCTCTTCCTGCTCCCCGGTCCCTGCTCCCCGGTCCCTGCTCCCCGATCCCTAATCCTTATTCACTCGTTGCACTACAAACAACAACACACCCATTCCAAAAAAACCTAAAGCTGCGATCGCCCAAATGGGTATTCCTTGTTCTGTTTTTTCAGTAATATTTTGATTGACATTTTTTACTACTTGTGTATCTGGCTTTGTTTGTGCTGCTCCAACCGCCACGGTAACTCTATACTTCAACTGAAACGGTTTAAATTTTGACCGTACTGTTGGTTTTCCAAGTAACAGCAGTTGATAACTACCTGCTCTGGGAAAAGTAATTTCTGCCCCAGGTATTCCTTTATAGCGTTCTGCTGAGACCGATTTTAATCTTGGCTCTAGTAGGGGCGGTTCTCCAGAAGCATGAGGTTCGGCATAAACCAGCAATTGACAATCACACTGTGTTAGCGGAATCACCTTACCACCTTTGCGTGTCAAAGCAAACCAGGCTCTTGTCGCTTCTCCAGCACGAGGAGTATCATTTGGTTCCATGTGTAGAGTTGCACCTACATCTGCTGTTGTTTTGACTTTGTGAGCAGAAGCAGGATATATTCCCGAAATAAAATTAACAAAAATAAACAGTAATAATAAGTAATTAGACATGACTTTGCAAAGCAGGTAAATAGCTTTCAGCAGTTTTAATGAATTTGCATCACAATATATTAAACATCTCCAAAATAGTATATTTTGTGGTAAAAGAACGTCAATAGAAGTTTTTTGACACCAAAATATGAGTAACGTACTAAATCACATAGAGGAGAATCCTCAAGAAACCAAGCGATTAATA
>JAESGT010000125.1_pt1 | contig 17519 bp, 15 predicted proteins | sample 9266261 | NCBI WGS metagenome assembly JAESGT01 (sample SAMN15741584, study PRJNA653494) | algae metagenome | isolation source: Pelatocladus maniniholoensis HA4357-MV3 and co-occurring heterotrophs from... | place: USA: Maniniholo cave near Haena, Hawaii | collected 2009-07-28 | reverse complement strand
CAAAAAATGAAACGCACCGCTATGGATAACAATTATATGATTCGGGTTCTCAGTTGTTGTTTCATTGACAATACATTAGATTCTTCCGAGTCCTTGTGTCAAGCCTGATTGAGATGCTCTTACCCTGATATACTGGGGATGAAAAATATCAACCGCAGCCAAAGGACATTGATACAGAAACGAAAGAACCACTTTATTGTTATGTACCTAGCGCAGAACTAGTTAAGGCTGTTAATTTAGCAATTCAGTTAAATAGACCTCTGTTGCTAGAAGGAGAACCGGGGTGTGGTAAAACACGATTAGCGCGTGCAGTGGCTTATGAATTTGGTCGAAAATATCAACAGAATGGTCAGAAATGGCCTTATGCAGATTGGTATATTAAGTCTAGCGATCAAGCACGAGATGGTTTATATATTTACGATGCTATTTGGCGGTTGTATGATGTGCAAATTACTAGCCAACTGTCTACATCAGATGTATTGGATGCTTCGGAACGCGAAAAAATTCGTACTCGGCTAAGTGATACTAAACATCATGCGTACATCACATGGGGAGCGATAGGTGAAGCATTTCGAGTATCTCAGGAAGGTCAACGCATGATTGTGTTAATTGATGAGATAGATAAAGCAGATCCAGATTTACCGAATGATTTACTTTTGGAACTGGAAGAAAAACGGTTTTTTGTTAAAGAAACTGGAGAAGAAATTAGAGTCAATCCAGATTATCAACCAATTATTTTTATTACTAGTAATGGTCAAAGAAAATTATCAGATGCTTTTTTGAGGCGGTGTATTTATTGCTATATAGAGTTTCCGAAGCCAGATAAATTACAAGAAATTGTTACAGCACGTTTTGGTAACAGAAGAAAATGGACAAAACAAATCATAGAGACATCTGTTAGCAGGTTTTGTGATGTTCGTCAAAAAATGGAGGAATATAAAGGAGAGTTTGGGAAAAAAGTGAGTACGAGTGAATTTATAGATTGGTTAAATGCACTAGAATTAAATTCCAAAAATGCTACAGATTTAAAAAGTTTGCTTTTGGAAGAAAAAATACCTTACCCCAATACATTGTTTAAAAGTCGAGATGATTGTGAGTTTGCTGGGGAATTAGGTGATGAATGAATGTAACTTACCTCTTTATAAATTATTCATGCGATTGCGGGAGGCAAAATTTCTTATCGGTGTGGATGATTATAATTTATTGTTACAGGTATTATTACATGATTATGATAGTTCTGAAGCATCAATTTTTAGTTTAGGAGTTCCTAGTCTAGACAGTCTCAAACAATTATGTAAACTTTTATGGGTGAAATCTGCTAGTCAACGACTGGAGTTTTCAGTCATTTTTGATGATATTTTTGATGATATTTTTACTAGAAAAACTTTAGTTAAAGAGAAACCAGAACCTATTTCAAACAAACCAGATAATTTACTTCCACAACCAGAAACAACTAACAAGAAACCACCAGATAAACCACCTCAGTATCCTGAGCCTAAAAATGAACCTGAATACTTCTTCTTTCCTCCTCCTATAGATACAAGTACTGGTGAGCCTGAGAAAATTGTTAAAGCAGTACGAATCGGAAAAGCCCAAGAATTATCTACTTTCAAACCTTCTGGATTACCTAAAGAGTACTTACCTGTAACAAAACAACAAATGCAGCAAGCTTGGGATAGTTTACATCGTCTGACGCGACAAGGACTGAGGCGAGAGTTAGATGTGGCTGCTACTATAGAGCAAATTAAAAAGCACGGGAAATTTTTTCATCCCGTACAAATACCTCGTTTACTCAAATCCGGTAAACTTGTCTTATTAATTGATCAAAAAGGCTCCATGCAGCCTTTTCATGTTTTATCAGGTTTATTAGTCGAAACCGCTAGGGAACTTGGGTGTGTAGACACAAACAATTGTTATTACTTCAATAATTATCCCAGGCGTATGTTTTATTGTGACCCCCAATTTGAAACTGAAATACCTGTGAATCAGGTAATTCAAGATTTTCATCCTCATCGCACAATTATCTTAATTTTTAGTGACGGGGGAGCAGCGCGTGGTAATTTTATAATGAGACGAATTGATAAAACGCAAGAATTATTGCAAAATTTACGACAGCGATGTCAAGCTTTAGTTTGGATAAATCCCCTGCCAAAAAATTATTGGCAAAATACAACTTCTGAAGCTATTGCCAATATAATTCAAATGTTTCCTGCTGATTTATCTGGGTTTGAAAATGCTCTGAGAGTATTACGATGATTCACTCAAAATCACTAGAACCAGACCCGAAAATTCAAGCAGCAAAAGAACGTATCGATGCTTGGAGTCAGAGTAGACACGTTACCCCTGCACATTTAGAATTTGCTCGTCATGCGGCTTTTCCTTTGGCTTTGACTCCTGATTTACTGTATCGTTTACGCGATTATTTAATCACTGAATTGAAGCTGCAAGTTCCTTGGGTAGCGGTAACAGATTTGCTTTTGTCTGGTTTTTGCTATGAAGTGGGTCAAGAGCTTTATGAAATAGATATTACAGTGCGACAAGTACTGTTAAGTAATCTTGATCCAGAGCGTTTAAAACAACTATCCAAATTTTTGCTGAATTATATTGAACTACAAATTAATTATGCAGATAATAATTTAATTCAAGCTCAAAAATGGACTGCTTTATCTTATGTGGAACCAACACAAACAGCTAAACAAATTACCGAAAAATTAGCCAAAATGCTCCAGCAGCGACACCAAGATGACTGGTCACAAATAGCATTTTTGGTGGAGACTTTAGAAAAACCTTTAGAAAATGCAGGCTTTGAGCCTTTATTAACCTTAGCTCAAAGCATGGGAAAATCGGCTCGTGGTGATTACTCAGGCGCAAAAGCAAAACTCAACGAGCTACGTCATGAACTAGGAAATTCGCCGACTATTGCTGAGGTTACTTTTTCTTTTGTTCCTGCTCAAACTTTTACATTTGAGGTTGTCACCGTTAACCGTCGTGGCAAGATCATTAAACGCGAAACCAAACGAGCGAAACACTTTACTGAAAATCTTGGTAATAATATCACTCTAGAAATGGTTGCCATTCCTGGTGGTACATTTATGATGGGTTCACCGTCAACTGAAGCGGAACGTTACGACGATAAAAGCCCTCAGCATGAAGTGACTGTTCCACCTTTGTTTATGGGTAAGTACCCGGTTACTCAGGCGCAATGGCGATCTGTGGCTGCTCTAGAGCAAATTAACCGAGAACTTGACCCCGATCCATCACACTTTAAAGGTGATAATTTACCAGTAGAGCAAATTTCTTGGTATGAAGCGGTAGAGTTTTGTGATAGATTATTGGAATATACGGGAAAACACTACCGACTTCCTAGCGAAGCTGAATGGGAGTACGCTTGTAGAGCAGGCACGACAACTCCTTTTCACTTTGGCGAAACTATCACATCGGATTTAGCAAATTACAATGCTGAAAAAACCTACGGTGATAGTTCTAAAGGTAAGTCTAGGAATCAGACAACATCAGTAGGCAGCTTTAAAGTAGCGAATGCCTTTGGTTTGTTTGATATGCATGGGAATGTTTGGGAATGGTGCGCCGACCATTGGCATGGCAGCTACGAGGGCGCTCCAATCGATGGTAGTGCTTTGATGAATAATATAATATTAGTGATAATGATAATCGGATGCTGCGCGGTGGTTCCTGGTCTTACGATCCGAGGCATTGCCGTTCTGCGTATCGTTATTACTTCGTCAATCCGGACGACAAGTACTACTCCTTCGGGTTTCGGGTTGTACTTTCCGCCGCGAGGACATAATTCTTTACACTTTTGCCCTTTAGATCTCTACGCTTTTTATTTCTACCCTTACCCCCGCCGAAGGCGGTCGATAATTTTCTTAATTTTTTGCACGACTATCAATAGTATCTAAGAAGTGGTAAATTTTGTCAAGACAATCATCCAGACTAAAAATTTGTTTTTGACAGAATGCAAGATTTACCGATTATTCAAAAGACCTATGACCTGATTAAATGGTATGTGCCGATTTAAAATCGTCTGCCCAGAAAGCACAAATTTACTTTAGGGGACAGGATGATAGCGGGACTTTATGACCTGCTGGAAGGCTTAATTTTAGCACGATATGCTCAAGAAAAGTTGGCTCAACTTGAACAGTTAAACGCTAAGTTAGACATCCTGCGTCATCAAACCAGATTGTTATTTGATTTCCAACAATTCGATGAGCGGCGGTATAAATATGCTGGTCAACTGATCAATGAAATTGGTAATGAACTGGGTGGTTGGATGAGACAACAACGCCAAAAAGGTAACAGATGAAACGATACGGAAATCTTTACCCACAAATTACAGATTTTGCCAATTTAGTGTTAGCAGCACATCAGGCACAAAAAGGGAAACGATTTCGAGAGAAGATTTTAAAATTTAACTATAACCTGGAAGCAAAACTGGCAAAAATCAAGAGTGAATTAGAATCAAAAACTTACCACCCAGGACGCTATAAAACTTTTGAAATTTGTGAACCCAAACCTCGCCTGATTTCTGCTGCACCGTACCGAGATAGAGTAGTACATCATGCTTTATGCAATATCATAGTCCCAATTTTCGAGAGAACTTTTATTGCTGATTCTTATGCTAATCGTTTAGGATTTGGTACTCACAAAGCTTTGCGTCGTTTTACTAGCTTTGCTCGTTCTAGTCGCTATATTTTACAGTGCGATATTAAAAAATATTTTCTTCAAAAAATGTTTGCGACACATTTGCGACACATTCAGAATATCAGACGCGATTTATCGCGTCTCTACAACAGAATTCAATACTGCTTGGATAAGACAAATCGATTGACATTTAAAACCTGTAGAGACGTTGCAGTGCAACGTCTCTACATGCCCAAAATAACGCTGAAATTCTCATTAAACAGCTAGTTAGATTAATTTGAGAGCAATAAGTTTAACTTTGATCCCTTAACCTCTAAAATTCTGGGATCAGGAAATATCAATTTATTTAATCTTGCTAATACATAAATGTAAGTACTTACAGCCTTGTTATTGAGTTTGAAATTATACTCAGATATTTGATAAAGATTTTAATCTAAAAATCAGCAAATTCAAGCCTTTTTCTAATGATGACAGACTTAACAACAGGATAAAATTAATACTGTATAGATTCTGGAGATGACTAACATCAAAAAATTATCTCTCTAGCAATAAGTATATATACTTTTATGTAGTAATATAAAATAAAAGATAACAAAGTAACTTTTAGTAAAGCTTGACTACATTCTACAAAGCTACAGAGAAATAGTCAGGTAAGTATTTGTTGAGCTGGAAGGAAACCACATCCGGTTTACAGAAAGCAAATTCTTATTTTAAATGAAGAGGTAAATAAGGGAGTGAGCCTGCAAACCCCTAAACAAAATCATCGACGCTACGATCCTGATGAGATCGCAAGGTTTTATCGCTATCGTCCTTGGCTAGCTTGGAGACGGGCGCTAAGGATTATTTGGTCTTTTGCCATATTTATCTTGAGTCTGAAGTGGGATGAGTGGCAAAATCAAGTCGAGCAAAACAGACTCAAACGAGCTGCTCAACTACGTGAGTTACTAACACGTTTGGGGCCGACTTTTATTAAAGTAGGTCAAGCCTTATCAACACGACCAGATTTAATACGTAAAGATTTCTTAGAAGAACTGGTGAAACTGCAAGACCAGTTACCGTCCTTCGATAATGCGATCGCCTACCGACTAATTGAAACCGAACTAGGTCGTTCCATTGAGGAAATCTACAGCGAACTTTCACCTAACCCTGTTGCTGCTGCTAGCTTGGGTCAAGTTTACCGAGGTCGTTTGCACAGTGGCGAAGAAGTTGCGGTAAAAGTACAACGCCCAAATCTCCGCCCAGTTATTACCCTCGATCTTTATTTGATGCGATGGGCTGCGGGTTGGCTAGCACCTTGGCTACCTCTAAATCTGGGTCACGATCTCAGTTTAATTGTAGATGAGTTCGGAACCAAATTATTTGAGGAAATAGATTACCTCAATGAAGGTCGCAACGCCGAAAAATTTGCTACAAACTTTCGCAACGATCCATATGTCAAAGTTCCAGCTATTTATTGGCGCTATACTTCCACACGGGTTTTAACTTTAGAGTGGCTGAATGGATTTAAGCTAACCGACACCAAAAAAGTCAAGGAAGTGGGTTTAGATCCCGAATCGATTATTGAAATCGGCGTGACTTCAGGTCTGCAACAGCTATTAGAATATGGTTTCTTCCATGCTGACCCCCATCCTGGGAATTTATTTGCCATGCCCGATGGCAAAATGGGTTACATTGACTTTGGGATGATGGATCAGTTAGATGAAACTACTAAAGAAAGTTTAGTAGATGCACTGGTACATCTAGTTAACAAAGATTACAACGATTTAGCCGCAGACTTTGTGAAGCTGGGATTTTTAACACCAGATACAGATATTTGTCCGATTGTACCAGCCCTAGAAGCAACATTAGGCGATGCAATCAACAAAAATGTCGGGGATTTTAACTTCAAAACCATCACTGATCAGTTCTCGCAACTGATGTATGATTATCCCTTCCGAGTCCCCGCCAAGTTTGCTTTAATCATTCGTTCGTTGGTGACTCAAGAGGGTATTGCTCTTAGCCTCAACTCCAACTTTAAAATTGTGGAAGTAGCTTATCCCTACGTAGCAAGACGTCTGTTGACAGGCGAATCTCCACAATTGCGCCGACGGTTATTAGAAGTGCTATTCAAAGATGGTAAATTCCAATGGCAACGCTTAGAGAATTTGATTGCGATCGCTCGTAATGATCATAATTTTGATGTTTTACCTACAGCCAAACTCGGACTAGAATATCTCCTATCTGACGAAGGTAAATATCTCTGGCGACAGTTGGTATTAGCTCTGACTGAGGATGATCGTCTGCATACCGAAGAAGTTCAACGTTTGTGGAACTTAGTCAAAGATGATTTAAAACCAAATCGATTGTTCGATGTCGCAATCGGAGTTTTGAGCAACTTATCTAAACAGAGAGTTGCAGCAATATTACCTTCGGTAACTGCGATCGGCAATTTTGGTATGAAGTAGAGACGTTGCATTGCAACGTCTCTACACATCGGAAAACCTTTTTTTAAAATCCGGCGTTGCTGATTTCATGTATGATGCAGGATTTTAGGTAATTCTAAAACCCTTGTACCAAACGCAATAAATATATCGCGTCTGGTACATATAGATTCATATCACGATTCAGCAACGCCTAAAATCTATACCAATCAGGAGTTTTATGTATTACTACGCTTCAAATCCGCCATATTTATTATTAATTTTTGGTTTATTTGCTGCATTAACCTCTGGTTTAGCATTAGCCGGAACACTAAAGATCATTGTCAACAAATGGCGGAGTGATGGAGCAGAAAAATCCAATTCTCAGTTGTCGATTAAACAATTATCTGTGCCATTTTTGGGAATAACTGGTGGTGTTGTATTGTTTATGTGTTCTGGTTTTGAAATATTTGGTTTTCCACCTTTACTTGCTTATGCAGTTGGTGTACCAGTAACTATTTTAACTTCGCTGTTAGTTTGGTTCCAATTGGGAAGTATGATGTCTTTTGTACAACGGCAAGGAATGCAATCTCTTGATTTAGATACTTTAAAGTAAATCGAATTCATTTTAGGATTATTCATTTTTTTGGTCTGATATTAAAGAAGCCTGATCACATGGAAGCGATCAGGTTTTTTATTGACGTACAACTTTACCCCCTCTTACGCAACATTACTTAACATTTGTGCTAACTTTAAGGTATCTTCTGGAAAAAGCGTTATCTTTGGCTTACTAAGGCAAAACTACTTAGTTGTATTACTCATAATACTTACACTTAAAATTGTAAATAAATTAACATAATGAAATTATGGTGTGAAGCGATCGCTGTAACTCAGCGTATTTTAATTGAATTATTACGGCGAAGACGTAGCCTGATTTTTTGGATTATTTTCCCTATTTCTATTCTGCTCATCAACGGATTTGTGTTAGCAGAAAGTATGAAGCTATCAACAGAGCAAGGTTTTGAATATGCTGCACCTTCAACTTTAGTAGGAGCAGCACTATTTTTTAGCTGTTTGGGTGGTAGTGTCGCCACTGTCGTCTCAGAAAGAGAACAGCAAACGCTCAAACGCTTATTTGTTTCACCTTTGAATGGAACATCCTATTTTTTGGGAATTTTTTTGGCTCATAGTTGTATTGGTTTTGGACAAACATTAATTATTTATACTATTGCTGCTTTTTGGGGTGCTACGTTTAAGGGTTCCGTGTTTTTGGGTGCAATTATTATATTTATGAGTATTGTGGCTTATGTTGGTTTAGGCTTTATTTTAGGTACTCAATTAGCGCGTCGTACTGAAGATGTAAACTCCCTGGTAGCTGCTTTTGGCGTTCCTTTGTTGATTTTGGGTGGAGCTTTTTTCCCGATTCGCTTTTTACCAAAAACATTACTTGATCTTGCCAAAATCAACCCTATTTATCACATGAATCAAGCTCTTTTAGCAGTATCAACAGAGGGGAACAACATAGAAGAGATTGCGTCTAATTTCCAGTTCTTATCAGGGTTTACTTTGATGATGATTTTGGGTGGATGGTTCTCTTATCGCAGGATGATAATGCTAGAAAGAAGACTTTAAAATTCCTCGCCCACTAGGGATGAGGAATTTGGTAATGGGTAATAGGTAATAGATAATGCTTCATATAGAAAAGCTCAATAAGTCTTTTAAAAATAGGAAAGTTCTTCAGGATTTAACATTGTATGTTGCTCCTGGAGAAATTTATGGTTTACTGGGTGCAAATGGAGCAGGAAAAACTACTACAATCAATATTATTTGTAATTTATTAAAACCCGATAGCGGTATAGTCAAAGTTAATCATCAGTTCGTTTCAGAAGCAACTAAAAAACTTATTGGTATTGCTCCCCAAGAAAATTTATTATACAAAAGTCTTTCTTGTGAAGAAAACATCAGATTTTTTGCCAAAATCTATGGTCTAGACAGAACACAAAGACAGAAACAAATTCAAGCCACTTTAAAATCTGTAAATTTATTAGATAGAGCGAAAAGTCCGGTAGAAACCCTCAGTGGTGGAATGCAGCGACGCTTAAATATCGCTGTAGCTTTGGTACATCAGCCGAAGTTAGTGATTTTAGATGAGCCAACTACAGGTTTAGATATTGAAGCCAGATATGAAATTTGGGAATTAATTAAACAATTAAAAAATCAAGGAATTACTATTTTATTAACTACTCATTTATTAGATGAAGCAGAACGTCTGTGTAATAAAATTGGTATTTTAAAAAATGGACAGATTTTAGCTGAAGGTAGTCTAGAACAATTACGTACCTGTATTCCGGCTAAAGAAATTCTAGTGGTACAAACTCCAGAAGCAGAAAACGCGATCGCACGGGCTATTACATGTGGTTTTACACCCCGGCGTTATGGTAGCGATTTAGCATTTTGGTTGCCAGAGCATTTAGAGTTAAAGGATATTATCGCCCGTTTTGATGGCATTAATATTGACTCTATTTCACGCCAACCAATTAGATTAGAACATATTTATCTGGAATTAACTGGGAATAGGGAATAGGGATCGAGGACAACTAATCAGTAGACCTCTTGCAAAAGTCGAATGAACCCCCCTCAATCCCCCCGTGAACGGGGGGAAGATTTAGTTCCCTCCCCGTTTACCTGCGGTGTACACAGAAGTCTTACAAAGTTGCCTAGTAGCGTTTTGATCCCCCCTAACCCCCCTTAAAAAAGGGGGAACTAGAATCAAAGTCCCCCTTTTTACTAGCGTAGCGGCGCGTCAGCGCGGGGATTTAGGGGGATCAGAGGATTTATGTGTACACCGCAGCCCCGTTTACGCTTAGGGTTAGGGTGGGGTAAAAATATTTTTGCAAGAGGTCTAGTTAACAGTGATCAGTTTAATTTGATAACTGATAACTGATAACTGATAACTGATTCCTATTCTTCGGGATTCTCCTGAGAAAAGTGCATACGAATGGTTTTATCTTTCTGACCATTAGCATTTGTTGCAGTCATAATATAGTCAATCAAGCTGTCTGTAAAAGGTATACGCAGGTGGAAAGTACCATCTGGTTTCAGTTTAATAGCATGACCAGCAACAGCAACACTTGAACCCGGTTCAGTAGCTCCGTGAATAATTAACTCTGCATCAGCAATAAACCAGAAATCTTTCTCTGGACGATTGAAAACACGAGCAACTGCGGAACGCTTAAGTAATAACCAGTTATTATCTGCTGTGGTATAACCAATTTCAGCCATGTAATTGCGATCGCCTGTCGGAATGGCTACATAGCGATCTTCTGTTGTCTCTTCACATTCGTACTGCTGCACCAGTACAGGATTTTGATAACTCAGGTCAATGTCAGTAACATCATATAGTCGTAGTGTAAATTGAGAACCACCTTGCGATCGCAGCGCTTGTTTAGCTTCGTCAGATACTTGCCAAAAAACATAAGCCCATTTCGGAGTACGCGGTTTAAGGACAATCATATTTTCTGACTCTACATTTTCTGGCGTGACAGGTGCTGTAGTTACTGGAATAGCTTCGTCCACAATATTAGTTTGTGGTGAGTCAGTATTTAGGTTTTGATTGTTACCAATGCCATATATAGTAGCCCATGAACCAATTCCTGTAACTGTCGATGGAACTTGTTCTGGGGGATGAGAGTTAATTGCAGAGGGATCTAGTGTTGGGGTAGCTTGGGCGACTTCTTCTGTGACATTGACGCTTGGTTCGGCTGTATCTGCTACCTGATCCAATAACTCCTCGGATGCTTCTGGTTGTTGTGGAGTAGTTTCTAGCTCTGAGTCAACAGTACTATCTTTTGGATTAGATGTATTTTCCCAAACATCAGGTAAATGAGGATATTCAGTATTAATAACTATTGATGGCGTTTGCAAATCTAAAGCTTGTTGATTTGTGCCAGACTTTTGAGGAACAGTTGGTGTTTCCTGTGTCGATGTAATTTCTGTGACATCAGGCAATTCTAGTTCCGGCTGTTGAGGAACAGTTGGTGTTTCCTGTGTCGATGTGATTTCTGTGACATCAGGCAATTTTGGTTCCGGTTGTTGAGGAACAGTTGGTGTTTCCTGTGTCGATGTGATTTCTGTGACATTAGATGGTGATGGCAGTGGTGTTTGTACTAGAGTTGCATCTTCCCAAACATCTGGCAATGGAGAATATGTATTTACTGATGATGCTTGTGTCGGTGCTTTAACTCCAGTGACATCACCATTGGATGGCGTCTGATCTGTGACATCTGAGTGTTGAGCAGATAGTATCTGAGTGTTATCCTGTACTAAGGTTGGTTGTCGATCAGATGCAGACACTTGAGGATAAGAGGCATTGACAACACTTACAGGCCCTTCTAAGTCTAATCCCGAATTCTCAGCCGATGGTACTTGTACAGAATCAGATGATGAACGATTGATTTGTGTAACTGCTGTTGGCACATCTTGATCACTGGCGACATCTGTCTGATCTTTGGCAGTGATTTCTGCATTTTTATCAGACCATTTTGACATTAATGTGCTTTCTCTTCCAATTGCAGTAGCACCAGCAATGCTAGCAGCAACAGTAGGAGTTAAATGTTTGGCTGTATTTTGCTCAGATGGAGTGCTACTTGCATCTTGTGTAACATCACTAGGTGTCGCCTGAGTTACAGAGTTGACATTTGTTGTCTGTGGTAACGTGATGGTATCTGAAGAAGAACCAGGGGGAATAGAGTTGATGGTAACGTCTGCTGTTTGTGCTTTTGCATCTGCAACTGTTGGGCGTCTTCTTCGTAAAAACCACAGTAAAAATCCGGCACCCGCTCCAAGTATTAGTGCCAAAAGTGACAACCATAGTAGTTGTTGATCTTGGTTTGTTTGATTGCTCTGGACAGGAGAGGTTAACGTAGAACTATTTGTAGTATCTGCTTGCGCTGTGGTGATGTTGTTTTCATCTGTTGTTGGTGAGACACTAGCAGCAGATGTAGCATCTGTGCTGGGTGGAGTCGTGGCGCTAGTGGTTGTAGTTGCTGTTTGGGAGTTAGCAGATACTATAGCTGCGATCGCGTCTGCTTCAATTTTTCTGGCTGCTTCTACTGCATCTTCTCCTGGTGGATTTGTCACGAAGCCAAGAAAAGAGGCTACATTGAGACTAGGATTTTTCTTGTAGACGTATACTAAAGGCTGTGAAAAAGGATATCTAGAATTGCTGGGTAAAGTTCGATCCACCCTGAGCGATCGCACACCTTGGAGTTTCGATATCTGATTAGCCAAAGCATAGCTAATACCGTCTTTACCCAACTGTTTGACGACTTCGACTGTACTATCCTCGTTTAGCTGAGTTGCAGTTGCGCCAGTCTTAAACTCGGCTTTCTCGAAGACTGGGTAACTACGAAAAGACTCACGGACATCACTATTAGCTGGACGATCAATAACCCGGATTTTACCCTTAGATCCTCCAACTTCTGACCAATCTGTGATTTCTCCGCGAAAAATTTTGGCAAATTCTTGGTTAGTCAGGTTTCCTTTGAAAGGATTATCTTCACCAACTATGATCGCAATCTTTTCTCGACGTAAGCGGAACTGTTCTAAACCTTGGTTTTTTTCTTCTGGTGTTAAACCACGAGCGATCGCCGCGATATCTATTGTTCCTGCTTGCAAAGCTTGCAGCGCCCCATCTGCACCATTAGTTGCAACTTCCACGTTCACACCAGGAAACTGATTTTCAAACCGTGTTTTCATGGTTTGATTAATCATGTTCATGCTATTTGAACCATCAATCCGCACAGTAGTACCACTTGGCACTTCTTTGGGTTGCACAAAAGACGAAACATTGGTAGATTGCGCCAGTGCAAAGTCTGACACCACAATAGAAACTGCCATAGGAGTTGTTGCTAATGCTAACAACAAGGCCAAATTGACTATTGAGTTATCTTTTTTTTCTTTTTGCCACATATGCCCTCTGATCAACAAGTTAGAGGAAATTAAGTAGAGTAAACGACAAAAAAGTCGGTTTTAATCACTCTTTTTTTGGGAAAACGCGCTAATTTATTGTTTTAAGGTGAAAAGTACAAATAAAGTTAACTAGTTAATACCATTTCTTTATGAAGACGCATATAGCAGTTCTCGGTTGTGTCCAATACGTACCCCATGGGGTTCCTACTGTATTGCAATCGAGTGAGAAGTGCTATATAAAGAACCCCACCGCCTGCGGCAAAACCCTCCTCTGAGGGGGATCGGAGGTTGGGAGGGGTCAAAATAATGTGCAGCTTCACAGAAAATTGGTATAAGGTCGTCATTGGTCATTGGTAAGAATTTGGTGCATGTTTACTTTGCGTAATGTAGTTAGGTTTATTCCCATTCATTAATTGAGATTGAAACAACTACCAAGATATCAGACAATCTCGTCAATATTTGTTGACTGACTTTAGCAGGTTATCCCCTATGGTCAGGAGTTGTTTGACATAATTTTTGGATAGTATTTTAGTTTAAATATTCTCCTATAAAGATAAATTTTTACTGCAATAATTTATAACTGGCATGTTAAAACAGATTCTTGGCTAAAAAGCATACTTTGTCAACTTCATGCCAAAATCCTCTAACATCCCTATTCCTTAATGACTCAAATAACAATGACAATCAGGCTTCTCAATTACTGACTCAACCAAAGCATTAAGCGCAGTAGCTGCTAACAAACCACCTCCAACAGTTCCTTCTACCACAATCCAAGCAGTGTTTGTTTGCATCAGCTGTCTTTTAGCGGCGGGTGCATGGCTAAAGCCAATAGGCATACCAATGACTAATGCTGGTTGAATTTGCTGTTGTTTGATCGCTTGGCAGATTGATAATAAAACTGAAGGTGCATAACCTACGACTAAAATGCAATCTTTTGTTACTTTTTTTAATTTATCTCGCCATTGTTGATGTTGCCAAAAAGCTTGTTCTGCTTCAGCCGCCGTAGTCACGTGAGGATTGTCAATCAAAGTTTCGAGACGACATCCCAAATGAGCTAGTCGCGTTTGATCAACAGCAGCTGCAACCGTGGGAATATCTGCAATAATCTCACATCCTAACTTGAGAGCTTCCCGACTTTTGGCGATCGCTCCCTGACTCAATTTGACAAAGGAGACTAAACTTACATCTCCACAAGCTAAAACTAATTGAGAAATTAGGTGTTGTTCAATCTCAGAACGTGTTGATAAATCTGGTAATAAATTTTGTAAAGATTCGTGAAAATGTTCTGGGTGAGCATGAATTTGAGCATCTAAACCACTCCAGAGTTTTTCTAACTCCCCTAGTCCGACTTTTGTTTCTACTTCAATTAACTTGAGTTGGGCTAGAACTTCAGCTTGGATAATTTGACAATCGCGATCGCGTCCTAACAAACCTTCTAATGCAGATGCAGTTTGTCGCAGTTGGGAAATTTGCTGCATCACAGTTCTATATTGCTGTTGTAGTTGCAGCATCAAATTTGCATCGGGATTGCTTGGTGGTTCGACTTCGAGAATTTGACGAATGTGATTTAGTTGAAAACCCTGTTGTTTTAATGCCACAATTCTTTGCAAGCGGATGACATCTGTATCTGTGTAGAGACGATAATTACTGTGCGATCGCATCGGTTGAGGTAATAATCCTAACTGATGGTAATGTCGTACCATCCGGGGCGTGATCCCACCACCCACCGCCTCAGTTAGTTCTTTAATCGTCAAACCATTAGCTTTCATATTAAAGGCACATACCAACTTATAACCTATTGTTGGGAAAACACCCAGGTTGCTTACGCCACTCACAACCACTGGAAATTAATACTTTTCGCCTCAGATTACAATTAATGGCTTGAAAGTGTAGCGGTGTATGATTTATGAGACGAAATGACGGCTAGAAGCTTTTTTGAAGTTAGCTTGTTAGATTTGTTGCAATCGCGCTTACTTTTTTGTAGTCCTCTTCGACTTTGGTATTAGCCTGATATTAATAATATTTATTTATCTGGAATTTAATTTTTTGCATTTGTAGATTTGTATAACTACTATTTTTATACAATCGCCATTCTCTGTGACAACTACAAACGCTTGCTCTTCTACGGTTAGAAGTATGAAGAAAATTCTGATTTTATCCGCCAATCCCGTCAATACAAGTAAGCTTCGTCTAGACGAGGAAGTACGGGAAATCCAATCTGCCTTAGAGCGTTCCAGACACAGGGAAGAATTTGAACTCATTCCCCGATTGGCTGTGAGGATTGACGATTTACGCCGCGCACTGTTGGATCACTCTCCACAAGTTGTACATTTTTCTGGTCATGGGGATGAAACGGACGGTATAGCATTGGAGGATAACTCCGGACACGCGCAATTGGTTAGTACGGAATCGTTGAGCAATTTATTCAAGTTATTTAAAGACACAGTTGAGTGTGTGTTGCTGAATGCTTGTTATTCAGAAACTCAAGCAGAAGCAATCTACCAGCACATCAATTGTGTTATTGGCATGAAACGTGCCATCACTGATATTGCTGCGATTCATTTTTCTAAAGCATTTTATGACACTCTTGGTGCTGGGAGAAGCTATGAAGAGGCTTTTGATTTTGGTTGTAACAATATTGACCTTAATAGCATACCAGAGTCTTTAACTCCAAAATCACGCATCAGAAATAAGTCTAAAACTTTATTTTCTAACAAGGAGCAAAAATTGGATATGACTGGAAACCGCAATATTCACATCGGTAGCGGCAATTATAACGAGCGTATTGAAGGCGATTATATCCAAGGAAATTACTACGCTGCTAGCAAGCAACAAAACCTTGCTGAAGCTGCTGCTGAAATTCAAAAGCTTTTAGAACAGTTAGATCAATCCTATTCTACTGACACGACTTTGGGCAAGATGCAAGTAGCTGCAGAAACCATTAAAGCTATTGAAAATAATCCAATCAGAGCAGAACGGATAACTAGTGCTTTAAAGGCTGGTGGTGTTCAGGCTTTGGCTCAACTGCTCAATCATCCTGCTGCTAGTTTTGTTATTGGTGCATTAGAGGATTGGCAGAAAACTAAGAGTAGTTAAATATAGTTCTACTTTTCTTACACGTTTACTTTCCTAGACATCAAATAGACTAACGGAGATGAAACCGTGACAGAGAATAACGAGTCTGAGAATCGCCGTATAGATATTAATGAAGGTAATTATAACGAGCGTATTGAGGGAAATTATGTCCAAGGGAATCGTAATTTCATATTCAATTTTAGACGCCAAGGTAATAGTGAAGCATTTACACCAGCAAAGTATTCTCGGATTCGACAGGCTTTATTAAAACAGGTAAACTTGGAAGTTGAAAGTCGGATAAATAGTTCTCTTCACAACCGAGTTTATATTGCTCTAGATGCAGACCAAAACCCAGAACAGATTGAATTACCTTGGGCAAGTGAAATCAAAGTTGGTTCTCAACATAAAACTAGATTAGATAATACAGATATTATTAACGTTTTTGACCAACAAGATGTTGCAGGCAGATTATTAATTTTAGGACAACCAGGATCAGGAAAAACTACTATGCTACTTAAACTAACTGAGGAGTTAGTAAAACGAGCTAAAGATAATTCAACACATCCTGTTCCAGTACTATTTTCTTTATCTTCTTGGAAGAATGATAATCAGAATATTAAAGATTGGTTAATTGAGCAGTTAAAAGACAAATATGGTCTGCGGAAAGATATTAGTAAACTGTGGATAGAGAACCAAGTAGTTATACCGCTTTTAGATGGGTTAGATGAACTAGCGGCTGAACGTCAAGAAAAGTGCGTTCTTAAAATTAATGAATTTCTACTTCCTAAAAGTTGGAATAATCCTGTAACAACTTTTGTATCAAGTGCGGAACAAAATTGAATCAACCACATATTTAATCCTCTGTTCTGATACGCTATTTGATCATTGATCGCCACAACTTGGGGCGCTGCACATTTTATACCACTCACAAGTCTGTTTCTCGTCAAGGCTGAAGTTGCTACAGACTGCGCGAAACACGCAAACGTTAAGGCGGAAGTTGCTGCAAGGAAGACGGAAGTTGCTACAGACTGCGCGAAACACGCAAACGTGAAGGCGGAAGTTGCTACAAGGAAGACGGAAGTTGCTACAGGCTGCGCGAAACACGTAAACGTGAAAGCGGAAGTTGCTGCAGGGAATGTAAACAACGATCGCCTCTTTTAAGAAGTGCATTGTTTGACTTTTGCAAGCGATCGCCCCGAATGTTTCCCGAAAGAGCGATCGCACGACTTCTGAATAATAGAGATAAAAAAGTTTTAGTTGTCGCAGAGGTGGCGATCGCTCTGACTAACATTAGACTCGTCCGGAATATGATTTAGGTACAAAAAAATGGTAGAAAGTAAAATTGACCTTCTACCAAAACTTAATTAAATGATTAGTACCTTTGATTATATACAAAAGTATCCCTTACGTGCCAAA
>JAESGT010000124.1_pt1 | contig 17628 bp, 12 predicted proteins | sample 9266261 | NCBI WGS metagenome assembly JAESGT01 (sample SAMN15741584, study PRJNA653494) | algae metagenome | isolation source: Pelatocladus maniniholoensis HA4357-MV3 and co-occurring heterotrophs from... | place: USA: Maniniholo cave near Haena, Hawaii | collected 2009-07-28 | reverse complement strand
GTTCTCTACAAGAATTATCTCAAACCCTTATTTATTCGTATAGACTAGCTGAATCGCAATGCTTGCATTTGCACCCTAAGAGCTAGTCACATAAAGGCTTTGATAGTTGTCGGAGATGTCTACTGACCTGACGGAGAAGCTATTTATTTGAGGGCGCAATGTTGGGCATTATTGAGATGGCTACAAAATGTCAATTCTCTCAAACTCCATAAGTTCAAGCGATCGCTTTGTGCTGTTGACCACAATAAAGCGGGTGATGGGACTCGAACCCACGACGTTCACCTTGGGAAAGTGACATTCTACCACTGAATTACACCCGCGAATAGCACTTAGCATAAATCAAGCTAAATGTCATTATACTACTAGTTTTTCAAATTAGAATTGATGGATTACAAAGTTCGTAGTCAAGGCTTGAGACTACTACTAAGTAAGTCGGTTGGAATAAATCGATCTATGTTAAGCAATGTAAAATTATTGTAATCTAGTTCGTTGTAAGGACTTTAGTCCTAAAAGAAGGACTAAAGTCCTTACTACAAACCTTTAATTATTTACGCCGTTCTACTTAACCCAAGTCTACTGTTTAAAATAAGTTCCGCAATTGACAGGTTATGTTACGCTATCTGCATTTGAAGTATAGAGGTATCTTCAAATGACAAAGTTGCGCTTAGGGTTGCTGTTTGGTGGTTGTTCCGGAGAACATGAGGTGTCGATCAGTTCAGCACGAGCGATCGCTAAAGCTTTGAGTACAGGAGAAAATACTAGTAAGTACGAAATCTTACCTTTTTACATTCAAAAAGATGGACGCTGGTTGGCCGGAGATGCACCGCAACAAGTCTTAGCATCAGGAAAGCCACTGTCATTACCAAACTCTGAAACTAGTAATCAATTAGTGAGTGCTAGTTCCCATTCTCTCAGTCGTTGGCAATCTCCTTCGCAAGTTGGGGAGGTGGATGTTTGGTTTCCGATTCTCCATGGCCCTAACGGCGAAGATGGAACAGTACAGGGTTTGCTGACTTTAATGCAAGTACCTTTTGTGGGTTCTGGGGTGTTAGGTTCAGCACTGGGAATGGATAAAATAGCCATGAAAATGGTTTTTGCCCAAGCTGGATTACCGCAAGTCAAATACAAAACTATCAATCGTTCTCAAATTTGGTCAAATCCTTGTGTTTTTCCCAAATTATGTGATGAAATTGAGTTGAGTTTGGGTTATCCCTGTTTTATTAAACCTGCAAATTTAGGTTCATCGGTGGGAATTGCTAAAGTGCGATCGCGTCAAGAATTAGAAGCAGCCTTAGATAATGCTGCTAGTTATGATCGCCGAATTATTGTAGAAGCAGGAGTCTTTGCCAGAGAATTAGAATGTGCTGTTTTAGGAAACGATCAAGCAAAAGCTTCAGTAGTAGGTGAAATTACTTACAAAAGCGATTTTTATGACTATGAAACTAAATATACAGAAGGGAAAGCAGATCTAGTTATTCCCGCAGCAGTACCAAATGCTATTACTCAGCAAATTCAGGAAATGGCTTTACAAGCTTTTGCTGCTGTTGATGCTGCGGGGTTGGCAAGAGTAGACTTTTTCTACGTAGAAGCAACAGACGAAGTATTGATTAACGAAATTAATACTTTACCAGGCTTTACGGCAACAAGTATGTATCCCCTGCTTTGGCAACACAGTGGTGTTTCTTTTCCAGAACTGGTTGATCAACTAATTCAACTAGCCGTTGAAAGATACTCTCCTGTAGAAGTAGGAGAATCAGAGTAGTGATTTTTCTAGTAAAGTCCACAGTACTAAAAAATACTGAAACTTTGCCAAAAATTCGGTTTAAGTAGTCTTATTCTTTATAAAAAAGCTACTAAAATCCAAGCTTTTGCCACGGATACGTAATGGCTGACTCCTCCGGTACAATTAGTGACAAGAGGGGTAAACATTTGAAAGTAGTTATGGAAAATACTCAAAATGTACAGCAGCCATTGGAGGCAAAAGCACCCATAAATGAAGCTGTAAAAACTGGATCTGAACTACAAACAAGCAAAAACTCTCTGATACATTTGTTAGTTCAACACCCTTGGTTGGTATTCGCTGGAGTGTTGCTAGCTTTGATCAGTACAGTTGCTGTAGCTTTGTATAGTCTTGGTTACGTTGGACGTGTAGGACGTGAAGAACCAGAATTCATCCGGCTTGAAGCAGAATTACCTATCGCTACAACCCCTCAAACTACAAAAGCATCCTATAGTCCTGTTTCTTTGCAGATGATAGCAGCGATCGCCATAAGTTGCGCTGGTGGATGCTTTATCGTTTTTCTTTTGCTTAACCGTCTGACACAGGAAAAAGTTCAACAAAATCCTAATTGGGTTCAATCACGCTTGAAACAACGTCATCAAAAGTGGTTAGAACCATCCCCTAGTAATAATTTACCAGTGTTTGTACCACCAGCACCACAATCTTCTCATACATCTTCAGAAGCAGCAAAACCTGTAGTTACCGTCTTACCACCAGAAGCAGATTTTAACGACGATAGCAAAGATTCTTTGGCAAGCATGATGGATCTTCGTAAACAGACTTCTTTGTCTTCACTTTTGCGCGAGTAAACTCTTGGATAAGGAACTGTAACTAAATATTTGGACAACTATTAACATCTTTCCCTGAATATAAATCCACTTTCTGGCGTTGCTGATTTCATGTATGAAAATGATTCTGCGTAATGCCAAAATCTTTGTAGAGACGCGATATATCGCGTCTCTACATCCGAATTCATACCGCAATTCAGCAACGCCCACTTTCTTTTAGGGGAGACCGCAAAAAAAAGATACCAGCCGTGTTTTAGGATTATTCGTTGTGCAGCGAAGGATTTAGATGTGACGGCTGATATCTTTTTTCAGAGTAAGTGTTTTACCCGACTTTCCGCACTTCATCGTGTAATATCCGTAGATTTCCAAAATCTCACTAACAATGGTTAAATGAACAACACCAATTCTCAATGAATTTAAATATTAATACTTAACGGTTTGACCATTATTAGGAATAATTCTTGAAAATTAAGATAATACATTTTGAAGTGCGGAATATGGGTTTTACCTCATCGCCCCATCTTCTCCTCAGTATTTAGGGTGACGCTTGCTCTATAGAAAGATTAAACTGTGGATAATGTTAACTAGCCTAGCTGGTAACAAGATTTACATAAACATTTACATACCAATAAAAACCATTACCTATATCAAAAGCCAGTTATGTCAGTTCAACAACGTAGTTGCGGTGAAACCGCCGATTTGATTATAGGTGTTCGCAGTCAAGAAACTACTGCTCCTGTAGGTACTCTTGCCAGAAGACAAGGGACTATCTCTTCATTTCTGGCTCCTTTGACGCAGGATACATTTAAACAAGTTGTAAAAGAGGTAGAACAAAAGTTACAGATTGTCAATCAAACCCTATCTATGTTGGATTCTCATGGGTTTGAGACGATTTTGCAGGAAATGTTACAGTCCATAACTTTAAAAACAGGGGAATTATTAGGAGCAGATCGAACAACAATATTTTTATTGGATGAAGAAAAACAACAACTGTGGTCGATTGTAGCTGAAGCAGAAGGCGATCGCTCATTAGAAATTCGTATTCCTGCCGATAAAGGTATTGCTGGGGAAGTTGCTACCCACAAACAGGTGATCAATATTCCTTTTGATTTTTACGATGATCCACGTTCTCGTTTTGCTCAAGAACAAGAAAAAAGCACAGGTTATCGTACTTATACAATGCTAGCTTTGCCTTTGTTGAACGAACAAGGGCAATTAGTAGCCGTCGTGCAATTGCTCATCGGATGCAGATTGGGATGATGGTGTGTGGACTTTTAGGGATAAGTAGAAGAAGGACACGGGGGACACGCGGAGAATAATCAATGACCAATGACAAATGACCTATTAAGAATTTATACACCGTTTTTTTCAGAGAATTTATTATTTCTGTTATTTTCACTACATAATTCCAATAAAGCGATCGCGAATTCCTAGCTTGTTTAAGAAATACTTAGCAATAAATAAAAAACTATCCTGAAATCAGTAATATAGGCAGTAATTAATAAAATACAACCTCTTATCAAAGTACGAGAGCTTGCCAAAGAGATAAATTCGATGGCAAGCAAATCAGAATAATAAAAAAACTCTTTAATTACGATGAAAGCCTTGAGTGCTATATTGCCCCTTGCTGAAAATCGATTGTATCAGCTACTAGAACTTTTACCTTTAGGAGTGGCTATCATCGAAAAAGATGGCAATTACTCTTATATTAATCAAACTGGTCAAAAATTACTGGGTTCAGGTAAAATTATAAATTTGCCAAGCGAACAAATAGCTATTGCGTATCAAATTTATCGAGCTGGCACTAAAGAATTATATCCAAGCATACAACTACCATCAGTACAAGCATTAGCAGGAAAAGCTGCGGATGCTGATGATTTGGAGATTCATCGTCAAGGAAAAGCGATCGCGTTACAGATGAAAGTCATTCCTATATTTGATGATAGAGGTGAGGTAACTTACGCGATCGCAACACTGCAAGATATCACAAAAAGCAAACAAACAGAACAAAATATTACTGATATTAAGCTTGCTGAAGAAGTGCTAAAACAAAGTGAAGAATACTTACGTACCGTAGTTAATAATTTTCCCCTAATTCTCTGGGCAATGGATAAAAATGGAGTTTTTACCCTCTCAGAAGGAAAGGGACTAGAAGGATTAGGATTGAAACCAGGAGAAGCTGTTGGTCATTCAGTATTTGACATGTATGGCGATTTACCAGAGGTCGTAGCAGCGTTCCGCAATTCTTTGACTACAGGTGTTCCCTACTACGTCACAGCTACAACTAATGGTTGCACATTAGAAGGAATGGCTAATCCTTTCTACGATCACCAAGGTAACATCCAGGGAATGATAGGAGTTTCTATGGATATTACTGCTCGCAAAGACGCAGAAGAAGCTCTCAAGAAAAGTGAAGCCCAATTTCGTAAGTTAGCAGAAAACGTACCGGGGATGATATTTAGGTATATCTTGCACCCCAATGGTAGTAATGAATGTACTTATTTAAGTCCCAGATGTCAGGATATTTACGAAATAGAACCAGAAATAGTCATCCAGGATTCCCAAAGAATGTGGTCTTTAATACATCCAGATGACAGTTTAACCATCCAAGCCTTGATTGCAGAATCTTTGCACAAACCACAATCAGTTAATTTTGAACACCGAATTGTGACTCCTTCTGGGCGCATCAAATGGGTTCAAGTGATTGCTCAAGCTGAACTACAAGCAAACGGAGATAGTATTTGGGATGGAGTAGTAATTGACATCACTGAACGCAAACACACAGAAGAACTTTTAGCCGACTACAACCGCACCCTTGAACAACAAGTGCGCGAAAGAACCATCGCCCTAGAACAAGAAATTTGGGAACGCAAACGAGCTGAAGATATAGCTAAAACTGCTGAAATTGCTCTGCGCCAAGCAAACTTAGAATTAGAACGCTTAGTAACATTGGATGGTTTAACTCAAGTTGCAAATCGTCGCCGCTTTGATGAATACCTATCCCAAGAATGGCGACGCACGGCACGAGAGCTACAGTATCTAGCTTTAATATTATGTGATGTAGATTACTTTAAAAGCTACAATGATCATTACGGACATCAAGCTGGCGATGCTTGTTTAAAAAACATCGCCGCAGCCATGCGTAATACTCTCAAGCGTCCAGCAGATTTAGTCGCTCGCTATGGTGGAGAAGAATTTGCCATCATTTTACCCTACACAGCAGTCCAAGGTGCTGTCGCCGTAGCCCAAGCAATTCAAAAAGCAATCAAACTATTACGATTACTGCATCTTCAATCTCAGGTTAGCAACTTTATTACTCTGAGTTTCGGTGTCTCCAGTGTAATCCCTACTCACAACCTCAAACCCGAAACCCTGATCAAAACCGCAGATGAAGCACTGTACCAAGCCAAAAAACAGGGACGCGATCGCATTGTTTGTATATGAGAATTGGTGGTTGTTGGTGGTTGCTTAAAAACTCACCTCGCACAAAAAGGGAAAACCAGAATCAAAGTTTATTGCAAGGATTATACTTATACTCCGCACGGGCAGAAATTGCGCTTTTACATTACTCTGAGCGCATCAATGAATCTCACCTGATGTATTCACAAAAGCTCAGATTGTGAACGTGTGCAGTATAACTGTTGTCGAGTTTAGCAGTAGTAGGTAAAAATATTGGCTGAGTAAGGTAGTCCTGAAACTGTTACTTTGATCAATTTTCAGGGAAATATGTGATTGTGTACCCCAAAATTTTTTAGCTCATCAGGCAAGGTAGCAGTATTTTATGCAACTCATTACCTCGTTAGATATTAGGAATTCAGAATATTTTTCTAAAGATAGGTTTATTAGCTACCATCATCAGATGCGTCTCATAGCTTCGCTTGGTAGTCAAGTAAGCAACATTCTGGAAATTGGAATTTTTAATTCCTTTCTCAAAGACCTCCTGAAGTTAAACGGTTACAACGTCACTACTGCTGATATTGACCCCAACCTTAACCCAGAGATAATTCTGGATTTGACAGCAGATTTTTCGTTGCCTCAAAATAAATTTGATCTCATAGTACTGTTTCAAGTGCTAGAACATCTGCCTTATGAACAGTCAGAACAAGCTTTAAAGAAACTTGCACAAGCAACAAAGAGATTTTTGATAATTTCGATTCCCTACAATACTCAGTATCTCACACTCCAACTGAGATTATCTTTCTTGCCTAGACCAAGACATTTGTTACTCAAAATTCCTCGATTCTGGAGTACAAAGCCAGTTTGTAATCAACACTACTGGGAAATGGGGTTAAAAGGATATCCAAAAACGGGCATTCTCAACTCTATAGCCAAAGTTGGGTTAAATGTTAAGCAAGAATTTCTTGATCCGAGCAATCCATACCATTACTTTTTGCTACTAGAAAAAACTCCAAATATCTAGTATTCTCCATCAATAGATTAACAATATTGTAGTCGGAACGCTCAGTACCTAGTTGAGCAAATACAACAGAGTGTAGGGAAATCCGAATCACAATTTGACGGCAAACAATGCTAAATAAAAGAATCAAAACCTAAGTGCAGCTATTAAAATTCTAATTGGTATAATGTCCTATTGCTTTTGGCTTTACCCTGGAAGCAAAAGACTAGGGTATGTTTGCCACATTCAAAACTCAAATATTTGCACTTGAAGATCATCAATTATGCTAGAACAAGGAACCATCAGTATTCATACTGAAAATATTTTCCCGATTATCAAGAAGTCTCTTTACTCAGATCACCAGATATTCTTGCGGGAACTTGTATCCAACGCCGTTGATGCTATCCAAAAGCTGAATATGGTATCCCGTGCTGGAGAATACTCTGGCAATACTGGTGAACCAGAAATTCAAATTGCTATAGACAAAGACAATAAAACCCTCTCCATCACCGATAACGGTATTGGAATGACAGCAGATGAGGTGAAAAAGTATATCAATCAGGTTGCTTTTTCTAGCGCCGAAGAATTTATTCACAAGTATAAAAGCACATCTGATCAACCAATAATTGGTCACTTCGGTCTAGGCTTTTACTCTTCCTTCATGGTGGCGCAAAAAGTCGAAATTGATACCCTATCTTACAAAGAAGGGGCGCAGGCTGTTCACTGGAGTTGTGATGGATCGCCAGAGTTTACTTTAGAGGAATCATCTCGTACAACTCTTGGTACGACAATAACTCTCCATTTAATGGAGGAAGAACTAGATTATTTAGAATCAGCACGCATCAAAAATCTGATCCAAACTTACTGCGATTTTATGCCAGTGCCAATTAAACTGGATGGCGAGGTGTTAAATCGCCAAAAAGCACCATGGCGCGAGTCTCCCAGTAACTTAAATAAGGAAGACTATATAGAGTTTTATCGCTACCTCTATCCTTTCCAAGAAGAACCCCTGCTATGGGTGCATTTGAATACGGATTATCCTTTTATCATCAACGGAATTCTGTATTTTCCAAAGTTAAGACCGGATGTTGATGTCACCAAAGGACAAATTAAGTTATTCTGCAATCAAGTTTTTGTCAGCGATCACTGCGAAGAAATTATTCCCCAATTTCTCTTACCGATGCGGGGTGTAATTGATAGTAGCGATATTCCTCTGAATGTATCACGCAGCGCTTTGCAGACCGATCGCACTGTCAAGAAAATCGGTGATTACATCGCTAAAAAAGTAGGCGATCGCCTCAAAGAACTTTACCGCGACAGCCGTGATCAATATATTAGCGCTTGGAAAGACCTCGGCACTTTCGTGAAATTCGGGGTGATGAACGATGAAAAGTTCAAAAAGCAAGTCGAAGATATCCTGATTTTCCGCAGTACAGCCAAGCAATCTAACCAAACCCCTTCCGAAATCCCAGCAGTACAAGTACAATCCGAAGGAGAAGACGCTTGGCAAGATGTTACTCCAAGTGCAAGTGAATCTTCTGAGGGTGATTCCTACACAACCATCAAAGAATATTTGGAACGCAATAAAGAACGCCACGAAAACCGCGTTTTCTACTGCACCGACGAAGCAACACAAGCCACCTACGTCGAACTTCACAAAAAACAAGGGTTAGAAGTCCTGTTTATGGACTCCTTCATCGATACCCATTTTATCAACTTCCTGGAACGCGAATTCCAAGATGTCAAATTTACACGCGTAGACTCTGATTTAGATCAGACTCTCTTAGATAAAGATCAAGCAACAGAAATAGTTGATCCCAAAACCAATAAAACTCGTGGCGAGGTAATCAAAGAGTTATTTGAGAAAGCGCTCAACAAACCGAAATTAAATATCCGCACCGAAGCTTTAAAATCAGATAACCCTCAAAGTACACCTCCTGCAATGGTGTTATTACCAGAAATTTTGCGTCGCTTCCGGGAAATGAATGCACTTATGCAGCAGCAAATGACAGAATTTCCAGAAGAGCATATTTTGCTGGTAAATACCACCCATCCCCTGATTCAAAACTTGGCAACCCTCAGCCAAAGTAGTATTATTCAGGGTGAAGGTGAATCACCCACAGGTCAATTAGTCAACATGATCTGCCAACACATCTATGATTTGGCACTCATGTCTCAAAAAGGTTTTGATGCTGAAGGAATGAAAGGCTTTGTTGAGCGTTCTAATGACGTCTTAACTAAGTTGACACAACAAGCTGCTAATTAACCTTTATAAAAAATGGGGAAAGGTAAAAGGGAAAAATACTCACAAATACCTTTACCTCATCTCCTATACCCGCAAGCAGCTATACAATAAGAGATTGTGTTCAAAGTAAATCGGAGATTCTCCTATGTCTCGTCGCTGTGATTTAACCGGCAAAACAGCCAACAACGGCTTTACAATTTCCCACTCCCACCGTCGCACAAAACGGATTCAGCACGTCAACTTGCAAAGCAAGCGCGTTTGGTGGCCTCAAGGTAATCGTTGGGTGAAACTCAAATTGTCTACCAAAGCGATCAAAACCTTGGAAAAGAAAGGTTTAGCAGCTATGGCTAAAGAAGCCGGGATTAACCTTAACCATTACTAATAGTGATTGTCATTTCCCAGTCTACGGCTGGGATTTCCATCAGTGAGGTACAACCTTTTACTCATCATTCTTGGCCTTTTCTGTCTACTTCACGAAAAATCAGCAACAATACAAATAAGTATATTTCCTTGTGCCTCTCTATTAATGGGAGGCTTTTTAATACCTTAAGATTATTTTTTCTTCAATTGATAAGTTTCCCAAAGCAAATGGGTACTATATGTTTACTCTCATAGCAATATTTTGATGACAGGACTTACGCAAGTGTCACAAAAATTTCAAAATTTTGCTTGTAGTGAGGACTTTAGTCCTTATTTTGAGGACTAAAGTCCTCACTACGAACTTAAAATAATATGCCAGTTGCGTAAGTCCTGGATGAAATTGCTCGAAAATCCTTTTTTACAAATTCAATCTCAAGAAGCATGGAAAATCAATAAAGTAGGTAGGTGTAATTAAAGATAAAATAAAACCTCACCCTGCCTCCGGCTTCCCTCTCCTTACTAAGGAGAGGGATTGAGGGTGAGGTTTTATATTTAATTTGACCCACTTACTAATCACATCAAATAGATTGATAGGAAAGCGGTTATGTCTCAAAGAAAACGTCTATTTCAAACAAGAAAAATTATTTATCAAAAAAGTTATTTATCTAGAATCAGAAAACAAATTATTCGGTTCATCAGAACTTTATTTATTAATGAAAAAAGACGAAGTACGGTAAATGGTGGTTTTGTTTTGCCAACAGTGATAATGGTATCACTGGTAGTTGTTTTACTTACAACTGCTATTTTATTTCGTTCCTTTGAACGCTCAAAAAATGCCAGTAATGTCCGTGTGAATGAAGTTGTACTGAACGCTGCATCACCTGCAATAGAGCGCGCCAGGGCAAAATTAGATGCCTTGTTTGAAGATCCAACACTACCAAGAGGTACACCATCTGATAGTGCTTTGTATGATGCTCTGAAAAAAGATAAATATAGGCTAGGTGATGAGACTCGTTTAAAGCTAGCTTATGATCTTGACAATCCTCAAAATGGCATTGATACCGACAATCCCTCAAGAATAGAGGACGACGAAACATTAAAAACTGCTTGGAAATTTGCTGTTGATACAGACAATAATGGCAAAAAAGATAGCTATGTTTTATATGGAATATATTTCCGTTCACCTAGTAAAAACTCTAGTGGACAGTTTGATCGTCAAAGGAGTCCCTTAGACGCTAGAACCCCACCAATGGATGATGCTTCAACTAACCAGCAATGTAGTACATCGGCTGGTTTTTCAAGTTTGGTCGGCAACTCAAGTTGGTATAAACTGCAATCTGGTAATTTGGGTAAAAGCTTTTTTGTATATACAATTAATGTGCCAATTACTGAATCAGAATTTAATAGTCTAACCGATAAAACTGGATATGAAGCATATAAAGGAAATAAAGGTTTTGTTGCCTTAGAATTTCAACAAGACCGCAGTCGCATTCCTCTACCATATAACGCTGTTTGGTTTGAGAATGACTTAGAAATAGTCACTGGTTCTACAGAAGTAAAATTAAACGGAAGAATTCATACAAATGGTAATTTACTAGTAGGTGTAACTAATAGTGGAGGTAGTCTAAAATTCCGGCAAGTTAGTAGTAAATCATCATGTTTTTATAATCAAGAAAATGGGCTGATGACAGTTGGGGGTAACGTTGGAAACGGAAGCCTTTATCAAGTTGGTACTGAAGATAGTAAAGTCATCGTTGATCTTTATAGAGGTTTTGGACAAACTATCAGTAATTCTTACAAACTCAACATTAATAGCACCAATAAATCCACAAATAGTTCAGGTGGTTCAGCAATAGGCTTTAATGATGGAGCATATGAACAGCGTATTGGTCAGATGAAAAGTGATGGTATAGCTTTATGTACAGCTTGCCATAGTGCAGGAACTATCAGTGATTTCAAAACTGCTGTTCAAGGAAGTAATTATCCAGAAGAAGTTATAAATAATGTTGATGACCAAGTAACTGACAATGATGATATTGAGAGTGCGAAAGAAGTACTTGAAGACGAAATAGAAATTTATTTGCGAAATCGGACACGACGAGTTCCCTACGCGGAAGTCCCAGGTAGTACTTCTGTTGGAGCATTAGATGGTTATAGTACTATTACTAGCTCATTAGAACCCCAGGCAGGGTGGAGAGAACCACTAAATTCTAATAATTTAACAGGTACAAGTATTGCACTAAATACAGATCAGCTAGAGGCGACATATCCCGAATTGCAAAAACAAGAAGGTGTGCAGGAAAAATTGGGCGATCGCGTGATAGCTGGTAATAACCTACCTGCAAAATGGCTACAGGGTAATGACTATGTTGGTTCGGAAACTAATCAGCTGATTTCTGGTGTTAACTGGACAAGACTAACTGGTAGTGATACTCAACAAAGATGGCGGAATACTCAAATACAAGTGATCGCAGACTTAGGTATCTCAGAACGCAACGGTTTCTGGGAAGAAAAAGCCGCAGAGAATACTGGTAATCCCTTAGATAGCGTCGGTGGAATCAGGATTGTGACTGGCGCAGGTATATATGTTGATGGGACTGGTAATACTGTCAATACAACAAGTGGCCCTTTTTACCCTCGTGATCTTAATTCATTTTTGCCAGTTCCCTCCAGTACTGACAATACAGTTGTTTGGCCGGATACTATGCCCATGACTAGCGCCAAATCAACAGAAACTCGCAAAGGTGATCTATTAATGCGAGCCACAGCTGTCTATCACTATAAAAATAACGCTGGTAACGCCCAAACTCCGATTGCTTGTGTAAGTAGCTACTATGATCCCACAAGTGACACTACAGCTAAAAACAAGGTAAATCAAGATGGAGGGTATCGTGTAGATACCAGCAACGGTCGTTCAAACAATGGTGTTGTTTACAATTTCCCTGGTAGAGACACTTTTGAAGATAATAAAACTCTTCTGGGACTTCAAGCAAACTTGAAGTTTCCAAATGGGCGCTGGGTTAATAAACCTTTAAAAGATGCTTTGGATAAAATTGGCTCAGGAACTACAGTACCTGATACTGGTTTACAACTAGAAGATTACTCAGCCATTGATACAGCCCTTTGTAGTATTGCAATTCTCAATAATGAAACTAATTTTGTAGAAACTCCTACGAATCAGCCTTCTCACGGTGCAATCAAAGAAGCATCTTTCTTAGATGGTAGAGAAGCCAAGCAAATTAGCCCATCAACTTCCACAAGCGTCACAGATTTATCAACTAGCTACAATTTAGACCTAGAACAGCGTCAACCCCTAGAAATTAGGGTGACAGACATAGATTTAGAGCGGCTAGCTAATACAACATATACTGAAAGTGGTAGTACTACTGAGTATTTCTTGCCCTATAGTGGCATTATTTACGCCAGTCGAGAAGATGCATTGATCGATGACACTACTTCAGGTTCCAAATCGCTGAGTAGTACTGATTTCAAACTTGATCCTACTCGTCGCCCCAACGGAATCCGTTTGATTAACGGCGTAACTCTGGCAAGAAAACCTAGTACTAACAATAACGCTTACAATTCACTAGAAAAAGGTCTGATTTTAGTAACTGATTTGCCAGCTTATATCAAGGGTAAATTCAATTTGCATCGTAGCGGTGTTACAGGTGCAGATAGCACTACAGAAATTGAAGAATTTACAGAAATAGAGTCAACAAGCGTAGACTTTTACAATCGCAGTACTGCTAATACTAAGTTTGCTTGTCGGATCGGTAGAACTGGTTGTTCTAGTAGTACAGGTAACGGTGACTATTGGCGACCTGCCACTATTATTGCCGATTCAATGACTTTGTTGTCTGGTGGGTTTAAAGATGGTGTTCGTAGTAATGCTGACTATCACCTGAACAACAACACAGGTGCTTTAGTTAGCTCCCAGAAAGCCGACTCAACATTCGATGATACATATTTTGCTACCTTGGATGTAGCCACAAGAAACATAGTTAGAAATCGCCTCAAAAATGGCTTTTGGGAAAACGGCTTTGCTACGAGTGCAGATTGGTGGACACCTGATAGTGGTACGATTTTCCCGAAAACAACTATGGGGTCTTACGTCAAAAATGGAATTACACCAATTCAGCGACGGGTAAATGCTAACCCCATGTATGTCATGGAAATGTGTCGTCAAGATTTGGTGTCAGAATGTCAACCTGGTGATTGGTATATCGGGTTTGATATTAATGGAGATGGAGTTTTAAGTGATACTGCACAGTCTTACACCATACCAGGAACTACATTTGGTACTACAACAACAGTAACGCTCACCGAAAGTCAAATTAAGAGCTATCAATTAGGCCAAGCCATAGCAGCTGCCTATGGTTCCACTATTCCTGCTGGTTCCGACAACATACTAATTAATAGTGAATTAGGCTGGACTACTGCATTCACTACTTCTAGTAATAATAAGAGCATTAGAGAACGTCTTGGTGCTGGCGATACTGGTAGTTTTGCATTGGTATCAACAGAGCGACGTTATCCCCGTCGCGTTGCTTTTGCACGCAACGATAGTAATCAATTGGTAACTCCAACTCCTACTACTTATAAACCAATGGGAGTAGGTTGTCCTGTATACGTTTCTACGTATAGTACTGCTGATGATTATAAAAAGAATGGATGTACCTATGCTAGCAGCCCAGTTGAATACACTAATTACGGGATGAAAGGAGACAACTCGCTTTGGTTTAGGGGAACATCTCATGCCACTAACCCCAGCTTAAGCCCAAATTACGAAACTGACCGCTCACTGTTCTATTACCCTCCTATAGACGGAGGAGACGCTGATACAAATGCTGATTTGGATGGTCAACCACGTCTAGTACCCGTTTTGCAGATTCATGATGCCAACAGTACCCCCACTGACAGTGCAGGTAACACTAGAAGTGATTCTGCAACACAAGATAACTTTCGATTGAAATGGCTACAAGTCGCTGATGCTGATACTACATTTAATGCAACTTTTGTAGTAGCAAATAGCCCCAGTAGACCAGAGGAAATTTCCGCAGGTTTGCAGAACTTGGTACGATTTTTGGAAAGCTGGTATTATCAAGCCAGCAATCCGAAGCTAAGAACAGTCAAAATCAGTGGTAGTTTCATTCAGTTGCAGCGAAGTACCTACGCCACAGCACCACTAGCACCAGTTGTAGAGACAACAGGCTCTGCGAATACTACTACTAATAATTACAGCCTGTTTAAATATGCATACAAAACCTATCCAACTCCTAACCTGAGTGGTTTATCTCCTTTCTACAATCCACCAGATAGAAATTGGGGTTTTGATGTCGGACTGTTGTCAGAACAACCAGATTTGTTTGCCCAAAGATTTACTATGCCACCTACTGGTCGCCCAAATGAGTATTTTAGGGAAGTAGGGCGCGATGATACTTGGGTACAAACTTTACTTTGTGCTGGTCAAGCTAGCAATCAGACAGGAATTGTAGGGCAAGGAGACGTAACTTATAGTCGTGCGGTTCCTACAGAATATCTACCCAACACTTCTAGCTGTCCTTCTATTCCACCTGATTTAAATCATTCAGATGATTGATGTGGAAGTCAATACTGCTCGGATAAGACAAATGTATTGACATTTAAACCCTGTAGAGACGTTGCACTGCAACGTCTCTACATACCAAAATTATGACGAAAAATCCTGTCCCTTGCAGTATTAGGTCAAATCTCATCCAATAGAATTTTGAAGACCTGTTGCTAGCAAAGTCCCTCTTCAAAAAGGATGAGAGAAATGTAAAAAAATCTATTTCTTTTGTTTTAGATAGCTATGATTCCAGAGAAGAAACTGAGTAAAGAAACGCTATAAGCTGATGTGCATTTAAACTAGGATTTTTGAGAGCTATACTGCTTACTGTGTCGAGATTGCTCGCTCGATTTAAATGCTGAACAGCTTATTACTTACTAATAGCGATTAGTAAAATTACGCAATCTAATCAAAGAGGATTCACCATAATTGAATCTTTGATAGCACTACTTGTGGTTAGCATTTTGCTAGCGGCGATCGCTCCCGTTATTACCCTAGCTGTTGCAACTCGTGTTCAATCTCGACAGGTAGAATTAGCAAGCCAAGCCGCTAGGACATATATTGATGGGGTTAGAACTGGGAAAATTGATGCTCCAACCTCCACAGGAAGCGATACCCTCAATGCATATACTGCACCTACTACGACAGGAACCCTAACTTGTCCTACTTCTACAAACCCTAACGCTTATTGTACTGCTCCAACTGGTACATCTTTATACTGTGTCAATTTTGATAGTACCGATGGATGCCAAAATAGCAGCCTTACAGATATGGTCATACAGGCTTTTCGCTACAATCCAACCAGTGGTAGTACAGCTGCTAACGGATACAGTCTGGGAATAAGGGTTTATAGAGCAGATGCTTTTAAACTCAGTACTACTCTTTCTCGAAATAATGCTGGTGGTAATAACGAAAAAGTAACACAAAATAGTTTTACCGGAGGCGCTGGTCAACGCACTTCACCTTTGGTGGAAATGATCACAGATATTAACGAGACTGTACCTAAATATAATGACTTATGTGATCGCTTGGGCGGTTGTAATAATTAATTCTAAATTTTCAATAATAAGCAGCAGTATGAAAAATTTAATCTATTTTATTCTCAGCAGGTTCATAAAATGCTCTGGAATAAATAACAAAAATGGCGGCTTCACCCTCATAGAATTACTAGTAGCTATGGTGTTAGCAGTGCTAGTAATCACGCCTTTAATGATATTTATGATTAACATCATGGATACCGATCAAAAACAACAAGCTAAAGCAACAACTGAACAAGAAATCCAAGCAGCACAGGATTATATTTCTCGTGATATGGAACAAGCTATCTATATTTACGATTCGGATGGTCTTACTAGAAATAACAACAGTACTACAATTACTTCTTCGGGTATTAAAGACCAAATTCCACCAGTCAAAGGCGCCCCTAATTGTAACTCTAGTAACACAAGTAACTGTACACCAGTCCTTGTCTTTTGGAAACGAGAGTTTGTTGCTAATAGCGTTGGGGTTACTTCTAAAACAGACACCACTAAAGATGATGGTTTTACTTACTCTTTAGTCGCATATTATCTTATTACTAATCCCAGTGGTACCTCTCCTTGGTCATCTTCAGCACGTATTGCGAGGTTTCAAATTCGTGGGCCAGTGAATTTAGCTAATGCTGATGCAAACAATGACAATGTTACTAATGATAGTAATAGCAATGAAAAAGTAGATATTGGGTACAATCCACCACCATTAGGTGCGAATGGAGCCGCTCTCAAAGAGAAAATGAACCAATGGAAAACTTCATTAGCTGCAACAGGGAGTTACACCCAACGTGTAGAAACTTTAATTGATTACATTAGCACTAGCGGTCCTTTAGTTACTCCTTGCTCTACTCCTAAACTTATAGGAACTACCACTAGCGGTTTTTTTGCTTGTGTTGATGCTAATGAGATTTTGGCACAAGTATATATACGTGGTAACGCATTTATTCGCCTCAAAAATAACAATAGTCTTTCGTACAGTCAAGCTAATTCTGCTTATTTCCCTAGTGTTAGTAACCGAATACAAGGACGCGGATTCATATATACTAAATAACTTTTAAAATTGAAATCTATATATCTTTTTAATAAAAGGTTAATATGCATCGTACCAAGTTATTAATTTTAAATAAAATTACTATAAAATTAGTATTTCAAAAAAACAAACAAATATTGTCTAAGCAATCACAAAGCAACACTAGTTATGGTTATAGCGTTTCCTATGCTAATGAAGTATAGCTAGACTTCATAGATAAATCATTTCAACTTTGAGAATGTACCTCATCTGAGCGAGAACCGCTATATACCTTAATAGAAATGGTAATCGACCACGGGTGAGTACAAACTAAAAATAGTCAAAAGCTTTTAAACGCTTAGTTTTAAGCGTGCAGAAAAATCGGCAATTGGCAGCACAAATGCGTAGATTTTAAGCAGCATTTTTAACTGG
>JAESGT010000123.1_pt1 | contig 17710 bp, 17 predicted proteins | sample 9266261 | NCBI WGS metagenome assembly JAESGT01 (sample SAMN15741584, study PRJNA653494) | algae metagenome | isolation source: Pelatocladus maniniholoensis HA4357-MV3 and co-occurring heterotrophs from... | place: USA: Maniniholo cave near Haena, Hawaii | collected 2009-07-28 | reverse complement strand
GGACACCCCTCTTCTTCAACAACCTACGGTTGCTATTAGTCGGGGGTGTACCTCGTTTTCAACCCGCAATTCCTCTCACCACTGACCTTTCAGGTACAGTGGGAGCCTCCTTGCGGCAATAGGTGAAATAAGAAGGGAAAAATTTGAAAAAGAAGAGAAAAAGGAAAGAAAAATTACTTTCTCTTTACCTTTTACTATTTATCCCTTACCCTACCCTACGGGTAGGATTTTGACACTCTCACTGGTTGTAGCTACTGAGGTTTATATATACGTTGCTTAAGAGGTTTTATGAATACTGGTGAATCTAATACTAAAGAAGACTCTAACGGGTCTAACAGATCTAATAATCGAGGAACAATAATCTGCGGCTGGTGTTCCTATGATGCCAATCCTGTAGGGGCGAAACACTGTCAGAATTGTGGTAAGCCTCTTGTGATTACTTATGCACCTACCAACGATGAGGTTCGCAAATTAAAAATTTCCCCTACTATAGGTTGGTTAGCTCTGGCTCTAGTCTTGTTGCTTGTAGGTGGAGGAATTTACTTTTTCTGGCAGCAATTGCAAGTTTTAACGACTACTAGCAGTTTGAATAACTCTCCAGATAACGCTTCTTCAGACATTAAACTCTACAACTCGATGAAAGAAGTCTCAAACGTACCTGAAGGAACATTCAACTACGGCGGTGCTGGAGTCTTAGCATACCTTACTGCTCAAGGTACACACAAGGCAATGATGCAGGCTCATCCAAATTTTCACCTGCGCTACACCGAGCCTCCAAATAATGGTAGTCCAAGCTCAAGTGTAGGTATCTCGATGTTACTTAATGGTGAACTCAGCTTTGCTGTGTCTGGTAAAGCACTTGAGGATGATAATTACACCAAGGCAAATAAGCGGGGTTTTACTTTGCAGTCTGTGCCAGTTGCGATCGATGGGATGGGCTTCTACACTCATCCGGATCTGCGTATTCCTGGACTTTCTGTGCAGCAACTTCAGGGAATCCATACAGGTCAAATAACTAACTGGAAAGAGGTTGGAGGGCCAGATCTGCCGATCATAATTGTTTATCTCAAAAAGGCCTCCGTTTTAACAATTGTTTTGGGAATGGAAAAGAATAGCCTCACTTCCAAAATGGAGTATGCGCGGGATAACACCACATCTTTTCGTAAAGTCGCCGCAACTCCAGGCGCAATAGGCTTTAGTTCCGCCGCACAAATAGTCAATCAGAAATCTGTTCGTCCCGTTGCCGTAGCTCCCAATAATAGCAAGGAGTATGTACCATTGATCACTAATGATCGCCGCATCAACGCCGATGCTTTACGGGATAATACTTACCCCCTAAGCAGACGCGTGTTTGTCTTGATTCGCCGGGATAACACACCCGATCAAGCTGGTGGAGTCGCATACGCTAACTTGCTGCTGTCCAAAGAAGGACAGCAGTTCATCGAGAAAACTGGCTTAGTTCCGATCCGTGGAAATAAATAAACTATCGGTTATTCATCCGTTGGTTCCGCTAGATGGACAATGGTACGGTAAACTAGGCTGACCATACCATGCTCATTGCAGTGGCGCTCATATAAATCCTGCAAGCTAGAAATCAATTGCTGGTGTGCTAATCCTTGACGCGGAACCGTGGAATAACTCATTGCATTTCCAATTAGTCCAGTCAAATCTACCTCTTGCCTGTGATCAAAAGTATATCGGCGGATATTGAGAAAATGGGGACTATTAATCAATGGTTCCACTGAGAGAAAACAGGCTTCTGGTGGAGGATTTTCCGAAGATGCGCGCAACAGTCGGACATATTCTCCAGTAAACTCATCATTTTTTAAGCGATCGTTAGCTAACACTGCTAACCTTCCTGATGCTTTCAAAATCCGCCGAAACTCCCATAAACTAACCTCGTGATTAAACCATTGGAAAGCTGAACAACAAGTAACTACGTCAACAGATGCATCTGGTAAATTAGTAGACTCTGCTGTCGCATCACGGAATTCTATCAAAGGATGAGGTATAGCTGCTTTTCTCATCGCTGCGTTCGGTTCGATCGCCAAGACACGCACTCCCCTTTGAGCAAACAATTGAGAGGCTATCCCTGGACCAGCACCAATATCGGCTAAAATCAGTTGCTGTGGTGGTGCTAATCCTGCCAAGATAGTATCTATGGCTGAGGGAGCATAAGTTCCTCGATACTTTACATAATCCTCTGCTCTATCAGAAAATCGAGTCAGAGGATTCATCGTATGTAGCGGCGTTACCTCCACAAGTCTGACCTCACAAATAATTTGACCAAACAAGGCACTCATTAAAAAGTTAAAAGGAAAAAGAAAGAAAAAGTGCTGGTACTAAGCCCCTAAATTTATTTATGGAATGATTGAGAAAACATTTATTACTCTCCGAGAAGCCGCTACGCGTCTACCAGACGCGGAGCGCCGAAGTTGCTATGTCCGTGATTATTTCCCCTCAATTTATTTATGGGGATTTTCTTTTTACTTTTTACTTTTATCTTTTTACTTTTTAAATGAGAACCAACATTAGAACTTAAAGGTTGTCCGAATAGTGCCTACAAAAATACTGTCGTTGTTGTCATTATGTTCTGGATTGGTAATCACAAACACACCAGGGGTAATAGAAATATTATCTGTGATTTGGAGCCGATAAAAACCTTCTATGTGTAAAGAGGTGTCCCGATCCTCTGTTTGGCTGCTTGATATGACTTTTGGCGGCATACCGAAGACAATACCACCTAAATTACCTTCCCCGCCTAAATCAGGAAAAGCTAAAGTCACAGCATAGTTTAAGATATCTGCGTCATCATCACTGACTTCTGAGTGTGCTAACGAGTAACCAGCCCAACCACCAATGATAAATTTTGGGCTAATTCGCCAGTTGGTTTCCAAGCCTAAAGTATCTGCGGAAGTCGCCACATTACCAAATGGTCTACGAGCATTCTCACTACCTGTACTACTTGTAACGTTTACACCAGTATTTCCATTCTCAGTGTAGTAGGAGCGAATATAAGTCAGGCTGAGATCAAAACTTTTAATTGGCTGAAAGATTAGTTGTGCTAAAGCACTGTAGTTACCATCAAAAAGCCCATTGCTATTAGTAGGATCTGAGCCATCACTAGCTTTATAAGCTAAAGTGAGACTTGTGTTTTTACTGACACCATAGGTTAACCCCAAGGCTGCTCCACTAACAATGGATCGATAGATCGGGTTATATCGACCAAAGCGAGAAATACTACCGCTACCACTGCTTTGAAAGGGACTCAGGGTTTGGACAATATCATCCAAATTACCTTTAACAGGGGCAACTATAACTTTTAATTGATCTCCTACTGGGAATTTATAGTAAAGTTCAGTGATCCCGACATCATTATCTTCATCTCCATCAAAACCTAAACGAGTCATCCTCGTACCTGTGACATCATTCTGAAACTCAGTCACGTTTCTAGCTTGCAAGCGGGTTCTCAAACGATCTCTACCACTAAAGCTAGTGTCAAGAGTCAGACGCACACGGTCTGCAAGGATGATGTTATCTTCTAAGTCTGGGTTGTCATCAGAATTATTGTTATTATCGGCTGCTTGATCGCCAAAGACGCCAGCAACAGCAAAAATCGCTTCTCCAGTGAGTTTTGTGGTGGTAGAGAATTGATTTGCTTCTAATTGGGCGGTGCTAGCTTCTAAAGTATCCACGCGATCGCGCAGTGTTGCAAGTTCTGCTGAAAACTCTTGTTGCAATTTTTGTAGTGTGGCTAAATCTTCTTTTGTCACCAAAGAAGCTGTAGAAGTAGCAATTAATTCGTTCACCCGATCCAGACAAGCATTCAAACCAGCAGCAAATTCGTATCGTGTTATGGGGCGATCGCCTCGATACGTGCCATTTGGATAACCAACTATACAACCGTAGCGCTCAACCAAAGATTGTAATGCTTGGAATGCCCAATCATTCGGTTGGACATCTGAAAGTTGGGAAACCGAGTTCACCTGTGCTAATTGGTTTGAGGAAAATTCAATCTCCGCAATTGATTCAGGCTGAATTTGATATTCTACTTGCACTTGTTCAGCCAGCGTTACAGATGGCACAACAAAGGTTGATAGCAGAACTAACGGACTGAGAAGAAAAGAAGTGTTAAATGACACAGGCTCACACCTAACTTAAAGAATACTAAGGGAACACCAAAAAAGCAATCAAACGAATTTTTGCGATGAAATAAAATGCTGTTTTTTTGAATTTTTCAGCAAAAAACAGCAATTACAAGCAAATATTTACATAATTTTACTTTTTAAAATAAATTTTGCTTTATTTTATTTAATCATTTGGTAGTTCATCTACTAATAAAAATCCCCGACAACTTTTGCGAAGTCGGGGATCTGAGCTTTGCGAATAATCTAGGAATGCTATTGCTATATATCTCTGCACCGTCATTATTTGCGTTTCTGTGTTTTGATAGAGTTATAACCTCAAGAAAATTCATTTATAAACGGTGAAATTGCCTTAACAAATTCAGCCGTAGATTCGTATGGTAAAACATTGCGACCAGGAATTTTTATTCCACGACCTTGAGGTAAAGCTGCAAGATAATCTGATAACCATGCTTCTGGTTCAAGTTTTTTACCTTCTTTGGCAATACTCGATATATTTTCGCCCAAAACTACTAATGTGGGTTGATTGATCGCTGCGATCGCACTACTGTAGTTCTGTAACCAAAATCCCGCTAAAAATGAAAACACAGCATAGCGACTAGTAGTATTTTCTGCACCGATTTGCAAAGTATTTAACCATTCTGAATCCACATCTTCTTTGGAATCAAAAAGCTGTTTTGTTGAGAAATCCCGCAAAAATTTTTCTCTGCGAGCGTAGCGATAAAAAACATTACCTAAAGGCGAGTCTAATAGATTCCAAATCAATTTTGCTTGCCATTTTGGTAATTCTTTTGTAATCAATGGCCAAGCTGGAGGAGATGCTAATACTAATCCTGCTACTAAATTTGGTTCTTTGTTAACTAGTTCAATTGCAACTGCAAATAAAGCTCCTTGAACTACAACAATTACAGGTTTTTGTACAACTGTTTGCAAAAAGTGTTGTAATTGTTCTGCCCAATCACTAGGATTATAAGCAATATGAGGCTGATCACTTTCACCACAACCAAGTAAATCAGGATTATAAATTAAATTATGCTGTTGTTGATGTCCCCATTCATGACAAAATCTTTGCCAAAATTGCCGCGATAAACCTACACCGATAGGATGAATTAATAACAAGGGTATACCACTCGGCGCGGAATTAGTTTGTTGATTAATTGTGTAAGCACAACGGTAATTTTGCCAAGTGTAAAACTGTGTAGGAAATTCTGTTTGCTGTTGAGTAATCATGAGATTTTATTGCTTTAATAATCAGCTAAAAATCATCTGTGGATTAATAAATTCGTATCCTGCTTCTTTAATTTTTTTATTTGATATTTTGGCATTATATGGACGCTTACTATTTAAGGAAGAATCCCATGTAACTTTGGGTAGATTATGTATTTCACACACACGGTCAGATATTTCTCTAGTTGTGAGATCGTCATTATCAACAAGATTGTAAATCCCTTGTAAACGATGACGACGGGCAAATTCTATAGCAGGAGCAATATCATCAAGATGAATCCAATTTGCTGGTTCTTCACCATTTCCAGGACGAGTTGTACCAGCAATTCGGCTATATATTTTGACTAGTTCTCGACCAGGACCATAAATTCCCCCTAAACGTAAGATACACACGCGCAGATGCTCACTAGATCCAGAAAGTAATTCTTGCTCAGTTTTATAGAGAATTTCTCCATTAGGAGTTGTGGGTGCAACCTGTGTTTCTTCATCTACTAATGCACCATTTTGTTCACCGTATACAGAACAACTACTGGTATATATTAGTTGTTGAATACTAGGAATTTGCTTGAGAACTGAAATTAAATTTCGAGCTGTTTCTAAATAACTTTCTTCATAGGTATTAAGGTCTTTTGCACCAACACTCAAAAGGACAACATCTTGATTTTTTAAAACTGATTTCAGCTTCTCAGGATCGTTACCGTTTACTACTACAACTCTTTGAGCCATAGTTTCTAGTTCTGCAACTCGTTCAGGAGTAGTTGTGGTTGCGGTGACAATAAAATCCCGTTCTTGCTGCCAAAATTTAGCAACTTTAGAACCTACATAACCACAACCAATGATTGTTATATTCATATTTTTGTTAGAGTAAGTCGGCACAAATAAAGCTAACTCGTTGGGGTCGTCATTTGTCAATTGTCATTGGTCATTGCTAGGGATTTTAGGCTTGTTTACCCATTAGCCTTTACAAGCAACAACTAAATATTATCAGTCGTGAACATTGCCATCGGGCATGATCGCACCACTGAGGTTAGCACCAATCAGTTTTACAAGTAAGCGATCGCCAGAACGAACACGCGCCCCTGTCAAGTCAGCACCGCGCAAATCAGCACCACTCAAGTCAGCACCAATCAAGTTAGCATTCCGGAGATTGGCTTCTCGCAAATCTGCCAAAAGTAAGTTGGCTCTGAACAAGTTGGCTTCAGATAAATCCGCACCTCTGAGGATGACTTTATGCATAAAAGTATCACTAAGATTAGCACCACTCAAGTTGGCGTAACTCATGTTTCTGCTAGATAAGTCTTTATTACTTAAATTGGCGTTACTGAAATCTTGACCACTCAAGTCTGAGTTTTGCTTGGGTGGTTCGTAGTTTGGTGATTGAGGATTTGTTGAAGTATAGGTAGTTCTTGTTTGTGGCTTTTTCGGTGATGGTGATTGATCCGATTGATGGGGTTGATGGGGTTGATGGGGTTGGTGGGATTGATGGGGTTGGTGGGATTGATGGGGTTGGTGGGATTGGTGGGGTTGATGGGATTGGTGGGATTGATGGGATTGGTGAGATTGGTGGGATTGGTGAGGTTGATGAGGTTGACGGGATTGATGAGAATGACGGGGAATTTGATGCTTAGTTTTGAGAGAGCGTAATTGTTCTCTAGCTTCGTTAATTTCTTGTAACTTTTTTAGCGCCTTTTCTCTGAGACGCTGGTTATCTAAGGGGATGCGATCGGGGTGCCAAATAAAAGCCAAATCTTTGTAAGCCTGGTTCACTTCCTCTAAGGTTGCTCCAGGCTCCAACTCTAATACCCGATAATACCGCTCCAGCTCTCTCATAAGACGTTTTAGTGATAATCAACTTAATTATGAGTGATGCAACCAACTATCAGCTAAATTATTTATCTATTGTTTCTGCTATTGGGAATATTTCAGCTAAACTTCGTAGTTTTTCCGTTGCTTTTGCGACGGTTAGAGCAATCCGTTATTGCTCTGCTCTGATAGGATTGTCTAAAAATTGTAACAATTGTTTTAGCTGCTCAACTTGATAATAAATTTTTTGTAACGCCTGATTTACCTGCATCACATGCTCAATAGTTGGATTTTTACCGAAAGAGGAAGCCCAAGAAGTGATTCGAGGACAATTCCACAGGCTTTTAGCCGTGGGAGGATGTCAACTGTTTAAAATCAGAACACAGTAATTTTCGATACAATTGATTAGATTGTCACTTTTTTGTTAATTGATAACTTGTACTAGTGGTTGATTATAGATCCCCGACAACTTTTGCCAAGTCGAGGATCTGAACACCTGCAACTTATGGAAAATGACAAATCTATAATTTAGCGACCAATTAAACGTTGTCGCATAGCTCGTAAATATGCCCTGACTGGAATCTGATAAATTTCAATTAAAAGCCAAACAATAATTGTGAAATGTGAGATAAAAGTTAATACTGTCCAGATGTATGGAACCCAAGATAAAGGTGCATATGGATGTGGCGGAAAAATGTAAGCAACTGTTCCAATTAAAGCAGTAGGCAGCAGTATAAAAGCGATCGCTGCCACCACATAACTCCAACCAAATTCTACCCCTTCTAAATGAGCTTCTGTCCAGTTAAAGCCATTCCAACGCCAAATTAAAGGAGGTTGTCTAGAAGGTAAAACTAATTGCTGTTGTTCTAAATTCACAGTGAAAATCTGATGGCAAAAATCACAAGACATTGCTTCCATCAATGGCATATTACTAATTTTGCCAACATGACAAACTGGACATGAATAAACTCCTTTATAGTCAAATGATGTGGCTAAAATGTTGGTTTTGGAGCTAGGCATAATACAATCACTAGAATTCAGTCGAAAATCAATCAAAATAGTTAATTATTGGTTGTTTCTTGGGTATTAATTCTTTGGCTCTACTAGTTACTTGATAAACGAAAAGCTTTGCAAGCCTACCCATTATTATCTACTAATCACTAACTATTAACCATTTAATATAGCTACTTACTGTTAAATTATGTTGGCACACTAACACACGCATCTTAATTTATCTGAGGGATATATCTAACAACAATTTGCTTAACATGTACATAAAGGTGTAGTCTTAAACCCCAGCTTTGTAATGAGTCTATCGTTTTTTTGAGAGTTGTGGAGTCTTCTACTTTATTCTCTACATTAGATATTCTATTCTCACTCTCACTTTCAATATTTGCATTTTCTTATCCTTTTTACTTTCTCCGCAAAGCTATTGACTATACTCAAATCGTCTGTTATTGTTTTTGGATATAGGTCTAAATTAATTTTTTCAAGAAAGTACCTCGCGTTATGTTTAGCAATAACTTCTACTTTTACTATTGGTTTAGGGTGGTTCACCGGGAGTGAATTAAGTTTCCTAATGGAAACCGCCCGGTGAACCGCAGAGCGAACTCTGCGGTTTTTGTTTTTTAAGGAGAATTCCATCGTCATGACTTACTTCGGTAGCTGGTTTTACTTTTATTTTTGGCCCAGAATAAGTTCCGGGTAAAGTGTCATGTCGATGAAACGCCAGCACCCGGAACTTATCAAGGTTCCGGGTTTTTTGTTTTCTGTTGTTTAAAACAACCAGCAACTATTCACCACGATCACTATTCTATTTTTAAGGAGAACAATGAAGATGATCAATGCCAAATTAGCAGCTAAACCTCATCCACACGATCAAACAATTGTGAAAATTTCTGAAACAGTGGCTTTTGGTGGCCAAGAAGTAGTAGTTATTGGGGGGCCTTGCACGGTTGAAAGTACCGAACAAATGGAGACTGTCGCCCACAAGCTATCTACTACGTCTGTTCAAGCATTGCGTGGTGGTGTCTACAAACCCCGCACTTCTCCCTATGCTTTTCAGGGAATGGGAGAGGAAGGATTAAAGATTTTAGCAGCAATGCGATCGCGTTACAATCTCCCAGTTGTCACTGAAGTCATGTCAATTTCTCAAATCGAAGCGATCGCCACCCACGCTGATATGCTACAAGTAGGTAGCCGCAATATGCAAAACTTCGATTTACTTAAAGCCTTGGGAAAAGCAGGTAAACCCATTCTCCTCAAACGTGGTTTAGCTGCAACTATTGAAGAATTTGTCATGGCAGCCGAATATATTTTAAGCCACGGCAACCCAGATGTTGTGCTGTGTGAACGGGGTATCCGCAGTTTCGATAACTATACTCGCAATGTCTTAGATTTAGCAGCAGTCGCAGCACTCAAGCAAATTACCCATTTACCTGTGATTGTAGATCCTTCCCATGCAGTCGGTAAGCGGGAATTAGTCGCACCCGTCGCGAGAGCTGCTGTTGCTTGTGGTGCAGATGGTTTAATTATTGAATGTCACCCAGAACCAGAAAAATCTGTTTCTGACGCTCGTCAAGCTTTGTCTTTAGAAGATATGGTGGATTTAGTTGAAAGTTTAAAACCAGTAGCAGCAGCAGTTGGCAGAAAAATATCAGAAGAATTGGGGGTAGGTTTAGCACCTACCCCTCTTTCTTTATCTGCGGCTTAGATTTCCGACTTCTGAAAGGATACACAGCTGGCGAATGATGAGTATTATCCCTGCTCACAACGATTTTATATCAGGTTCGTTTGATTACTTAATGATTCCCGAAGAACCCCACCCCTTAATCCCCTCCCCGCTTGCGGGGAGGGGATTAAGGGGTGGGGTGCAATGACTGTGGGAAGTATAACTAATTATCCGAACTTGATATTATAGGTTTTTCGAGACAAAATTTATCGCGCGATCGCTTGTTTGTGTATCCATATATAAGGTTAAAGACGCGATCAATCGCGTCCTAGAATCACCTTAAAATAATTGATTTATCGTTGATGAAAAATGTCACCTTTGATTCGCCAGCTGCATCCCCATCAGTTGTCGAGGATCTACTTTTGCCAGTTTTTGCTCCCTACGTCTCAGGGTTTGCGATAAATCCGGGTTAGACTTTTTATCATAATACGTACTGAAGAGTCGTAATTATGAATTATGAACATGACATATTCATCAGTCACGCCAGTGAAGATAAAGATTTTGTCAGACCACTAGCTGAAAAATTGCAAAACGAAAGATATCGTGTTTGGTATGATGAATTTTCTTTGACCGTAGGAGACAACTTAAGTGAGTCAATTAATAAAGGACTCTCAGAATCCAGGTTTGGAATAATTGTCATCAGCCCTAATTTCATTAGCAAGCCATGGCCAAAGTATGAGTTAGAAGGACTTACACAAAAGGAAATAAAGTTTGGAAAAGTAATACTGCCAATTTGGCATAATGTTTCATATCAGAAAGTTTTTGAATTTTCTCCTATTATTGCTGGCAAACTTGCATCCAATACTTCCAAAGGACTTGATAAAGTTGTTGAGGAGATTATTGCAGCACTTAGAAAAGCAGGCGTAAACAGTAATTTTATAAATCAACCAAAAGAAAATCCTTCCTTAAAATTGCCAACATTTGATTTCCAAACAGTGAAATTATCTGTAGAAAGGGATTCTTCTGGAAAATCTATAATTAAAAGTAATTTTTATGACAATCAAGCCAATTATTCTATAGAAGATTTGGGGTTTGGTGTCAAGCTAGAGATGGTTGAGATTCCTGGTGGTACATTTTTGATGGGCGCTTATGATCATGAGGAAGAAAGCAGGGATTCTGAACGCCCTGTACATCACGTAACAGTCCCAACATTTTTTATGGGGAAATATACCATCACTCAAGAACAATGGGATAGAGTTGTCAGTTCTTGTCCTCCAGTCAATAGAGATTTAAAACCAAGACCGTCTCGCTTCAAGGGTAATAACCATCTTCCCGTAGAGCAGGTTTCTTGGTATGATGCGGTAGAATTTTGTGCAAGGCTTTCCCAAAAAACAAGTCGTAATTATCGACTACCCAGCGAAGCAGAATGGGAATATGCATGTCGTGCAGGTACGACGACTCCTTTTTACTTTGGCGGTACAATCACAGATCAGGTAGCAAATTATAATGCTACCTATATTTACGGTAATGGTTCTAAGGGAAATTATAGAAGTCAAACAACGCCAGTAGGAAGCTTTCGGCCCAATTATTTTGGACTTTACGATATGCACGGAAACCTATGGGAATGGTGTCTAGATGATTGGCATGACAACTATAAAGGTGCGCCTACAGATGGTACTCCTTGGTTTGATAATAATGATGATCTTTTTCAAAAACAAGGATGTGCCGTACTGCGGGGCGGTTCCTGGAGCGACATTCCTAAGAACTGCCGTTCTGCGTTTCGCCTCAACTACTTTAGGCGCGACCTCATCGCCTTCATTATTGGTTTTCGTGTTGTCTGCGCGGTTGGGAGGTCTCTTTAGTAGCCCTTTATACTTTGTTCCTCTTGCCCTTTACACTTGTTTTTTTTCTCTTTTCCGCCGTCAGGCGGATCGAATTTTTTGATAAAAATATTAAGATTGGTTAAATTCAATAAAATAATTATTGGTAATCTAGAAGACTTATGGTTGTATTTAATGGTACGTTCTAATTATTCAAAGTATTGCCGAAAATTCATAAAGTTATCTGGCGAAATAGTTGCGGTATGTAGAGACGTTGCAGTGCAACGTCTCTACAGGGTTTAAATGTTAATCGATTTGTCTTATCCGAATCGTATTGACCAACAACCAACCAACAAACAAAAAAAGGGATAGGCGGAGCGCCTACCCCAAGGCAATAGCCTTAGAAAACCTAGCTATAGCTTAAGCCTTTCTTTAGTGGTTTTTGGTAAATTCTCAGTAAAGATTAGGTTCCAGAAGTCCAAGAATTGATGTACTCGAGTTGTTCAGGTGTGAGGGTGTCTATTTTAATTCCCATTGCCTGTAATTTCAACCGGGCAATTTCTTGGTCTACTTCGGTAGGAATCGAGTGGATACCGGGTTCTAGGTTGCCTTGATTCTTCACAAGATATTCGCAACCGAGTGCTTGATTAGCAAAGCTCATATCCATAACCGCGCTGGGGTGTCCTTCGGCGGCGGCGAGGTTAATCAAGCGTCCTTGACCCAAAACCACAACTGACTTGCCGTTTTGCAAACGATATTCTTCGGTGAAAGGACGGACTGTCTTGACTTCTTTGGCTTTTGTACCCAAGGTTTTCAGGTCAATTTCAATATCAAAGTGACCAGAATTACAAACGATCGCACCATCTTTCATGACGTCGAAATGTTCGCCGCGAATCACGTGCTTGTTTCCAGTCACGGTAATGAACAAGTCGCCTATTGGTGCAGCTTCTGCCATTGGTAAGACTCGGAAACCATCCATGATCGCTTCGATCGCTCTGATCGGATCAACTTCAGTCACAACCACATTCGCACCAAGTCCACGGGCGCGTAGGGCTGTACCTTTACCACACCAGCCGTAACCAACAACAACAATAGTTTTACCAGCTAGCAGGACGTTTGTAGCGCGGATGATCCCATCGAGGGTTGATTGTCCAGTACCGTAGCGGTTATCAAAGAAGTGCTTGGTGTCGGCGTCGTTAACATTCACAGCAGGGAAACTGAGAACGCCATCTCTAAACATCGCACGCAACCGCACAATCCCTGTGGTAGTTTCTTCAGTAGTACCAATAATGTCTGCCAGTTGTTCTTGGCGTTCTTGTACCAAGGTGGCAACTACATCACAACCGTCATCAATAATAATGTTAGGACGGTGGTCTAAAGCAATTTGGACGTGGCGGCTGTAAGTTTCATTGTCTTCGCCTTTGATTGCAAAGACGGGAATTTCGTAATCGGTGACGAGACAAGCAGCTACATCATCTTGGGTGGAAAGGGGATTGCTGGCAATCAGTACAGCATCTGCACCACCAGCTTTCAAGGCAATTGCCAGATTTGCTGTCTCAGTTGTGACATGACAGCAAGCTACAAGGCGAATACCTGCAAAAGGTTTTTCTTGAGCAAAGCGATCGCGAATCTGCCGTAGAACTGGCATTTCACGTCCTGCCCATTCAATGCGCTGTCTTCCCAAGGGAGCGAGGCCGAGGTCCTTAACCTCGTGCTTTAATCGGGGAGATGTTGCGGTCATCAAATAGTTCCTCTATACAAAGTAAAAAGTTACGTAAATTCTTACGCACTCTACTAGAGTATGCCAAGACGGGCAAATTCAACCAGCATTTTTGTGAAAAGAGGGAAAGGGGATTGGAGAAGAAATTCTTAATTTTGAATTTTTAATTTTGTACGCCCTTGGCGTTCCTGAAGGGTATTTTGAATTGTTTTGTCCCCAATCCCCGATATATCAAAAATAAATTTGAAAAAATAATAAAATCCTCATAAAGTAAATAGGGGTAAATGCTCAACCCATAGACAGGTATAATTACTGAAAGTGATGTGCCAGTATGGATGAAATCAGTAATCAGTTATCAATCCAAATTACTTACTGATAACTGTTTACTGATAACTGTTCACTGAAAAAGGAGGTATCCATTGCGCTCTCGATTCGTAGCGATCGCTTTCTCTTCAATAGTCGTCACTGTTGGAGTAATGCCACAAGCTACAGCGCAGATTCCTTTTATACCCAACCTGCAACCCCCGAATCTGCGGAGTAGTGACTCCGACAACAAAACAGTTACAGGTTGGATTTATTTGGATGGTAAGCGTTTATTTCAGATCACCGCACCAAGGGCGAACATTACGGAGCGTTTAGAAGATATCCAGCAAAATGTCAATCAAATTAGCCAAATTTACTTTCAAAATCCTGACACCAATTTGGATGTGCAGGTTAAGACTGAAAATGGATTGCCAGTAATTTATGTCAACGACCAACAGTTAATGACTATTACTGATCAAGATGCCAGACTGCGACAGGTAGATCGTTTAACCTTAGCAAATCAAATCTCCCAAAACTTACAAGAACAATTAAAACAAGCAAAACAAGAGCGAGAACCAGAGTTTTTAGTCCGTCAGGGTGCAATTGCTGTTGGATGTGGACTTACTATCCTTGCCATCAGTTGGGGGCTGACTCGGTGGAAAAACCGCTCACAAAAAAATTCAATCCAACAACAGCTAGCTTCTTCTACCGCTTCACCAACAGCTAGACCGATTACACTGCAATTAAATCAACAGCAACAAAACCATATCCAAGAAGTCCAAAAACGACTGCATCAAATCGGCCAAGTAGGGATTTGGGGAGGTGGAGGTTTGTTTATTTTGGGCTTATTTCCCTACACGCGATCGCTCCAGTTAGGAATTTTTCTGGGTTTGCAAATTCCTGCGAAATTAGGAGTTGTAGCAATTGGAACTTATGTAGTGGTGCGTCTTACCTATTTGCTCATTGATCGTTTCGCCTCTGCTTTTGTCAGCAGTAGCGCTTTACTAACTCCAGAAACTTCTGAACGTCTCCAACTACGAGTTTCTACGATCTCTGGTGTCACAAAAAGTATTATCACTATTGTTTGGGTAGGAGTAGGTATTCTATTTGCATTGCTGTCGTTGGGTGTAGATATTGTTCCTTTACTAGCAGGTGCAAGTTTAGTTGGTGTGGCTGTATCTCTGGCTTCTCAAAACTTGATCAAAGATGCGATTAACGGCTTTTTGATCATCCTAGAAGACCAGTACGCTTTAGGCGATGTGATTTCTGTGGGCGATGTGGGAGGTTTGGTAGAAAATCTTAATCTGCGGATGACCCAGGTTCGAGATGCAGAAGGACGCTTAATCACCATTCCCAACAGTGAAATTAAAATCGTCGCCAATCTTTCCAGTCGTTGGTCACGTGCTGATTTAACTATTCCAGTTGACTACCAAACTGATATTGACGAAGCTTTGAATTTAATTAAGAAAGTCGCCATAGAAATGGATGAAGATGCAGAATGGCAGCATAAAATTGTCGAAACTCCCCAAGTTCTGGGAATCGATAACTTTGGCGATCGCGGTTTATTAATTCGTGTCTGGATCAAAACCCAACCACTCAAGCAATGGGATGTAGCGCGAGAGTTTCGCCGCCGTCTCAAAATCGCCCTCGATCACGCCGGAATTTCTATTCCTGTCCCCCAACAAGCCATCTGGGTAAATGATGCTCAAATGCTAGTTAGTTCAGAGTTCAGAGTTAAGAATCAAGACTCAACAGTCAATGGTCATTAATTTTTCGTGGTTAATGGTAGCTCTTTGAAGAAGGGAGCATCCCAAATGTTTAAAATCCCCGCAGACTCAAAGTCTGAGGCTATACAGACATAGACGCCCTACGGGCGGCTTCCCGTTCGCCATCTAGCCCTCCACAAGGTAGGGTAGCCACCCTACGCAGGCTAGAATTAGTCTTTTTCTTTCTAAGGTGGTACACTTGTACTATAATAAAAGAGGATTCACGATGTGAAATGTGGAAAGGACAAAGGGAAAAGGATTGTATCATCCCTTTACCTTTTCCCTTTCACCTTTTCTCAGAGTAGACAGCCTTTTGGAGATGGATCAAGGTTTGCCATTATGATTAAGCACTACATTCTCAGCCTCAATCCAACTGCTAAACATGACTGGGATCGGTGTATTTTACGCGATCCACTAACAGCCAAACGTCCTGATCTTGCCAAACTAGTGACTGAGGCTGTTGGTGCTGACACAGGTAGCTATTTGGTAAGTGTGAATATCGAAGTCAAAATTTTAGAACAAGCAGCAGTATCTTACGCCGAACAATTATCTTTGAATGTTACAGACGTGAACGAAAAGCCACAACTCAGGGAAGTCGCCTAGTTATCGTTGAAAATTGAACCACAGCCCCCCAACTAAAAGTTGGGGTTGACCTACCACTACCACGCCCATCACTCTCAATATCAGTAATATGCTGCTCAAATGCTTGAAATTTCATCAGATGCTCCCTAATAATCTATCTAGTTCTATCTACAAAAAGCAGCGATAATAACAGGAGCAGTTCGCTAGCATCTGGCATTTTGGCAGAAAAGGAAATTATAGGCTTTTTTTAGCTATATATTAACTATTACTCCTCTACACTAATTTTGATGAGTTTGTAGTAGGGGCTTTAGCCCTTATTTAGAGGGAGCATCCCAAATGTTCAAAAAATCCGCCTGCGATTGAAATTGTAGTCTCATAGTTAAAGTCTGCTTCAACTCCTCCCATTCCTTTAAAGAAGTTGCAACTTACACAAATCCCTATTAGGGATTGAAACTTAATTACAAGATACAAGGATAAATTAGTTGCTGCCAAACGCTTTACAGTCTGGTAATCAGAGCGCAGAAACGCATCTAACGCCTGGATGTGTAAATCTCAATCAATACTCAAGAAACTAATCTTCTACGGATAGACTTTCTATGAAGTCAAGCATTTTTTTGCTACTTATACCTTTCTGCATATTTTTACCATGTGGAACTTTAACTCTCTCTATCACATCATGTAATGATTTAAACTGCTTTTTTTTGCGTTCATCTACTACTGCTAATGCTATCTGATTAGCTTTTTTTTGATTAAAGCCAGCATTAATTAATTTCTTAGCAATTTTGTCTACATCCAAGTTTTTAAACACTTCTAAAGCTTCAAACTTATCAGCTAGCTGTTTTTTAAGCTCTTTGTTTTCAGTTTCTAACTTGACCTTAGCAGTTGACTCTTCTAATAGTTGCTTAGTGATCTTTTCAAAGCGTGATTCTAAATTATTTAAAAATTTATCTAAATCTTTGGATGTGAAGTTTATCTTTTCTGAACTATCAGATTTTGCTTTTCTAAATACTTGAACTTGCTTTGTTAAATTATCTTGGTTTTCAGGTTCAATAATAAATACTCCAATCATCTCGCCTTTACGTGGATTTATTTCTCTCGCTCTAGCAGCAGCATAGTACTCAAAGTCTCCATCTACTACTTCGTATGATTGCAAACTTATTCTGGAAACTACTATAGGATTAATAACTCCTTCAGAATCTAAAATCAACTGAGCAGCTTGTTCGATGTCATCATCTGCAAACATTGAACGAGGCTTATTGGAGAGAATTTTCTTAACAGCAACTAGTGATGAAGATAATTTCATTAGGACATCCCTATTTTTCGTAACACTTCTATAGCTAAAACTTCAAATTCTTGTGCAGAGGTTGAGTGTGGTTTGAAGTCTAATATTGAAAGAGGATCAGCAATTTCCATCTCTCCGATGATTTTAATTCTTTCCGCACATTTTGCCAAATCATCTCTTTCATAAATTACAGCATCCATTACCGCAACACCATATCGGCTAGAAATCTTTTCTATCCGATTTTTTAAAGTTGATTGAACAAACTTATAGCGTTTACCGGTCTAATGAAGTACATTTATTAAGATAAAGCTGTGCATCTCCTCAAGGAGAAAAATGAAACCATATTCCCTCGACTTTCGTCAAAAAATACTTGATACATATTTAGAAGGTG
>JAESGT010000122.1_pt1 | contig 17789 bp, 13 predicted proteins | sample 9266261 | NCBI WGS metagenome assembly JAESGT01 (sample SAMN15741584, study PRJNA653494) | algae metagenome | isolation source: Pelatocladus maniniholoensis HA4357-MV3 and co-occurring heterotrophs from... | place: USA: Maniniholo cave near Haena, Hawaii | collected 2009-07-28 | reverse complement strand
CTATCTACACTTAGCAGTAAAGCTATTTCGGAAAATATTTGGACACTCCTCAAATATCTTCTCCCTCGCCGTGAGCAGCATTGGTCGAAGATACTTTCGTCGCGTCCCGCCTTATATCCCGGCGCTATAACGGTACTCCGTTTAGCGCCGGGATATAAGGCGAAATAGTTAAATTGGAGCAAAAGCCTCTGACGGAATCGGTATCAGTTCAGGAGTTGCCAAGGTGGTTGCCTGTCTGTACCAGATGCCATCAACCTCGAAACTCTCAAATTGGGTTGTGAGAATTGCCCAAGTTTGGTCGTTTAATCCACCACGGTAAGTCATAGTGAATCTGTTCTGCTGATGTAGTCGTCGTTCCAGTTCTGCCAAATCCTCCCTTAGCCAAAATCCGGTTATGACCCTTTGAGTAGCAATATCTGGGGGAGTTTGTAACATGTCAGACATTAACTGATTAACAATTATTTGTTTTTGGTTATCTTGTCTGACAATACTAATTGGACGTTCACTTTCAGCAGCAGTAACCATGCGTTTCAACAACTCTACTGGTAAGTGCAGCTGACTGCAAAAAACTTCACCTCCCAGAGGTAAGATACGCTCGGCAGTTTCGGCGGGTGTAGGAGGTTGCTGGGATGCCATCCACCCATAAAATTCGATTGGTCGCTTGCAGTGCCTCCACCCGATCCGCACCTTGCCGTTGATTTTTGCTGCGGTTTCGCTCAAAGCATAGCCGTAGCATTGGGCAAGGTGGGTAGCATCTTTTTTGGTTGGGGCAAGAATAGAAACCCCTTCATAGGACAGTTTATAATTCCAGCCCGGTTGGTTTAGGACTTTCAGAACGCTTGCACTCATTCACACCACCAAAATCATTATCTAGGGAACTAAAAGTTCTTTGCCAAATCATTTTTTGTTCTTCCTCAGGGATAGCCAAACTAGACATGATGATGGCGAAGTCCCCTGGTGTAGGTAGTACTTCCCCTTTAGCAAGCGCTTGTAGGTTTTTAACTCCACAGCGCTTAAGTTTTGCCATATTGGCTCTAACTACATCAGCAATTGTGATCAGGCGGTTTGCTTGTTCGGGATTTGAAGAGTTGGAAGCCGTTTTTTTGCCTAGCCACTCACGGATGATCTCTTCCAAAGCGTCGCTTTGAGAAAGACCCTCACGAGCGCAAATGCTTTTGAATTCCCGCGCCAACTCTACCGGGACATAACCGCTGACCTGTTTGTAATCATCACAACGCCTTCTGTCGGTCATTTTATTGACTGTTTGATATCATGTTTGTTTTCTATTCTCTCTCATGATATCTAAATTGTTTGACATGATTTTTTGTCATTTTGACATGAATGATTGACATGAAAAAATGACAAGTGTTAGCATGATACTACTGACATAATGAGTCAGTGAGATACTGCTACAAGTAAGTCAAATCAAAAAAAAGGTAGATGCCTGTAAAAAAGGTAGATACCCTGGTAAATATTTGGCTACCCTGATAACTAGCTTGCGGGTGAAAAACAAGGGGCATCTGATGCCCCTTTAGGAAATTATTATACAACTATCAGCTTTGATTATGTATATTTTTTTATAAATTCTCTGATTAAATATTTATATTTAATTACATATAAAAAAAGTTAAAAAAGAATAAAATACTTGCTTGGATGAAGTGTTTTATGCTGTTGACGGAGTTGTTTATATGATGTTATTTGCATACATTCTGTTAATTTAATTTAGTAACAATCAATACTCAAAAAATAAAAATGACTCGTAATTCCCAGTGTTGATCTTGACGAACAATTTCTACTTGACGAATAAATTCGCGAAAATAAAATCTTCGTTCTGATTCTGATAAGTCTAACCAAAATTGAGAAATAGAAACCGCCATAGCAACAGAGCGTAAATTCACAGGTGGTAAAGCTGCTAACTTTGCTTGCAGTGTAGATATTTCTGTGCGGAGTTTGTATGCTCTGATTTTGGCTGTTTCTGGATCTAGTACCCCAGTTTCAACTAAAGCAGGTAATTGTGCGAGTATTTCTTGCTGACGAGCGATCGCATCCCCTAAGCTTTTCTTAACTGCATCCAATTGGGGAGAATTCATTTTATCCACCGCCACAGGTAAGTCACAGCAAACAGCTTGAATAGTATGATCTAATACTTCTTGGTAAGGAATAGCCCGACATTTAGGTTTTTTTATGCAGCTAATTGGACGTAAATAAAGATACTCTTTATCTTGGTTGCGAATAGTAACGCGAGAAACACCCATGTGTGATTGACATTCGCCACAGACAACCAACCCCGCCAGAGAACGGGGCGCACTTGCAGTTCGTGATGGTAAACGACTGTTACGGCGTAAAAGCCTGTCAACTTGCGCTGCTTCTTCTTGGGAAAGAATAGCTGTGTGAGTACTAGCAAGAATTTCTCCATTTTGATAAGCAGTATTGCCGCGATAAACTGGATTCGTCAACCAACGACGCCCTGTGGTGACAGAAATTTTCTTACCATATTTTTTCGCCAGGTAACGCACTGCTCCCCGCAGCGAACCATAAAGTAGAAAGTGTTCAAAAAAATCTTTAACTACAGGAGAAGTACTACGATCAACAATGTACTTATCTTTACCTCTGCGATAACCATAGGGCGCTTTTCCTGGAGGAGGAGCAGCGTCTAAACGGTTGCGCGCATGAGCTTGACGAATACGACGGCTGTGTTGCTGTCGTTGCATTTGGTGTAGTAATTGCAACAATTCAGCATGAAGATGAGGAGATTGCTCCGCAGAATTGTAACCTTGCTCAACTGCAACCAGGGTTATCCCCATTGCTTCAATGTGAGAAAGGCGATCGCTCACTTCCTCGACATTATCTCCCAATTCATCTAAACGACGAATGATCAGAAAATCGGGAGGATCTATTTGACAATCATTGAATAATTTTTGTAACTGCGATCGCTGTCCCAAATCTTGATAAATTTGATCTACATTCCATCCCCAACTATCAGGATTAGGAGCAGTTTCTAGTAGAGGATCACTGTAGGTGTAAGCAAGAATTTTCATATCGCTCACACTCTTCACTGCTGGCTCAACTCAATCACATTTCCATCCGGATCTTGGGTAAAAACAGCAGGGCGACCGGAAGCGCTGGGTTGTATTAGACAGTTATAATTTAATAGCTGCTGTTTAGCGGCATCTAAGTCGGAAACTAAAAAAGCAATGTGGGGATTGCGTCCCCATTTTTCGTTTTTGGGTTCACTCTTCACGCTAGGTGCTGCAATCAGGTGAATTTGATACTCGCCGACTTGATACCAACTACCAGGAAATTTCATCGCGCGTTCTACTTTCGATAATCCCAACACAGTGCCATAAAAATGTTCGGAGCGTTGTAAGTCAGTTACAAGAATAGCTGTATGGATACACTGGGTAATTTGCATATGGGGGATCGGGGATAAGGGATCGGGGATAAGGGGGACACGGGAGAATATTTTGGGTAGATTCTCCCTTGTCTTTGACTTTTCCTTGTCAGGGAGTATCAAACACTCGTCGTCGAGTATCAAACACTCGTCGTTGAGTATCAAAGATTCGTCAGGGAGTATCAAACACTCGTCGTTGAGTATCAAACACTCGTCGTCGAGTATCAAACACTCAACGTCGAGTATCAAACACTCGTCGTTGAGTATCAAAGATTCGTCAGCGAGTATCAAAGATTCGTCGTCGAGTATCAAAGATTCGTCAGCGAGTATCAAAGATTCGTCGTCGAGTATCAAAGATTCGTCAGCGAGTATCAAAGATTCGTCAGCGAAATACAAATACTCGTCGTCGAGTATCAAAGATTCGTCAGCGAAATACAAATACTCGTCGGCGAAATACAAATACTTGCTCATAGAAAGACGGCTGTTAAGCGCGATGCTCAATGCTGTATGCCCCATCCCCTTCTACACAGGAACGATAAACTTCTCGCTACCTGCGAGTCCAAATGCTGCATGAATAACTTGCAGTGCTTTGACACCTTCCTCTTGAGTTACTACACAACTAATTTTGATTTCTGAGGTAGCAATCATTTGAATATTTATATGATGCTGGGCTAGGGCTGCAAACATTTTCGCTGCAACGCCTGGTTGTCCTACCATGCCAGCACCAACGATACTGACTTTAGCGATCGCCTGATCTAAGGCTACTTCACCCCAACCATATTCTGCTGCTTTGGCTTGCAACATTTTCTGTGCGGCTTCTGCATCGATCCGTGCCACAGTGAAAGCAATATCCCGCATCGGCACACCGTTAACTATATGGCAGCGTTGGGACTGAATGATCATATCGACGCTGATATTGTGATCTGCTAAAAGTCCAAACAGTTTTCCCGCCGTTCCTGGCCGATCTTGGACTTGGCGAATCGCTAAACGTGCTTGATTAATATCGAGGGCTACACCGCGTACGGGAGTGGGAGGAATGGGAGGAGTGAGGGGAATGGGGGGAGTCGGGGGAGTGGGAGTGTCTAACTCGAACGCTTCCTTGAGGGCGGCGACGGCGCGATCGCATTCTTGGGCAGAAATTACGCAACTAACTTTTATTTCACTGGTGGAAATCATTTGAATGTTGACGCTTGCTGCTGCTAGGGTGGCGAACATCTTAGCGGCGACTCCGGGACGACCGATCATCCCGGCACCGGCGATACTGACTTTAGCAATATTTTGCTGCACCATAACTTCGGCTTCTTCAGCTTGGTTACTCTTGTGACTGCCCAGAACAGGAGCAATGGCAGCAGCGACAGCTTCAGCTTTGGGTAAAACTGGTGTAAATACGGTAAAGGCGATGTCGTTTGTGTTGCCTTCGTGAATTGATTGAATAATCAAATCTACATCTACATCTTGACGAGCAATTTCACCAAATAGGCTGGCTGCTACACCTGGTTTATCGGGAACACGTAACAAAGCGACTTTGGCTTGGTCAGTATCATATTGAACATTATCGACCGGACGGGCAATTTCTAAATTGATCAGCGATCGCTCTTTATTTTGGGATGAAGTCACCCAAGTACCAGGATCATCTGTCCAGCTAGAGCGTACCACCAAAGGCATTCCGTAGTTACGAGCAATTTCCACAGCGCGAGGATGCAAGACTTTTGCCCCTAGACTGGCGAGTTCTAGCATTTCATCGCAGGTGATTTCACTTATTAACTGCGCTTCTGGAACTAGACGGGGATCTGTAGTCAGAATTCCTGGTACGTCGGTATAAATTTCACAATAATCTGCTTGTAAAGCAGCAGCGATCGCCACAGCAGAAGTATCCGAACCACCTCGTCCCAAGGTAGTGATTTCCAATGCATTGCTACTGCTAATACCTTGAAATCCTGCAACAACAACAACTTTACCTTCTTCTAGGTGCTTTTTAATTCGTTCTGTTTGAATATGTAAAATTCGGGCGCGGGTATGTTCAGCTTCGGTAACAATTCCTACCTGAGCGCCAGTCAAAGAAATTGCTGGTTGTCCTAATTCTTGCAACGCCATACTCACCAGCGCAATAGATACCTGCTCACCTGTAGAAAGCAACATATCCATTTCTCGACGACAAGGATTTTTAGAGATTTCCGCAGCTAATTTCACAAGTCCATCAGTTGTTTTGCCCATTGCAGAAACCACCACCACTATGGAATTGCCTGCTTTTGCGGCTTGAGAAACGCGTTGCGCGACAGAGACAATGCGCTCAACGGAACCGACAGATGTACCACCGTATTTCTGAACTATGAGCATGAACCCGGTAAAATCAAGACTTTGAGTGAATTTATGTAGTAAATGACTAGTACAGCACGGCGTAAATAAAGCAACCATTTAAAATAGTCGAAAAGCTTATAAAATAAGCATTCTTTCTTTTTACTTTTGCCTTATTACTTTTGCCTTATTGTACTAGTCTATTATTAAGTTTTGGTGTTTTAATATGTCAACGACCCAAGTCTAAAGACATTGGGCTTCTAGCCTAAGACTTAAGACGACAGTTGACCAGACTAAGTACCTTGTGTACTACGTTATTGGCAAGAGTTAAAGACCTACCAGGGAATGCGTAGCCAGTTCCCTGCTCTAGAACTGAAGGATTAAACAGATTTATTGGGTTAAGTCAGTGTCTTTCGGATAGTACCGACCAATAACATTGTCAAGGCTAACATTACTCCCGCAAGGGAAGGCTCCTTGGAGCAAAACCGTTATGCGTACAGGATTGCGAGATTTGAAATGGTAACTGTCCCATTTGAAAGTGCAATACAAAGGTACACCAAATTAAGCAATTCCAAGGCGGTAATGGTTCAAATATTTCACTGCGGTTAAAACCGCACCCTTCGGGAAGCAAGCTACGTGTCGCTTCCCTCTCAGGTCTAAAGACACTGAGTTTCCCACTTACCGCGAGGTCTTATGATAAATAGTATTTTTATACTATTTTTATCTAGTTTGTATCTACTCTTTAACCAGTATTTTACCTGAGACTGGTCATGTGTGTATCCTTAAGGGACTTGCAAATAAAAAACATTCAATTCGTAGGGTGCGCGATCGCCTAACAGGATTTTGGATTGACCTCCAGGATTTAAATGCCAGTAAATATTACAGTGTTTTTTGCTTGATGACGGTGCAGACCAGTAGGTGTAGAAAAAAAGCAGTCAATTTTTGGGGCTGAAATTCTTATTCTGTCTATGTTAGAAGCTAATTTGATAGTAAATGAGGTCTGCACCTTTTCTGTAAATCTTACCCTGACTAGGTTTGAGCTATTTTCTACTCATTTGCTCTTGACAGTGCGATCGCTCAAACGCTATATTTACTCTAGGTCTGCACCACTGAACCTTGAAAACCAAATACAGCAAGGCTTCTGAGTCGAGCGGTTGCAACTAACATTAATCCCTATTAGGGATTGAAACCTTGCCTGGCAACGAGAAAAACTATTCACCTTGCACCAAGTTGCAACTAACATTAATCCCTATTAGGGATTGAAACACAAATTCTTTACCTTCTTCAGGTGGGCGGGAGCCAGGTTGCAACTAACATTAATCCCTATTAGGGATTGAAACTGATGTGGCGTTTGGGATGCTCTTTGTGCGATCGGTTGCAACTAACATTAATCCCTATTAGGGATTGAAACTAGCTTCATTGATCATCACTTTAAAAGCTTGATACATAGTTGCAACTAACATTAATCCCTATTAGGGATTGAAACGGATTCAGCACCTTTAATAATATTGATTGATATTTCGTTGCAACTAACATTAATCCCTATTAGGGATTGAAACATGAGCTACAATATCAGCATTTGTATAATCAAAGTTGCAACTAACATTAATCCCTATTAGGGATTGAAACATATGCAATCTTTCCAAAATCTCTTGCACACTCTGTTGCAACTAACATTAATCCCTATTAGGGATTGAAACGTCTATTTTAGTAGAGACAGTCCAAAAAAATAGAGTTGCAACTAACATTAATCCCTATTAGGGATTGAAACAAAATTTCCGCTAAACACAGCTTCATAAGCCCCTGGTTGCAACTAACATTAATCCCTATTAGGGATTGAAACCTCTACAAATGCGACCGCAATGAAAAATCCAGATAGTTGCAACTAACATTAATCCCTATTAGGGATTGAAACAAAATAAAAGGTATAGGAAAAGCTGCTTTTTTTGTTGCAACTAACATTAATCCCTATTAGGGATTGAAACGACTTTTCTTCCAGGAATTCTAACACCACCATTAGGGTTGCAACTAACATTAATCCCTATTAGGGATTGAAACAGGGTACTCAGCATTTTGCAGAGACTACCAGTGATGAAGTTGCAACTAACATTAATCCCTATTAGGGATTGAAACGTTCAAAATACGCGAGTCCTTGCGTAGATTCGGGTTGCAACTAACATTAATCCCTATTAGGGATTGAAACAGCTTCAAAGAAATTGTCCCAGATCAAGAGATTGGTTGCAACTAACATTAATCCCTATTAGGGATTGAAACTAATGAATTCCTCATCTTTTTTAATGCCAGTTCTGAGTTGCAACTAACATTAATCCCTATTAGGGATTGAAACTTTTAGATTGAGCTACATAAATAATTACGTAACTGTTGCAACTAACATTAATCCCTATTAGGGATTGAAACTATTTTAACATCTATTTGTTATTTGTTGGAATGCGTTGCAACTAACATTAATCCCTATTAGGGATTGAAACCAAGAATTCCCTCCTCTTTTTGACTCTTGAGGTAAAGTTGCAACTAACATTAATCTCTATTAGGGATTGAAACAAAACCCTCTTAGGAATCCGCCGGGAGTCAATACGGTTCGGTTCAAATTTTCCGTCATAACTTTGCGTATTTGAGACGTTTCAGTGCAACGTCTCTACAGGCTTTAAATGTCAATAGATTTATCTTCTCGAAGCAGTATTGGAACACATTCTATTGAAATTTGATGAAAATAAGAGATTTGCAAGATTTAAGCTAACGTGAGTTCGATAAATATTATCAGACTAAGCAATTAACTCGCTCGCAAGTAAACTGCGAGCTAATAGTCAAACTCTACTTAAAGTAGACTGAATCAATAAGCCTTTTAACCCACTTGAAGTGGGTTTTAGCTATTAGCTCCCAAATTTATTTGGGTGCGGGATATTGGGCTAATGAAATCCATCGAACTCACGTTAATTTAAAACTCAAAAACTTGATTTACGAATCCAAAACTTGATTTACTTATAACACTCCCTTAGAACTGGGGATCGTTCCTGCACGACGGGGATCAATCTCTAACGCCATCCGCATTGCTCTAGCAAAAGCCTTAAATGTCGCTTCTATAATATGATGAGAATTGATCCCGTCCAGCTGGCGAATATGCAGCGTCATTTGACTATTACCTGCTAACGCCACAAAAAACTCTCGTACTAGCTGCGTATCATAAGTTCCGACTCGCTGAGTGGGAATTTGCAAACCGTAGCCCAGATGAGGACGACCAGAAAAATCCAGTGCTACCTGAATTAACGCTTCATCTAGAGGTGCAAGAAAATTACCAAAACGGACAATACCTTTCTTGTTTCCTAGTGCTTTGCTGATAGCTTGTCCCAACGTTATAGCTACATCTTCGTTAGTGTGATGGTCATCAATATGCAAGTCTCCCGTAGCTTGGATATCCAAGTCAATCAATCCGTGGGAGGCGATTTGATGCAGCATGTGATCTAAAAAAGGAATACCAGTAGCTGCATTGCAAACTCCTGTACCATCTAAATTAATCGTAACATGGACATCAGTTTCCCCCGTGCTACGACCTACAGAAGCAATACGAGGAGTTTGTATCAGGTTGTTGGGTGAAGATAGAGTTTGGCGATCGCTTGTTTGCATAGGGATTGGGGAACGGGGATTGGGGATCAGGGGTCAGGGATCAGGGATCAGGGATTGGGGATTGGGGAAAGAGAAATTCTTCCTTGTCCTCCTTGTCCCTCTTCCCTTATCCTCCTACTACATTCCCATAATTTCATATCCTGCATCAACATACAGGACTTGTCCTGTAATTCCACTTGCCAAGTCGCTACACAAGAAGGCTGCTGCATTACCTACCTCAGTCTGTGTAACGGTGCGCCGCAAGGGAGCTACTTCTTCGACATGGTGAATCATATCCAAAATACCGCCAACGGCACTAGAAGCCAAAGTACGAATTGGCCCGGCGGAAATTGCATTGACGCGGATATTAGCAGAGCCTAGTTCTGATGCTAAATAACGTACGCTTGCTTCTAATCCTGCTTTGGCAACTCCCATGACATTATAGTTGGGTATTGCTCTGATAGAACCTAAATAAGTGAGAGTAACTATGCTTCCTCCTGCGGTCATTAAAGGTTTAGCTGCACCAGCGAGTTGCACCAAAGAATAGGTGCTGACTTCTAAAGCTGTACGAAACCCTTCACGCGAGGTTTGGCTAAAGTCTCCACTCAAATCATCTTTTTTGGCAAAAGCTAGACAATGAATCAGAATATCTAAGCTACCCCACTTATCTTGGATTGTTTCAAATGCAGTCTTAATTTCCTCGTCATTTTGAACATTACAGGGCAAAAACAAGGTAGGATTGAGTGGTTCGACCAATTCTGCGACTTTCTTTTCCATTTTGCCTTTTTCGTCGCTTAAATAGGTAATGCCAAGGTTAGCTCCGGCTTTGTGCAATTGTTGAGCAATTCCCCAAGCAATAGAACGGTTATTAGCAATGCCTGTAACAAGGGCATTTTTTCCAGTCAGATCCAGCATAGAAATCATTGATGTGATGTTTCACTAGGAGCATACATGAATCTGAGCTTGGTTTGTCTTCGTTTTATAAATTTGATTTTTGAGCGACTAGTTAAGATGGATGTAAGAGAAGAGACTTCATCTAGCTCTAACTAAAATTAGATACAAACATCTGATTGAAAAGATAGATGGTTAAAATGATTTTTAAGCAGAGTAAAGGTTTTAGAGAAAGGTATTTTTATCTTGAGAGTAACTAAATTTATTAGTGGTTTCTTTTGCACCCACACCATCCTATATTTTCACATCCGTATTTTTTAGAGCTAAAGTGCCAAAATTACTTTTTACCATCAATGTACCATTTAATGTTTTAATAAAGTCTCTATGAAACTTTCTTTTTCTTAAAAAACTTATTGTCTACAATTTTGGAAGTACCTAACAAAAAGTACTAGATCCCTGCACTAGAAATTTTGTATCATGTTGAACAAACATCAATTGAACAAAAAGGTTAAGTATAGGACTGTACACAAAGGTTGACAATGTTTTATTGATTTGTCGAGTGTATTCTTAGGAAATCCATATTCGTTTTTCCGGCGTTGGATAGGGGAAGGGAGATGATCGTGACACAAGATAAAGCCCTAGCAAATGTTTTTCGTCAAATGGCGACTGGAGCGTTTCCGCCAGTGGTGGAATCGTTTGAGCGCAATAAGACGATCTTTTTCCCCGGCGATCCTGCTGAAAGAGTTTATTTTCTTTTAAAAGGTGCAGTTAAACTCTCCAGGGTGTATGAAGCAGGAGAAGAAATAACCGTAGCACTTTTGCGGGAAAACAGCGTATTTGGGGTTTTGTCCCTACTAACGGGAAACAAGTCAGACCGTTTTTATCATGCAGTTGCTTTTACGCCTGTAGAATTGCTCTCAGCACCCATTGAACAGGTGGAACAAGCACTCAAGGAAAATCCAGAATTATCGATGTTGATGCTGCGGGGTTTGTCTTCGCGCATTCTTCAAACAGAGATGATGATTGAAACCCTCGCTCACCGCGATATGGGTTCAAGATTAGTAAGTTTCTTATTAATTCTCTGTCGAGATTTTGGTCTTCCTTGTGCAGATGGAATCACAATTGATCTCAAGCTATCTCATCAAGCGATCGCTGAAGCAATTGGTTCTACTCGCGTGACTGTCACTAGGCTACTAGGCGATTTGCGCGAAAAGAAGATGATTTCCATACACAAGAAAAAAATTACAGTCCACAAACCTGTGACATTAAGTCGGCAATTCACTTAATTGCACTTGGAAAGTGGAGTTAAAAAATTATAGACACTCTTGTAAAAATAGGTAATGGGTAAATGGGTAATGGGTAATGGGTAATGACTGGTAAATTCCCTTGTTTTTCATGTTTAACCCTTCCCCTTTAACCCTTTCCCCTTAACCTAGTAATTTATCAACCTACAATTCGCTACAGAAAATGCCTGAAAGTAGTAGGCTGTATCTGGAAGGATCTCTTCGGTAAATACAAACAGATGGCCACCGGGTACATCCTCATTATTGCAATCTTAATTTTGGGAGGCGTTATTGCCACCGTCGGCGATCGCATTGGGACGCGGGTTGGCAAAAAACGGCTCTCACTTTTCAACCTCAGACCAAAAAATACAGCTGTATTAGTAACCATTTTGACAGGGTTGGGCATTTCTGCATCAACCCTGGGCATTTTATTTTTAGCGGATGATGGCTTGCGTAAAGGAGTTTTTGAGTTACAAGATATTCAAAAAGATCTTAGGCGTAAACGCGTACAACTCGATAATGCAACCCAACAACTTAATACAACCAAGACCGAGCTAGATCAAGCCAGAAAAGAACAAACCAAAGCTCAACAGGATTTGCAAGAAATTAACAAATCTTTACAAGCAGCCAACGCTAAACAACAGCAAACGCAAGCCCAGCTTAACCGTACAATTAATCAACAATCGCGCACTCAAAACAAACTCGAAGGCACTCAAAAACAATTGAGTCAAGTAGCAACTCAATATCAAAAAGCCATAGCTCAGTTGGAAAATGTTTATCAAGAAAGAAACAGACAGCTAGAGGAAATTAAACGACTCAAAGCAGAACGCCAAAAACTTTATGAACAAGCAAAACAGGCGGTTGCTGAAGCCCAAGCAGCCATTGATAAACGCGATCGCGAACTAGCCAAGCGCCAAGAAGCGATTCAAAAGCGGGATCAGACAATTGCCAAGCTAGATGCGATCATTCAAAAGCGTAATCTTGAAATTACAGCGCGGGAGCAAATTATTGCTCAACGAGAAACCCGTCTCAAAGAACTGGAAACACAACAGGATTTTCTTGAACAGGAAGTCGCAAGACTGGAAAAATACTACCAGTCTTATCGTGACTTACGTTTAGGAAAACTGGCGTTAGTCCGGGGTCAAGTTCTGGCTGCTGGAGTAGTCCGCGTCGAACAACCTGCGGCTGCTCGTCAAGCAGTAATCCAGCTATTAAAAGAAGCAAATAGAAACGCCAGCACACAGTTAAGTGAACCTGGAATTAATTCTCTCCCAGGTGTGCAAGTACTACGCGTCACCGGAGAACAGGTTGAACAGTTAAGTAATCAGATTAAAGATGGTCGAGATTACGTGGTACGGATTTTCTGTGCAGGTAACTATGTTAGAGGAGAAAAACCAATCGAATTTTTTGCGGATGCAGCACTAAATCAAATCGTGTTCTCTGGAGGTGAAGTACTAGCTACAACTACGGCTGATCCCAAAACCATGACATCCTATCAACTGCGACAGCGCTTAGAACTACTAATTTCTGCTTCTCAATTTCGCGCTCGTAGTGCTGGTATTTTAGAAGAGATTCAAATCGATGGTACTTTTTTGCGTTTTATTGCTGAGTTACGACAATATGACCAATCAATAGATATTAAAGCTATTGCCGCACAAGATACATATACCGCCGGGCCGTTAAAAGTAAAATTGGTGGCAATTAAAAATGGACAAATAATTTTTAGTACTTAATTTTTTTAAGAGTTATTGGTTAGTAATAGATCACTAATAAATTAACCAATAACCACTAACTAATAACCATTATTTCAAATTATCATTAAATATGAATTTAAGTGAATTTATACCAACTCAACCAGTGATTTTAGGGTTCGATCCAGGTAAAGATAAATGTGGTTTAGCAGTGATGGGACTGGATCGAAAGCTACATTATCATCAGGTTGTATCTTCTAATGAAGCGATCGCCAGCATTGAAACTCTGCGCCAGAAATTACCAATCTCTTTAATGGTGATGGGTAATCAAACCACATCTCAACGCTGGAAACAACAACTACAACAAGAATTGTCAGAGCAGTTGAATATTATCTTGGTCGATGAACGCTATACCAGTTTAGAAGCACGCGATCGCTATTGGCAAATGTTCCCACCAAAAGGAATTACTAAACTATTACCACAAGGAATGCGAACACCTCCAAGACCAATCGATGACATAGTTGCCATTCTCCTGATTGAAAGATATCTAAGTCGTCTAACAGAATCGGCAAAATGAATCATATCATGTTCGCTGGAATAGTTATATTATTCGCCTGTGTCGGTAATTGGTAATTGGGGTATTAACAAAATTAGTCAAAGTTCTGCTCGAATAGTAAAAGCATAGTCTCCTCCTGGTTCAAGTTGGTAATCTTTTTGCTCTAAAAAACGACCAAGAGGTTCTTTGATTAAAGCACGACCTTGTGATGGTTTGACAGACAATTCTCCTCGGCGAAAGTGCCATTGAAACTGCCACTCAAAATCTCCTGCTCTTACTTCTCCTTCCAGTAGGCCCTGTTGCCAAGATTGACGGATAATCCTCACATGGGCTGTTGTTTGGGGTAAACGTTTAGCACTCACGTTGCTTGATGTCAAGTATGGATAAAAGCTGATCAGTTCTAGCTTTACATTTACACAAAATACATCAAATATACCTATAGAAGTAAATAAATTCAGAGATTGGTAATAGAAACGATGAGTGAAAAATACCATAATATTTTAATTTTTTATTGATTTCTATCTAGGATTACAAAATTTTCCTTTACCTCTTGACAATCACTTGTTCATCTGGCATATTTGTAATTATGCAAAGTTTGCGGGTATAGCTCAGTGGTAGAGCGTCACCTTGCCAAGGTGAATGTCGCGCGTTCGAATCGCGTTACCCGCTTTGAAAGAACTTATTTACGACGCGTTCCGTAGTGTTGTTGCTCCGTCAGTGACTGCTTGACACATCGACAAATCAAGATTGATAGGTTAGTGAGCAAATGCGGGAGAGCCAAACCTAGTCGTAGAGGGAGCATCCCAAATGTTTAAAATCCCCGCAGACTGGAAGTGTGGGGCTAGACACACTAAGTCTACCTGCGCGGACTAATTGTAGCCTGCGTAGGCAGGCGTAAGTTTAGTTTTTTCAAAAATTGGGATGCTCCCGTCGTAGAAATTATGCTCGGCACGCTTGGAGGCAAAAGGGAACGTCCCAAATGTTCAGGGCTTATATTTTTTATATTTTCCATTAATGAATTAAGGGGCTTGGAACGGGTGAACTTTGGGGCTATATATTACCCTTACACCCGGCTTGGTCAGCAGTTCCCGTCCTTGCTCTGAGAAACCCTTGGAGATAACGCAATCCAATGAGAGCAGCCTACCCTTCATTCGTAATATCTTTTTTCTTTGATTGTGTTTAATACGCTTTAGCTATTAGCCCATAGATACTTGTCAGAAAAGTTAATTTGTTTTAGTGTCCCAAAAGGATGGCAAATAAAAAAAAGATTTAAATTATGAGGGGTTTAACCCCTCATAAACTGAGCAACAGCAATTTATATCTAAGGCTTTGGAGATAGATATGATCACAAGTCAATAAAATCCTTGATCTACCTATATTTTCAGAGCCAATAAACTTTATATGACTTAAATAAATGGTTATGCATAAGATTTCAGTAATACAATTATTATTCTATGAAATAGAGAGTCAATAGTGAAATTGATACACTGTAATCAGTTTCTTATTTTTGGTATTTCTCTGACTCTGCATGACTTGTGCTAATTCTCATCAATTATTATTGATACAGATATATCCTTTTTATTACTGAATCTGAGAATCCTTTACCAAAAATTAAAATAAAAACAGTTAACTTTGTATTCATGAATATGGCATAATGTTGTGTTAAGCAACAAGAACATCAATTTATAAAGAGAGTACTCTCATACTTTACTTGACTTAGAAAATCTTTTGAGAATCCTAACTAATGGTGAGGGGTGTTAACCTCAGCAACAGTTTGTTTTGCAATGTTTTGAAGTATATTGCAATGTTTTCGTATAAAAATTGAGTGAATCACCATTGTCGTCCTGAAAATTTTATGTCAAGTTGATTTTGAAATAATGGGTGTCATTCAATAAGACAATTGAAAAGTGGTAGCTGTCATTCAGATACAACTACGGTGGCTAGTTCTATCTGTCTAAGCTCACTTGCCTTTTTCAAATCAGTTTTTTGTCCAATTTCTGCAAACATAGTGGTAGAAACACAACGTGGATAAGACAAAAATAGACAAATTTGCACAATCAACACAGGAAATGGATAGACGTATAGCTAGACTGTACGAAAATGTCGTCAATATGCCTGTAGTATCACATGAAATGCCAGAAGCTTTGAGTGAACTTAGTTGGGCTTCGCAATCAGTACATTTTGCAATTGAGGAATTGTATCAGCAGCATGAGCAGTTAGAAGAAACAAAAAAAACTTTACAAGCAGAATGTCAACACTATCAGGAATTATTTGAGGAAGCACCAGACGGCTATTTAGTGACTGATGTCCAAGGTAAAATCCAATTAGCTAACCATAAGGCTACCAAGTTACTAAATCTGAAAAAAGAATTTTTGGTTGGGAAACCGATAATTAATTTCGTTTCCTTAAAACAGAAACATGATTTTCGCAATTTCCTTGCCCAACTAACTCAAAATGGTCGAAGTCAAGAGTTAGTAGTAGCGTTGCAACACCATGGCAATGAGCTGTTTAATGCAGCATTAACAGTGGCTATTTCCTACAACAATCAGGGTAAAGCTCAAAGCTTACGCTGGCTGCTACGAAGCATTAATGAAACCAAACGAGCAGAATTAGTACAAATTACAAAAGACCGAGACTTAGATGGCGATCGCCCTATACATAAATATTCCAAAGGAGATACTATCCCTCTCAACACACAAGTAATTTGGTATGTTCGTCATGGTTTAGTAAAATTAACTACTCTTGGTGATACCAGTGAAGAAGTACTAGTAGGGTTGGCTGTTCCAGAAATGGTTTTCGGCTCTTATCTGACTTCTCTAAACACTTACCAGGCTACGGCTATATCGGATGTTAAGTTAGTAGCAATTGAGCTATCAGAAATACTAGCTTCTCCAATCTTCAGCCATACTCTTTTGCCCAAGATCAATCAACGGCTAAGGCAAACAGAATCGTTTTTAGTGACTGCTGGATTGCGACGAGTACAAGATCGCCTATATGGTCTTTTACAGCTTTTGAAACGTGAGATTGGCGAAAAGGTAGCACAAGGAACTCGCCTATCAGTTCGCCTAACTCATGAAGATTTAGCTAATGCTTGCTGTACTACCAGAGTCACCGTTACACGATTATTATCTTTGCTAAGAAAAGAAGGAAAAATTTGTTTTGATCATAAAAAACATATCATTGTGAAAGATCTACCAAATATTGGTTAATGAATCTATGAAGGTAGAAAAAAAATGAGGCGAGAATGCCTCATTTTTTTATGATATAGCATTCCTAAATCATTCGTGAACGACAAGATCCCCGGCAACTCCTGCGAAGTCGAGGATCTAAGCGATTCTCACAAATCATATAGGATTGCTATATTTTATTTATCTAGTTCCGAATGTAGAGACACGATATATCGTGTCTCTACAAATATTTTGGCTTTACTCATTATTTAGGTTCGGTAATCATCATGTATGAGGTACAAAAAACCGAATTTACAGGCTTAGTCTTCTTAATTAATATAAGAATCAAAGGAAAGGATAAAAACCTGAAACAACAACAACTAATAAATATAGTAAACTAAGAGGAAGAGTTATGACACTGATTCGTTACAATCCCTGGCAAGAAATTAGTTCTCTCCAACACCAACTCAACCGTTTATTTGATGAGAACTTTGCACCATCTCGACTGTTGGAAGACGTAACTATGAAAGTTCCTGCTGCTGAGTTGCAAGAAACAGAAAAAGCAATTCTTCTAAAGTTAGAAGTTCCTGGAATAGAAGCTAAAGATTTAGATGTACAAGTCACAGAAGAAGCTGTTTATGTAAGTGGCGAACGTAAATCTGAAACTAAAACAGAAGAAAAAGGTTACACCAAAAGTGAATTTCACTATGGTAAATTCCAACGTGTAATTCCTCTACCTGCCCGAATTCAAAATACTAACGTTACTGCCCACATTCCGCACTTCAAAATGTAGCGCAAGAGATTACATGGTGATTCCTGAGTAGAAGTAAATAATAATACACATAAATATTCAGTAAACCCGCATTTAGAAATAAACCTGTGTGACGAAGATGG
>JAESGT010000121.1_pt1 | contig 17848 bp, 16 predicted proteins | sample 9266261 | NCBI WGS metagenome assembly JAESGT01 (sample SAMN15741584, study PRJNA653494) | algae metagenome | isolation source: Pelatocladus maniniholoensis HA4357-MV3 and co-occurring heterotrophs from... | place: USA: Maniniholo cave near Haena, Hawaii | collected 2009-07-28 | reverse complement strand
CGTAAATTGGCTTAGTGACAGATTCCGAAGCATTTTTTGAACAAAAGTAAGCGCGATTTTGACACCTGAATTGGTAGTTGTTTTGAGCGTTTAGGCGACGTTTGACGGTCGCAGCGAGAGTTTTACTCTGTCCGCAGAATCTCAGTTGGCTTTAGCCCTGAGAGTGTCAATTTTATTAATTATGGGGATTTCTCTGTTAAGGGTTCCCCGTTCCCTCTTACCTTATAATTACTTAGGTCCAAGAAAACGAGTAGCGAAATTTTGCTCTCTTGTTGGTGATAGCGCCCTTGCTTTGAGAATAGCAGCCATCAAAAAAGCGTAAGATAATACACCGACAACCACTAACAATAAACCGTTGATAGTCCCTGTAGCATTCCATAAAGCATGAAGTCCTGCGGCAGTTAAATAGCCGACTAGCAAAATCTGCCAACTTTTTCTGGGTTTGAGAACAGCTAAACCGATGAAGTAGCCTAGATAGCCACTATAAGCCATATGTCCGGCCACAGAACCCAAGATACGGGGAATCAGCAGTTGCAATCCTGCTAGTTGCCCAGCACCATCTCCAGCCTGAAAAGTTACGCTTTGAATGATTTGCGGTACATACTGACCTAGTGTCTCTAACAGAGTAAAGCCTACAGCAGAAGCGGTTCCCAGAAGAATACCATCAAGAGGTTCCCAGACACCGACACGCTCGCGCCAAGGTGATGATAAACTTCTGGCGATCGCATAAATTCCAAGTACTGGTAGGGCTTTGAGTAATTCCTCCATTAACCCAGCGCCAAAAAAGTATCGGATCAGTAATTCTGTAAAGGTAACAGATTCCTGGGGATTTGTAGGCAGATTACCAGGGAGAAATTCGCGAAAGAAGAAGATCATAAAATCTGTCAGAGGACTCAGCAAGATTAACATTGTTGTCAATCCTGAAGCCATCAACACCCACCAAGGCTTACGTTTGCCACACAACTGGTAAATAAAATAATAAGCAGCAAAAGCAATGTAAGTACCAACCACTACTTGATTAGCTTGGGGATCACCAACCGTAGCAAACATCAACACTACAAAAACGACCGTGAGAACACCAGGTATAAGATAAGCTTTACGAGTTAAATCTTTGCCAGTGGAAATAATGGGAAACAGTTGTGTAAAGCTAACCGAAGAATCTGGAATGTTCTGTGTTTGGTAGCCAGCTGGCGGCAGCGATGTGACTTCGGCCATGGAAGATATTACCGTAGATTGGTGGTTAAATTCGTATTCAAACAACAATTCCGGCCCATCATAGCCAAGAGTAATGCGATCGCCACTCATCAATTGCTGACAACCCTGCAAGCGTTGTCCATTGAGATAAGTACCATTAGCACTGTTCAAATCACAAATTACCCAACCTAATTCGTTATCTGGGGAGGGAGGAAGAGGACGAACCACCGCATGACGACGAGATACCATTCGGTACATCATGGCATCTAAGACAACTTGACAGCTAGGGTCGCGTCCAATGACTAATTCTTTTGTGGGAAACAGCGAATAGCGAAAATCAGATCCATAAGCTGTCCCATTACCAGACACTAGCCGCAGAAATGCATTTCGTCTTGCGTTTTTGCCCGTCATCGAGTTGCAGGGTATAAACTATTTCACAAAATAACTGGTATTAGGACTTAATCCTAACTATACCAATTAGCAGAATTGCTAAATCCACTATAGCTTTACTCTTTGCTTACGAATGAGAAATTATAAAAATCAAAATATAATGATATTTTTTGGTGCTGATATTCAAAAATATAATATCAGCTTTATGCATTGGATGAGCTTAACTGGTTGATTCAGTTATCAGTTACCAGTTATCAGTTTTGTCACTTAGGTAACTTCCTTAAGTATAGTCTTTCAGGAATTTTTACTGTTCACTGATAACTGTTCACTGAATTTAAGCAACTTTAGCAATCTCGGCATGTTCAATCTTTGTACCAAGTACCTTCAAAAATTCTGCTAGACAACGAGGATGAACTGGCCAAGCAGGTGCAGTTACTAAGTTACCATCAACTATTGCCTCATCCACTGGAATATCGACATAAATTCCACCTGCACGACTTATATACGGTTTACAAGCACGATAGGTCGAGACAGAGAGTACAACTCCTTCTTTCTAATACATCTACTGCTGCTGCTAGTAATTGCAAACCTTGACAAATAGCAGCAATGATTTTGTTTGTTTGAGCAAAGTATCGAGTAATTTCTAATACTTTCTGGTTCAAACGAAATTTAGTATTATTAAACACCTTTGATGAAAAACTGAGTTTCAGTAATACTAACTTGACTTACCGACTACGTATGCTCACAATTCTAAAAACTTTATAACAAGTTAAATTCCCTCAAAGCTGGTAAAAAGTTTTGATTTTCATGATCAGAACGACTCAGTTTAATGAGAGCAAAACGTTGCAAATTACTGAGATTTGACCATTGTGCAACAGTGATATTCACGCCTATTTCTTGAGCTTTTTCATTCACACTTGTTGGTACAGTATTAGTATCTATCCATGCTGGATGAGATTCAATCGGTAATTCAGCTACAGGTGTACCGTTACGTTTTAAAATCAATTCTTGGATATAACCGCCATAAGCTCTAATCTCAGATTCTGTAGTGCAAGGTAGTTCAACAAGATGTTGACGCTCTAATTGAGTCATGTGATTCCAATCTGATAATTTTAGTTTGATCCCACTAGTGTCGAGCTTATAACGCACCTGCATAGGTATGCAACGTAGAGAATCAACAAAATCCGTCTCAAATTGAAAAAAATCTGTTGCCATAAATTTAAACAAAAATAACTAATAACTATTTATTAATCACTAATTTCTAATTAATCTAGAGACGTATTATGGTACGTCTCTACAATCAAGCACCAACTTCACCTAATGTCTTGCATTCGTTCGACGAATAATCCAATAACTAATTGAAAGAGAAAGTATAGCTATTCCTAAACCGATAATATCAATACCAGAAACTTTTTCTAAATCCAAAATAATAATTTTACGTGCTACAGCAATTAAAGAAGTCACAATCACTAATTCTACTTGTAAAACATGTTTTTTGAGATATCCTGTGATATTTTCAAGGATTTCTAAAGCAATTAAAATATTTAAAAACAAGCCAAAAATCTTAAATAAAGTTGTGTTAAATTTAGCGTAGGGTGTGTCAAATAATTCTTTCAACAGAAAAATACCTAAATCAAACACAGCTACAAAAATTACCACCAGCATCAAAACAGAGAGAATTTTTGATACAAGCACCTCTATATTTTCAATTAGGTGCATAAAACCTTCATCTTTTCCTGTTTCCCGAATTTGCTTAAATAACTTTCTCATCTGCCACACCTTCTAGTACATAATCGGTGATAGCAATTACATAACTTGGTTATGATTCCGAGGTCAAGCCCTGGATCAAAGTAAAATTTTATCAACAATGTACCTTAAGCCAAGTTATTAACCAGTTATCTACGTTGTAGCTTTTTAGTTTAGTGGCTGTAGATCGGTTTGAGCGATCGCATAACCTAAATAATCATGATGTTAGGTATTGTAAAATCGAATATCTCTGGAAAATGGAAAATAAATTGCGCCAACATTATTGTTAATCATAGATAAAATATTATAGATAATATTAGATATAATTATATTTTTTACACAAATGGTAAAAACTTGGTTTAGAAGGACTTTGGGAGTTACCAGGTAGAGGAGGAAAACTTTAAAGTCCAGCAAACCATTCATATCCTTGATCTTCCCAATAACCTTTTAATGGAAATAAACTACTAACCACAGTAATTCTGGTGATCCATTTACTTTGCTTGTAACCAAGTTTAATCGGTGAAGCCAAACGCAAAGGCGCACCATTATCTCTTGGTAGAAGCTCATCATTTTTTTGATAAGCTAACAATGTTTGAGGATGTAATGCAGAAGCAATATCCCAGCTAGAATAATAGCCATCTGCTGATTGAAAATAGACATATTTGACATTCTTTTGAGGTTGGGAAAGTGCTACGATTTCTCGCAGGCGTACACCACCCCATTGCACAATCGCCGCCCAACCTTCTACGCATACATGGCGAATAATCATCGTAGTCATAGGCAAAGCTTGAATATCGCTTATGCTCAGACTCAGGGGATTATTCACCTCACCATCAACTACCAAACGATATTTAGTTGGATCAATAACCGGAGTACCTCTAAAGCTATTGACGATCAAAGCTGCTGATTGAATTTCACTCTGAGAAAATTCAGGTACAGGTTGTTGTGATTTAAATAATAAAGCTTCTACTTTCTGATTTAACGGTTCAGAAACTTCACCTACAATATCTTCTAATATTGGTACACCACAACCACCAAGAAGAAAACTCATACTAGATAGTCCAGATATTGTTAAAAACTGACGCCGTGATAATTTATGAATTAAAGACATAATTTATTGGTAATTGGTAATTGGTAATTGGTAGTTATACTAAAAACGGCTTAAAACTGTCATTCTGAACGAAGTGAAGAATCTCCGAGATACTTTGCTACATTACGTTTAGCTCAGTATGACATAAGTCCAAGTTTTACCAGTTTGCAGTATAATCAAACTTTATTCTGCTCCCCGCTCCCCTTCACCAAAACATTGAATCTGTCAATTGCGAACCACCTGCTTTTTTTCCCAACCACCAATGAATAAGAACAAAAATAATCACGAGTGGTACTGAACCAAAGTGAACAATTCTCAATGCTTGCCAACTGCCAAATATATCAACAATCCAGGGAAACTGAGCAGGTTTATACATTCCTATACCTGTAAATAATGCTAAAAGGAGTATGGGAATTATACTTGTGTAAACTATACGATGCCAAGCATAAATCAGGCGTTTGAAATTTTGAGTTTTTTGTAATGCTTTGATATCATTCGCACTTACAAATCGGTGTCGCCAGCGACGGGTAATTAAAACATAAAATCCATACCACAAAAGATTAAGTGAAAATAGCCACATCGCAGCAAAATGCCAATGTCTTCCTCCTGCTAGCCAACCACCCAAAGTAAATATTGGTGGAATATGCAAACCTGCTCTTCCACCGAAAACAGGGTTAGCATTGTAAATTTGCAGTCCGCTAGTGAGCATGATAAACAGGCTAATTATATTAATCCAGTGAAAAATTTTAGCTCCCCTTGCTTGGGTTGGTAACTTTTGATGCTTAGAAGTAACATTTACGCTCATAAATATTCACTCAATATTGCACCTGGAACAAATAATAAAGAAAAATAGACTTATTAAAAATAAACTTTAGCGGTTTTCAGTCATGCTGAGAGACTTAAGGAGACTTTTATTTCATGTTCGCTTGAACACTGATATTATCTGCCCGTGTTAGTAATGAATTACCTAATAGTTGGATGATCGAAGACCGCTCCTTCCAAGCATTGCAGTGGTAATATAAAGTGATTATCTAAACTTGATATTAACCTTTTCATTTTTTATTTTCTACAACTTATTTCAGAAGTTTTATTTTTACGCATATCTCTGAGGAACTATTAACAGGCTGACGCAGTTAGTGTCAGTCGAACGGGAACATCGAACATCAACTGTACTGAGTTTTTTTAAGCGCAGAGCGCAGGCTATGCCAACAAAAATCAAATCTGATTTCTATATATAACAAGCTTACTTGACAAAAACAGAGATGATAAAGCGGAAGTATAAAATTTTTATAAGTCGACTTATAAATCTTATTTTCATAATTTTTAAAAAATATTATTTACCTTGACTAGGGTTTTTGGTGGTAGCCGATTTTTCAATTTGTTTAGCTACTGGTACGATAATAAAAATATCCTATTGATCCTATTAAATTGTAAAATATTTTCTAACCCTGATAATTATAGAAAAATTTTTGAGGCAATATAAGATACAGTAAGAGCCGATAACTGATGACTATAGATGAAGTAATACTTCTATTAAAAGCAAGCTTACCTAATGCACTGACATCACTGCAAGAATTAATATTGCGTTCTTCTTGGCAAGGAAAAACCTACAATAACATAGCGCTAGAAGCGCACTACGGAGAAGAGCGAGTTAGGAAAGTTGCTTCTAATTTATGGCAATTGATGAGTGATTTCTGGAAAGAATCGATAAACAAATCCAACTTTCGTCAGATTCTCGAACCTCGCCAACTCAGTAGAACACAGCACCAGTTGATTAGAGAATATCATCGTGCTGCTACAGCAGTATCCTTAGAATTCCCCGCAGGGCCAGTATCCCTCAATTCTAGATTTTACATTCCTCGCCCACCAATTGAGGAATTAGCTTACACAGAAATTGCTGAACCAGGAAGTGTTATCTGCATCAAAGCGCCCAAAAAAATGGGTAAAAGCTCTCTAATTTTAAGGATTTTGGCTCATGCAACCAAGCTTGGCTATAAAACGGTAAGCTTGGACTTTCAACAAGCAGATAAAGCAGTATTTGTCAATCTTGATAAATTTTTGCGCTGGTTTTGTGCCAATCTTAGTAGAGAGTTACAGCTAGAACCGAGACTCAATGAGTTTTGGGATGAGGATATGGGTAGTAAAATTAGCTGTTCTCTGTATATCCAGACATACTTGCTACAGTCAATCAAAACTCCCCTCGTCCTAGTATTGAATGAGGTGGATTGGGTATTTGACTATCCAGAAATTGCTTCAGAATTTTTGCCATTATTACGTTCGTGGTATGAACAAGCAAAACGAGTAAGTGTTTTGCAAAAACTTCGCATCGTCATGGCTTACTCAACGGAATTTTTTCTATCTTTGAAGGTAAATCAATCTCCATTTAATATTGGTTTACCACTGCGGCTACCACCATTTACAAAAGAGCAAGTGCAGAATTTAGCCCAGTGTCATGGATTAGACTGGACAGATCACTCTGATGCTGATCAATTAATGACAATGCTAGGGGGACATCCTTACTTAGTGAGATTGGCATTGTATCATCTTATCGGTAAGGGCGGCTTAGAAAAGAATTTAGAACAGATATTGCAACAAGCACCTACAGACACAGGAATTTATAGAGACTACTTGAGTCAGTACATGCTGATTCTGCAACAAGAAACACAATTAGCAGATGCATTTCGTGAAGTGGTTACAGCTATAGAGCCTGTACAAATGGAACCAATGCTGGCATATAAATTACATAGTACCGGGCTTGTGAAATTGGAGGGCGATCGCGTTAGTGTAGCATGTCAATTATTTCGCCTGTATTTTCGAGAAAAACTCAATATTAGTGATAATGCCAGCAGTTTGCGTGTGGCAGAATTAGAAAAAGAAAACCAACAATTACGTATTCTCTCAAGTTTAGATGAATTAACGCAGTTAGCTAATCGCCGTTATTTTCATACCTATTTGCAACTTGAATGGCAACGTTCAATGCGTGAATGTACTCCCTTATCAATGATTTTATGCGATATTGATTATTTCAAAATTTACAATAAAACCTATGGAAATAGTGCTGGAGATATTTGTTTACAACAAATTGCTCATACTATCCGTGAGAGTATTAAAAATTTGTTGTTAAATAATCATCTCTCCTATGTCAGCACAGCTTTAGGTACAGAAAATTCTCGCAATCCAAATACTGAAGACGAAGATCATTCATCATTGCTAGCTCGTTATGGGGGAGAGGAATTTGCTATTTTGGTAGATATAGACGCAGTTAATGCTGTATACATCGCTGAAAAAATTCGCGAACAAGTCAAAGCTTTAGCAATTACCTGTGAATATCCTGGTATTGGTGGTTTACCTGCTAACGTTTTAACTGTGAGTGTAGGTGTTGCTAGCATGACTCCTGAAGAGGAAAGCGAACCTGAATTTTTAGTCAACACAGCAGAAAAAGCTCTTTACCAAGCCAAAAGAAAAGGACGCGATCGCGTAGTTCTAGGTTAGTTAATTATCTGAAACTCATTGCGAGCCAACGACACCACAATATTTTCAGCATTTACTTCGATCAGCCAGCGATCGCTTAGTCTACCATCAGACAGTTGTTCTGGACAACGAACAACTCCAATTTTGCCAGCAACATAAGCCGGTTCTAGAATTAATACTTTGGCTCCTACCTGAATATTCTCTGAGTTATGCAATTGCTGTGTTAGTTATATAAGTAAAATCCGAAGTTAATAATAACCCGAAATTAACCTTTTCTTAATCTAATTTTAAGTAGTGAACATAATAAAAAATACTCAAGGTGTATTATTGATGAATTTATACCTTGGGATGCTCCCGGTGATTGTCTTCGTGTCTTCTTTTACAGATGAGCTAAGTTAGTAGATGAGTAGCAAAACTCGTAAAGAAGCTTGAATAGCTAACCAATACTAGAGAAGCCTAGACTAGACTAGAGACGTTAAGTAATCAGTAAAGGAATTATGATGAGCGATCGCGACTACACCTTAATCATCGATAAAAGCGGTAGCATGTCAACTCCCGATCAAGTTGGTGGTAGAAGTCGATGGGAGATTGCTCAAGAATCTACCCTCGCTTTAGCACGTAAATGTGAACAATTTGACCCAGATGGAATTACAGTTTATGTATTTTCTGGGAGATTTAAACGCTACGACGATGTTACCTCCGCCAAGGTAGCACAGATATTTTTGGAAAATGACCCATCTGGTACAACAAATTTAGCAGGTGTACTTCAAGACGTAACCAATAATTACTTTCAACGCAAAACAGCAGGAAAAACCAAAGCCAATGGTGAGACAATTTTAGTGATCACCGATGGTGAACCAGACGATCGCAAAGCCGTATTTGAGGTCATTATTAGTGCAACTCGCCAGATGGAACGCGATGAAGAACTAGGAATTTCCATCATTCAAGTGGGTAATGACGCCCAAGCAACTAAGTTTTTGAAAGCTTTAGATGATCAAATGCAAAGTGTCGGTGCAAAATTTGATATCTGCGACACAATCACCCTTGACGACATGGAAGATATGAGCCTTGCAGATGTTTTAATGAATGCAGTAACTGATTAATTTGTCATTGGTTAAGTGTTAACAACCAACACCCAACTATCAACAACTAACCGCTAACTGGAGAATAAAAAAATGCTAGAAAATCGTGACTATACTCTAATTATTGATAAAAGTGGCAGTATGGCAACTCCTGATCAAAAAGGTGGTAGAAGTCGATGGCTAGCTGCACAAGAATCTACTTTTGCTCTAGCAAGTAAATGCGAACAATTTGATCCAGATGGCATTACTATTTATTTATTTTCTGGTAGATTTAAACGGTATGAAAATGTGACATCAAGTAAAGTATCACAAATATTCCAAGAAAACGATCCAGCCGGAACCACTGACTTAGCAGCAGTATTAAAACACGCTACTGATAATTATTTTGAACGGAAATCAGCAGGTCAAACTAAATCAAATGGTGAAACAATTTTAGTTGTCACAGATGGTGAACCAGATGATCGTAAAGCTGTTATGAAAGTAATTATAGAAGCTTCTCGGCTTATAGATAGAGATGAAGAACTAGCTATTTCTTTTATTCAAGTTGGCAAAGATGCTCATGCAACTCGTTTTCTGAAAGTATTAGATGACGAATTACAAACTGCTGGTGCAAAGTTTGATATTTGCGACACCATGACAATGGATGACATGGAAGACATGAGTTTATCTGAAGTCCTTATGAATGCCATTAATGATTAAGTAGTTAGGCAAAATTAAATTCTTTGTGGAGGTAAGGGAACAGGGAATAGCTTGAAGAATGTGTAATTAATTTTGTAATGGTACTTAACTATCAATCTTTAAAAATCAAAAAATAAACCTCTAAAAGTGAATCCCTGCACTATTTTTTCCACCAGATAACTAAATACTGAATATTTTGATATGCAGTAAATCAGGAGTTAAATATCGTGGACTCTATTGATAAGCTGTTAGCAGAACTGCAAGCTGAATATCAGCAACAAAGCAATGAACAGCCCAAACAACAACCAAATACAGCAACACCAAACATTCATCAACCATCTTCAAAATCAGCATCTTTAATAGATAAACTTTTAGAAGAAGTAAAGACTGATTTTGCAGAACAAGACCAAGCAGAAAAGTTAAGAATACAGCAAAAATTAGAACAAGAAAAGATTAAACAAGAACAAATTAAAGCTAAACAAAGGGAGGTTTTGAAACAACAAGCCAAAGATTGGTTAGCTAAGTTAGATCCTTTCTCGCCGGAGGGATTGTGGTTTGAAAGATTTGCGGAAAGATATTCATCAAAATTAGAAGCAGCAATAGATTATTTGCAAGCTAACGAGTAGATTTAGTGTCAACTCTTGATTTTGTCGTAATATTGAACAGCCCAATCATGCATTGCATAAAGAATTGGTTTGAGACTTTCCCCTAGAGGTGTTAGTGAATATTCAACTTTTGGCGGAATTTGTGCATAAACTTGACGATGAATAATCCCATCTTCTTCCATTTCTCGCAGTTGCTGCGTCAGCATTTTTTGTGTAATTCCTGGTAAAGATCTTTGCAATTCACCAAAGCGCTTTATCCCCATCATTAATTCTCTAATAATCAATACTTTCCAACGTCCACCGATTATCTTCAGTGTTGTTTCCACTTCACACGTCAGTCTGTTGGGATTTTCGGCTTCAGCTTTCATCTCAAACCTCCAGGAGACCCTGACTTTACCTGGTACTCCAGGTCAGTGGTGGGTTGTTGACGCTTTTTATTTTACTAAAGGTTTACTGCTCGTAAGAAGCTCAGTTTATGAAAAAATAGGGCTTCTATAGCAATCCTAAATCATAAGCCCTTTGGGCAGGCTGCACCAACGTGAGAAACTTGGAAACAATTTGACCAATAAAATTCGCTACTACATAAATAAAGTCCACCTAAGTAAACTTTATAAAATAACCCACGCAGGCGGGTTTCGTATGTGTAGCCGTGATTTATAATCGCCAGGACTGAATAAAATTTTACTTAAAATGTAAAATTTAAGAATGTTTGTAGTGGTGTAAAGAACACCAACTACAAACGGTGTGTAGCTTTGATTCAAAGAATGTGGTACTAGATTTTCACAGAAGTAAAGTTTAGGAGCTTTCACTTCTATATTTTCTATGGGTAAAAGAAAATCGACTTATGCAGTTTTGCGATAAAAACAGAAAAGAAAACACAAAGAGCGATCGCACCTCATGAGCAATCACAATAAAACTCTTGGACTAGATAAATCTCTTTATGACTACTTGCTTTCAGTATCTTTGCGAGAGCCAGAAGTTTTAACTCAACTGCGTCAAGAGACGGCGCAGCAACCTATGGCTACTATGCAGATTGCACCCGAACAAGGACAGTTTTTAGCTTTGCTAGTCAAGTTAATTGGAGCCAAAAAAACTTTAGATATTGGTGTATTTACTGGCTATAGTTCTTTAGTAGTAGCTTTGGCTTTACCAGCAGACGGTAAAGTTATAGCTTGCGATGTTGATGAAGAATATACAGCGATCGCTCGCCGTTATTGGCACAAAGCAGGCGTAGCAGATAAAATCAGTTTGCACATTGCTCCAGCCTTGGAAACTTTAGAAAAACTCATCGCAGCCAAAGAAGCTGAAACATTTGATTTTGCTTTTATTGACGCCGACAAAAGCAACTATGACAACTACTACGAACTAGCTTTGCAACTCGTGCGTCGGGGCGGACTGATTGCGATCGATAATGTCTTATGGTCAGGTCGAGTTGCAGATTCTCAACAACAAGACAATAGAACTAACAAAATTCGGGCTTTTAATCAAAAACTGCATCAAGATCAAAGAATTACAATCAGCATGGTAGCGATCGCTGACGGTTTAACCTTAGCAATGAAAAATTAGAAATTTAGCCTGCGATTGAAATCGCAGTCTCATAGTGAAAGTCTGCTTAAACTAGACAGCTTGATTTATTTGAGTCGTATTCATACGACTTGCACTATTAGCAAAGCAGAATATTGAAAAAAATAACTTTCAATCTTATTGGTGGTAATTCCATTGAATAGCGAACCAGTATCCCAAAAAATTTCTGATTCTGAGCGATCGCCATTTCAACTCTGGTTGGCTTTATTAAGTGTAGGATTGGGCTTGACAATGTTTACACTTGATAGTAGTACAGTCAACATTGCCCTACCGACAATTACCAAGGCTTTTGACACTCACTTAGCTATTACCCAATGGGTGATTATCAGCTATCTAATTGTTTTTACGGCTCTGATTTTCAGCGTTGCTCGTTTGGGTAATATACTTGGCAGACAGAAATTATTCCAAGCTGGATTAACTTTGTTTACCATCAGCTCATTACTGTGTGGGTTAGCACCTGGAATTAGCTGGTTGATTGGCTTTCGAGTCTTACAAGGATGCGGTGCTGTGCTAATTGTGGGATTGGGAATAACGATTATTACTGAGTTGTTTGCTCATACCTCACAATATGGATTAGCCCTAAGTCTTGCTGCGGTGACGCTTTCTATCGGTTCTGTGTTAGGCTCGGCAATTGGTGGTTTACTGGTTATGCTTGGTGATTGGCGGGCGATCTTCCTAATTAATCTTCCCATAGGAATGATTGCGATTTTGTTATTTGCTTGGTGTGTTCCACCTTCCCAAAATCGCCGTCATCAACAAGAACACTTTGATGGACTGGGAGTAATTCTGCTGGTGCTAGTGATGGTTAACTTAGCGTTGGCGATCAGCGAAGCACAAAAACAAGGCTTTCACAGTGTGATCGCTCTGATCTTACTAATTATTGCCATCATCGGTTTAATTGTTTTGGTTTTGGTTGAGTCTCGAAGCAGACAACCGATCATTGATTTGTCTTTGTTTGACAACCGCATCCTCAGTATCAATCTGTTGACTATGGTAGTAGTTTACATAGTCATGGCATCTCGGTTATTAATCTACCCTTTTTTCTTAGAATTAGTTTTGCAGTATCCAACTGAGCAAGTGGGAATGTTAATGATCACTTTACCAATCAGTAACGCCATCATTGCACCTATATCAAGACGTTTTGCTGATCGGTTTGGTAGTCATCGCTTGATTCCCATTGGTTTGATGTTGTTAGCATCTGGATGTATGCTGGCTAGTACCTTTAGTACCCAGTTAACACCCTTGGGTTACGTACTTAGAGATATGGTGATGGGTACAGGTTTAGCGATATGGCGATCGCCCAATAATGTCGCAACCATGAGTATTGCTCCTCAAGACAAAATCGGTGTTGTTTCAGGGTTACTAAATGAATCATCTTTGGTTGGTCAAACTCTGGGAACTCCGTTAGCATCAGCTTTGTTTGTCACATTTATCTTCAGTGTTGTCAATCTACCCAATACAACACCGCTTGTATCTATGCCACTTCCAGCATTGGTTTTTGCCATGCACAGGACATTTTTGATTTTGGCAATCTTCCTGGGAATTATGCTTGTCATCAATATATTGTTTCAAATTAAACAAAATATTCTCAGCAATAATTCGTAAATTATGAGGAGCATCTCAAATGTTCAAAACCCGCCTGCGATTTCAATCCCAGTCTTGTAGTCTTGTAGGGTGTGTTGTACTGCACAACGCACCATCGACTTACATTGTGAATGCATCGACTTACATCAGGTTTGCTTGATTACTTAATAATTCCCTTTGAACCCCACCCCGGTTTTGTCTAACGCCAAAACCGCCCCTCCCCGCTTGCGCTTAGGGGATTAAGGGGTGGGGTGCAATGACTGTGGAAAGTATAACTAAATAAAAATAGATTGACAATTAACCAATCTTTCTATAAAACATTACCGTCGGTTAACACTCGGAACGTAGCTTTAATTTATAGTTAATCCCCAATCCCCAATCCCCGATCTCCGTACTCTATGAGAAGTCGCTTACGCGTCTACGCGTAGCGTCTCCTCTGGAGAATCCCCAATCCCCAATCCCCGTACTCTGTGAGAAGTCGCTTGCGCGTCTACGCGTAGCGTCTCCTCTGGAGAATCCCCAATCCCCGATCCCCTATATTTTTATGACTGCAATCGATCCCAACAAAATGGCGACTTTACAGATAGAAGACGATCGCACAGGTTTAAATATTGAAACCTTGCGGCGAGCGATGGCAGATAATCTGTTCTATATTCAGGGTAAATATCCTGAGATTGCTACAGAAAATGATTTTTACATGGCGCTGGCTTATACAGTGCGCGATCGCTTACTCAAACGTTGGATCAGCACAACCAGATCATATATTAAAAATCATGTCAAGGTTGTTTGCTATCTCTCAGCCGAATTTCTTATGGGGCCACACTTAGCAAATAACTTGATTAATTTGGATATTTATGAGCAAATACACAAAGCAGTTGTAGAATCAGGATTAAATCTGGAAGAATTAATTGAGCAAGAAGAAGAGCCTGGTTTAGGTAATGGTGGTTTAGGTCGGCTTGCTGCTTGCTACATGGATTCTCTGGCTTCATTGGAAATCCCAGCAATTGGCTACGGTATTCGTTACGAATTTGGTATTTTTGACCAAGAAATTCGTGATGGTTGGCAAGTCGAAATCACTGACAAATGGTTACAGTGGGGTAATCCTTGGGAAATTCCGCGTCCAGAGGTAGCATATGAAGTTAAATTGGGTGGGCATACGGAACCTTACACTGATCAACATGGTAATTATCGAGTACGCTGGATTCCTGACCAGATAATCAAAGGTATTGCTTACGACACACCCATACTAGGCTATAAAGTCAATACTACTAATATCCTCCGCCTGTGGAAAGCTGAAGCCCCTGAATCATTTGATTTTCACTCATTCAATATCGGTGACTACTATGGCGCAGTTAATAAAAAGGTTGTTTCAGAAAACATTTCCAAAGTTCTCTATCCCAACGATGAACAAGTTCAAGGTAAACAACTGCGTTTAGAACAGCAATATTTCTTTGTTTCCTGTTCTCTCCAGAATATGATTCGCATTCATTTAGATCGTGCTGGTAAGAGTATGGAAAGTTTTCACGAATATTTTGCTGTTCAACTAAATGATACTCACCCTGCGATTGGTGTAGCAGAACTAATGCGGTTATTGTTGGACGAACATCAATTTGGTTGGGAACAAGCTTGGGATATTACCCAAAAGACTTTTGGTTATACGAATCACACTCTACTACCAGAAGCTTTAGAAAAGTGGTCTATTAGCTTGTTCGGTAAATTGCTACCTCGTCATTTGGAAATCATCTACGAAATCAATCGTCGCTTCCTTGATCAAGTGCGGTTACAAGATCCTTACGATCAGGGTAAAATTGCCAGACTATCGCTGATTGATGAAACAGGTGATAGATATGTTCGTATGGCTAACTTAGCATGTATTGGTAGTCATGCTATTAATGGTGTAGCAGCGTTACACACACAATTGTTGAAACAAACAATTCTGCGAGATTTTTATCAATTGTGGCCACAGAAATTCAGCAATAAAACGAACGGAGTTACACCACGACGTTGGATCGTTTTAAGCAATCCCGGCTTGACTAGTTTAATTTCTAGTAAAATCGGTGATAACTGGATTAAGCATCTTGAAGACCTCAAACAGTTAGAAAGCTTTGTTGAAGATAGTAATTTCCGTCAACAATGGCAAGAAATTAAGTTAGAAACTAAGCGCAATTTAGCAAATTACATTCAAAAGAAAACTGGTATTGTTGTTAATCCAGAATCTCTGTTTGATATTCAAGTCAAGCGCATTCACGAGTATAAGCGTCAACATCTGAATGTACTACACATCATTAGTTTGTATAACCGCATTAAGCATAATCGGGATCTTGAGATTATCCCGCGTACATTCATTTTTGGTGGTAAAGCTGCACCCGGTTACTATATGGCCAAGCTGATCATTAAATTGATCAACTCCGTAGCAGAGATTGTTAATGCTGATCCTTATGTACGCGATCGCATCAAAGTTGTCTTTTTGCCAGACTATAATGTGACTTTGGGTCAAAAAGTATACCCCGCTGCTGATTTGTCAGAGCAAATTTCCACTGCTGGTTTAGAAGCTTCTGGTACTGGAAATATGAAGTTTTCTATGAATGGAGCGTTAACAATTGGTACTCTTGATGGTGCCAATGTCGAAATTCGTCAAGAAGTAGGAGAAGAAAATTTCTTCTTATTTGGACTGCGAACTCAAGAAGTCCAAGCGCTCAAATCCCAAGGTTACAATCCTTGGAATTACTATAATTCCAACCCCCAACTTAAAGAAGTAATAGACTTAATTGCTTCCGGAATTTTCTCTCATGGTGATCTAAATCTGTTTCGTCCTCTGCTCGATTCTCTACTCCACCACGATCCATTTTTACTACTTGCTGACTACCAATCTTACATTGATTGTCAACAGCAAGTGAGTCAAGCCTATGGCGACAAGGATAATTGGACTCGGATGTCAATTTTGAATGTAGCGCGCATGGGTAAATTTTCCTCGGATCGCTCGATTCAAGAGTATTGCGAGGAAATTTGGCAGGCACAACCACTGACTATAAAATTAGAAGAATATGTTCAGTCGAAAGCTGGTTTAAAAGTTTAACCGAAGAAAGGCAGAAGGTTAAATAAAAATTAATAAAATACGGGAGCATCCCAAATGTTTAAAATCCCCGCTCCGCGAGAAAGGGGAGTGTCAATGCAGTATTTTAAAATGTGGTGTAGTTAAAATGCATTGTCATGCTTGAACCAGCAGAAACCGTCAAAATCTTTCAAAAACAGCCCACAATCAAAACTTTTTCCAGTGGTCAAACCATCTTTACAGATGGTGAAATTGGGGATTGCATGTATGGCATTTTGAATGGAGAGGTAGAGTTATGTATCGATGGTAAAGTGGTCGAAACTATTCATCGAGGAGATGTATTTGGGATGGGAGCATTAGTGGTTCCAGAACAAACCAGAGCATCGACAGCAGTTGCTAAAAGCAATTGTGAATTGGCGATCTTAGACCGAAATGGTTTTCTGTTCGCCGTGCAAGAAACCCCCATGTTTGCACTACTCGTGATGCGAAGTTACTCCGAACGTTTACGCATTCTCAAACGTTCTATTTAATACTTAGTATTGCTGATTTCATGTATGAAAATGATTTTGCATAATGCCAAAATCTTTGTAGAGACACGATATATCGTGTCTCTACATTCGGATTCATACCGCATTCAGCAACGCCTAATACTTTATTTGCAGACCTTCAGTTATCAGCCATCAGCAAACAAACCTGATAACTGTTAACTGATTACTGATAATTGAAACTTATGCAACCACGTACCCGTAATACAAAAGTCGTCGCTACTATTGGTCCAGCCAGCAATTCACGGGAAATGCTGACAAAAATGATTCAAGCTGGGATGAATGTAGCTCGCTTGAATTTTTCTCACGGTAGCTACGACGATCACGCTAAAACAATAACATTGTTGCGATCGCTCGAAAAAGAATTAGACACTGCGGTGAGTCTGCTACAAGACTTGCAAGGGCCAAAAATCAGAGTTGGTCAATTACCTAACGGTGCGATCGCTCTAACAGAAGGAGAATTAATCACTTTAGTACCAGTGTCTAAATTCTCGAATCAACCCGATACAATTGCTATTGATTATCCTCTGCTGGCAGAAGATGCTCAAAGTGGAAATCAAATTCTTTTAGACGATGGTTTATTAGAACTTAAGGTAGAAGAAATACAAGAAGATGCTGTGTTATGCAGGATTATACGGGGGGGTATTCTTAAAAGTCGTAAAGGCGTGAATTTTCCCCATCTCAATTTACAGTTACCTTCTTTAAGCTGTTATGCATTTAAATTGTGATGACAGCGTCGCCTTTATTTTTGAGTTTTCGCCCCCATTTAATAATTAACTCTCCTTCATTTAAAAGCTGATGTAATAAATATTCTAGCTCTTCAATTG